>Ga0316217_10002129_pt1 | contig 24366 bp, 13 predicted proteins | sample 1anoAmetaG_FD_203633 | JGI IMG/M metagenome (GOLD analysis project Ga0316217, IMG submission 203633) | Freshwater microbial communities from Trout Bog Lake, Wisconsin, USA - 1anoA | ecosystem: Environmental > Aquatic > Freshwater > Lake > Hypolimnion/Profundal zone | place: USA: Wisconsin...
TGCGCTTTGAGGTTCAGTAGTCAGCGTTTCGGTGTTTCCATCACCTCCTTATCAGCGACCATCCGAACAAATCCAGAACCTTTATGCTGATTGCCCATAGATTCACACGCCGGTCATGGAGCCGGACCTGGACGTGCCTTGCGCTGGCAATTTTCGGCATGGACACCATTGCGGAGCCATCTTCGCCCGCCGTCAACCACGGTTATATCAGCGAGCAACCCGTCGCCGGTTATTTCCCGCTGGTTCACGAACAGGTGGCCGCCGACATCTATGTGGCCGACGATGACTGGGAAGTGGCCCGCATCGCCGCCGGGGATTTGGCGCTGGACGTCGAGCGCGTGACCGGCCACCGGCCCGCGCTCAAACACGCGACGACGGGTCTGTCGGCGGAAACGGTGCTGGTCGGCACCATCGGCCGGAGCAACGTCGTTGACCAGCTTATCGCGGCGGGACGGCTTGACGTGGCTGGCATCCAGGGCCAGTGGGAGTCATTTGTGATGGCGACGGTGGCCGACCCGTTGCCGGGCGTCAAACAGGCGCTGGTCATCGCCGGCAGTGATCGCCGCGGCACGGCGTATGGCGTCTTCGAATTGTCGCGCCGGATCGGCGTTTCGCCCTGGTATTGGTGGGATGATGTGACGCCCGCGCACCGCGACGCGCTCCACGTTTCGCCGGAGTGCGTGAAAGTCGGCCCGCCGGCGGTGAAGTATCGCGGCATTTTTATCAACGATGAAGACTGGAGCCTGCGTCCGTGGGCGGCGGAGAATTTCGCGCGCGACGAGGGGCTGGGGCTGGGGCCGAAAACATATGCGAAAGTCTTCGAGCTGTTGCTGCGCCTGCGGGCCAATTACCTGTGGCCGGCGATGCGAGCCCACACCGCGCCGTTTAACAGTTATCCGCAAAACAAAGTGGTCGCGGACGACTATGCCATCGTCATGGGCAGCAGCCACATCGAGCCCATGCTCCGCAATAACATCGCCGGCGCCGAATGGGATGGCAAGGTCAACGGCGAGTGGGATTATCAGGCGAATGGCGCGGCCATCCGGGATTACTGGGCCAAGCGGCTCGAAGCCAATGGCAAATATGAGAATATTTACACGCTCGGCATGCGCGGCCGGGACGACGAACCGATGAAGGGCGGGGCGACGACGAAGGATAAAATTTCCTTGCTGGAAAGAATTTTTGCCGATCAGCGGAACCTGCTTGCGCGATATGTGAATCCGGATCTTAGGCGGGTACCGCAGGTTTTCACGCCTTACACGGAGGTGCTGGGGCTTTATCGCGCGGGGTTGCAAGTGCCGGACGACGCGATCATCTGCTGGCCGGACGATAACTTTGGTTACCTTCGCCACCTGCCGACCGCCGCGGAACAGGCGCGGGCGGGCGGATCAGGCGTGTATTACCATGTCGAGTGGCTCAATGGCGCCACCACCGCCTACTCATGGTTGAACTCGACGCCACCCGCGCTCATCTGGGAGGAAATGAACAAAGCGTGGCAATATGACGCGAAGAAACTCTGGGTCCTCAACGTCGGCGGCCTCAAACCGCGCGAGCTCGCCATGGAGTTCTTTCTCGACCTGGCCTGCAACCCGGAGCGCTGGCGGCACGACAACATCCGCGACTTCCTTGCACAGTGGGCCGCCCGCGACCTCGACGCCGGTTACGCTTCTGAGATCGCCGCCATCATGGAAGAATACTTCCGCCTCGGCTACACGCGCCGGCCGGAACACCTCGTGCAAGCTCGTGCCGGCAAGCTGAGTTATTCCTGGTTCAGCCACGTCAACTACAATGACGAGGCCCAACAACGCCTGGATCGTTACCACGACCTTTCCCGCCGCGCGCAGGCGATTTACGACCAGTTGCCGCGCGCGCGCCAGGACGCGTTCTTTGAACTGGTCCTTTATCCGGTGCAATGCGCGGCGCTGATGAACGAGAAAGTCATCTGCGCGGACCTGAACGCGCGCGATGCCGCCTGCGGCCGCGCCAGCGCCGGTGAATACGCGCGCAAAGCCCGCGCCGCCGCCGCCCGCATCGTCGAACTGGCCAGCCACTACAACACCGGCCTGGTGACGGTCAGCAACAAGTGGAACCACCTGGCCAGTCCCGCACCCGGCCCTTGGGGAAGCGAGCGTTTCTCCTTCGAAATGCCGCCGCTAAGCGACTTCGACGGCCGGGGCGCGCCAGCGTTGGACGTTTTGGCCGAAGGCGGTCGCGCAGAGGCCGTTGCCGATTTGAGCGGGTTCACGCGGGACAAACGCTTCATTGATTTGTTCAACCAAGGCAAGGGCGCGATTGACTGGAAGGCGACGGCGTCGGCGCCGTGGGTGAAACTGGAACCGGCCAGCGGCCGCTTCACGACGGAGCAGCGCGTGTGGGTGAGCATTGACTGGGAGCGCGCGCCGAAAGGCCGCGACGTCAAGGCGGCGGTTGAAATCGCCGGCAACGGCGGCAACCGGCGCATCGCCGTGCCGTTGTTCAATCCCGTGCTGCCGGCGGGCGCCGCGCCCGCCGGCTTTGTGGAAAGCCACGGTTGCGTCAGCATGGCGGCGGAACATTTCACGCGCAAACAGGACCGGGGCGGCGCGGCATGGGAGATCGTCCAGGGCCTGGGGCGCGGCGGGGATTCCGTGACCGTTTTGCCCCCGACCACGCCGAGCCATGCCGAGCCGGCGGACATCACGGCGAACAGCCCGTCGCTCGAATACGACTGCTATTTGTTTGCTGCCGGCGAAGCGCGCTTGGAGCTGGACTGCCTGCCCACCTATGCGCTTTCGTCGGCGCAAGGCGTGCGCCTGGCCGTGAGCCTGGATGCCGGCGTGCCGGAAATCCTGGCCGGCCAAGGTGGCGACGTGCTGGCCAACCTGCGCCGAATCACCACCAAGGTGCAGGTTGCGAATCCAGGCCAGCACAAACTGGTGGTGTGGATGGTTGACCCGGGCGTGGTATTGGATAAGTTGATGATTGATTTTCAGCCGCCGCCGGAATCATACCTGGGCGCACCGGAGTCGTTCTGTGCGGGCCGGATGCCGGCAAAACAAAGTGACCGGCCATAGCCGGCTTTTTTCGAAATTTCGAAATATGGACAAACCAATCATACGCCTCCTCACAGTGTTAGCCTGGCTGAGCATGGTTGGCGGATACGTTTCCGCTGCCGTGCAGCCTGCCCGTCCCAACATTATCATCATCCTCGCCGACGACCTCGGTTATGGCGATCCCGGATGTTACAACTCCGCGTCGAAGATTCGCACCCCGAACCTCGACCAACTGGCGCGGGAAGGTCTGCGCTTCACCGATGCGCACTCGCCCTCCGCCGTCTGCACGCCGGCGCGCTATGGCATATTAACGGGGCGCTATCCCTGGCGGTCGCGGCTGAAGCGCGGCGTCCTCGGGCTGTGGGGAGCCACGCTCATCGAATCGAACCGGCTCACGCTGCCGGCGATGCTCCGGGCGCAAGGCTACACCACGGCTGCCATCGGCAAGTGGCATCTCGGCTGGCAGTGGCCCACCACCGATGGACAGCCGCCGAGCAGTCAGACCAATCGCCACAGCAATGTGGATTTTTCACGCCCCATCGCGGACGGTCCCACGACCCGCGGGTTTGACACTTATTTCGGCACGGACGTTCCCAATTACCCGCCGTTCTGTTTCATTGACAATGATCACGTCGTTGGCCAGCCAACCGATCTGTCGAACCCGGAAGACTTCAACCTCTCCGGCCCGGCCCTGCCTGGCTGGCGCGCGGTCAATATCCTGCCGGAGCTGACCCGCCGCGCCGTCCGCTGCGTGGAGGCCGCGGCCCAGGCGAAGCATCCGCATCCGCTCTTTCTCTATTTTGCGCTGACCTCGCCGCATTATCCGGTCGCGCCCGCGCCGGAATTCGTGGGCCAAAGTGGCGCCGGCAAATACGGAGACTACGTCATGCAAACGGACTGGATTGTGGGCCAAATCATGGACGCGTTGCAACGGACCGGGTTAGCCGGCAACACGTTGCTGATCTTCACCAGCGACAACGGGCCGGAGATAGACGGCGAGATCGGCATCGGGGCCTTTGAGCGGATCCAAAAATATGCGCACGCCAGCATGGGCGCCCTGCGTGGCGTGAAGCGCGACGCGTGGGAGGGCGGCCATCGCGAACCGTTCATCGTGCGCTGGCCCGGACACACGCCCGCCGGCCAAGTGAGCGAGCAGTTTCTCATCTTCACCGATTTGATGGCGTCATTCGCGGCGCTTACCGGCAGCACCTTGCCGAATGATGCGGCGGAGGACAGCGTTAACCTGCTGCCGGCGTTGCTCGGGGGCAGCGTCGCGCGCCCGCCCGGGGTGATGGTGGGCATCAGCGGCAAGCCCGCGCTGCGCCAGGGTGACTGGATGCTCATTGCGGGGCCGACCGGACGCGAGAATCCCCTGCCGCGCGGCGAGCCGGACTGGTTCCGCCAATTGCGCGGTTACACCGCGGCGGGCGACGGCACGGAATCCTGCCAGTTGTTTAATCTACGCGAAGATCCCAGTCAGCGAACCAATCGCGCCGCCGCCGAAGGCGAACGGGTTCAGGCGATGCTCGCGCAGTTGCAACAATACCAACCGGCAGGCCGCAGCGTTCCGAATCGAGAAAGCCGCCGGCGGCCGGAACGCGAGGCTGGCCGCCAGAGTGAACGTTGGGTGGGCGAAAGCGCCCCGGGCAGCGGCGGCGACGGCCTGGCTGGAGTCGTGGATAGCGAATGAATACATGGAACGGGCTTTCAGCCCTTGCCGGGTTGGCGTTCTGGCCCGTGGGGCGTTGCCCCATGCTGGTATCAATCGGGCCTTTGGCCCTTGGCCAATTTGCTGCGACCATCCCCGGTCAGGCGGGCGAACTTGGGCACTTAATCACATAGTTGGAGTGGTCGTTCCGCGACAGAGGGACGTTCTGACGGGGCCACCCAAAACATGAACCTAACCAAGCGCCATTCCCCACAACGGGAGCCCGCACCCGGTCAGAGAGTCATGGTTGAGGCGGCTTCTTGCTGCGCCGGCCAACCGGCGCTCGCCCTTTCCCTTGCGGTCGCCGGCGGTAAATCTTCGGGCTGGTTCCGACGAGATTGCGAAACGTGCGGAAGAAATGATTGGTGCGGGAAAACCCGGTCTGCGCGGAGATTTCCACCGCTTTCAGATTCGTGGTGTTAAGCAGTTTCTTGACCGCGTCAATCCGCACCCGGACGATCTCTTCGTTGGGCGTGCGTTTGAGTTCCTGGCGGAAAAGCCTTTCCATCTCCCGCCGTGAGAGGTTGGTGGCGGCCACGACGTCGTTCACCCCCATCAGCGAATTGGAGTAATGGTCGCTGATGTAGCGAAGGGCGCGCGCGACTTGCAGGTGGTCCACCGCCACAATGTCCGTGCTGCGGCGGGTCACCACTCCGGTTGGCGGCACCCGGAGCACTTCCTTCGGCGGTTTCTTCCCGGCCATCAGCCGGTCGAGCAAGGCGGCCGCCTGGTAGGCCATGCCTTCGAGATCGTGGCAAACGCTCGACAAGGGCACGCGGACGCATTCGCAGAGGATAGGGTCGTTGTCCACGCCCATGACTGCTACGGCCTCGGGCACGAGCAGCCCGGCGTCCTGGCAGGCATCAATAATGTCGGCCGCGACGCAGTCGTTGTAGCTGAAGACCGCCAGCGGTTTGGGCAAGTTTTGAAGTTTGCGCTTCAGCAAGTTGCGGCGCGCCACCCAATCAAACCTGACGGACGCGCGGTGACTGGTATCAGTCGGCGGCAGCAGGTTGCAGGCATATCCCGCTTTGGCCAGGCGATTGGCAAAGCCGCGGTAACGCTCGGCATTGACGACATCGTCCATCAGCGGCGCCCAAGCATAGTGGCGGTAGCCGCGTTCCAGGAAGTGTTCGGCGGCCAGCCGCCCAATCATATCACTGTCCCCCTCCACGCGGGGGAGGGGAATTTCATTGCGCACCATCGAGATCTCCACCGCTGGCAGACCGGAGGAGAGAATAAATTCCGCCAGATCATCACGATAGCCAATGAACGAGAGAATGCCATCGCCCCGCCAACCGACGGGGATTTTCGCTGTGTAGATCATATCCGCAACCACATGCCAGCGGTGTTCCTGCGCATAGCGCGCAGCCCCTTTGAAAAAGCCGTGGTGCGCGTCGGTGAGCGCGAGCAAAACTGAGCGCATAATGGTTGATGACCGCGGGACATTAACCCGGAACCCGGGCCATGGCGAGCGTAAAATGGGACATTGGCTGCGCAAAATGGTAGTTCAGGCCAGCGGCTGGGTCATGCTACGCTTCCGACCAGCAATGAAACGTCTATCGCACGGGCAACCCATCGTTCCAGTTCCGGTTCTGATCCTGACGAACGCGGCCTGGCTCGCTGGCAGCCAGAGCGCCGGGGGGATCCTGTGCGCACGTCTGACCAGGTGGCAACAGCACCCCAAGGCTGCATGAACATTGACTCGCACCAGCACTTCTGGAAATACCATCCCGCCCACCAGGTCTGGATGACGGACCAGATGGCAGTGTTGCGGCGCGATTACCTGCCGGAAGAGTTGTGGCCGCTCTTGCAAGCCGCCCAGTTTGACGGCTCCATCGCGGTCCAAGCGCGCCAGATGGTTGAAGAAACCGAGTGGCTGTTGCGTTTGGCGGACGAACACGCGTTTATCCAAGGCGTCGTAGGGTGGGTGGATCTCCGCTCGCCCAACCTGCGCGCGCAATTGGAACGATATGCCCGGAACCCCAAGCTGGTCGGGGTGCGCCATGTGGTGCATGACGAGCCGGACGATGAATTCATGCTGCGGCCAGAATTCCGTCGTGGCATCGCCCAGTTGCGCGAGTTCAATCTGGCTTACGATTTGCTGCTCTTTCCCCGCCATCTGTCGGCCGCCGTCAAGCTTGCGGGCGAGTTTCCAAACCAGCAATTCGTGCTGGACCATATCGCCAAGCCCGCCATTCGAGCGGGACTGACTTCGCCCTGGCGCGAGGATCTTCAGCGGTTGGCCGAATTTCCGAACGTGGCTTGCAAACTTTCCGGCCTGGTCACCGAGGCGAAATGGAAGCAATGGCAGCCGGATGATTTCCACCCTTACCTCGACATTGTTTTTGCAGCTTTCGGCACCCATCGCCTGATGACGGGTTCGGACTGGCCAGTCTGCACGCTGTCCGGTAATTATGTGTCCACCATGCGCATCGTCACGGACTATGTTCAGCAATTTCCCACCGGGATTCAGGCTGACCTGCTGGGCGGCAACTGCGCGCGCTGTTATCATCTCAACAACAGACCCAAAATATTATGACTAAATCCATGTTGGCGCTCGTCCTGCACGGCATCAAAGACCTGCGCGTGGACGAACGCGCGGTGCCCGAACTCGAACCTGGCAAGGCGCTGGTGCGGGTGCGCCGCGGCGGCATTTGCGGAACGGACGTGCATTATTTCGAGGAAGGCCGCTTCGGGAGTTTCGCCATGACGGCGCCGTTTATCCTCGGTCACGAAGTCACCGGCGAGGTGGTTGCGGTGGCGTCCGGCGTGGCGCAGCCCGCCGTAGGCCAGCGCGTGGTGGTGAATCCCGCGCGCCAATGCGGGCATTGCGACTATTGCCGGAGCGGGCGGGGCAATCTCTGCCGCAACGTGCGGATGCTCGGCAGCGCCAGCACCAAGCCACCTACGAATGGCGGCTTCTGCGAATATCTGCTGATTGGCGCGGAACAGTGCTTTCCGGTGCCGCCGGAAATTGACGACGGTCTCGGCGCGATGATGGAGCCGTTCGCCGTGGCGCTCCACGCGCTGAAACGGGCCGGGTCCGTGGCGGGCAAGCAAGTGATCGTGACCGGCGGCGGGCCGATTGGGCTGCTGACGGTGATGGCCGCGCGGGCTTATGGCGCCACCACGATTGCCTTGAGTGATCCCGTGCCCGAGCGACGCCAGATGGCGCTCGCCGTGGGCGCGGACAACGTGCTTGATCCGGCGGCGGCGGCGCTAAAAGACCAGGTGATGGCGCTGACCGGTGACGGCTTTGACCTGCTCTTTGAGGCCTCGGGCGCCCCGTCAGCGTTGAAGCTGGCGTTTGAAGTGGTCCGCCGGGGCGGCACGCTGGTGCAGATCGGCGTGTTCTCCACGCCGGAAATTGCCTTGCCGATCAATCAGCTCATGGTCCGCGAGCTGCAATTGGTCGGCTCCTTCCGCTACGGCAATGTGTGGGAGGAAGCCATCCGCCTGGTGACTTCGGGGCGCGTGAATCTGCGTCCGCTGATCAGCCGGGTTTTCCCCTTGCGCCAGGCCCGGGAAGCGCTGGAATTGGCGTGCGCCAAAACCGGCGTGGTCAAAGTGCAGATTGATTTCCTGGTGAGTTAACGAATCTCAAATCATGACCAAATCATCTCAACCAATTAACATAGCTCATAAGTTCCAATTGGAAGGCCGGCGGGTGCTGGTGACGGGAGGGAGCAAAGGCATCGGCTTGGGCATCGCGGGGGCGATGGCCGGGGCGGGCGCCGACGTGATTCTGGCCGCCCGCAACCCCGAGGAACTGGAAGCGGCGGCAATGTCGCTGCGTGAAACCGGCCGCCAAATTCGTTGCGCGCCCTGCGATCTGCGGCAAACGGACGCCATTCCAACTTGGTTCGCAAGCGTGGTCGAAACGCATGGGCGGCCCGACATTCTGGTCAATGCCGCTGGCATCACGCGCCGGGCGCCGGCGGAGGAACTGAAGGTGGAGGATTGGAATGATACGCTCGCCGTCAACCTTACGGCCGTGTTCCTGTTGTCGCAGGCGTTCGCCCGGGCCTGCATGGCCGCGGGGGCGCGCGGCAAGATCATCAACATCGCTTCGCTCATGACGGCCGCCGCCCGGCGGACCACGGCCGCCTACACGGCCTCCAAAGGCGGCCTGGGCCAACTCACCAAAGCCCTCGCGGTGGATTGGGCCGACCAGGGAATTCTCGTCAACGCCATTGCGCCGGGCTACATCACCACCAAGCTCACGGAACCGTTGGTGAACGACCCGAAATTTGACGCGTGGGTCAAGCAGCGCTGTCCGCTGGGCCGCTGGGGCACGCCGGAAGACATCGCCTGGCCGGCGGTGTTTCTGGCCTCGGCCGCCGCCGATTACATCACGGGGCAGATTATTTTCGTGGACGGCGGCTGGATGGCCACGTTCTGAATCACCGGCCCGGAAGCAAGACAATGCATATATCCATGATTGATGTGGCGGTCATCGCCATATACCTGATCGGCATCACGGCCTTTGGCATTTGGATCGGCTACCGCCGCCACGCCAATTCGGAGCAGTATTTTCTGGCGGGGCATTCGCTGAACTGGTTCACCGTGGGCGCGGCCATCTTCACCTCGAACATCTCGACCATCCATCTCGTCGGCCTGGCGGCGGGTGGCGCGAAGGAAGGCATGGTCATCGGGAACTTCGAGTGGATGGCGTGCTTCACGCTGATTCTATTGGCGCTGATCTTTGCGCCCTTCTACATCAACTCGCGGGTCAAGACGCTGCCGGAGTTTATGGAGCGGCGTTATTGTCCGTCCGCCCGGACTTTTCTCGCCGTCATCGGTTTGCTGGGCGCGCTGCTGATTCATATCGGCATCAGTTTGTTTGCGGCGGCGAAGGTGTTTGAAAGTTTTCTGGGCGTGCCGATGTACGCCACGATCATCGTGCTGTCCCTGTTCACCGTGACTTACACCGCGCTCGGCGGACTCAAGGCGGTGGTGATGACCGAGAACATTCAGGTCTGCCTGCTGCTGGGCGGCGCGGTCCTCGTGACGGGGCTGGGCCTGCACGCCTTGCCTTCGGTCGGTGTCCATGACCTGGCCTCGTTCCAGGCCGCCGTGAGGCCCAATCAACTGCACATGCTGCATCCGGTGGTGGATGCCAACGGCAACTTGAGCGAATTTTCCTGGCTCGGCGTGCTGCTTGGGTACCCGATTCTCGGCATCTGGTATTGGTGCGCTGATCAAACGCATGTCCAGCGCGTGCTCGGCGCGAAAAATTTGCCGTCCGGCCAGAACGGCGCGCTGTTCGCCGGCTTCCTGAAAATCACGCCGGTCTTCCTCATGGTCTTTCCCGGCGTGATTGGTTATGTGCTCTGGCAAAAAGGCGCGTTCCATCTGGCGAACGTCGCGGGCACGAATACGCCCGACTATAACACGATGCTGCCGACGCTGATCAACCACCTCGTGCCGGTCGGGCTCAAGGGCCTGCTTGCAGCCTGCATGGCGGCTGCGCTGATGAGTTGCATGGCCGCGGCGTTGAATAGTTGCGCCACCATCATCTCGCTGGACATCGTGAAGCGCCACCGGCCCGCCTTGCCGGATGCGCGCGTGGTGATGCTCGGCCGGATCACCACCGGCGTCATCATGGTGCTGGCGATGCTCTGGTCCACGCAAGGCAACCAGTTCGGCACCATCTTCGAGGCGATCAACAAGATTCCGATGACCTTTGCGCCGGCGGTGACGACCGTGTTTGTGCTCGGCGTGCTGTGGAAGCGCGGCACTTGGCAGGCGGCCATGACGACGCTGTACACGGGCACGATCATTGGCGGGATTTACTTTGTGCTGGACATGCCCGGCATCGGGAGAATGCTCCTGCACGGCCAGGCGCATGAAGGCTTTGGCGGGCTGGTGACGGACCCGGTGCAAGGACTGGGAATTCCGTTCATGCTGGTGGGGCCAATCATCGCCGTGCTGTGTGTGGTCATTTACCTCCTCACGAGCCTGTGGACGCCGGCCATGAACGCGGAGGACGTTGCCAAGGTTTGCTGGGATCATCCGCTGGCTTTCCTCAAGGGCCGGCTGGCTGGCGCCAGCGATCCCCGCCTCGTGACGCTCATCCTCATCATCGTGGTGGGGCTTCTGTATTACTGCCTGCGGTAAAAATATGAAATACAATCCACTAGGCAAAACCGGCCTGCGAGTTTCGCGGCTCAGTATGGGCGCCTCCTCCTTGGGCGGGGTTTATGGCCCGGTGGATGAAGCCGAAGGCATCCGTGCTGTCCACCTGGCGCTCGACCTGGGCATCAATTACTTTGACGTGGCCCCCGCGTACGGCGGCACGCGGGCCGAAACCGTCCTGGGCAGGGCGTTGAAAGGCATCCCGCGTGATCGTTACCACCTTTCAACCAAGGTGGGCAAATACACTCAGTTGGGCAGTTACGGGGAGGACACGCTCGATTACTCGCGCGCCCGCATTCGCGCCTCGCTGGCGGAAAGCGCCAGGCGGCTCGGGACCGATTACTTCGACATCGTCCACCTTCATGACTTCGAATACCAGCAGCGCCGATGCACGGAGTGGGCGTTGGGCGAGGGCGTCGAGGCCTTGCTGGAACTCAAGCAGGAAGGCCGGCTCGGCAATGTCAGCTTCGGCATCTACCCGATGGATTTATGGCACCGCATTTTCAACACCCTGCCCGCTGATGCCGGATTGGTCCACAATCATTACATCCTGAGTGACACCCGGGCGCTGGAGCTGCTCCCGGTGGCCGCGCAAAAGGGCATTGGGATCATCAACGGCTCCCCCCTTGGCAGCGGGCTGTTCAGCGAGCGGGCCGCCCCAGACTGGCATCCGGCGACGCCGGCCGACCGCCAATACTTCCGCCAGGCAGCGGCTTTATGCGCGGAGCGCGGTGTGCCAATCAGCAAACTTGCCCTGCAATTCTCCAGCCAGAATCCCCAATTTCCCACGACGCTCTTCAGCACCTCCAAGCCGGACAAGGTGCGCTCCAATGTGCAGTGGCATAGTGAGCCGCTGGATGCCGAACTGCTGGCCGGCGTCCAAAGCATCCTCCAGCCCGTGATGAACAAACAATGGGACTATGACGCGGCGGTGACACGGTTGCGGGAGGCCAGTCGTTCCCCCGCCACGGCTTCAGCCAAGATCGAGTCAGTTCACGCGGATGAACTGCAGCGTTAAATTTCTACCGCCCCATATCATGAAGCGTTTCGCACCCGGAAAATATATTGTCGCGGTTCTGGTTCTAGCCGGTGCGACTACAGCGTGGCCAACCGATGCTGCGGGTGCGGCCGGCTCGCTTGTTCCCCTCGCTTTGCGCTGCGAATACGCAACCAATCCGCTGGGGCTGGACAACCCCACCCCCCGGCTGTCCTGGAAATTGGAGAGCGCGTCGCGCGCGCAAGCGCAGACCGCCTATCAAATTCTGGCGGCTTCGGCCACCCAGCGGCTGGCCGACGGTCAAGGTGACTTTTGGGACAGTGGCAAAGTCCTGGCTAACCAGACCATTGGCGTGCCATATCGCGGCCAACCACTCCCTTCGTTGCAGCCGGCTTTTTGGAAGGTTCGCGTTTGGGACAATCAGGGCCGCCCCTCCGGCTGGAGCAAACCAGCCAGGTGGGAGATGGGTTTGCTGTCGCCGCAAGACTGGCAGGCCCAATGGTTGAATGACGGAAAATCCAATCCGGAGAAGGACGCCGATTTCTACCAGGAAGACCCGGCACCGCTGTTTCGCAAGGAGTTCACGCTCGCGAAACCTATCACCCGCGCCCGGCTTCACGTCAGCGGGCTCGGCTATTACGAGGCCAGCGTCAACGGTCAGCGGGTGGGGGACCACGTCCTCGACCCGGGATGGACCCAATATTCCGAACGGGTTCTGTACAGCACCTACGATGTGACGGACCAGGTTCGCCCCGGCGCCAATTGCCTCGGCATCACGCTGGGCAACGGCTGGTATAATCCGCTGCCATTGCGCATGTGGGGACATCTGAATCTGCGCGAGCACTTGCCCGTAGGGCGTCCCCGTTTTATTGCCCAACTGGAAGTCGAATTTACCGATGGCACTCACGCGGCCGTGGTGAGCGATGCAAGCTGGAAAGTTGCGGACGGGCCGATTCGTTTCAATAGCATTTACCTGGGTGAAAGCTATGACGCGCGGCGCGAAGTGGCGGGGTGGAATCGTGTCGGCTGCGATGATTCGAGCTGGCGTCGGGCGGGGCTGGCGACCGAGCCGATAGGCCGGCTGCACGCCCAAGCACAGCCGCCCATCAGGGTCACGAAGACGCTCAAAACGGTCGGACTTAGCGAGCCTAAGCCCGGTGTGTTCATTTTCGATTTTGGCCAGAACTTTGCCGGCTGGGTGAATCTGAAGTTGTCCGCCCCGGCTGGGACCAAGGTTATGCTGCGTTATGGGGAACTCTTGCATCCCGATGGGACTTTGAATCCGATGACCAGCGTGGCCGGCCAGATCAAAGGCACGCGCCCGACCAAGGAGGGTCAGGCGGAAAGCGTCGGCGGGCCGGGCGCGCCGGCGGTGGCGTGGCAAAGCGATACTTACGTGGCCAAAGGGAAAGGGACGGAGAGTTACACGCCGCGATTCACGTTCCACAGCTTTCGCTTCGTTGAGTTGACCGGCTTGCCGGGCAAGCCCGCGCGCGACGCCCTCACCGGGTTGCGGCTCAATGCGGACGTGGAGCCGGTCGGCTCGTTTGAATGCTCTAACGACCTATTCAATCGCATCCAAAAAATGTGCGATTGGACCTTCTTGAGCGGACTGTTTAGCGTCCAATCGGATTGCCCTCATCGGGAGCGCTTTGGCTACGGGGGCGACTTGGCGGCGACGAGCGAGGCTTTCATGATGAATTACGATATGGCGTCGTTTTATGCCAAGGTGGTGCGGGACTGGCAGGACAGCGCCAGACCGGACGGCAGGTTGACCGACACCGCGCCGTTTGTCGGCATCCAGTATTGCGGTCTCGCGTGGGCGATGGCGCACCCATGGTTGCAGCGCCAACTCTATCAGTATTATGGCGACCGCCAGTTGATTGCGGAGCAGTATGACACCGCCCGGCGCTGGCTTGACTTGGAGGCCGGGAATTATCCGAATGGCATCGTGAAGGAGGGGCTTAGCGATCATGAAGGGCTGGCGCCCGCGCCCGCCGCAGCCATGGTAACGCCGCTATTCGCCGGCAGCGCCAAAACGGTGAGTGAGTTGGCCGCGATTCTGGATCACAAAGCGGAGAGCCAGCGGTATGAACGTCTCTCCCAGCGAATCCAAAAGGCCTATCTGGGGAAATTTCTCGACCCCACCAACGGCCAGGTTGGTCCTGGCACCCAGGCCAGCCAAGCCTTCGCGCTTTACCTTGGACTGGTTCCCGAGAAGCAGCGGGCGGCCGTTCTGCAATTTCTCCTGGATGACATTCGTCGCCGGTACGACGGGCATCTTGCGACCGGCATCTTTGGAACCAAGTTCATGCTCGATGTGCTGTCGCGAGCCGGCGAGGCCGAGCTCGCCTCGACGATGGTGAGTCAAAAGACCTACCCTGGCTGGGGCTATATGCTGGAAAACGGGGCCACGAGCTTGTGGGAACACTGGCAGGCCAGCGATAATACTTACTCGCAGAACCATCCGATGTTCGGTTCGGTGAGCGAATGGTTTTATCACTGGCTCGGCGGAATTCAGCCGGCCGCGGAAGCCGTTGGGTTTGATCAGATTGTCATCCGCCCGCAAGTGGTCAAGGACCTCGACTGGGTGCGCTGCAGCTACAATTCGGTCCGGGGCATGATCGTATGCAACTGGAAGCGGGTCGGGAACCGGCTCATCCTGGAGGCCGAGATTCCAGCCAACACGAAGGCACTCGTATATTTGCCCGCGAGTGAGCCGGGCCAAGTCAAGGAGAGCGGCCAGCCGGTGGCGCGAGCTTCGGGCGTCCAATCCGTCCGCCAAGCCGGTGCCAACACGATTATTGAAATCGGTTCGGGACGCTATGTTTTTGAAACGGCGCAGCCCATCCCCAAACGAGACTGAGCGGGTCACAAGAAAAGCGCGGCTTCGCGAAACAAAGCATTGAGTTTGCCAGGCGTGGAAAACATCGGGAAACAGCGGCGACGGAAGGCTTCGCAGATCCAAGCGACGGCCAAGGGCGGCAGCTTGGCCCCGGCAAACGCTGACGCTTCCAGCCGAGGCCCGGAACTGAAAGCAATGGATTCCCCGGCGTTTGCGCCAACGGCCGAGTTGGACGGAGAACTTTGGACTAACACATAACAAGTAAACAAGACCATGAATATGAGAACAAAAATGCTTTGCTGCGCTGTGCTGTTGATCGCAGCGATGGGAGGAATCCGGCTCCTGGGCGGGGAGTTTTACGGTTACTACACGCGCGTCGCTTCGGGCGAACCCTTCGAGCAGTTCTCCCGGACGGGCGACGAGGCGGACATCATTGTTAAGTTGGGCGCGGCGGCGGGACAACTGGTGTTCTGGCGCGGCACCAGCTATCTGCCTTATTGGGAAACCGCGCAGGGCAAATGGCCGCTGGACGAATTGGTTTCGCGCAGCGGCGACGGCACGGCGAAAATGCCGGACCGGGTCAATCTCTTTTCCCATGCCGAAATAATCGAGAACACCGCGGCCCGAGTGATCGTTCACTGGCGTTATCTGTCGCGTTTTACCGTGGGCAATCCGCGAGGCGGCCTCGACCCGAACAATTTCGTGGACGAGGTGTTCACCATCACGCCCGCGGGGCGGATTACGCGCGTGGTCAAGCAAGGCACCAAGACGATTGACGAATGGACCGATCCGCGGAACCAGATCACGCAGGTGCTCCAGTTGACAAAGCACGGCATCCGGCAAATTAGCCGACAGGAACCCCGCCCTTCCGCGCCGCCGCCGCCGGTTAAAGGCAATCCGAAAAAAGGTCCCTTGGTTTTGGCGCCTTGCGTGGAGTTCAAGTTTGACGAGGGCAGCGGGGATTCGACCAAGGAGGAAGTTTCCCAAGCAAAGCTGCCTATTCCCGGCCCCAAAGCTCTGTGGAAGCGGGGTGTTTCTGGCATGGCGTTGGAATTTGACGGTTACCATACGGTGGTCGCGCTGCCGGCTGCTCAAGCCCCCAAGTTGCAAGGCGGCGACCTGACGCTGGAAGGCTGGTTTGCCCTGGGCGCCTATCCGTGGAACTGGGCGCCGGTCGTGCAGCAGGGCGATAATGAGGGTTTCTTTCTCGGGGTGGACAGCCATGGCTATCCCGGTTTCAATGTGAAGGTCGGCGGTGTTTGGCAGCAACTGACCGTGTCCAACCGCCCGCCGTTCAAGGATGGCAACCATTTGGCCCTCTTCCGTTGGTATCACCTCGCCGGCACCTATGGCAAAGCCGACGGCATGATGCGGCTGTTTGTCAATGGTCAGGAAATCGCCAGCAAACCAGCCGCACCAGGTGGCGTGCAAACCGTGGACGCGGAAATCCGCGTGGGCAAGGCCGGCATTTTGCGGATGCCCGCCGAGGCCCTGCATGACACGCTGCCGAGTGACTTTGGTCTGGATGCTTTGCTTGACGAAGTTAGAATCTACAACGTCGCATTGAGCGCCGACCAGGTGGCCCAATCCTGCCAGAACTTCCATCCTGGCCCGGCGATAGTGGCTGCGCCTGACATGCAGAAGCGCGCGCTGCCCAACCCTGACACTGGCGGACAGTTCAAGGCCATTTACACGCATCTGCCTTACTATGAAACGTGGGAGAATATGTGGCGGTTTGGCCAGTATCCCGACGTGGTGGTGGGATTCGATCAACTGCCGATTAAATATGTCTTCTGGCGCGGAGTCAGCTACGTGCCGGAAATTGTGAATGAAACGAACCAGTGGTATAACAACGAATTCAATGAAACCGGCGGGCCAACCGCGCCGGGCGACAATGAGCCGATGTCCGACAAAGGCTGCTGGAATTCCCACGTCCGCATTCTGGAGAATACCCCGGCGCGGGTGGCCATCCAGTGGCGGTGCTGGCTGTCCAATCCGGATCATCATTGGGCGAATTATGACCCGGCGACCGGTTGGGGCGATATACTCGATTGGATTTACTATATTTACCCGGACGGAGTCGCGGCGAAGCGAATGCGGTGTTACACCGTTCAGCCCGATCAATGGCATGAATGGCAGGAAACCATCACGGTGCTGGGCGAGGGCCAGCATCCCGAAAGCGTGATCGCAAAATCGCCGGTCCTGACGCTGGTGGATGAGGCCGGTAAAGCGTTCGATTACAATTGGAATCCCGAGCCGCCCAAGCCGGACTTCAAGGACAAGATTATTCATTTCGTACACTTCACAGGCCGTTACAATCCGTTCACCATCCAGCGGTTCAATGGCGGGGATGTTTACTCGGGCGAACGCACCTGGTATTCCGTTTTCCCGTCATGGAACCACTGGCCGACGGCGCAGGCCGACTCGTCCGGTCGAAACGCGAGTTTTCCTGACCGGGCCGCGCACAGTTCGCTTACCCACGTGTTCTGGCCGTTGAGTGGACAGCAAACGGGCGACGCGCCGTATCTCGAGAAGACACTCCTGGAAGGGATGACCGATCAAAGCGCCGGGTCGCTGGTCAGTTTGGCCAAGTCGTGGCTGGACGCGCCGCCGTTAGAACCGATTTCAGATTGCCGCAGCCTGGGCTACGAGGCTGCCCAGCGCGCATATGTGATCTGTGCCACCGGCGCGTCACCCAGCTTCCGCATCACGGCCAGCGCCCGGCATCCGATCGTCAATCTCTGCTTGGTGGTGAAGAACTGGAATTGCGAGGACGCAGCCCGGTTGGAAATCAACTCCACCCCGGAGCTTGGCGGTCCGGCTTTTCGCCAAGGAATCGTGCTGGATCCCAACGGCCGCCGCGCCCTCGTGGTTTGGTTGCAACGTCAAGGAACGGAGCCGCTCACCTGCAAGCTGCTCGGGGCCAAGCCCGCCTCCTCTGCCCTCATACCGTGAACGATGAGGTGGTCAAACACCTAAAAATACATGAAAAGCAAACGATCGAGTATAAAGTGGATAATGATGGCAGCGATTTTCGGGCTGGTGCCGGGGATGGCCAACCCAGCGGCGGCCAAGCCGCTGAAGGTATTCATCCTGGCCGGGCAGTCGAATATGCAGGGGCACGTGAACATATCAACGTTCGATTCCCTGGCCGATGATCCAAAGACGGCGCCGATCCTCAAGGAGTTGCGCACTGCGGACGGCAAAGCGCGTGTGTGCGAGCAGGTTTGGATATCCTCCATCGGGTGCGCTGGTGACGATACGACTGAGCAAAAGGGCAACCTGACCACCGGTTTCGGGGCCTCGCCTTCCGAAATCGGCCCGGAATTCACGTTCGGCATTGATATGGAACAGGCGCTGGGCGAGCCGATTCTGATCATTAAAACCTCCTGGGGTGGCAAGGATCTGCATACTGATTTTCGTCCGCCCAGCGCCGGGCCATTCGTGTGGAGCGACTTTGAGTTTAACGCGCGCAAGCAGCGCGGCGACGACATGGACAAAGACAAGGCCGAAAAGATCAAAGCCACGGGTTTGTACTACCGCCGGATGATCGAACATGTGCGGAAGGTACTGTCGGATATCAAGCGGGTGGACCCGGAGTATGATCCGAAGCAGGGCTGCCAAATCGCCGGGTTCGTCTGGTTCCAAGGATTCAATGATCTGGTCAGCACGTGGACTTATGACCAAGGCAACGAGCCTGGTGGGTACAACCTGTACAGCCAACTGCTGGCACAGTTCATCCGCGATGTGCGCAAAGATTTGAATGCGCCGAAGCTTCCCTTCGTGATTGGAGTCATGGGCATTGGCGGTGTGAAGGAAGATGCGAAGCCGGGCAGCCAGAAATACTTCCGCCAAGCCCAAGCCGCGCCGGCATCGCTGCCCGAGTTCAAAGGCAACGTGGTGGCCGTGCCGACCGCGCCGTACTGGGATGATGACTTGGAAACGCTGCGAACGCGGTTGGAATCAAACTGGTCGAAAGTGGACGCGCAGGTCGCGGAGGAGGCCAGGAAAAATCCCAAGATGACCGGCGAGGAATTATCGGCGTTCAAGGTGAAGCTCACGGCTGCGGACTTCACGTCGGAAGAGTGGAAACACCTGCAAGCTGCCTCCAACGGGGGCTACCATTATCTCGGTGCCGCGAAGATTATGGCGCCGATCGGCAAGGCATTTGCCGAGGCGATGGTGAATCTTCAAAGGCCCTAGCCACAGCCGAAACCATGCCACCCAAATTCAACCAAAAACTGAACCGCGATTTACCACGTGCTTCCCGGAGATGCTTGCCGCAAATCTTCTGCTGAAGCAGAAGACCATTCTATGAAACATAATGAACCAATCAGCCGCCAGCTCAAAACCCTTTTGGCAATTCTGCCGGCGGTTTTGACTTTCCAATTATGTGCCGCCCAAGTGGAATTTGGAGCCTATTACACCGCCTTGAACACCGGTCAGGAATGGGAGGACTACTCGCGGACCGGCCCGTGTGCCGACATCGTGGTGCGGCTGCCCAAGGCCGGTGGGATGCTGGTGTTTTGGCGGGGCAACAGTTACCTGCCGTATTGGAAAACCGATCAGGGCAAGTGGGACTTGACTGAAATCGTCCCGCGCAGCGGCGATGGCGCCCAGCCCATGCCGGACCGGGTGAACGCCTATTCCCATGCGGAAATCATTGAGAACACGCCGGCCGAGGTGAAAATACACTGGCGCTATTGCCCCAGTTTCACCGCCGGCAACCCGAGCGGGAAGGTGAAACCGGATAACTTTGTCGAAGAATTGTTCACCATCACCCCCGGGGGGCGGATGCAGCGGGAAGTCAGGCAGGGCACCAAGCAATTCGATGATTGGATGGATCCATTGAACCGCACCAGGCAGGTGCTGAAGTTGAGCGCCCGGGGAGTGGATCAAGTCAGCCTTACCAATCCGCAAAAATCCGTGGTGCCCAGGCGCGTCACCGGTTCACCCGTCAAACCGGCCAGCGCTATTGATCCCATTTTATGGTTTAAATTCGACGAAGGACGGGGCGATGAAACCGAGGAATCCGTCACAAAGGTATTGGCACCGATTGCCGGTCAAAAGACATTTTGGAAGCAAGGTGTTTCCGGCACGGCGCTGGAGTTCGACGGCTATAATACTTCGGTGGTGGTTCCTGCCGCCAGCGCACCAGATCTTTCCGGAGGCAGTCTGACGCTGGAAGGTTGGTTTGCGCTGGGCGCTTATCCCTGGAATTGGGCGCCCATTGTGCAACAAGGCGACAATGACGGTTATTTCCTTGGGGTGGATGGCCATGGCTATCCTGGTTTTATGGTGAAAGTGGACGGCATCTGGCAACAGCTCAGCGTCTCCAACCACCCTCCTTACGCCGACGCCAACCATCTGTCACTATTCCGGTGGTATCACGCAGCGGGCACATACAACAAGAACGATGGCATAATGCGGCTTTACATTGACGGCAAACAGCTCGCCGCGAAAGCCGTCGGACACGGCGGGTTGCAAACGGTTCCGACCGATATCAGGGTGGGTAAAGCCGGGGTGCGGAGGAACCTGACCGAAGCCATTCATGACACGTATCCCAGTGAATTCGGAATTGACGGTCTGATGGATGAAGTAAAGATTTACAAACTAGCTTTGACCGATCGTCAGGTTTCTGCGTCGTACGCCAATGATAATCCAGGCCCAGCGATCGTCGCTGCGCCCGATATGCAGCAACGCCATTTCCCCGTTCCGGCCACGCAAGGGAAGTTCGGGGCGGTTTACACGCATTTGCCGTATTTTGAGACCTGGGATGCCCTTTGGCGTTTTGGCGATTACGCGGATGTCGTGGTCGGTTTCGATCAGTCGCCGGCGAAGTTTGTTTTCTGGCGGGGCGTCAGTTATGTCCCCATGATGGTGAACGAGACCAATCAATGGTTCACCGAGGAATTTAATGAGACCGGTTGGACGGCCACTGCGCCGGGCGACAATGAACCGATGTCGGACAAGGCCTGCTGGGACTCCCATGTCCGGGTCATCGAAAACAATGGCGCCCGGGTGGTGGTCCACTGGCGCTACCGGCTGGAAAACCCGTACCACCACTGGGCTAATTATGACACCAACGGCTGGGGTGACATTGCGGATTGGTATTATTACATCTATCCTGATGGAGTGGCTTCCAAGCTCATGCGCTGCTATTCGTCAACGCCGGATGCCTGGTATGAATGGGACGAACAGATCACCGTTTTGAGTGAAGGCCAACACCCCGAAAGCGTGCTAAAAAAAGCCCCGGTCATGACCTTGGTGGACCTCTCCGGCAAAGCCACCGATTACGATTGGAATCCGAATCCACCCAAACCGCAATACCAAGGGCAGATGATCCAGAAAATTTGTTTCACGGGGAAGTATAGTCCATTCGCCATTCAGAACTTTGAGGGCGGCGATGTCATTGATATCCAGCGCACCTGGTATTCGGTTTTCCCCACGTGGAACCATTGGCCGACAGCGCAAATCAATTCGTCCGGTCGGAATGCGAGTTTTCCGGACCGGGCGGCGCATTGTTCCACCTCGCATTTTTTCTTGCCGCTGAGTGCGCAGCAGCGGGGAAAGATCCCCTTTCAGGAGAAGGTCTTGATGGAAGGCATGACCGATCAGCCGGCCACCTCGCTGGCCAGTCTGGCCAGGTCATGGTTAAGCGCCCCGCCGGTCATTCAGGTGTCGGGCGGGACCAGTCAAGGCTACCATCAGTCCCACCGGGCTTACGTCTTCCGCTGGGAGCAGACGCCGCTGCGCTTTCAAATTAGCGCCGACGCGCTCCATCCCATTCACAACTTGTGCTTTGAGGTCAAAAACTGGAGCGGACGCTTGACCAAAGCAAAGCTGGCGATCAACCAGGTTGCGCAGTCAGCCGGGCCAGACTTCCGGCAAGGCGTCAATCTGGATCGCGACGGAACTTACACCTTGATCGTCTGGGTTGGCCTGTCCGCCACCACTCCGCAGGAGTTCGTAATTGCCAGGCCATGAACTTGCACTTTCAACGACCGACCTTAAAGGTCCATCAACTTAACCGTTCCGAATGAGCACCTCCACTCGCAATCTAATTCTGTGGTTGAACATTGCCCTGGGTACTATCGTGGCCAGTGGGGCGGAAGTCAACTGGCCAGCCTTTATGAAACCGCACGACATGACTTTTGATAAGTTGCCGCGGAACTGGAAGGAGGCTCCGCACTTCGGCAACGCCATGGTCGGTTCGATGCTCTATCAGGACGAAAACACCATCAAGCTCCAGGTTTTCCGTGCCGACGTGCAGGATCACCGCGATGACGCTTGGGGTTGGGCCCCCTACAGCCGGCCACGTTTGCAGATTGGATATTTTTTACTCGAACCGGTGGGCAAGCTTGCCGGTTGCAATTGGCACATGGATTTGTGGAATGCTGAGCTGACCGGAACGATTGCCACCGACCGGGGCGAAATCCGGATCCACCATTTCACCCATGCTGTGGACATGGCGATCGTCACCGAGTTGACCCCGAACACCGGCGAGCAGGGATGTCGCTGGACCTGGCATCCAGCCGTGGCGAAGACGACCCGCGGCGGTTATCCGACCCAGGAGTCGCAGATCGCGGGATTCGCCGGAGCCTACGGCAGCCAGTATGCTGGCACGCTGAAAACTTATCAACCCAATCCTGCCGGTCGGATGGAAACCAACGGCGGAATTGCGGTGTGGGTCCAGGATCTCCTGGCCGGCGGCCAATACGCCACTGCCTGGGCCGAGCAAGTTCGCGGCGGGACGCGCACCCATATCGTCAGCATCGCCAACAGTTATCCGGAGTCGAGTGCGGGGCAGACGGCGGCGGCCGACGTTCATCATTTCCTGGCCCTCGACCCGGTTGCCTGGGAGCAAAGCCATCGCGATTGGTGGCACCGTTACTACCCACGCAGTTTTGTCAGCCTCCCGGACAGGAGCCTCGAGTCGCTCTATTGGCAGACGATCTACCGCTTTGGCTGTACCACCCGCGCTGGCCGCAGTTGCGTGGATACCTCGGGCCTTTGGTTTCAAGGCGGACCATGGCCCTACTTCACCACCGATTGGAATATTGAAAGCGCGCTTTGGCCGGTTTACGCGGCGAATCGGCTGGAGCAGGGACAGGCGCTGGTGGACCAGCTCTATGACCAGCGGGAGGAATTGATCAAGGCGGTGCGCCCCGTCGAGTGGCAGAAGGACTCGGCCTACTTGCCGCTCGCCGTCGCGTGGGACATGCGGGGCAGCCGCGAAGGAGATATGCGCTACTACAAACTCGTTGGCGACCTGACGTGGGCATTGAACAATTGCTGGAGCCAATACCGCTATTCAATGGACGACGCTATGTTGCGCGAGAAGATTTATCCATTGCTGCGCCGCAGCATCAACCTCTACCTCCACCTGGTTAAGGAGGGAGAAGATGGCAAGCTGCATCTGCCGCCGACCTATTCGCCGGAGTCGGGCGCCTTCGAGGACTGCAACTTCGACCTGGCACTGCTTAAGTGGGGCTGCCTCACGCTGCTCAAAGCCAGCCAGCGACTGGGCATTGACGACCCGCTCATCCCGCGCTGGAAGCAGGTCGCGGAAAAGCTGGTTGATTTCCCGGCCGACGATCATGGTTTCCGACTCGGGCGCGACCAGACTTCCCCGCCCGATTTCAGGCACCTCTCGCACCTGCTGATGATCTACCCACTCTGCCTGGTGAACATCGAACAGGCAGACGCGCGCGAAGTGCTCCAAGCCTCCTATGACCGCGCCCGCTCGTTCAGCGTTCTGCCCGCCATGGTTCAGACGCACCTCGGCCCGATTGGCGCCGTTCTTGGCCGGGGAGACACCGCCCTCGAAGGTCTGAAACGCCTCCAGGGCGACCTGCTCCCGAACGGCTTGTGGGCCTGCGGCGGCAGCCCCTGTATCGAATCCACGCTCGGGATGGCTAACATTGTTCAGGACATGCTCATCCAGAGCTGGAGCGATCCGGCCAAGGACGAGCCGGGTTTGATCCGCATCTTTCCCGCCCTGCCGTCCGCGTGGAAGGAAGTTGAGTTCCACGACCTCCGCGCCGAAGGCGCCTTCCTGGTCTCGGCCAAACGCACCGCCGGCCAGACCGAATGGGTGCGCATCAAGAGCCTTGTTGGCGGACTCTGCCGGGTGCGGACAGGACTCGGCACGAAGGTCCGGCTCCAGAGTGGTCACCGGCTCAACCTTAAGCAGGTTTCGCCGGGAATATATGAAATGGACATGCAGCAGGATGATGAAGCGCTGCTGTTTTGAGAGTTACCCTTGGCACGAACTGTTTGGAAACGCAAAATGGTAGTATGCGAACGGCCGTAGAATCTGGTAATACATCGGCTGTGCCTGAAACACCGATTTGTGCCGCCATCAATTCCCATGGGTCCGCGTCCCTCAACGGCTGCGCCGGAACCGGGTGCCTTGACCGGGAGGACCAGGGAAACCTGGTTCGCTGGCGAAAAAAGGAAGGTCGCAAGCGGTCGGCCTCCTGCGGAAAGCGGCTTCGTCCCAGCCATTCTTTTGCCACCGCCTCCACCACCTGCCGGCGGAAAAATTGAACTCCCTATGACCACCAGACCTTCCCTATTCCTGCTCCTCAACCATGTTTGCGCCATGAGCCTGTTCCTCGCGACCAATCACCTCGCCAGT
>Ga0316217_10002131_pt1 | contig 24356 bp, 16 predicted proteins | sample 1anoAmetaG_FD_203633 | JGI IMG/M metagenome (GOLD analysis project Ga0316217, IMG submission 203633) | Freshwater microbial communities from Trout Bog Lake, Wisconsin, USA - 1anoA | ecosystem: Environmental > Aquatic > Freshwater > Lake > Hypolimnion/Profundal zone | place: USA: Wisconsin...
GGATCTTTGTTGATCATGGAGAAGAACAAAGCAAAAGGTGATATCCTCATCAAGGAGCCATTAGCCAAGCTGTAATGATTGCGCTCATAGATCTCTTGGAACATCTTATCAAAAAAGGCAGGTTTCTTCTCACAAATTTTGGCGCACCCTTGAAGCTACTCATAATGGTGATAATCCATCAGTGAAGATATGCCCAGTCGACAAGTATTCCCAATATCAAAAGGTCCAGAATATTACCAATTAATGTATTCTAAAGCAATATTGCAAACTAATCTATGCTCTTGCTTCTACAAAACTTGGTTTATGTCTAGTTTTGACAATCCCTTCAGCAGGTGGGTGGCCATCTAAGAGTCATCTGTGAATTGACCTGGGTATAGGCCGAAGGTTCCTCCGCCTGGCATTTACATTGCTGAATATTGCATATTCTACCCTCATCGACAACTGCATCAGTCAAACTGTGACAAAATTAGCAGTATGCGCCCAAAGCGTCTCCAATAATGGCGCCATATACAGCACCAATCGCACGATCTAGGTGCGGGTTAGTTTGCGATTAGAGTAAGATCGATTTGTATTTGCTAATAGTTTACTGTTTTTCTTTTTTGTCTATCAGCTTCTGCATGATAATGTTCCAGTATCTTTCAAATTTCTGCTGCTTTTATGAAGAAATGCCTATGTATTTCGGCAAGGCTTCCTTTTTATTCTAGGGTGGGTTATTTTCGTTCTAGAATGATTTGTCTGTTGCAGGATATATCTCTTTTTATTCTTGTTGCATTGGTCAGCTGTAAGAATTAATTATAAAACTACCATACTAATCAAAGATGTGTATATCTCTAAGCACTTTCGTGACAAAATAGAAAACTATTTCTAGCTCAGAATCGGTCATTTCCGTCATTACTAATCACTTGCTAGGTTGCTCGGCTACTTTTCTGAATTTATGTTATAAATTGAAAATTGATTATTGAAAGAAAGTAGGTATTATCAAGTGTAGGCATTCAAAGCGAATTGGTTTGCTTGAACATTTGGTGCATGACATCTTTGAAATTTTAAAAATTGAGCTCCTTATTCTCAAACTCTTTCAGAATCTCATTGATATTGTTTTCGCCCACAGCCCTCTTAAGCTATTCTTTACTTATCACCCTGTCCTTGTCCATGTCAATCTGCTCGAATATCTTCCAAAGTGACCTCTAAAACACCTATTTCTTCATGAAGGTTGTAGCCGATAAGTACTCATTGAACTCTATGCAGCTTTCTATGCTTTTGTTCGCCTTCGAAAACATGCTCTTCACGTTTTCAACTGCCATGGCGTGGTCGATGTTGTAAGCATTCTAGGTGCATTCAACCAACTCAGTAAAATCGATCTTTCCGTCCTTGTTTTTGTCCAAATTGTAAAATTACACCAAATGCTCTGCCTTCTCCTACACAGTAAGCACATTGAGAGTGGCGTACATAGAGAAAAGCGATATTAAGGTATTCTAGACTCGATATTTTAGTAAGCTCTCGATAACTCCAGCTTGCTTCTATCTAAACACTGTCTAAGTTTTGCCCAACAGGTCGAAAAGGGGGTGCTAAAGTGCCTAAGAAGCAGTCATTCTTTTAGCCGGGTCACTTTCCAAAGTCTTCCTCAAGAAGTCCTTAACGATTTGTTTCTTCTAACTCGGCATATTGGTATTATCCACTGCATCTATAATGATTTCTTCTTTTTGGTTGACCACATCCCCAACTTTGTGCAGCCCTGTGATAAGATTCAGAAAGACTATACCACAACCCCACATATCCAATCTTTCCAAGTTCTTGTTGTTCTCAACTTCAGGCGCAATATAGACAGATTAATTGAGCTATACCATGGGGCCAATGTTCCTCTAAGCCTCAATTCTTTGCGAATTGCCGAAGCCAGTCAATTTGACCAAATAGCTGTTTTTACCCTCAAGTTTAACGATCATAATATGAGCAGGATGCACAGCCCGATGGGCAAATCCTCTCTGGTGACAGAATTTCAAGGCGATGATCAGTTGTTTCATTAAATCGATAATAACGTTAAGATAGCAAAGCTAGTCCTCGCAGAGCATTTCGTAAAGACTGGTTCCAGGGATGTCCTAGAGGATGATGTAGAGGTAGTTATGTTCAATGAAGTATTAAATTATTTGCACAATGTTGGGGTGGTTGAGATTTTTTAGTACTTCCACTTCCTGGAACTAAGAAAAGAAGCATTTTTGGTTCCGCACGCTTTTCATCTTGCAAATTCGAGTGATCCTGCTGTTGCGCTAGAGCACCTTGCGGACCACAGCAGTGCCCCTTGAAACTATTTTGGAAAAGTGATATAGAGATAGAATATCTCCTCGCTGGCGTTCGATAAACTTCTTCAGATCTATCTTGAAAAGGTCCTATTAGTCCTAGGAATCACTGTTGTTTGTTTGCCGGTCAGCGTTCCCATTTTGCATATAAGATGATTCACAACCCATCGCTATCGACTTGCAGTTCTTCCGATAAATATCAATATGATCGAAAAGTCAACTTCTTTTACTTATATTCCTTGCCCTTAGCCAAAAACAATAACCACCCTCGCTTTTTCACTGATCTGCCCACTTTTATCATTATCCGGTAGCAATATTTGTAATTTTAGAAATCGCTTTCTTTAAAACTATCTTTTCTATAAAAGTAGTTTTAGAATAGTTTAAGTTAAATTCGATAAAAATTGATATTTTTTGGTTTATACCCCATTGTTACTTATTTTTGCCCGCCTTCGTAGTTTTTGAAGGCGATAACCCCAGAGTTTTGGTTTTTGTTTACCACCAACGCAATCACCTTATAGTAAGAGAGCATCAATTAAAAAATAACATAGAGCAAAAAGGCTATCGGCAGTCAAAGAAGAATCATCTGAAGAATCCCTAATCAAAATGGGTCAAATGAAATGAAGTTTTTGATTTTATAGGTTAATTTTATTCTATCTTTCAATTTAAGATCACTCAAAGATATTTGGCATTACTCAGGTATCTGCTACCTCCTAGTGATCGCACAGAAGTTAGTTTGGGCTTTTATTACTCTCCTTCTGTTTTCTCAAAGCCATAGTTTGAAAGCCTGCTTTATTATCTTTAGAAGGCTTTATTCAGAACTGAAGGACTTACACTGAATTGGTGTGCTTTTTATGGTTTTTCATGCCTCGCACTGAATGAGTTGCTCAAACTTAAGTGTAAGCGTTTGGGTGTTTGTGTTTTAAACCTCTAAAATGAATTCTTTGAGGCTTGAGGTGTTTGAACAGTCACTGGCATTTGAAATTTTGATTTACTGGCAACCCAAATTCCATAATCGTCATATTTTTTTGAAAATTATCTTTTTTAATGCGCGATACGCTATATGCCTTTTCTCTTAGACTTATCACGATTCTTCTCTTTTTCGTTTCCAATCAAATATCTTTATTGCGTTATTTTCATCTTTTCCTACTCTTTCTTTCCTTTTTCTTCATATTATTGCACATTTTGGCAGCCTTTTTTGACATACCTATGAATAAAACCAAAAATTTTCTCAACCGTCGGTTGAGTCCTCACTGTGTTATGGTTTTAAAGTATTACCAACTTTTCGAAAGTGGCGCGAAACGCAGCACAGATCTTCTGAGCGTTTTGATAATTGATAACGGTGTCTTCTTCACAATACACAAATAAGGCGGGCACTTTACATTCTCCCACATTTTACAGTTTAATGTTAAAAGGATTATTTTCGAACTTATCGCAATTCTTCTTGGCCATTTGCAGCGCAAACGAGATCACGAACTATGGGGCCTTAACGTTTTTGTTTGCTATCTCAAAAGCAATCATCTAGAATGAGTAGAAAGGAGAGTCCACTACTTGCAGAATAACGTCATCAGGCTTATACTTGGTGCAGTAGAGGAGAGTTGATGTGGCGCCCATTGAGCGACCCCAGAGAATGAATTTTTTGAACCCCACCTTTCTTAGAAAGTTTAGTGTACAATCTCTTCGTTACAAAATATAGTACGAATATCTTATTTTTATTTAATGCCGTATGTCACTCGGTCTCCCTCACTTTTCCCGCTGCCTGAAAAATCAAAAGAACACAAGGAATAAGGCTCTTTGAGTACTTTAAGGATATTGCAAGATTCAAGCCTATTAGAGCCATAACCGTGCATAAAAACGATACAAATCTCGGGCTGAGGAGTTGTTTGAAAGAGAGAAACATGCAGTTTTTCGTAGCTGTGGTTAAACACAGGTAGAATTTGCTGACTAACATTAACGTATGCAAGTATATTTTCTTCATAAATGGAGTATCTTACCAAGATTGTACTAGGAGTAGTCATTGCGACGGTGCCGGAAGAGTTTATCCACGATTTCGTTCACCAGTTCGTTATTGTAGAGGAACTACATTCTTCGATTAGAACTAATCTAAAGGGAATTATAACTTTGAATCGAGATTTATATTCATATACTTCTTATCAACAACATGGTCAAAATCGCAACCATTACTCACTAGCCAGTCACATCCGTGCAACGCACTCCCAACGCCGAACACCCTTTCTCAAGGGCCAGATAGTATCAAAGGGCTTTTAATGCTACCAAGCTCAATAAAATCTTTGCCAAACCTTTCATCTGCGCTCTACAAGGTCACGCAGACGGGATTAGCGTTTTGTCGAAATGTCCTCTTGCTCTCAACAAAATGATTTCCGGGGCTCATGACGGTTAGATTAAAGTATGGGACATAAGCTAACGTAAACCCTTGATCTCCTTGTACGACCATAAAGATACAATAAAAGGCGTCTCTTTCTCAAAAGACGGGCAAAGATTCCTGTCTTCCTCGGCCGACAAATCAATCCACCTATACGACTTCAAAGGCATGTTTGACGACCAATACTCTGACCACGTCTACGGCGATTTCCGTCTATCAAAGTAAAAGAAAAACATCCAGCCCATAACAAAATATCTCAGCAAATTCGTCATAGGTACACTTTTGGATATTAAGGCAACGTAGACCACTCTCCAATGGAGCAGGAATTCGCCACTGCAGGCCAGATCGTCCAAATTTGGTCGTACCAGCGTACAAAGCCCATCTACCAACTTGAATGGAACATCGATAGCATCTTAAAAGTTAGATACAACCCTTCTTAATCCAATATTCTAGCTGCAACCTGCATAGACCGTTCTGTCATACTTTATGATATCAGAGGAGAAACTCCCATCCAAAAAGTCACCCTTCCCAACAAATCAATGTGCCTCTGCTTCAATCCCATCGAACCTATGAATTTCACAGTTGGAAACGATGACTCTAATTGCTACTCATTCGATATGAGGAAAATGGATAAAGCAAGGATCATCCATAAAGACCATATCGGAGCCATTACAGATATTGACTATGCCTCGACTGGCCGCGAGTTTGTCACAGGATCGTTTGATCGCACTCTACGCATCTTCAATTACGACAGTGGAAGAAGCAAAGAAGTTTATCACGCCAAAAGAATGCAGATCGTCAGCTCAGTCCAATACACAGTTGACTCCCACTACATTTTATCGGGTTCAGAGGATATGAACATCAGAGTGTGGAAGAGCGTAGCCTGGAGACCCACTGGTACCGTCAACACAAGAGAAGAAAGATCCATCCAGTATAGAGAGAAACTTATCGAGAAATACTCACACAGCAGCAAAATAAGAAGGATAGCTAACTACCGCCATCTACCTAAGTATATCATCAATGCCAATAAACGAAAACAGGATCAGGCGGTCAGCAGGTACAATAAGAAGATGAACAAGTAGGCTAATACTGGTGTTGTTGCCTAGACTAAGCCTGATAAAGAGAAGCTAATCTAATAGATATAGATCAAGTAGGAGAAGATTCTGAAGAAAAGTAAAAAGGTGAAAAAGGATAAAGCTGAAGATCAAGTTCAGAATGATGATGAATGATTTGTATTGTATTCCACCCAATGAGCTATAAAATTTTACCAAAACTCAGTAGTTATCTTGAGAGCAAAGTACCTTTAACTTTATGGCTAAGTTGTCTTTACAAAGTAATATTTGAGGCCTGTAAAAAAAGCCTTATGGATATTAGCTTATCGCATCTATTAGACCTTGATTCACTTCAGAATTTGATAGTGTTTGTAAGCAAATAAGTATGAAGTAAAAATCATTGAAAATTATAAATGCTTCAAGACGACTAAATTTTGTATTAAAGCTTTTGAATAGCTTCTTCAGCTTGCTTGATACTCTGGAAGTTAAGCACTGCAGGAATTCTAAAATTGAGATGAAGTAAAATCTGACCTTCGAGCATTATAAGTTCCTCTCGACTAAACAGGTAGCTGCCCCATTGGACCAAATCCGAAAACCGTGGAGTCCTAAACTCATGAATTTTGGCAGCGATCTACACGATGGCAGCTGCGAATTGTTTGACCTTGTGTTATTCTATTTAAATTTTGATTCGGTTTAGCAGTTACAGGCAAACGTAGAGTGTATCTTTTCCGTAGCGGCAAATTGCATGCAGAGACTTGATGTGGGCTAGCACCAAATTGAGAGTGTATGCCGATCTGAAGTTCTCTTCCTTGGAGGTGGGAGTCCCAGTCATCGTATTTTAATCAGCCTACTCCTTCTCAGGAGTGTGGTAGGCAGGTTGCTGTTTAAGTTTCCTCTGCTTTTTAGCTATGGTTTTGGGCTTTGCTGGTTGGAGGCGGGTGCTGAGCTTCTCTTTAGGGTGGTATGGCATCAAAGATGTTGTTAGAATTATAGACTATAATTTGAATTTGAATTTAATTGCTAAATCACTTCAAAATGGTTAAACAAAATTATTTGCCGGCCATGCTTTTTTGTCAAAAGCGCCGTGCAAACAGCAAAGTGTGTGTTCAAATTTAACAAACCTAGACGTTGGAATTTGATTGTGCAACATTTTGCAAGATTTTAAAAAGTAACTGCCGTACCAGATCATTTGAATTTCCCAAATGACTTTTTTTGTCACCAAATTCGAGATTTGATGATCTTACCAAGCAAGTTACTGTGGTTGGGAGCTAATTCATATTTTTGATGTCATGTGAAATATGAATCGGAGGAATTGACAAAAGGATCGAAGCAAATCAAAAGAGTAAAAATTCAAAATGATTGAATTCGACCTTTGTTTAATTACTCCTTTCCTATTCTATCGATCCAAAACTTCTGAAACAAGTTATTTGCTAGAATATTTTTGTACAAAAGGGATGATTTACTACTTCTTAGAAGCAAAGATACTTATTCAAGGATTCATTGCCATGACTTTCAAAAAGAAAGAGACCAGCCTATGCCTTTCGGATACATCACTGCAAATCCTTGTTCAAAGCTGATTTAATTCTGTGCATGTGTAATATGCAGGCGATTATGAAACCTTAAGATTTAGCTTAATATTATCACTAGCTTCTTTCATAATCCAGCTATCCATGTCTCCCTGCATTTATACTTTCAAATCCACTTCATTATGAAGAACACTAAATAATTTTTAGCCAACAGGCATTTCTCGGAACCATTTTGAACTACTTGTGATTATTTAAGATAACGGTGTTTATAATGTCGCTGAAAAGTTCTAAAATTAACAAAAGAACCCATAAAATTATCTTCCTAGGAGATAGTGGGGTTGGCAAGACATGCATAATCTAAAAGTTCGCAACGAACCGCTTCGAAGACTTCTTCAATGTACACAAATTTTGATGAAGCCGACGATTGGAGTAGATTTCGTAAGCAAAGATATCAAGTATAAAGGAGGCGTATGCAGATTCCAGCTGTGGGATACTGCAGGTCAGTAAAAATTCAAGAGTCTAGTCCCAACTTATTTGAGGGATGCAGTTTGCTGTGTGTTTGTCTTTGATGTCTCAAGTATTTGTCCTACGACATAGAGAAGGAAAGTCTGAAAAACATGGAATCATGGATAAATTTGTTCCGATAAAATAAAAAGGAAAGGGCAGTTTCCATCATCTGTGGAAATAAAAGCGATTTGGAAAGGTATGAGTTCTGATGATTTAGAAACTTTGACAAATAAGGACTCTAGTATTTAATCTAAAAGTACCAAATGCCTTACTATTGCATTTCAGCCAAGACTGGAAGCAATATAGATGAACTTTTCTTCAATGTTGCGGAAATGCTAGATAAACAAGAAATCGCCAAACCCAAAAAACTGAAGTAGTCTAACTTTGATGACTACTAACAGCCGCCACTGACGATTGAATCGCTGACTAGGAGTCAGACTAAAGAAAGTACTCTTGCAGGAAAAGACGAAGACGATAAGTAGAAAGTAGGACTAACTGATCCAGAAGATGGACCGAAAAGATCAAAATGCAAGTGCTGATGATATTTTATAATGAAGCGTGATGAATTATGTGAGCAAAGATCAATACTTAGCTTTTTGGGCTGGTGGACGGTGATGCTTTTGAACCATTTTTTCAGTAAATTGGTATATTTTGACAAAAACTCTTCGAGGCTAGTAAAAGGGCAGACGATCATGGCTTCTTTTTAGTCCTTCGTTACTGAAATCTAAGGCGAACATTTTGGCTATATAATCTTTGGGAAGACCTTTGAAACCTATCATAGATCCAAGCATTCCTCCAATGATAGCAGCATTTGTATCAGTATCACCACCTAAACTTATAATATTTTTGAGTATACTTTTGAAAGTATAATCACCTAACTAAAGTTTTGGATTTTTTTCTAATGCGTCCACAATCTATTTGAAATCTCTCATCCCATAGCTCCATGCAATCTTTGCCCATCCTTGATGTTGCTGCGCCGACATTGGAGTTTAGGTTTTGACCTAATCCGCCCACTTCTAAAGGTGTTTTTTTGCATACTACATTGCATTTGTATATATTTACTTCAAATTCTAGTTTGTCTTTCGGATGCATATTTGGGTCAGCATAGCATACCAACCCAAAGAAGACGTTCTGACTACGGGGCTTGAATGAATCAGTTGGATTTCATCTAAATATGAATTCAAATACCTTTCACAAACTAATTAAACAGTAGTTTATTCTATTTCGTATCATCTAACATCGAAAGCAAAACCGCAAAATATACCAAAGGCGTAATTTTCATAAGCGAACCATTACTTTAGCTCTTCATTGTAATCTTTCCAACCTATTCATGAATTTTCTTGATCACGTTTTCCTTCTATTCTTTATTCTTTGGTTTTTCTTGCTTAAGTATTTATCTGATTTTTTCTATGCCTGCCCGGCAAGTCAGTCCTATATCGAATGGCTTTGATTGTCTCCATTTAACGTATTATTCAGCGATGTTAAAGACCAGCTCGTTTTTCTGAGAACTGAAGGGTTCATTTACGTTGAACTTGGTTATGGCATCCAGCAAATGAAATGACATCTAAGAATCGTCAGTTACTTGTCCTGACCTCAAATTGAAAGTGCCTCCAGGAGTCATGTCCATTGCTTCATTTTATCAAAAGTACCTTCTTTTATGCTTTTGCTCTCCAGCTTTTTTGAAAACTAGACGTAGGAACCCAGAGAATCTCCCATAAAGCTACCAAACATGCATCCTAAGCTGTAATTGAACTATGGGAACTAATCAAGCATAGCCATGAACCTCGAATAGCAAAACTATGGGCAAATTGCCTTGATTAGGTTTTCTTAGAACAATACCTGATTTTCTTTCCCCTTTGAATTCATTTTACTTAAGTATTTATACAAATCATCAAATAATGAAATTTTTTCTGATTACTAACTGTTACTCAATACATCTTTTTGCAGCCTTATTCCTCTGCTCCAAATCTCTAAGAACTTTCTCCTGGTCTGACTTGTTTATTTTTTTCTAAACTTTAATCTCCTAGTATTTTTACTTTAACTCATCAAGCTAGTTTCTCTGCTTGATCCTCAAATTGTCAAGTTTTTCAGAGGTTATTGCTCTTTATTCGTGGACTATCTTCTTCACTTGCTTTGAGGTTTGGATGTTCCTCTCAACGCCTAATTCGTGAACTACCTTGGTCCTATAATTAAGATAAAGTGTACAATCCAACTTTTACTTTCTCTTATTTCTCTCTTTTTTCTATTACGTACTTTCTTAGCTTCTACTATTCCTCTTTGTACATGTCTTTCACTCTCTTCTTCTTTAGTATTTCTTTTTTCCGCTAGTTTTCTTTTCTCAATTTCTCTACCTTACTGTCAAGAATATTATTGTACTTCTAGTCGATTTCAATCTGCTTTAGAAAGTATTGATATTTTTCTTGCCTTTTTCTCACATTCTCAGCAATTTATTTGTCATTTGGCTCAACCATAATAGCATTGCCGTATTTCAGTTTATCGATTTGATTTTTAACGATATGTTTTAGCTATTTTTTGAAGCCTGTTTACTAAAACGTGTCAGCCAAATCAATTTTACACACTCTTTTTGGACCATTTTGCTTTTTTTAATGATAGTTTTAATGATTATAAGGCTCTTCTTCTTAACTAGAGTCTATATACACGAATTTTTATAGGCTTTTTAAGGTTTTTGACTGTTTCATATTAGAATTATAAACTATAGCTGTGAAATATTAAACTAAATCATTTTTAAGAAATCTCAGCCAAGAAAACTTTCAAAAAAACAATGATTTCATACAAAAAATGGTATTTAGTTTGCTTCAAAGGAATCATCTATATGCTATTTTTCTTTTTGCTAAATTAATACCCAAAGAAATGTCTAAAATAAAGAGTGAGCCATCTTAATAATGTATGCAGCTACTTATCCTAAAAGTTTAATAAAGGCCAAGGCTCATAGATAAGCTTATATTTGATTATTCAATCACCTTTTTAACTAAAATTACTTGAAATATAGCTTAAGTATAATTTATGTTGGTAATTCGCATTTTTCATTTATAGTAGATGCTCCCAATCTAATCATTTTTTTTGCTGAGCCTTCATTTATCAACAAATGATTCTCAAGATATTGGTTTTGATCATTAAAAAGGATCAATAGTTACATTTCTTGCTGAAAATCAGGTTTTTTCGGAAGAAAATAAGCAAGCAAAATAATATCCTTCGTAGACTATTTTATTTTATGCTCTTGATTATAATAAAATGCTATGAACTCCAGAGAAGTGTAAAAACAGTTGTAAAGAGCCACCTAAATTCCCAAAAGCATCTAAAAGCATGAGCAAAAAGAATCTGTTGTAGGAAAGTTCGGCAGACAACCCAAAAGCCCATAATCTGTGTTACATGTGTTTAAATATTCCATCGGTTAAGCTATAGCACGAGTAGCATTGCTGCCCTTTGACGTTCTCAAGTGCAAGGTCCAAGCCAATCCTTCATATTACGCTGGATTATTCAAAGGACTGGGCACATTAAGAAGGGAAAGGCAACTTTTTATCGGTTTGTCACCTTCCGTCCTAAGATACTTCATGTTCCCATTCATGTCCGGATAAGGAATTCAATTTGGGTTGCTTAAAAACCAACTCTACGCCATCTTTTCACCTGTGGTCATCAGCGCTCTCCTGTTTCCCCTTTAGTCGATCAAGATCAGGATGCAGCTATCGGCACCACAGGATCAATACCCTCGATCGATGATGCAAGCATACAAGAAAATCTACCATTAATAAGGTAACATTATGGATAAGTAGGCTCCATGAAATTTTACAAAAGCTACATGAAATTTTTTCAAGGGTTTAGACTCATGCTTGCCAGGGATTTGATATACTATTCATTGATCAGCACAACCTACTTCAACTCTTTCAATCTCATGTAGTCCCTACTTGTAATCTCAGGCGCTTTGGTGATTTCACATCCTTTCGATACTTTGCTGACTACCTTTTATAGCAAAAAGGTAGATAAGCATCCTAACATTGTCCTGGCTGAAATTTATAAAGAACTTGGCTTCAAAGGACTATTCAGAGGCTTTCTGGAAAGGACGATCGTTTTAGGAGGCGGCTTGTTGGCCGGATTCGGCTCTATGTATGCAATTATGCTGTTAGAGCTTTGATTTGCATGCAATTAAACAACTTATGTATCTATTATATTCAATCTTTTTTCAGATAACTGTATTCTAATTACCAAATCAAGAAAGAGACAAATTTACGAGTTTTTTTGAAAACTGTAGTTTTATTAGATTACAAATTACTTTTAGTATTCTTTTAACAATAAAAGGCATAAGCAACTTAAAGCTGGAGAGAAATAAATTTTAGCTTATTTCTGAGTTTTTAGATGAGCAAGCAAGATTAGAAACTTATTATATGGCTTAAAAATTTATTTAATCTGGATAGAAAACTGCCAGGAAAAAGCCTGTTTTTTAAGACGGGAAACCCAAAAAGTTTGCTAGAAAACCTTCAGACCGAGATCGCTCTTATGATTCTAAAAGGTCTAGAGAAGATTCTATTTTCTCACAATATATACGATATCCTCTTCAACCCTCAAATGTCAAATTCAACATGACCATCGACTAATCATTCATTTTCCCTGATGAACTCAGCACCTAGATTATGGTAGGCCATTAGACTGAGAGAAAACCGCGAAAAACTACGCTCAATCGCAACAATAACAATCGATAGCTTTCAAGGGAGGAATGCACTCTTTCTCTTAGAGTTAAAATACTTGAGACTCACCTAAAGGCTAAATAAGGCTAGTGTGAAAGATATAAATTGCAGCTAGACGAATAAAAGTAGAGGAGAAGAAGAGTCTAATCTGACCGAAAAGCAGCAACTAAGGAAGCCGCAGCTTACTAGAAGCAAAACGAAGAGCTGATGACGCAAATAAAGAAGCTAATGAAATAAAAAGATATGCAAAACAAGCAGATATAATTTTTGTAGAAGATAAACTATGACTAAAAAACGAGAAACATCCTCTCTTTTAGAGAAAAACACATGCAGGACCAAATATAGAAACTGAAAGAAAAACTTTCAAGCAAAAAAACAGACAAATAGATCGATTATTTGACCTAGCTCAGTGATATCAAGAATAAGAAGGAAGCTGCCGAACAAAAATTTAGGTCCATGCAATCATTGGTAGATGTACAGAAGCGTTGCATACGAAGACTTCAGGAAATGCTGTAATAATAAAAGATTATCACAAAAGAGAGGATTGTAAACTCTGTTGAATACATTGAACTAAGAGATCGTTTCAAAAAATTTATTGACCAATACAAAGAAATTCGATCGCAGAACCTTGGGTTGAAAGCATTACTATAAAATCACGAAGCATAGTTAGTGCTATCAGAATAAGAAATTGAAACTTTTTGATATTATACTATTACAAAGTGTACTCTTTATTATCAAAGCTTGTAGCTGCTGATGCTCTTAGTTCTAGCTCAAAAAAGTGTAATAATTCTCAGCTGATGCGACGAATTTGCAGCAACTTAAAAATGAAGAGTATCCTAATTTTGTATAGAATACAGCTTTGAGTGGATATTGTCTCAAGGGTTAGAAAAGTTTAGATTTTACAAAATGCGGACAACAATAAACACTTTAATAGGTTGTTATCTGTGAAGTTAGATTTAATTAGAATCTGCAGTTTATCTCAAACGGCTGATCGAGACTCAAACAATCTCTGATGTTAATGAAACTGCAAAATATTCATCATAACTTTCCTTTTCCCTTACAATAATGATCTCGTTTGTTTGCTCATTCTAATATCTTATGTTTTTAAACAAACTAGCCACTTTGTTTTGCACAGCCAAAAAAGCAACATTCAGTGCGCACAAATACATGAAATCTGTCACTGAAAGTGCTCTTCTCTATCGCCCCTGCCAAACAATCAATCTAAACGAAAAGGAGAACCTAAGAGACAGAGTGGTCCAGGCATTTTTCGATAGCAGCAAAGCTCAGATAGGAGTCACACAAGCCGCAGAAAGATTGAAAGATGTTTCAACCTTCTCCACTCCTTCTCATAGCTACTACCAAATCAATTTGCCTTTCCAAGAAAATCCTATCATGAGAAGGAAAATGAGCCAGTTTTCGAGTCCCAGCATTCGAGTTGGACGTCTACTCTAGCTAATGGACTACATTGCCTCCAACGTAGCTTTTCGCTACTGCATTCCTGACACTGGAAAGTAATTCGAAATCGACAGCCTTGATTTCATTGTGGTGACTGCTGCAGTGGACGAAATCGAGTTTTACTACCCCATCCAAATCGCAGTCGATTGTTTGCTATCCGGCTACGTATCGCATGTAGGCAAGAGCTCAATCTAAGTTCATATTGATGTGATGCAAAAGATAGACGGGAGTGACAGATTGGCGTGCTCAGCCAATTTCGTGATGGTAGCAAGAAGTAAAAAAACTGGCAAGGCCTATGAAGTCCCAAGACTTCGGTTTGAGCAAGAAAAGGAGCTATTTAAGATAATTAACTAGCTGGGTGAGCAAAGGCAAGTGATTAGGAAAAATGAAAGTCGAAGAAACCTCTAAATTGCTCCTCCCACCTACGAAGAGTCAGTTATCATCCATAAACTCAACCTGGCATTAAAGACCAACCAATCCAACTTTCGATCTATATCTTCAAGCAACCTTAAAAATACGATGCTGATGCATATAGAGGATAAAAACCTGAGTGGAAAGATCTTTGGAGGGCTGATACTCAGAATAAGCTATGAACTGGGGTGGCTTTGCGCTACTAAATTTCTAGCCAAATCTCTCCCGATTCTCAGTATAGTAGACTAAGTGCAATTTCTGGCTCCCGTGGAAGTGGGCACTTATATCTAATTGGAAGCATTCGTTGGGTATGTGACAGACCGCTTCGTGCATGTAGTTGTGACTTGCTTTAATTCTGAGCTGTCAGGAAAAAGAGTTCAGACCAACCTTTTGCATATAACCTTTTAGCATTCGGAAGGAAACAACATTGACAAAGTATTCCCTTAGACTTTGACTTAAAGCTACACCTACATCGAATCATTGCGAAGAGTAAGAAAATTGACACATATCTAGTCATGATAGCTGTTCATGACCTTCATCTATCCATCCAATCAATTTATTTTGCATTGTCCTCAACGGTATATCCAAGAGAAAAATCTTAGCAGCATTGAGCGAATAGATTTTATGCCAACATCTGCCTCTATTCCTACTTGTATTCCAACACAGCTTTACATATCCCAGCTGCCTACCAATAACATTTTGAACCAATATTAGAGTTATATTAAGATTATAATAGATAGTTGAAGGTGTATTCGAAGCATAGAGTCTCCTACTAATGAGGCTGTATGTCAAAATATACCAATAATGAAAACTGATTTGGGTGGCCCCCCGATGCTCAATCATTGGGGAGTCAATTACTTGTCAGAATAGCTATCGAACATATGAAAATGTGTTTGGTTATGAGCCAATTAAGTTTTAATTCTTAAAGCTAAACAAGAATGAACTAGCAAATGGCATTTGAATGATAAACCATTTCACACTAGATTCGTGGGCAGTTAGTAAATGATAGAATCTTTGCAAAGGAAAATTAGCAATCCTTTGTTAATATAGATCACTATCAAGAGTTTTCATCATCTTTCTGCCTTCAATTTTCAAATGAACTTTCCTGATAACTATCAAAGTTAATAATCTTTTATTCACAATATCCTTTAACAAGCATTTTGGACAAAATGTAAGAATTCAACCAATTTTGGCAACAATACGTCCAACAATGCCAGAGCATACATCCCGAAGAAACAAAATAATTAGTCTCAGTTATTCAATTATAGCTGTAAGGCAACTGCGCCAGCATTGATGAACTTGTAACCAAAACATCTAGTAAATTGAACGATAAACAAGCATAGATATTGAAGAACTCCATATCTGAATTCAAGAGCGTGAAGAAAGAGGCTGAGCTTGCCAAAGAAAAGAAGTAGATTGTTCTCAAGCAATAGAGTAAGCAAGCGTAATAGTAATAAGAGGAGAGCTTTAACTTTGATGGTAGTAGTAAAAGCTTCGAATCCTCTTACGAAGATGTCGATGATTAATTCAGAAAATAGTATGAATAATAGGAGAAGCAGCAACAAAAATAGTTGGACTAGGCTAAGCTAGACGCAAAAGAACAGTGATTGGTGGGACTTTGAAGTTTACTTTTATTTAGTGGTACTTCTTACATAAATCAATACATCCTTTCTTGACGGTTGGTTATTACAGCTTAAAAGATAATTTTTTTGCTGGTAAAGTTTGTGGATTTGATAATCGAACGCACAGCATGATTACTCTTAGATAGGCAAAAAAAGTATTTTAGCTAGTCTGAGTGTATGCCTATAAGAGAGAAGTCAATCTATCCTCAATCCTCTCTCAAAGCCAAAAATATTTTTTTATCTAAGTGAGTAACAATATTTCTGAGGAAATAAATGTTAACAGCTATATTTTCAATTTTACATCAATTAACTATGAGACATAGCTGACTAAAAGTTATATTAGATGATTGCTCAACCTCAATGTTTCGTTAGATCACTAACTGCAATCATTTTATTTCCTCACGAACGCCACTTGCCTGTGCTTTGGATTTTAATAATATTACTAATAAAATGATTAGAAAAAATATCATTTAGCATGCAGCCAAAGAGAGTAATAGTTCAGTTGCCACGCAAACTGATGAATTTTTAATATTTGTCCCCATTCAGAACAAATTAAAAGCATTAAATACGTAATACCACCATCTTCAAAGCCTACATCAATCAAATACAAACAAAATCTAATACCTTTAGCATAAAAACAAACTCTTAGAATATTCATTGACCTCACTCCTCTAGACCTTGAATGGCAGGCTAATAGGGTAGAATATCAAGCATTTGAAAGAGATAGTTGATTTATAAAAGCTTATAGAGCTATAAACGGAGTAAATGAAAAGGCAAACCACATTTAGAGTTATATAACATGGTAAGAATATGGCTAAGGGTGCTAATTTTGAGGAATAGAAACTTTCCTATAAATATATATCCAAATAAGCCAAAAGATTATCTTCCTCCAAAACTTATAAATACTCCAAAACCCCCAAATAATGTGCTGCCTATCAAAAAAGCATAAATTAAGAACCAGAAATTACACTATTTTAAGAACAATCTTCTGAAAATGAGTTTTTAGTATTTGATAAAACACAGTTCTACAAAAACCTTAATAATCTTGAAGAGAAAAGCAAAAATAACTAACCCCGCTCCTCATTAACTAAAATTATATCAATAACTAGCAGGCCGAAATCTTCTTAGCCAATGCCCAATACCACAAAAAATAAAATCAATAAGGATCAAAAATAAAATAGGCCCAGTTAGAAAATGCTAAATCTAGACACATAGCTGAAAGTTACCAAATTCAAGACTGTATTCCAAAAAGCATCCAACCTGAATCTCATAAAGCCAGAACTCATAGCCAAAACTAAGCAGCCAATTGCTTACAACACAAAAAACAATGCTTCACAGAATCCAGAGAAATAACCATTGGCCTTCAAAGATTCTATTCTAAAAAACCTGAAATGAACAAGTAAACCTGATCTTAGCTATATTAACTTTCGTCCTAACCACATTACAATAAGTTAATGTTTGAGATTTGGTATTAATCAGGATAATAAATTTATTGAAGATGAACAGGGGACGGGCTTTTGCCAACCGCCTGCTCAAAAGAAAGTAGCAACAGATAGAAGATTTCTCCCTTTGCAGCCATCTCAAAAGCATCAAACCGATGAATACTAGATTTATGGAGCATTCTTACCCCGTGATCATCAATAACCGCAAGAAAGATATGATCAAGTAGGTCAGGCAGAAATAAATAGAACGATAAAATAAAGCACTTTTTTAGAAGATAGCCACTCTCATGAACAAAAAAGGAATTTACTAACCGGCCAACAAGAATACTCGGGCCAAAGTCAACAAAAGCCTCAACTAAATCACGAGAAAACGATAGATCTAGAGCATTGACCTCTAAAATAAACGGTTTTTACAAAGACTACAAAATAAGCGACCAATCTTAGATACATAAAAACTCAAAAAAGAGTGGGGATAGAACAAAAATACAATCAAGAGAATGTCAAACGCTGGCTTCTATCTAACAAACATAAAATCATCAAACCCAATCAATTCAATAACAAGATAAAACTTTTACAAAGCAAAATATGAGAAGTTGAAATTAGTGAAGTCGAAAGTTTATGACGGCGAAAAAATGATTATCAAAGTTGAGTTTATCGGAGATATGCTGAAGATAGTGTGTGATTCACAAGACAATCAAGGCATTAAGATTATAGAAATACCCAAAGACTAAGCTATATCTTTCCTTTAGAAAGAATGTGAAGGAAAATTTTAGATTTTATTAGAAAAACTTAAATACGATGCATAAACTGAAATTTTTTATATCATCAACTAGCATCCTTAATAAGAAGATACTGATTTTGGTGAGTTTAATCCTTAAATGGACAGATTTGTGACAAATAGGCAACGAAATCATAAAAAGACTCCAGAATATAGGAGAAGAAATAAATCAGTCACCCAAAAAACAAAAAAATCAATAAAATAGCTCAACAATTATTCTATCTAACTTTCGTTATAAAAAAGTAACACTATAGATGCTATCCCTGAAGCGAGAGCGATGAGAAAATCTGTCTAATATAACAGGTCAACGTAGAGTAACAGAAGTTAGTTTCTAAACTCAAAAGAAATCACAATCTGTAAAGCTGCAGAACAATAATAAAAGAATTAAGAGATAAAGGAACTAAGAAAAAGTGACTAATCTTACAAAAGTTTCAAAGAAGCTAAAGCTTAAATTCACTTACCAAAAGCATCTAAGCAACAATAAGCTCATTAAAACAAGATATTAATCGAGGCTGAGTCGCTTCAAGATTACCTTTAAGCAAAATAAGCAAGTTTGTGGACAAAAAAGGCTGTAGAAATCAAAAATAACAAAATCTGATCTTTATTTTTATGATATTTTCTTCCTCATATGCAGCAAGCTTTGACTACTTCTTTTTGATCATAGCTCCCAACCCCATAGGTTATTTTATGGTTGATTTAACAGAGTGTTAAGCCAAGCTTAAACACAATATTGAGTATATTCTGTTTGATTAGTAAATATAAGCATGTCTATACTTCTAATATTCTTCCTAATAATAGAACATACCAAATGGAAATCCAGCAACCAACCGATAAACTCAACCAATCCTCCTACCGCCTCAATCTACTGGACACACTGGCGAAAAGTTCCATCAAGTACCAAATTTATGATTCAGACGTCACCAAGTTCGCCGCTTCATCCATGCTGGCTCAGAATCATCGGACCTCAATTTTATGCACAACGACTAAAACGCCCAGCTGGCTGAGCATCTCTTGCATCTCAAAACTTCCTGCAGTGGCGTAAAGGCAGAAATCAAAAACAGCTAGCTGGAACAGTCACACTTCAAAGATTCTACTACATTCATTTCCGAAAAAGTCAAAAGCATCCAGACAGAAAGATGCAGACTCTCCCAAGAAATACAGAAGCTCAATGATGTTCTTGAGGACGTGAAATCAAAAAAGACGAATGCCATGCTCGGCTCCAAAAACTATTAGCACATACTTGATAGAATGAGAAAGGATCAGATCAGATTCCAAATCAAGCGAAATTAAATGTAAAAGGAGCTGAAGGCACTTTAAAAAGCCTACAGAGAGCTGACCACCACAAACTACGATCTCAAATAGTATCAATACTTAAGCTCCACAGGCCTCAAAGAAGCCAAAGAGGAAATCAACCAACTCAACGACTTCAGAAAAACCACCCTTGTTAATATGAGCAGAGTAGTGGACGAAAAAGATGTGCTACTAAAAAAGAAGCAGGCCAGAAAATTAAAGAGCGATATGATAAAAGAAATGGCTGCTGATGATTTGGAGGATGCCGATTTGATCCGCATCAAGAAGTTTCTGACTGTCCAAGTCTTTTTGAAAGGCCTGCTCAAAAGCAAAATGGAAAAGCTCAAATAGTTCTATTAACCTTATGAACTCGCCTTCCTCAAAATCAAAGGCAACTCAGTAATTCCACATTTATTTAGAGTGTCAAAGATGCCAACAGCTTAAAAAGTGAGTATTACAACTTCTAAGCCAGCTACAACGAAAAAACTGAGTGGGTCAAACACCTTCAGAACGAACTGGGCAAATGCGAAATTTAGAAGAAATTTTATGAGAAGGAATTCGGAGAATAGAAGCAGAAGCAGTTGGAAATTATAGAGGGGCTAGAATCTTAGGAGAAAGTTGAGCTATCATTTGCAAGAAAAGCTCTGCAAGAGAAATCTTAGAGCAGTGTGGTACTTATGATGAGCGTAAAAGAGTGGCTGAGGCATCAATGCAAAAAGATGAAAATAGATAGCACAAACAAGTCCTAGGAAGTTATCTTCAGGTAAATTTGCGCAAACCTCAAAAATCTGAAATCTTCCAAACCTTCTAAAACTTAATGATGATTTTAAAAACAACTAAATATATTATAAGTCCCTATAAATAAAATTTCATAATCCATTTCTAAAAAGACAAACAGTGAGAAAATAAACAAAAAACTAAAATTATGTTTTTTGACCATTTCTGATCAGATTCATTTCCTTTATTTTCCAATCCAATTGATCACGTATCTTATTTAAAATGTTGTTAGGAGGAGTTCAAGGATCTAATCTAACTGCTGAGGACGTTGCTCTGGTTAACAGCTTGACCGGGCCTATCAATGCTAAAATTGGACATCAACACACTTCTTACGAAATTACTTCAGTTTCTACTCAACTCGTTGGCGGGACAAACAAATTCTACCACATTAGAGGACAACCCGGAAACCATGAACACACCATTACCGTTTATATTCCTCTGCCCCACACTGGCCAACACCCTTAGATCTCGGAAGTCAGCTCTGGATTCAATCCTCATCTTCAAGGGCATTCTCAAAACTAGCACCAACATCATCATGATCATCATGATCACCATGGGCATGAAAAACACTAAGGACATTAACATCATCAACATCACGGAAATTGCAAGCATTGATCAATTTATCCACACATCATCTATTTTTTAGTGCTTACTTTTAATTGCCGTTTTCGAGGTACTTGTGTTAATTTGGTTCATTATTTGATCATGGATTTACTGAATTTTGGTTAAAGCTTTGGTTTTAGTTAGGTTCGTGATAGAATAACTACAGAGGATATGAATTTAACCTCGCATCAAAATGTTTCAATATCGGTTTAAAAGAAAGTTATAAATAGATAGTGTTTTCAGTCTAAAAATAAACAATCTAAAACTGTGTTTATCCTGATAGGTTCCGACACAAAAAAACCATTGAAGACAGATTCCTGTAAGCAAGCTCTATTTGAAAGAATCCAGAAAAACAACCTGTCTGATTTTTTAAATATGTAAGCTAAACAGTTTCCCTAAAACAACAATCAATCTCTAATACTACAGCATATCTGACACCCTTTCTAAAACTTAATGATGATTTTAAAACTAACTAAATATCTTATGAGTCCCTATGAATAAAATTTTATAAATCCAGCTTTAATACAACAACAAATCAGAAAACAACCAAAAGAATAAAATTATGTTTTTTGTTCATTTCTGGTCGCACTCTGTTACTTTTATTTCTCTATCCATTAATCACGTATCTTATTTCAACATGTTAGGAGGAGTTCAAGGATCTAATCAAACTGCTGAGGACGTTGCTCTGGTTGCCAGCTTGACCGGGCCTATCAATGCTAAAATTGGACATCAACACACTTCTTACGAAATTGTTTCAGTTTCCACTCAAGTTGTTGCCGGAACAAACAAATTCTACCACATTAGAGGACAACCCGGAAACCATGAACACACCATTACCGTTTACATTCCTCTGCCCCACACTGGCCAGCCCCCTTAGATCTCGGAAGCCAGTTGCGGATTCAACCCACATCAACAAGGACATTCTCAAAACGAGCATCACCATCATGGGCATGAAGGACACTAGCATCATCACCACTGAGATTGCAAATATTGATCAATCTATCCAAACATCTTCTATTTTGTTGGACCTTACTTTTATTTGCCGTGTTATCGGCTTGCTTTTATTTTGCTCGTTATTTAGACGATGCATTTCAGTGGATTTCGGCTAAACATTTTGATTTTGCTGAGTTTAACGGGAGCACAATTACAGACGTGAATTCAACCTCGATTAAAGATGTTTCAATATAGGTTTAAAAGAAAGTTATAAAAAAATAATGTTTTCAGTCTAAAAATAACCAATCCGAAACTATATATATCCTGATAGGTTCCGACACAAAAAAACGATTAAAGACACATTTTCTTAAGCCAAGATCTACTTGTTAGAATCTTCCAAAAAACAGCCCACCTGATTATAAGACAAACCTTTAAACTAAACAGTTTCCCTGAAATATCAATTCAACCTGTATAGATGCAGCGTATGTCTACTCTTTTGACCCCTACAGCAAGAAACTGTAATGATGATTTATAGTTTAACAATGTAGTATAGCTGAGTATAAGTCTGGCTAAAAATTAAGCACACTTGTAATCGTTAATTAACTTCACCCACCCATGGAAAAACATCACGGCAGCAGCAAAAAGGGCGCAGTTTCACCCATCCAAGTCAGCAACCAAGACATCAACCTCATCAAAGATATGAAAGACAAGATCAACTCCAAAATGGGGGTGCATCACTAGTCATACGAAATCATCTCACTCTCAGGGGGCCAGGAAAGCTCGGGGACCAACAAGTTCTTCCATCTCAGGGGAAAACCAGGCCACAAAGAGTATACAATCACCGTTTTCGTTCCCGTCGGAGAGAAGCCTGTACCCTAAATATCTGAGGCTTGCGCCGGACTTAAACCCCATCACCAAGGATTTTCACAGCATTAAGTCCAGCATTGATCTGAGAACACTCCAAATATTTAATTTTTGGTATCAGCCAGCAACTGCTTACTCAGTTATAACAGATTCAACGGTAATATACATTTGGGTTCAGCAGGTAAATTAATCCATAGCCATTCCAAAGCCTATAAGGAGGTTGAGTGGCTTACAAAAAGTTGGAAAGGGTTCTTTTTGACTTTCTCCTATCAGGGAAGCCATTTAGTCAAATTTAACTTGATCTTGATTAATCTTTCCTTTTTGAAGCATCCACTTTTAAGTCTTAGCACCATCAATGAGTCTTCTATGTCAGATAAGGATCAGCCGACGTCAGCTTCTATTATCAAAGAAAGCCCCAATTTTATATTACTCCCAATTTAAAATAAACCGAGCTAGTAGATTGTTTTATTCTATCTTTTTATAAAAAAGTTGCAAATTTGTAGATAAAAAATTGAAGACTTACCATCAGATCCATTTAGTTTCATCCTTTTTATTATCTAAATTTCATAATCAATTATATTCAATGAGTATTAATTTTCTCCCCCATCCCCCGAACTCTGCTTGGCTGCCTCCCGTAGACCCAAACGACGAGGTACAACTACCACCACTTAGTAAAATTTATAGCACGAGGAAATGATGATAGAGTAGTAGTTCAAAAACATACTCTCTCAGGACCTGAATGGAGTCTTCGGTCTGATGGAGTTCAGAGAATAGGAAGACGAAGAGGAATAAGAAGAAGACGAAGATGAAGCAGAGGAAAGAGATGGCTACACTGATGAGATTCAAATCCCAGTATTAAAATGTTAATTTAGGAAGGATAGGAGGAAATCTGAAGTGATTCGAAAGTTTAATCTACACCAATTATCAGTCCATTTATTATTGCGAGTGCTATCGTTTATGATTGCAAAATTATCTATTCTAAGTACGAGTAAGCATCTTGAGTTTGCTCTGGAGATGTATTTGCTCCCAAACTGCTAAACTATCTCATGAGTGGAGACGATTTTATATAAAACATTCCCAAAATCAATCAAAAGATCTTTTTAGGATGAGAAGCTGAGTTGTAGTGAATAGCAACATCAGCAGAGGAGAGACAGTTTTTTGAATTTCAAGACAAGATCTTACAAATTATTTTAATAATAAATTATCGTTACTATTGAATATGAGTAGGTCAAGTACCAGCCCCTACAGAGCAACTACCAGCACAGCTCAACGCCCTCTAGCCACCGGTGACTCATTGTAGATGCTAGTAAGAACGCTCTAGAGAGAAAATAACAGTCTTGTTGAAGAAGTCAACATCCTAAAAATGAAGGGTAAGAAGGTAACTGAGCTTGAGTAAAAGACTGAACTAATCGTTAAGCACAATGACCAACTCTTGAGATAGAATGAACGATTGGCTAAGCTCATCAACCAAAAGAAAAATGAAGTCTAAGTCTGGAAGAACAAATTCGAAAGTTTATCTGTCTCCAAAACTGCAACCAGTGACCTCTAAAACCGAAAACTTTTGAATGAGATATAAAAGCTTCGAGAGGAGACAACAGATATTGAGCACATGAAAAATATTCAGATAAGCTAACTGAAAAACCAAAACCATCTATAGATTCAAAACCTCAAAAGGCATCACCTCAGCAACAACGAGAAATATGAGCTTGAAATCAGAAAACTTAA
>Ga0316217_10002132_pt1 | contig 24332 bp, 13 predicted proteins | sample 1anoAmetaG_FD_203633 | JGI IMG/M metagenome (GOLD analysis project Ga0316217, IMG submission 203633) | Freshwater microbial communities from Trout Bog Lake, Wisconsin, USA - 1anoA | ecosystem: Environmental > Aquatic > Freshwater > Lake > Hypolimnion/Profundal zone | place: USA: Wisconsin...
ATTGATTGGCAATTAATATATAAAAACAAAAACAAAACAAGAAACAAAACGTACATAATAAGGAAGAATGAATGATCTTTTTTAAGATCTTATTATGTATGTATGTATTCACCATCTTGCATATCACAATTAGGCTTCATCATAGCTTGATAATACACAAAATTATGATTCTTCTTCGCTTGGACTTGCTCAACCTCATCATTAATTGCTTGATGCTTGCTCCTGGAGCCGTAGATTTGGTTTGTGAGTGCATACATTCAAGCGACAAAAAGTGAGGATCGAGCCTCTGGCGATAGTATAACAGGGGCATACAGGTGAGGGCACTTAGAATATCACTTAACCACCAAAAAATGATGCACTTGCATCCCAATAGTACCTCAATATCTACGACCTCATATTAGATTTTGAGTGTGAACAAATGTATTAAGGGCTGGGATATGAAAAATATCAGAGAGGAGAACATGCGTAGCTTATTGTAGGAGTTATACAGTATGGCGTCTGTCTAACCAGCACCAAGAATGTAAGTAAATTGGCTAATCAAAGAATATTATAGATTTGGGTTGAGTTAGAAGCCCAACAAGCAGGTCTTATGGAGTTAGATCAACTGCATAGAGTAAAATGTTTTCATGATTGCAAATTCAGTATGGTCTTCTAAAATCATCTGATCATATACAGTTGTTGGAGTGAGATCCAGATGGAATGTTAGGGTGAGTTATAGCTCACAAAGGGTAGATTCGGAATCATCAGAGGGGTTCGGGCATAAGTTCTAAAATACCTCAGCAAATATAGCGGAAGAAGGCGTAATAGCTTCCCCAAGTGGTATTTGCACTCCTTAACAAAGATATGAAGGGTCTAATTACAATAGCTGTTGACTCGACTACAAATTCTTTTTGGAATAGATCTTAGTTCATGTCAAAACTAAAAATATAGAATATCAAAATTATGAAGGATCAAAGAAGAATAAAAGGTGAGGACTGGGGATTGACACGTTTACTGGAATTTTAGCCCTTTTGGAGAACAAAAAAGTCAGTCAAATTCTATTGCAGGTTTATATTCTGAATTCTTGCAAGAAAAGTTATAATCAAAGTATATTTAATATGTCAAACTTATCACTGGAAGAGAACATCTTCTCTGTGCTTTAGAGAGGCGACAGGAAAATCAAGCTAGCCCAGAGGAAAGCCATCATTTTTGTTGGCTTGACCAGAGTTGGCAAAAGCACGGCCTTCAATTGGGCCCTCAAGAAACAGATGGTAGGAGTGGGAAATCTGAAATCATACTACGTGAATTCAGTGGCAGATAACGACGTGGCCGTTGTGGGGGAAAGCTTTGCCTCGGTGACACTTGCTCCCAACATCTACGTTAACTATGAAGAAGGTATCAGCATGATAGACATGGCTGGATACTTCGACACAAGGAACTATGTTGGAGTAATCGGTGTGTCATACTTTCTTAAGGCCTTGTTTTAGCAGGTTAAAGAGGCTAAGTTTGTGATTGTTATGGATGAAAACAAACTCATGCAAAGTACTTGTTAAGGGCTCATCAAGACCTTCAATGGATTCATCAACATGTTCCACTTTGACTTAATGACTCCTTAGATAAAAGCTAAACTTATGGATTCACTCACCCTGTTGATTACTCGTTCGAAATAAAGTTAATCTCATTATGAATACATAGACCACATCGTTCATGAGCTGAAAAATTAAGAGCTAAAAGCTGAAAACAAGGAGCTCATTATCTAAATTTTGCAGGGTTTGAGAGGTAGTGCAAGGATTGAGCCCTTTCAGGCTGCAAAAAACAACAAAAATCCTTAAGAGTGTACCTTTATCAGCCGCTTTACTAATGCCAAAGGTTGGAATTATTTCGATTTCTCAGCTGCCTAGGAGTCGCTAAATGGCCAATCACTAATAAGCCTTCCTTTTAAGGCAGATTTTGCTCAACTCAGTTAGCCTGAACAACAAATTTTTACTAGGAAAATTGAGGAAAAAATCGCCTCTTATTTAGGATTCTCTAAAATCATCAAATGTCTGGTTGAAACCTACAATTCAAATTGGTAAAGAGTCTTAAATAACTGGAGAGAGAATAAAGAATACAACGTTAGTTTATTCGATATGACTAATCTTTTTGTTTAAGCGGGCCGATTCGTCTAAACTAATGACGTCTACAACTCAAAAGAGTCAATCCAGACTACTTTCAAGATAAACTATGAGGCTCCAACTTTCATTCAGTCGATCAAGACGATAGTGGATATTCAAGACGTTATCGACGATATTTGTTTTAACAATCACGATTTCGGAAACTAAGAGGAAGGCTTCAAAGCCGCGATGCAGTTTTTCAACACTTAATTCAGCAAGATTACCAGACTGCTCAGGATTTTTTGCAGAAATCAAGAAGAAGAGTAACTTATTTTGAAAGTTTAGTACATCCTTTGTAGAGGTTTCAGATAGTTCTAAAAACTTTATCAACTAGATGGTGCTCGTATGGCAGGTGCCAGGCAGGGCCTTAAAGATACTTGCAACCAAGTCTTTGACGATACTCCAATCGTATTCATTCAAAAAGTTATCAGTCATTTAAACTCATAATTACTCACCAAAATCTTTTCAAGTGTGCCACTTTTAGAGGAGTATTCAGAGTTTATTTGTGTTTACGAAAAAAGATTCAATTAAAAATCTCCCAATCTAACTGAATAAGATTTGGTACAGAACCAGACTTTCGTTAATCGGCAAAAATTCTATATTGAGATGGCCAAATCTGATCTCCTTTTAAGCGTTGGCAAAAAAATTGAAGCATTGAATTGCTACATCAATGGTTTCCAAAAGATTATGTAGATAGGAGGAGATGTTACCCAGGTTTTCATGATTAAGCTCAAAATGGTGAAGAAAATAGTGAGCATCCTCAAAAACTTCCCTAAACTTGAGCACTCTGACCTAAAACAATACGCACTGCAGCTTTGCCACAAATACAAGCTCATTTAGTAAACTGGGTTAATCTATCAATCTATGATTGACTCAGCTTCGACCTTTTAAAAGCTTAAAATTTTGGAGGACTATGCCAGATTCAGTGCGAAATGGGGATACGTAGAAGAGGCACTAAAGCAGCTGAGGAAGAAACTTTCGCTTTAAGATGAAAGTCATGAAGGTTTCCTGGAGACTATAGCTTTGATGAAAGAAGTCGTCAAATCAAGATAGAAATACTTTGACGGTTTGGAGAAGGAGCTTTCCTCACTTGAGCGAATCCAATAAAACGATAAAGACGTATGTGAGATTCTGAAGGAGATTGCAGTAGCAATAAAGCAGCTGGCCGACTAAGAATGATCATTACAAGATATTCAAAATGAAGCAAACCATCCTACTTTTACTATAAACGATAATATTGAAGATTATTGAAGTTTAGAGACTGGAATCACTTATTCCATAGCTAGAACTTTATGAAATAAAGAAATAAGAATAGTCAAGTTTAGCAGGAATATAAATCTTTTTTAAAGATTTTTATTGAATATAATTTATACTTGCATGGCTACTACTTCAAAGGTAGGTCCTATAGATAATATCTTCACTGTGACTGAAAGAGGTGACAGAAAAATAATGGAAGCTCACGAACATGCCATCATCTTCGTGGGACTTACCAGAGTAGGTAAATCTACTGTCTTTAACTGGGTGCTCAAAAAACCCATGATTGGAAAAGGTAACCTCAATTCTTATTTCATCCCACAAGTGGCTGAAGATGGTGATGTAGCCATAGTTGGAAATAGTTTTGCCTCAGTTACTTTGGCTCCCAACATCTACAAAGATTATGAACCTAAACTAAGCTTGGTCGACATGGCTGGCTATGAAGACACACGAAACTATGTGGGAGTAATCGGCGTTTCGTATTTCCTGAAAGCTTTGTTCGAAAAGGTAAGAAAAGCTAAATTTGTGATTGTTTTCGATGAAAATAAGTTCACTGAATAGGCGTGTGCCGGACTAATAAAGACCTTCCAAGGATTCATCAATATGTTCAACTTTTCTTTAATGACTGACGAAATAAAGAAAAAAATCAAAAATTCTTTGTCAGTGATAGTGACAAGAGCTAAATCTCCTGAACATCATTACGGATATATCGAAGAAATTCTGTAAAAGATGCAGGATCCAACCTTTTTGTTTGATAACAAGTCTCTAATAATGTAGATTCTCGAATAAATGAAAGATTCAGCTAGAGTCTAAGCTTTCAAAGCGGCAAAAGACAAGCAAAACCCTGACTAATGTACCTTCATCTCTAAGTTTAACCAAAGAGGATGGAGATTCTTTGATTTCGATTAAAATGAAGCTGAAGTCGGCTAAACTTTAATAGCCCTTCCCTTCACTAGAGATTACCAAAAATTAGGACCAGACCAAAAAGAAACTTTTATCAAGGAACTGGAAAACAAAATCAATTACTATCTGCAATATTCCGACATTCTGAAAAAACTGGTTCAAAATTTCGTAAGGAATTGGGAGATATTTAGCAAGGATTGGAGCAAAGGTAAAGCTTTTACCTTCAGTAGTCTTGGATTTAATGAACTTTTCTAGGAAGTTTAAAATTTCGTACAAAATAACGATGTTTATGGTTCAACTTCTTTAGTCAACGTATAGCTAAAAGTAAACTATTAAACTCCAAGTTTCATAAAGTCCATAAAATCCATCCTGAAGCTGTAGGACATCGTAATAGCTGCGACTATGATTCAAGATTTCTAAGAAATTGAGGTATAAGTTGTTGATCCTATTAGCAAAGAGGTAATAAAAGAAAAAAGATCAGTGAATCTCACTTTTAAAGACACTATGGACAAATTCAAGGGCTACTTCGCTGAGATGATTAAGATCATCAAAATCTTTGCAAGCTCGAGAGAGTAAGAGATACTCCTGGAAAGAACCAACTTTATTCTCCAAAGAGGGTTTAGAGAGTTTCAAAAGCTTTACGAACTTGACCCACAACTGATACATGACATCAGGCACAAATTACTAGGCAACTGTAACTCCGTCTTTGAACTTGACAGCATAAAGTTTATGGAGCAGTTCATTAATACTTTGAACGATGACTTACTCATAAAGCTGTTCCCCTCCTTGGAAGCTCTTGTCTAATATTAAAACTTCTTTAAAGAATTTTCGACAAAAAAACTTGAAGAGACTTAAGGATCAGGCACAGAAGAAGAGAAAGACAAAGTAAATATTTTTTTGAATGAACACAAATGCACAATTGAGATGGTCAAGGCTGATTTACTTTTTGGCCTCATGGAAAAGGAAAAAGCTCTGGAATGCTTTATCAATGCTCTCAAAAACATCATCTCAATCACGGGTTTGGTTAACGGGTCTCTACTGTATGATTAATAAGCGAAAAATAAAGAATTGAACAAACTTTCAATGAAAAAGTTGAAACTCATCAAGAAAATTGTCTCAGTTCTTAAGAGTGTCTCAGACTCAAATTCCAATAACTACATTACTTATGCACTTCAACTATCAAAGCATCACAATATGATTGAGCAAACCTGCCAAATTTACGAGATAATCATTACAAATTCATCTTCTAACGAAAAGCTGAAGCTTTACAAGTAGTTCTCTTAGTACTGTGTGAATTGGGGTAGATTCGAATATGCTCGGATTTTACTTCAAAAGAAACTATAGCTTGAAGAAGATAGCTATGAAGATTACAATTCTACTGCCAATAGCTTGAGAAAGTTGTAGGCTGATAAAGTTTAGAATGAGAATCTGTATGCTTCAAATCTTCGGACTTTGGGCAAGCTGAAAGTCTAAGATTCAGAGTTGGACATTATGTTGGCCTAAATTGAAAACGAGGTGAAAAAGCAGATTGAGATAAACCAGAGTATCAGAATATAAAACTTCCTTAAAAGTGAATGATTTCACTTTATATTTCTTTAAAAATAATTTTTTTTATAGAAACTATCGTAACATAAAAAAGAGAGAAATCTCTAGGATTTTGATGTAATTTTCTACAAACTATTAAAATCATGTTTTTTTGAATGTCTTAATGGTCATTGCCCTGTTATCTAATTCCAGTCCATAAAGAAACTGATAGGGGGATAGGTCAGCTACTAGAGAACTTGACTTTCCAATCTTAATTCTGTCAGCTATAGAGTTCACTCCTTTGCGGTTTGCAATTTCGGCAATTAATTCTCCGTTTAGTCTCCATGATGCCTTTTCTCTCTTGATTGAGTCATTTTTGGGAAAAGATAGGATCTAGCAGCGGTCTTAAGGAAAATAGTTTCTGTGGGTTAAAGTCAACCTCTTCTGGCTTTCTGTGCTAGATTTCTTCTAAATTGTGCATAGGTTAGGAGTGGATATTCCTCTAATTCTCGATTTTATGGTGCTTTTGGTTTAGACCTATCGAATCCCAGAAAAGATTTTAGGCCAACTAGTTCGAGCTTAGAGGGAGTGATGTGCTTTGATTGGGGATATTTTGGTTTGCTTAGGTTTTTGTGGCTACTAGACATAATGTACTTATTCAATTTCTTACTATTAGATTACAGGAAACTAAAATGATTCTTCTTTTTATTATGCTCCTTTGCTTTGTATTTTCCTCTGTCTTTGCCTCCCAGAAACAACCAACTGGTTAAACTCAGATAGCTGGTAAGGCTAAAGGTCTTCAGCACTATCGTGCTAATCACTTTAGACTTCCTCCTCAAAGACTAGTTTGTTGCTAATCACTTTGACTTACTAAATCAATTCAAAGAATGAGGGTATCTTTCTCTATTTTTCTTAACTATTAACTTATTTTATGACTGTGGCCTCTTTTCCTTTGAGTTTGTGTTACTTTACTTTTTATCTTTGTGTTTTTCTTTCTTTGGCTGAGAATTAAAGTTCCTCCAAACCTAAGATAAATTGAGTTATCCCTAGGCAAATACTTCTGCCCATTTAAAGCCAATCTTATTCAATAAAATTGACTGTTTTCATCGTTTGAGGGCTGTAATAGAGGCCAACTGAGCTTTATATTGTAAAAGCGTAAGTAACCTTCAATTGTGAGAATGTTACAGCCCTAGCCGTGCTGCGTTTATTCTCAGAGATTTGAAAAGAACAACTATAGAATCGAAAGCTAGGGTTTATCTTCTCTATAAGCCTTGGCAACACTCTACATTTATAGTACTATCTGTGAGAAATAGGGTAAGAAGGTCCATAAAAAAAAGTGTTCTTCCTCCTGGAATGACCATGAAAGTCCAAAAACAACAGTACTCCAAATTTTTTCTGTAAACGAGCTATTAGCATCTTTACTAAATAAACTTCTGGATAGAGATCTCTTCTTACGCTCAAAAATTATCTGTTAAGATCCTTGCCGGCGGCACTAGTCCGACTATTACCCAACACTACTCCGTCAGGATTTAGCATGGGGACAATAAAAAAGTTCGTTTTTTGCCTCAACTATGCAGCTTCTAAACTATTCCCAATTAGCCAGTTGAGAAAGCCTTTGAGGACATATGAACCGCAAGTCTAAGCAGGATGTGCCCTTCCAATCACAACTACATTCTTTTTTCTGCCCCCAGCAAAACCTCTCTTTTGCGAATGGTCAGTGACATGTAAAATAGGCAACTACAATCCAGAAAGGGATCTTCCTAGACAGGTCTTCAATACGAATTCAGATTCTTGCCATTTGTTGATGTCTTTGTGAAGATCACTATAAGTATAAGGCATGCAGTAGGCAAAAAAGGCTTAGTCGTCTTAGAATTAAAATGTATAAGAAAACCTAAGCCTAAAGAAACTTTTTTATTTCGCTCCCTGCACATTGTATCTTAGATTTGCTGACTCCAACTCTATCTATTATCCTTTTTGCTCCCATTGATCTGCTCTCAGCTAGTTACCTTTTTTTGAGAAGACAAAAGGACGAAACCCTTGGTCGTAGAGTCCAGGAGCTCTACTAAGATTGCAGATATTGAATCTGATAGAGGATCCAAAGTTCTTTTTGTTTTTGACACTAAAAAAGTACCAATTCGTATGGCCCCTGGTATTTGAGTCGATTCTCAGAAACAGATCATACTATTGTGCTGTTACTTTGATCACACAATCCAAGTTTCCCCCTTCAAAATTGCTGTTAAAGACGATTTCGCTGGGGGATAAGGTTGGGTTCATTCCTTCGAAAGCTCGGTAGAAAAAGGAAGAACGATAGTGGTGGTTATCCCTTAGCTTCTCCTGACTACTTGAAGGGCTACATTGATATAGTTGCAGTTAACTATGCGTCGTAGGGGGGCAGGGTAGCCTTTCGTGCTTTATTACTATCTGAACTTTGTTGTTTCTGTCAGTTCTTCCTCGTTGAAAGCATAGCGACGATGAAGTGCCAAAGTGTGAATTGGCCTGGATCCCAAGTAATGTATGCGATAGCTATGAGTGCTATTCAGCTTAGTGAACTCTTTGGACAATAGCTCAACAGGAAGATGCTCGAATTGCAGAGGAAGTGCTGGAATTTTTTCATGTTAGGGTTTTCTGTGTAAGACAGGTTTTACTAAATGAGAACTTTGAACTCAGGTTCCGACAACTCTGAAAGGTTCTTCATTATTATTATGGGGTGATAATATTATTGCAAACATAGCACTTGATTATCCTTAAAATCATTACATCAACAAATCTTTAAGCGTTTTAGTACTCATTTCAATAAAAACAGATTGTTTTTTTGACAGTGATTTTAGAAATTTTCCAAGCATTGTTCTAGAAAAGTAATTTATCTATCTAAAATATTTGAAAACCACCTCAAATATATTCAACTAATTCTGAGTTGAGATTGCCCTAAATGCCGAATAGTTCTTATATGACTTTTTGAAGCTTTTGATTTGAAAGACTTTTGATCAACTAAGCTATTTGTGAATACTACTTGTGAAAAAAAGCTATTCTTGAGCAAAATGTAACAAATCATTCATAAAACCATCTCGACTTGGTTAGCTTTTAGCTAATCAGCTGGTCATTGAACATTACTATTGGCTGGCATTGTCTATTTTTCAAGCGAATCGTACTCACATAAGGCTCATTCCTTAGGCTTACTTTACTAACCTACTTCCTGTTTTTGAGCATTTTGAAGTCTTACTCAGGTTCAGCTTCAACGTCGGCACAGCACTTGAAAAAGTTAAAAACACTGTTATCTTTCTATGCCTAGGATGGCTTTGGAGCTTTGGGAGCCAGATAGTGCTATTTTTTTGGAGAAGTCACCCTAATCACTTTAGTTGACATATCTTGAGAATGGAGGATTTAAGACTTGGCCAAACTATTTTCCCTGAGGTAAGGCTCATTCACATGATTGTAAGTTGCTTCTTCCTTCATTTATTAATGCATCAAAGATAAAGAATATTGAAAACTGTAATCCTTTTGCGGATTTATCATACAACAAATAGAGCTTCAAAGTAAGCTAATTCTATTCAAAGTAATCGATTTTGAAAGAATAACTGATGATGAGTTAGCCCTAGCTAAGAAAAACTTAAATTAATCAAATTTAATTATTGCATTAAATTTAGCTCCAACTCACATCTCCTTCGCATCTTACCTCTCCAGCTCCTTCTCCCACCCTTACTCCGGCCAAAAAGCTTTACTATTCAGAAGGGTTTATCTCTTGGATGTTCTCATAAGATTATTAATTTATTTCATTCTCATTTTGGAAATCGAAATCGTATATGTGTGCTTCAATGGGTTGCGTAGCATTGTGGGGATGCCTGTCGGTCGTTGAATGGGAAGCTTTATGAAGCGAAGGATATTTGGCTGTGCTGACAAAAACTAGGTTAATGTGGTTTTACCTTCAATGTCATTTTTGGATTTTGCGGGTCTGTAAGATTCATAATTGAAGTATTTTTATGTAGATTTCTCAATACTTCTATGAATTTCTCTGTTTCTGATTTGAGCATAATTTTCCATCTGTCTCTCAGCCAAACGGTCCATCTAACGATTTATACTCACGTTGGACTCTTTTTTATCTAAATCCAAACGAGAATCAGACTGAAATTGTTCTTTTTTGATCTAAATAGTCAGTTTCTGTGTTTGCTCGGCAAGAGAAGAGTTAAGCTAATATTTGTTTCTCCTGAAGTTAGTCTTGCGTTGCTCTTTTTTCTTGTACTAAACGTAAGTCTTTCCAATCTGTTCTACTCCTTCTTTAGACAGCGATTGCTAAACGTTTGTTGAAGCTACATTGAATGCTTATTACCTATCTTGGCAATGTTTATTTCCCCTGCTTGTTCTGATCTAGCCCTGTGTCCTTACAAGCTTTCGAACTGCTTCTTCCTCAAAGTGTTATCTTTTTCTACTTTGCTTTTTACCTTAACATACAATTAGTTAAAGAAAGCATTATTCGAGGCTTTTGGAGGTTCAGGTCTACTTTGAATGGTTTTTGAGAATTAGAACTACTGTGTTCTCTGAACTGATTTGGCTCTGCGTTATTATCTGTTTGCACGTTACTCCAGTAAGCGGCAAACGAGGTTATTTGTATCTACTTAACGAGTCTTGAGTAAAGCTTCCTTTGGAAGAGAAGTAAAACTTTTCTCTTTGATCCGAAAAGAACGCGCAGAGCTTTAGTTGAGGTTTTTTTTAGATTTTTTGGCTAATGACCGTAATTTTTTGCGACGCTGAGTGATAAGCTTGTTACTTAGATTTAAGCAAGATAGGGCGTCAGAGATGCAACTCTTGTTTTGAGCTTAGGATCAGCTGAAGTTTCTTCAGCAGTTTTATTTATGGGCTTTTCAGTTGTTATAGTTCTTCTTTGCATATAACAATATCAATATATTTCATCTAAAAATAGTTAGGAAAGCAATATAATCCATCAAAAAAGTCATTTTTGGCTCACAGAATTTTTAAAAGTCATAGCCAAGGTAAACCATTTCAAAAGCATTACTTAAACAATGATTGATTCTTTAAATTTATTTGGTCAAAATCAAGCTTTTTCTGTTTGCTTTTCAATCTACAAGTAACTCTCATAGGCTTAGTGGCTTTTAAACTCTCTCTAGCCTAAAATGCGTCTTATTTATTTGATAGTCAAAGTTTATTTCTAGTACAGTTCATCTGACAATCTACTTTATAGTAAATTTACTTTTTGATTAGCTCATGATACTTTTTGACCATCTCTTTTGTCCTTGCAGTACACTCAGCAATCAAACTAATTATCTCTTTGTCGATTTCAGCCCCCATTTCTTCGGAATATGGACGTAGGTACTAGGTATTCCTGAACCCTACATAACCTATTCTATCATTCATTCCTAACTTCGTTACTATGCTGTGTGCTATCTTATAGGCTTTCTAAAGATCATCTGATGCTCCATTCGTGCAAGTACCAAAAAAGTACTCTTAAGCACATCTTCCCCCCAAAATAAAGCAAATTTGGTCTATTAATTGAGATTTGGTGCTGAGCTTATTTTCGTTGTTGAAGTACTGAGCAAAGCCTAGAGAGCCTTTTGAACGAGGAATAATCGTTAGCTTTAGAAGGGGATCAGCCCCTTACAAAAACCATGATACAACAGCATGTCCTGATTCATGAATTGAGACTATCTTTTTCTATTGGTTGCTCACTATTCCTTTCTTTTCTATTCCTCCAATCAGTCTTTAGGTAGCCATTTCAAAATCATGAGCATCAACGAACTACTTGTTATTCCTTGCAGCTAATAGTGCAGCCTCATTGCACAAGTTTGCAATTTCAGCCCCACTAAACCCAGGGGTCAAAGATGCCAATCTCCTTGCATATTCATCCTTGGTTTTGGTGGTTTAAACAAGTATCTTTTTGAGATGTACGTTAAATATCTGCCTTCTGCCTTCAAGATCTGGTAAATTGACCTCAACCATCCTATCGAATCTCCCTGGCCTTATGAGGGCTGAGTCTAGTAAGTTCAAACGGTTGGTGGCAGCCATCACAATCACATTAGCATCTGTCCCGAAACCATCCATCTCCACCAAGATTTGGTTCAAAGTGTTGTCTCTTTAGTCATGAGAACCATGGCTTCCGCTTCTTTTTCGGCCCACTGCGTCTATCTCATCAATAAATATAATTGCAGGAGATTTCTATCTTGCGGTTGCAAAGAGTTAACGGACTCTGGAAGCACCAACTCCAACAAAGATCTCTACAAAATCTGATCCAGAGGTTGGTATAAAAGGAACTCCAGCTTACCCAGCCACTGCTTTTGCTAACATGGTCTTACCAGTGCCCGGAGGACCTGAAAGCATCACTCCTTTTGGTATTCTAGCTCCTAGTTTCTTGTATTTTTAGGGATTCTTCAAAAAGTCTACAAACTATTGAACCTATAGTTTGCTTTCGTCAAGACCTGCAACATCTTAGAATTTAACGTTAGTTTTTTGAAAGACCTAGAATGTCTTTTTTTGGCCTAGTAGCCTTTGGTAGATATTGGATGAAGATCCCCCTTTAACTCCTGAAGTCATTGAATTAGACCTTGTGAAAAAAGCAGCCATAAAGATAACAGAGATGATCTAGGCTATGATAATAGGCAAACTCATTTTTATTTAATAGTTATCTATGTACTAGTAAGTAAGTTTGGTATTTGTATGAACCTTTTCTAGTAGCCTTTTTAGCCGTTCAGTGTTTGATCGGAAATTCACAAAGTAATTCTTATCATCTTTACTGAATAACACATGGTAAACAGGTATCTGCTGAGAAACGTAGATCTTCACTTGAAGCTCGTTAAAAGCACTTGAGCTTTGTAAGATTTCTTACTCAAAGTAATTGATTGCATATTACTCTACATCTTCCTTTTTTGTGAGCAGATAGACCAAAGGTAAAGTTGCTATAAAGGCTAGTTTCCATTTATTCATTTTCTTCGCTTCTTTATAAATGTTTTGACCGCCTTTGCTGAGCCAATCCCATGCGTCTGCTAAACTCATTTATCTCTAGACATATTTCTTGGCTTCTTCTTTCTCTTTCTCTTTGTCTTTTTACTAAGAAAAGACAAAGGCTTGCTTTGCCTGTAGCTTATAGGAATGACCTGTTATTGATAGCCTTGAAAGTTTTCCCAAATCGGCTCTTCTCAAAAACGATGAAATTTTTATCATAGATAATTTATATAAAAGTTAAAATGCATCTCACTTGACCTTTTAATAGACTTCCTGCTCAATATGCTACGAACAGATAGAAATAGTGCATTTTTTTAGCATTTTTAAGCAAACTTGAACCTAGAAATAGTAAAGTAAGTCTTATTATTTTAGAAAAAGCTAAGATAAAAAGCCAAAGATCCAAAATTTATGATTATGGTTTATCTAATTCAAAACTAAGCTTAATAGATGCTTTTTAATTCTAAATTTTTACCAAAAAATAAATTCTTTGATTTTCGACTAGCCTCTAAATAAAATAATTGGCCAAATAGAAAAAAAATTCATAACTTTGACTAAGTATAAATAAAGGGATAATGGGGGATTTAGGTAATCATATTTAAAAGTTAATTTTTTATAATTAGAAAGAAGGCCCATAAATAATGATAAATAATTTGGTTACTATACATCAATAAAAGCCATCATTCAAACAGAAAGACCACAGTATATAGGTTAAATAAAGAATGAATGCCATTCTTTTAGAATTAATAGAAGCACATGACGATGATTCTTCCTTATTCCATCTTATTTTCCTCAAGGCACATTACTTTTGTTTAGAGGAAATGCCCCTCATGATTTTTTTTGTTTATTTCCCTCTTTACTTAGCTATTTTCAAATCCAACCCAGATGAAGTAGCCCATATTGGGATCCAAAATCGAATCAAAACTTTTGAGTAGAGCTGTTACATGAGATTTCCGAGTAGATAGACCTAAAGCAAAGTGCTTATCAACTAAAAAATCGTTTTGAAAGAAAAAAAGCTACTCGAACTTCTGCTTTTATAATACTGGAGAACATTGTTTTGAAAAAAATAAATCATTAGCTTTTAAGACTTACAAACAAAAAAACTGAACCTTTCATAGGAAAATAGGCAGCAAACCAAATATGGCAAATATAGTTTGGCTCTGTTTGTATTTTAGACTGTATGGGGGAGAAAAGTTTAAAAAGGTTGTTGAGGGAAAGTCTGAGAAAATAGAACTGGAAAGGGCTGGCGGGGCAGAAAGGCGGCTTTTGGTTTAGTTAGTGTATGAGTGGAGAAAAATAACTAGCTCCTTTGATTTTCTATAACCAAATCTGGAAAATTAGTTTTTGCGATTCTCAAAATCCCGGAATTTCTGAATTGGTTCCTCGCATCTCTTTTTCAAATGGCGTTAATAAAAGTTAATGTAAAGACGCACGTTTTTTATCTTTTTGAACAAGCCCGATATAAACATAATAGAATGAGGAGAGAAAAGAATATGGCCTTGTTACCGCTAAAAAGCAATTCCAAGCGGACAGATAGCTGAAACCTGGTGCCAGTTGTTGACTTTGCTTATTTTCGGGGGAAAAAGGCCTGGATTCGAGTTGATTCGAACGAAGCGATAAACAATCGAAATAAATATACAGTGTGCTAACCTTTAGCACCTTTATTCAGACTAATGGGAGGATAGACGTTCCCGAAATGGCAGTCAAAAGATATAAGTTAGCCTCAAAACCAGATATTAAGTCGTTTCAGAGGAAATAGATTGTATATAATTGAATTAAAGTTAAAAGATGAGTTTCTATTACCTTATCGACCAGCATAGTCTCACGTCCACTCTTTCTTTCGCACCCTTAATGCAACAACAAATCGCTCCTTTCCCCAATATATTTTTTTTGCAGCAAGAAGTACCTTTTATTCAAAATCTTAATCCAACCTTATAGCGAAATCAAATCAACTAACCCACTCCGAGAAGAGTACCTGTTGGCATCACTAGAGATACTGAAAGGAGTTCCTTTTCTGAGGAATCTAACTAACGAAGGAAAGTTAAAAGGAGCAGAAGAAGAAATGTAGAAAAATAGCTAGAGAGTGCTAAAAAAAACAGTGAATCAAACATCATTAACCAACTCTTCTCTTTCTTCAGCAGCCTCGAGAAATCCTAGCCAGTTGTCGATCGGGCTATAAAATTCTTGGGCAAAAGCTAGTCCCAGATTTAAAAAATTAGAGCCATCTTCTATAATACTGTTAGATTAATGAATTATAAGAGAGGAAGACGTTATGTCAACAAATAGACTTTAACAAACTTCTATACCCCTTAGAACTTCCTCAAGCATCTACCCGACATCACATAGAAGCTAACTGAAACTGGAATTCTTTCACTCTCAGAGCTTTGCCTCATCTTCAGAGTGAGTACCTTCTATTTCGTCAAGCATATCAGCCCATTGGCCGTGCTCTCCTCTAAAAGAATCAGCATGATAGCCAAGAAAGAGCATCTGAAGAGAAGAAGACTTGTTCTGAAGGGTCTTTAGGGCAACTTGGAATGATTTAAATAGTCTTTTATATTAGAGTAATCTTCTTCCCAGCTATTAATCCCCAATTGACTCACTTAAAATCGCTGTTGAAAACACTGAATTCTTCTTTGCTTAGTCAATCGGTTTTAGTTTCAATTTTTTCAACCCAAATTTGTAGGTCTAAAACACAGTTTTTAAAGACTGGCTTTGCTTTTTTGGCTAAGTTTATTGGCTGTGGATCTTGTGGCTGAATTAGTGGATGTTTTTGCAAATTTTAGGTTTAGAGATTATTGGTTCTTGACCTATAATATTAATTTGATTTTATTCATATTTTCTCAGCTGCCAAGTCCAGACTCTCCCTTAAATAGGCCTTAGAAATGAATGAAAGTTCTTGCTTATGATGTTTTGGGGCTTTTTGTGACCCAATTTTTATCGAAATTAATGAAGAAGACTAATTTGATTTCATCTTTTTTCAAAAAACATGATAATAAATCTATGATTTGCTCCTTAGAGGCTCAAAACAGCTAAGAAAGCCCTTGATAAGTGCCATCCTAAAATATTTTACTTGTAAGGACCTTGAAGTTGGCGTAAAACGTAACAATTCCTTTAAAATTATTAATTTTTGTGGGGAAGCAAGAAATAAATGATGAAAGCGGCTATTTGGCCTTGTATAAGTTAATTAACTTCAAAAATAATGGAGTAGCGAATTACTTTTTATATATATTAGAGATATTAGTTGTTATGATTAGTTTATTGAACTTTAAAATACAAAATAAAATCGCTACGGATCTAGGCTTAAAGAATTCTCTGCTGAGGCTCATTTGAATACAATTATAACAATAGTAGCTTGGCAAGGGGTCTGTAATTGTCTTTGAGGGCTACTTAATTTGGGAATATCTGGATTTACAGGAAGGATTAGTGCAAAAATCAACCATTAATTTGGTTAGATTCATCCTTAGTTTTCCAAGAAAAGAAGAGGACTCCTTCAGCCATGTTTCCTAAATGCAAGGATTGAAAAGTAGCATAGAAAAGCATCAAAATATCAAAAGAAATGATTCTCAGTACTCCATCAATTATCAGATAAAACCAAAAGCTGAATGAAATAAGTCGAGGGCAGATCAATAGAATCAGCTGCATCTATAGAATAAGAAAGATCTTTCCTTTTTTATAAAAAACAAACTGTTTTCAAAAGCCATTTATTATTCAATAGAAAATTCTGAACCATTTGTTGATAACGCTGCAAAACCAAAGATGCAACTCTACATGCTTCTATGCCGGTCTCACAGAGGCTTTTTGATAAATAAGTTTGGAGGTAGAGAATTGGGTCTGACGCTCCGATTTTCTTACTTTAAATCTTTAGTATAGAGATTTCGCTTTTTTGGTGCTTTTTTGCTCTAATTAACTAATCAATAAACCTAGTATTATTTTATGCATATATTGAGTTCGCCGCTTTCCCGCATCAAAGCCAGAAGTCAATCAATGCCCCTCCTTCCATAGATACCCCGCAGCATCCAGCCAATCCACAAGATCAGAAAAAATAAAGTTTAGTCTGCTCAGAATACACAAAATTTGCTCCCATTCATTTAATTGCAGGCAATCAAAGATAAGTCAGGGGAATAACTAGATAGCAAAATCAAAGCAATACAAAAACGGAATATGAAGAAACTTGAGGAGAGGTACGATACCATCGACCGATGGAAAGAAAAGTATATACCTGAGTCATCAGTCTTACTAATTCGACAGAAGATGAACGTTTAGAATACTTTTCCCTCTTTTTAGCCTAGGTCTTAGTTGCATAAAAGCAGTCCTATTAGTTTACATGGGTTGGTAAACAAATCCTAAAAACTAATGCCAATAAGCCATCCTAAAACTCTGGATTTGCAGCTACCAGACCACAGAGAATTAAGCCGAAGGCTGTAGATTGAGCTAATGAACAGATTGTAGCGAAATAAGAAGTACTATGAAAAGGGCAATCTTGTGTATGCTCTGAAATGCTATTAGAATAAGCAAGATTAAAACTTTGACAACAGAGTCAAGAAATACAAAATAATACATCATTCAAGCCCATTGAGTGAAAGATAGAGTCCAGATTAGCCCAAAAAGGTCTAATTTTTTCCTTACTACGCTTAAGCCAATCTGTTGAAGTCGGCTATCATCAAATATAATGGCGATCAACAGAAAACTACCTCCAACCCTGAGGAAGAAAAAGCTTAAGTCATTTCAGGAATAAAGATGAAAAAAGCCAAAAGGATTGCTTAGCTGAAGTAAGGCTTTTTGAAGTAAACATCTTAGTAGATACCTCAGGGATGGAGTGTAGAAAACTAGTTGTCCCCTTTTGCAGAGCAAGATGTATAGTGACATTAATAATTTTATAACTTCATCATAATTTCAAATTCATAGCCTGTAAAATCACTAAAAGATCTCTACTTCAGCCACGAGACTGCCCAGCATTACAGCAACATAGAAGGCATCAAATGAGAAGTCTTTTTTGGCTTATTAAGCCCGCAAATCGATGTAAAAGCCTGATACCACTGAGCCCTCTTTTATTTTGTTGAACAAGAGTTTCTTTTCTTCTATTCTTATGCCTACAATATCATTTTATCCAAAGGTAAAGGCGTTTTTGAACCTAGAGTTATTCGAAAAGACAACTCCACTGCTGTGGAGGAAATAACCACTGCTGTACGCATTCTAGAAGCAAGACTTTTCCATTTTGGACAAAACTCCACAGCCGATAGCTAGTCCTTGAACACTATCTTTTACTATTTTTATTTTGATTGGATTATTGTTGACTCTGCGCTCTATAACTGCTATAGGAAGAGAAGCATCCATTTGGATTCTTTTCAACCTTTTTCCGTGGTGTGTGACTAAGTAATCATGGTTTCTCAGGTAGTAACTAAAGATTGGCTGTTCCGATACACTTTTGAACATAAAAGTTGCCAATGACCTATTGTATTTGACAGCTGAGTTCTTTTGGCTGTTTTCTCCGCAAAACTTGCCGACGCAGCTGCTGAGTTAAGACAGAAAGTCGAGTTTGTAATTACTTTTGAGCTGAGTGCATCTTTTCCGCAGCATGTGGACTTTGAACTAAGGGTAATCCAAAGTAGCATAGCTGAGCTTCTAGTACTTTTCTACCTCCATTAAAACAAACTGCACATTCAAATAGTTGAACTCTCTCCTAAGCTTTTATCGTAGCTGCTAGAAGTGTTGATTGGTGAATGAAGCTTTTACCTAGTTTATATGCCTGAGAGTTTGAGTTTTTATTTTTGCGAAAGTTTGCAAAATTTCAGCCTAAAACTAAACGATCTAGCGGAAAACCTCATCCATTCCTTCAAAAATGGATTGAACTTTTTTGGGTTCAAAGCGCTTGAGTGGTTAGTTGCATTTAAGGACTTCCATCTTTTTTAGCAGTGAGCTCAAACTCACCACTTTATGACCTTGGTGCTTCGTTTCAGATTGTACTGCAAATATTCTGCTTTCCTAAACACAAAGAGCTTACAAACAGCACAAATGTTCTTATTCATTCTCATTCTTTATTTTCACAGAATCAGCATCTAAAGGATTGTCGCATTTGTTGTCTTCCGCCTCAGCTTAGGCCTATCTCGAACCTACCACTCCTAAGAATGTTTTGTTGAGTAACGTTTCTGGGTGATTTTTTGATATAAGATCTGAATGGGCTTCTGAATCTGGCTGGATTTCTTGCTCTAAGCAGGAGAAGTTAGCCTAGCTCATTATAATATAATCAAGTAATGAGCAAAATTGGGGAGAGCAGTCGTCAATAGTAACTTGAGGCTAAATTAGTGACCGGATGGTCAAGGTGCTGATGATTGGCAACTCGGGAGTGGGCAAGAGTGCCATCTTACTGCAGTATAGCGATAAAAAATTTGTACACAACTACTACAACACCATTGGCGTTGACTATGTAACCACTATAATAATCAGAAAATCAAATTTCTAAACTTCAGAGGCCTCACAGTCAAGCTGCAAGTGGTAAGAGTAAAACTACCTAGTGGGACACCGCTGGCCAAGATCGCTTCAAGACTATCACCAGCAGCTACTACAGGGGAGCAGACGGAATCATCATTGCCTACGATATCACTGATAGGACTTCATTCGACAACGTCAAAAACTGGCTCGAGGAGATTGACAAGTTTGTGGGGGAAAAAACTAAGAAGTACATCATTGGCAACAAACTTGACCTTGAGGAAAGGAGACAAGTCCCTACTTAGGAGGGAAAAGCCTTGAGTAAAACAATCCTAATTCAGCCCAAAAGCTGGGCATACCCTTCAGGGAGACCTCAGCTCGACTGGCCACCAACATTGATACCCTCTTCTAGGATCTGCTCTAAAAGATTCTCTTTGAAGAAGGAGAGAGCTTTAGTTTGCCCAAAGAAAGCGATACAAATAGTGAGGGCAACAGAGTGAGTGTGAGTCCAGAAAAGAAAGGAAAGTAGGGAGTGAATATTAAGGAGATGCTTGAGAACAAAAAGAAGGAGTAACAAGGGGGGTGTTGCCAAATATACTGACGTGATAATATACTAGCTAGAAGTGCAATAATGAAGGGCTTCATTTATCTAAGATATGAATGACCTAAAACATCAAGAAATAGCTCAGATATTCCACTGTGTTTGAAATCATCAAGATTTGCCTTTGAAAATAGTTTTCATTCTAAGCTGTAAAATTCATCAAAGTTCCTTCTCGCTCTTCTTAACTTTAGTAGTCGTAAGAATGGACCATGATGACTAAGCTCTGCTTACAGCTGTTAGCATATGTTGAAAATATTTAGAATGCTTTGCCCGAACTTGTGCAAAGTTCGATTCAGTTCGACAAAGAACAAGACTTAGTTGTAAAGCGATGAAGGTAGCTTTGACGAAAATGGGAAGAATTTTAAGTTTATAGTTGTACGCCGATGAATAGAGAAAGTTTTAACTATCAAGTAGACAATCTCTTTCCTCTCTTCGTTGTTAGTTGTCTATCCTTTGCTTTTTTACTAAAAATGCCTTTAATTATAATTTGACCATATTCCATTCATCATTTTCTTCCCTATTTCCAGGATTCATGGCATTGAGGAGCTTCCATCTTGAGTTGTTTTTGCCAGCTTTTTTCATATTTAGCTTATTACTCCATTTAGGTGTTCTTGTATCTTGCTCAGTCACGATGGTAGTTCCTCTTTTGAGAATAAACTTGCCAAAGAAAGTATTGAGATGAAAAGTGCGCATTTAGCTGTCTTTATTTCAAGTTTTGCAGAAGAGTTTGGGTGGATTTAATCAAGACTTCTGTCAAAAATGACAAAAAGAAGTCCCTGAAATCTCTTCAACTTCAAAAAAAATAGTTGCAGAATTACTCGACTAACAGCTATACTTTCTACTTTTCTTAACATAATCATAAATAAAGTTTTGAAGGGCATCAACATCAATACTACAAATCTTTTTCGCATAAGATTGTAAACATAACTTCAATTTTTCCTACATCAAATGATTAATAAATCTATGGACTCACTTTAGCTGTTGTCCAAGCCGTTTCCAACTCTTATTGGAGCTAAAAATGATGAGGATCATTCATTTTGTTAGTTTTGCTGAATCACCGGATAACTCAATTTATCTAAAATTTTGATTACTCGACTGGATGACTTATAAGCACAAGCTGCTCAATCTGCTTCAGATTGAGTTTTCAAAAGTATGCGCAAACATGTATCAGGTAAAACAACTAAAAACACCTTTGCTTTTATTCATGCATTTTTTTTTAAACATATCTATTTTTTTCTGAATCAAAGCTCCCATTTCAACTCTTTTATTTGTCTGAAGCTGGGTTTACTTCATAATTTCTTCATTTGAAGAAGAGAGCGTCAAGTAATATATCACAGCTTGGCATTTGAACTCACTGGGTTGGCTAATCAATAATCATTTGGTGTATTATATGGCGTGTTGGAGGTAGGCAACTATCTTATTCTGCCTTTTGCTGAGTTCTGTGGTCCCCAGAACATTACAAGACTACCAGTCTTCGTGGGAAGAGGCTATGATCTGCTGAGGGGAAATCCTTTGAGTGATACAGTAGACCCTGGGTTCACGCATAGTATCTTCGACAATACTTATTTATCCTCCACTGTTACTGAGGATGGGAAGTATTTGGTACCAGATGGAGTTACACACAAGAAGGTTTCATCCTGTTCTTTTTCGAGTACTGTAAAAATTTTCCGAGGAACTAAGTCTTACCAAGAAGACCTCAAAACGAAAGTCAGAATCGGGGCAGGTTACAACGGATTGGTTCAGGCTGCCTTCTCGGCTTCCACTGGCTTCTAGCAAATGTAGAAATAGACCCTTTAAAATAACCGAAGTATCACCCACGCTTCAGCTTCCTGTTAGGCCTACTAGCTGTCGATTGACATTTTTACGACTGCGGTCTTACTTCCCAACTTCGTAAAGGGTGCCGTTGAATCATATCTTACTAAAACATGGGATAACTTCTTTAACCAGTTTGGGACTCATTATGTTTATGACGTTTTTATGGGAGGCAGGGCTGTGCAATAAATATCTTATGAATTCTAGTCAGTTGCCAAGTTGAAATCCCTGAACATTGATATCGCTTTAGCTGCCAAGGTCTCATACGCCAAGTTCTTTGGTGATACCTCTTTCGACTGGAGCAGATTTACTGAATAATCTTCATATTCTTCAAAACTTTCAACAACGACCACTTAGTTTTACATTGGAGGACAACCACCTAGAAACGGAGATATTCGCGCTTGGGCTGACCAAGTGATTGTTAACCCGATGCCAATTCAATACAAAGTGATTCAACTATCTGAGCTTTTCCCGAAAATAAATGATCCCGGGTTTAACGTCTAAGAAGCCAAAACTTCATTCAAGAGGGCTTTAGAGCAATATTGCACAAGTTTGGATTGCAGAAAGGGAACTGTCGATAGGAGACCACCGCCACCGGCAAAGGTTGTAGAATATATGACATAGTACTTTGGTGGTGGTGGAGGAAGCTATTTTGAGTACAAAGTTAAATCATCAATATTACCAACCGCCAATGCGCTGAAGTTCATCATACGACATGGCTCAAGAATAGACAACATACAGATCTTAATTGGAGATGGGGTCAGGAAAGAGTACACTACAGCTCAAGGAGGAAACGGAGAAACACAGGCAGAATGGGTTGTTCCCAGTGGCTAATACGTCCGTCAAGTTGAGTACAGGAGTGGAGGTGAAGTAGATTCGATTACATTTATCACAAATACAGGACTTAAATCTCCAAAATACGGAGGTGATGGAGGAACGTACTATTTGTCTACTTTCCCCGAAGGATACCGAATCATTGGATTTTTTGGCCGTTCCGCAGCCAGGGTGGACCAGTTGGGCTTCATTTTGGGCAAAACCGTCTACGAGTGAGCCAATCTAGCAAATGATTCATCAACCAACTCAAATATTAACTCATTAAAATTCATTCCTTGTGCTCTTGCTCGAAGTGGCTCCAGAATAGACAACATACAGATTATGATTGGGGATGGCGTCCAATAAGAGTACACGCCAGCTCGAGGAGGACAGGGAGGAGACCTATCCCAATGGGATGTTCCCGACGGTCAATACGTCACTCAAGTTGAGTACAGGAGCGGAAGCGAAATAGACTCCCTTACTTTCATCACAAACGCAGGAGTGAAATCCCCAAGATTCGGAGGTGATGGAGGACGGTATTGGTTGACCACTTTCCCCGAAGGATACCGAATCATTGGATTCTATGGGGGTGCCGGAAGTAGGTTGGACAGACTAGGCTTCATTTTGGCCAAAACTGTTTACAACAGATGAAAACTCTAGCAGAATGATTCACATAAAACACCTTAAATATCAATTTCTTTGGGGCCAGTTTCTATCATTTATAATGCCACAAGAGGGCAGTCAAGATCAGAAGAGTGCTCTCTAAGTCTCAGATCTCTTTTTAGAGAATCAAATGGCGATGACTAGTGTAGCTTTTAGCCCTGGAAACACGCCTTAAAAGTTACTATGTGAATAGGTTGATATTTAAGCTGAGAAGCACTTGAGCTACTGATACAGCCACTCATAGCTAGTCCTACATTAGTTTTAATAATAAAATCATGAAGAACGGACACCAGAAAAAAAAGGGCGGAGAGTACTCCATCCTCACCCCCTGGGAAACTTAGGTTTAAGACACCGCCATCGACAAATACTGCACCGACTTCATCAACAGCTTTAACCCCACAACTACCACCCAAAATAATCAGTCCAAAACCAACCCCAAAAAGAGGGCACACTCCACCCGAAACACCAAAGCCCTACTGGCCTATTCCCAAAAAATAACCTTCAACCCCGCCCACTCCCAGCCGCAGAATGATAACTACATCCACAATAACCACACGATGTCCCAGATCAGAAGCGACAGGGTCGAGAAGAAGAGACCAGAGAGCAGAGCAGCTTTGCAGGAACTGAACGTCAAAACGTTCGTGATGGATGGGGTGCAGGCTGGCCAAAAGGCATGCATCAAAAGATAGAGTACCTACGCGATGAAGCAGAAGTTTGGGGAGTTTAGGAGGAGTGGCAAGACTGCACAGAGCAACAAGGAAAACTTTAATGGCAGATTGATACGGTATTAGTGTTGAGTAATAACAGTTAAGTAATCAAGCCAGTTAGTATCAATCAAATATTCAAAGGGAGACAAAGCGACAGTGCGCTGGCCAGCACTACAGTGCCAAAATTGATACCATAATACTAACTAATGGATAAATTCATAAGACCGTTATAAATATTAGTTTGCCAGATCTGATAAATTATAGGATGCTATTTTGAATGCTTCTACTAATATTAAGATGACTGATCTAACAGTAATCTCTAATAATAAGATGGCGATTCTGATCAAAAGTATGTTGACGATTGAGTTTGATTAATTTAGCATAGTTCCATTTAGTAGATAATGAGTAGAGATATGGGTAGATAGTGAGTAGACAGTGGGTAGATATGAGTAGACAGTGGGTAGATATGAGTAGACAGTGGGTAGATATGAGTAGACAGTGGGTAGATATGAGTAGACAGTGGGTAGATATGAGTAGACAGTGGGTAGATAT
>Ga0316217_10002133_pt1 | contig 24323 bp, 15 predicted proteins | sample 1anoAmetaG_FD_203633 | JGI IMG/M metagenome (GOLD analysis project Ga0316217, IMG submission 203633) | Freshwater microbial communities from Trout Bog Lake, Wisconsin, USA - 1anoA | ecosystem: Environmental > Aquatic > Freshwater > Lake > Hypolimnion/Profundal zone | place: USA: Wisconsin...
GCAGCTTTTCTTCCAAGACACTTCTCACTCTCCAGCTCATAAAGCCGTTGTACTCAATCGGCCAAAGCTCGTGAAGTGTCAGGCTATTGCCCGGTTCAAAATGTCAACCTATTGACCGGTCCGTACCCCTGCCTTTAGACCCACCCCCCCTATGTATATTTGAGGACTTTTTCGGCTACCGGATGCGCGTAACACGCATTGAATCAATTAGATGCAATTTTCCTTCGTCGGCGAATAGGCAACTTTTGCCCCTGAATTCGGCGTTTTTTGGGCGTTTTTAAGCCATTTTTGGGCAAATATCGCGGATTTTAAGCTTAGCGCTCGTCAACAGGTTTCGGGTATGCAATGCGCTTGGCAACGTTACTGATGGTCGTGCGCAGCCATGTATGGGCAGCATCTGTACTCGCGCGCGGGTGCCAGATCATCCTGTACTGGAAGTTGGGTAATTCTGCCGGCGCCTCCAGCACCTTGATCGATCGATTGTTCACTTCAAGCCCTGCAAATCGACGCGGTATCGTTGCAATCAGTTCGGTTCCTGCAACGCAATGAATTGCCGCACTGAAATAAGGCACATGAAGAACAACCCGGCAAATGTGTCCCAGCGCGGCCAGAAGTTTTTCCGGAACATCCTGCTCGCCATAGATATCGCCAACGCCCACATGCTCTGCGGCCAGGTACTGTTTCAGTGTCAACTGGCGTTCGTATTGGGCCTCCGCGGAGACAACACAGACAAATTCGTCCGCGTAGGAGATTGGCTCGCTCTGCAATTGAGGCGGCATGTGCACGTCGTAAGGCATCAACACGAGATCGATCCTGCCGTGCGCCAACTCGTCAAAGTCACCTTCTCGCCACGGAATAAACTCAAAACGAATTTGTTTCGCCGTGGGCAACACATCCCGGCAAAGTATCGGCGCAAGGATCGATGTTGGGTTATCCGTGCAGGCTATGCGAAAAGACGCCTGTTCCGTCGCGGGATCGAACTCCGAGCCTGCGATGAGGCGATCCAGACGCGGGAGCATGACCTCCAGTTCCTTCAACAGCCGCTCGCCCTGGCATGTTGGCTCGTAACCTTTGGCAGTGCGGACCAGCAGATCATCATGAAACGTCTCGCGCAGGCGATGCAGCGCGCGGCTAACCGCCGGTTGGCTCAGGAATAGCCGCGTCGCCGCGCGAGATACATTTCGCTCTTCGGCGAGAATCGCGAAGGTCACGAGTAAATTCAGATCGGTTTGGCGTAATTGCGTTAATCGCATGTGCACCATTTGTACTGCTCATTGAACGTGTGAGTGCGGTCATTTTTACTTTTTCGCAGGCTGCCTTCTCCTGCTTTTTTTGCTGCGGAGACGCCATGAAGGAACCTGTTCTGCGCGGAATGATCTACATGCGCTGATACCTTCAATTCATGCTTTCCCTGATGCTGTATCCTACCCCGCGCTCTGTATGCAAAAGGCATGAAAGCCCCGGCCGGTCCACCTTTGTGCGCAGTGAGCGGATGAACACATCCAGGTTGTTTTCGCTGATCTCCCTGTCTTTCCAGACGAAGTCGATGATTCGGTTGCGCCTCACCACCCGGCCTGCCGATAGCATCAGGCATTCAAGAATAAGAAACTCCGTGCGAGTTAGTTCCAGCCGCCGGCCGGCGCGCATGGCATCGTGCTTTTCAGAATTGAGAAATAGATCCGCGAAACGCAGATGCGTCAAACTCCGTTCGGCAGCAGGCCGCGTGCGTGCGCGGATGCGCGCGAGCAGGACCTGAAAGCCCACTGATTTCGGTACATAATCGTCTGCTCCTGCCTCAAGCCCTTTGACGAGGTCTTCGGAGGCATCCCGCGCCGCCAATAAGAGAATCGGGGTTTGAACGCGCAAAAGGCGAAGCCGCCTGGTAACCTCAACTCCATCGAGTATAGGGAGCATAGTATCGAGAAGAATTACATCGAAAGCGTGCCCCTCCGCCTGCCTCAGGCCGGAACCGCCATCGAAACATACCTTGACGGTGCAGCTTTCCTCTTCCAGTCCTCCCCGCACAGCCTCAGCAAAGCTTCTATCCCTGTCGGCCAGAAGTACATTTAGCGTGGCGTTAAAAGCGTTTCCCATTTTCGCTCTCCTGTCGTTCCATCAATGCAACATGCCGTGCGAACTTTTTTATATGCAGTTTCTTTCCGGCGAACGATCAAAACAAGTCGAACATTACTGACTACCCGGATAGTCAACAAAAAGCCCAAGTACGCTTCTAACCGTCCAGGGTTATTTCTTAACAATTGCCGTACAAGCCTCAACGAACCGCAGGACCTCCCTGGCGTAACGGGTGAGCCTCTTCTTTTCAAATGGATTCCCCCTCAAGCCAGGGTCAGGATAAATATTGGAAGCGCTGAAATAATACGTGCATAAGCCAACAATATTGATGGCAGCATAGGTCGTATCGAGTTCGCAAAAGCACCCTTGCTTGATTCCTTTTGCGAGCACCCGCTCAATCGTCCCAAAAAGCGAAGGCACTCCCAGCTTTCGATAATGCTCGCCCTTATTTTGGATCATCTCAAGAGTGAAAATTAAATGCGGCAGCGGATGCGTCATCACCGACTGCAGGAATCGTTCCACTATTAACCTGAGCATATCGGCAGGCGAGGCATCGGAAGCTTCAATCTCGGCCAAAACGGTTCTCAAAGGTTCGGATGCATTGAGTAAGACAGCCTCAAATAAATGCTCCTTGCTCTCAAAATAGTGATAGATGAGCCCCTTGGTCACGCCTGCGGACTTTGCAATTGCATCTACGCGTGCCCCTTGCAGCCCGTAACGCGCGAATTCCGCTTCAGCGGCAGAGAGAATTACGGCTATCGCCGCCTCTTTGTCGCGCACCACGGCCCGCCCCTTGGACCTCAACCGCAACTGTAGTCCCTTTTCCATTGTTTGATTCACCGACGCAATAGTACTAATTGACTGATTGGTCAGTCAATAGTATTTTTATTTATTTTTTCGTTGGCCTGAACGTGATCAAAATCGGCATCTCAGACCCCTCGGCGGTGGACCTGCTACAACGGCAGGCGCTCTGCCTCTGGCGCCCCGGCAACCAGTTCGGGATGCTGATATTCCCAATGCTTTGTTGCGAAACTGGCGCTCAAAGATAAGCACTTTGCTGTCAATCGGATCGCACCTGCGCGCAGAACGCTTTCTTCCAATGACACCAATGATCGTTAAACTGCGCAAAATATCTGATATATATCGAAAGATTCCTGTTTTCAGTCCCTTGGGAATGTTGTCTGGCTAGCGTCCTGAATCTTAACTTCCATTCAATATTCGCCCTGTCATTCTGAGCAATCGGGGCCCCCAGGCGTCCTTCAGCCTGGGGGTGGTGAGTCGAAGAACCTGCGTTTTCGTGAACACTTCTCTGCTGCCGACTTCAAACTCAGGACTCTAGCTGCAACCGCTCGTTGAGCCGCAGCTCATGCAGCGGTGGCAGCTTCCGTTGCGGACCATGATGGCGCCGCAGGTAGAGCAGATGGGCGCATCCCCCATGTCGTACATCTCTCGCATGGCATCGGCCGCATGGTAGAGTCCGCGATCCTGAAGATTGGGCCCGTGCGAAGGACTGGCGGCAGTCGATGAGGCAGCCTGCGCCTCTGGAGCTATGCCGCCGCCGCCGGTCTTGCCCATTCCTGTGCCGCCCAGGTTGTTCACCAGGTTCAGGCGGTTGGCAACCTCTTCTGCCAAACGCGCCAAATTACCCTGCGATATCGGTTCTTCATCGATGTCTGTCTCGGGAACCAGGCTCGGCGAGGCAGGCAGTTGCGGAGTCTTTGGGAACAGATCGGAGAAGAGCGTCAACTGCGTGCCGGAAAGGAAGCGCAGATCGAGCCAGCGGAAGATGTAGTCCATGATGCTGGTAGCGAGGCCAATTTGCGGATTGCCCGTCCAGCCGGAGGGCTCAAAGCGGGTGTAGGCGAACTTGCTGCAAAGCACCTTCAGCGGGACGCCATGTTGCAGGGCGAGCGAGATGGAGGTGGCAAATGCGTCCATCATCCCGGAAACGGTGGAACCTTCCTTGGCCATCCTGATGAAGATTTCGCCCGGCTGCCCGCTGGGATAGAGGCCAACCGTGATGTAGCCTTCGTGAGTATTGAGTGAGAATTTGTGGGTAATCGAAGCGCGCTCACCCTGCAAACGATGACGGACGGCGCGGGGCGGACCGCTGGGATCCTGCGTGGCTGCCGCGCTGGCAGCTTCCGGTGTGCCTGAAGCCTGGATCACCGGCACGGCAGCTGCTTTGGCAATCTCCTCCAGCGAACGCTGGAAGGCCGCAGCCGCCAGCGCGACCGATTGCGCGGAGACTTCGATTTTCTCTGTCGGTTTCGCTCCCAGTGTCTTGAGATCAGCTTCGCTGGCCGCATGACCCGCACCCATCTGGGCCAGCACGCGGCTGCCTGCGGTATCCATCAGCGAATTCTCGTGGCGAGATTCCATGCTGGTATTCAGCGGCTGTGTGCCCTTGGAGCCGTCGCGGTAAATAGCCACCGCCTTGAGGCCCTGGCGCCAGCTCTCGGCGTAGGCTTCGGCAATCTCGTCAGCGCTTGCCTCGTGGGGCAGGTTGACCGTCTTGGAGATGGCGCCAGAGAGGAACGGCTGTGCGGCCGCCATCATCTTGATGTGGCCCATGTAATGAATCGTGCGGGTTCCCTTGGAAGGCTTCAGACTGCAATCGAAAACCGGCATATGCTCCGGCTGGATGCCGGGCGCGCCTTCAATGGTGCCTGTGGCGTCTACGTAACTGACGATGGCGTTGACATCTTCCGCCCCGTAGCCGAGCTTGAAGAGTGCCTCGGGAACCGTGCTGTTGACGATCTTGATCATGCCGCCGCCAACCAGCTTCTTGAACTTGACCAGGGCCAGCTCCGGCTCAATCCCCATGGTGTCGCAATCCATCATGAAGCCGATAGTGCCGGTGGGAGCCAGAACCGTAGTCTGGGAGTTGCGGTACCCATGACGCTCGCCGTAAATCAGTGCCATATCCCAGCACTCGCGGCTCGCGTCAATCAGGGCGTCAAGCTGTGGCACACTGAACAGCTCTCCGCTCTGCCGCGATCGGCCGATATTATTTACCTCGGCGCGATGCATACGGATGACATCCAGAAAAGGTTCGCGGTTAGGATAAAATCCGGGGCAGGCTCCCCCCGGCCGATCCATGGTGGCGGTCAACGTGGTTGCGGGGACAATTGGCGGACAGTTAGCCGCCAGAATCGCCGACTGCAAATAGGCCTGGCCGCAAAGTATCGCGGTCAGCGCGGCAGCCAGGTCGCGGCCGGCGGTTGAGTCGTAAGGCAGGCCGAAGGCCATCAGCAGCGCGCCAAGATTGGCGTAGCCCAGGCCCAGCGGGCGATAGTCGTGCGAGTTGCGGCTGATGGCCTCCGTCGGATAGCCGGAGTTGTCCACCAGTATCTCCATGGCCGTGATCACCACCGAAATAGAATGCCGGTAGGCTGGGATGTCAAAGCCACCGGAGGGCGTCACATATTTCATCAGGTTGAAACTCGCCAGGTTGCAGGCCGAGTTGTCCAGAAACATATACTCCGAGCAAGGATTCGACGCGTTGATCCGCGCTGTGTTCTTCGAGGTGTGCCAGCGGTTGATGGTCGTGTCAAACTGAATGCCCGGATCGCCGCACAGCCATGTTGCCTCGGCTATCTTGCGCATGATCTCGCGCGCCTTGTATGTAGATACCGGCTCGTGCTCCTTCACCGTATAGGTGGTAAAGTCCCCGTCGTTCTCGTAAGCGCGCATGAACTCGTCGCTCACGCGAACAGAGTTGTTGGCGTTCTGAAAGAATATCGACGAATAGGCCTCCGAATCCGGTCCCGACCCGTCGTATCCGGCCTTGATGAGCGTGTAGGCTTTGGCTTCCTCCTTTGCCTTGCACTCAATGAAATCAACTATATCCGGATGGTCAACATTCAAAATCACCATCTTGGCGGCGCGGCGCGTCTTGCCTCCCGACTTGATTACTCCGGCAAACGCGTCAAAGCCGCGCATGAAGCTCAGTGGGCCAGACGCCTGGCCGCCACCCGACAACGGCTCCTTGGAGCCCCTGATCGACGACAAATTGGTCCCCGTTCCCGAGCCCCACTTGAAGAGCATTCCCTCGGTCTTGGCCAGAGTCAGAATCGAGTCCAGCGAATCGTCCACAGAGTTGATAAAGCAGGCCGAGCATTGAGGATTGCGATATCCCGAGGCTGAGTACTTCACCCCCCCGGTCGCCGGGTCCCAATGCCAGTTCTGGCCGTCCGCCTCAGGTTCCAGGCGGTCGCAGCCTACGTTGAACCACACCGGCGAGTTGAAAGCCACTTTCTGGGTCAGCAGCATATGGGCCAGCTCGTCATGAAAGATGGCCGCATCTTCTGAGTTGGCAAAGTAGCCGCCCGCCATGCCCCAGTCGCGAATGGTTTCCACCACGCGCGCCACCAGTTGGCGTACGCCGGTCTCGCGCTCAGGCGTGCCCACGTGCCCATGCAGATACTTCGAGGCCACTATGTTGGTCGCGGTCATCGACCAGTCGACCGGCACCTCAACATCCTTCTGCTCGAAAATGCAGTTGCCGCCCTGATCGGATATTGACGCCGTCCGGCGATCCCACTGGATCTCGTCGTAGGGGGAAATACCCTCCGTGGTAAAGCGCCGGGTAAAAATCAGTCCCCTCTGGGAATAAGGAGTCTGCTGGGAAGCGGTTGAAGCTTGAAACTGGATCTCGTTCATGGAACCCTCTCAATCGGAAATCGTCGGTAATCCTCTGCCCCGCCCGGCGGCAAAGGCCGGAAAGAAGACCATGGGAAGTTTCGGCCTACGTACGGGAAACGGGGATTAGAAGTTACCGCGATTTCTCTGTTTTCAGCGGCTCCGGGATGGAACTTTCACACCCTTGTTCTTTACAAACCGATTAAAGCCGCAGATGAAAAAGTACCGCTGTCTGTGGTACATGTCAACAAAAAACCACAAGATATAGTGTTTTCTTTGCGTTTCAAGCACCATCCTGCTAAACAAAGGGGATTAGCTGTGGAAAGCTCTAAACGGCCTTGCAGTACGCGGGGTTAAGGCCTTCTAATCTGCCTCATTCCTGGTGCAACCCGAAAAAACTCCATTCGCCTGCCCCTGAACTTCAGTCTGGTCCTGGCCAAACCAGGAGGCAAGGCGCAGGAACAGAGCAGATTGTGTCGATAAGTAGACATTCGATCTGGCTGATCGGCGTGTTTTCAGCCCAAATTTAAACATGCGCAACAGGAACAAGAACGTCACGGCACAAGTGACCCCGCAGATCAGCAACTCCCACCTCGTTTCAAAGAAAACGCCGCCCGTTTCCAGGCGGCGCTCTCTTCGATTTGCGAAACAGTCTCTACTTGCCTTCCTTGGTCTCAATCCTCATGCCATAGAACGACTTGTGCACAAAGAACACTGACACCGCAAAGAACGCAACGGCCAGCGAGGTCGCCAGCACAGGGTTCTTCGCTGTGAGCGTCACTGCCAGCTCGACGGCGAGCAATCCAAACAAGGTCGTGAACTTGATCACCGGGTTCAGCGCCACCGACGAGGTGTCCTTGAAGGGATCGCCGACGGTGTCTCCAATCACGGTCGCATCATGCAGAGGGGTTCCCTTCTGCTTCAGGTCAACTTCGACGACCTTCTTCGCGTTGTCCCATGCGCCGCCGGCATTGGCCATGAAGATCGCCTGGTACAAGCCGAAGACCGCAATCGAAATCAGATAGCCGATAAAGAAGAACGGCTCAGCGAAGGCGAAGGCCAGCGTTGCGAAGAATACGGCAAGGAAGATGTTGAACATACCCTTCTGCGCGTACTTGGTGCAGATCTCCACCACCTTCTTGCTGTCCGTGACCGAGGCCTTCTCGATGCCTTCCAGCTTGATGTTGGCCTTGATAAATTCCACTGCGCGGTAAGCGCCGGTCGTCACCGCCTGCATCGAAGCGCCGGTAAACCAATAGATCATGGCTCCGCCGGTGACCAATCCCAACATGAACGGCGCATGCAGCAGAGACAGATTCTCTTTGCCGACAGTCAGTCCGTGGGTCAGAGCCATAATGATCGAGAAGATCATCGTGGTTGCGCCCACAACGGCGGTGCCAATCAGCACCGGCTTGGCCGAAGCCTTGAAGGTGTTGCCGGCTCCGTCATTAGCTTCCAGCAAGTGCTTGGCGCGCTCAAACTTTGCGTCGATGCCGAAGTCCTTCTTCAACTCCGCTTCGATGCCCGGTAGCGTTTCAATCAGCGACAGCTCATACACCGACTGCGCGTTGTCGGTCACCGGCCCGTAGGAATCCACGGCAATCGTCACCGGCCCCATGCCCAGGAAGCCGAAGGCGACCAGGCCAAAGGCAAAAACGGCAGGAGCCAGCATCAATGCGTCCATGGATGGGCCGGTACTGAAGAAGTAGCCCAGGGTCATCAGCGCGACCATGCTCAATCCCAGCCAGTACGCCGAAAAATTGCCGGCCACCAGTCCCGACAAAATGCCCAGCGAAGCCCCGCCTTCCTTGGCGGAGGTGACCACTTCCTCCACGTGAGCCGAGTTGGTGGACGTAAAGACCTTGACCAGTTCGGGGATGATCGCGCCCGCCAATGTTCCGCACGAGATGATCGAAGCCAGCTTCCACCAGAGCGAGCTGTCCCCGCCGAGTGCAGGAATCATCAGGTAGGTGACAATGTAGGTCAGGATGATCGAGATGATGGAAGTGATCCAGACCAGTGAGGTCAACGGAGCCTCAAAATCCATTTCATCAGCATGCGCATATTTCGCCTTCGCGATTGCGCCGTTGAGGAAGTACGCGCCCGAACTCGAAACCAGCATGGCCACGCGCATCACAAAGATCCATACCAGCAGTTGCACCTGCGTCTTGGGATCATGAACGGCCAGCAAAATAAAGGTGATCAGGGCCACGCCCGTAACGCCATAAGTCTCGAAGCCGTCGGCCGAAGGGCCAACCGAGTCGCCCGCGTTGTCGCCTGTGCAGTCGGCAATCACGCCTGGGTTGCGCGCGTCGTCTTCCTTGATCTTGAAGACGATCTTCATCAGGTCAGAGCCAATGTCGGCGATCTTGGTGAAGATGCCGCCGGCGATACGCAGCGCCGCCGCGCCCAGCGACTCGCCGATGGCGAAGCCGATAAAGCAGGGGCCGGCGTAGTTTGCCGGGACAAACAACAGGATGATGAGCATGATGAGCAGTTCGACCGAGATCAGCATCATGCCGACGCTCATGCCCGCCTTCAGCGGAATCGCAAAACAGGGATACGGTTTGCCGCGCAATCCGGCGTGTGCCGTCCGCGAGTTGGCAAAGGTGTTCACGCGAATTCCGAACCAGGCCACGCCGTAGCTGCCGCAGATGCCGACGATGCTGAAGAATAGAATGATCGGCAGCGTAACCGCGACATTGCCCACCGGTTTCAGAACACCAAAGTACAGCGATATAACGACCGCGATGAAAACCCAAAGCACTACAATGAACTTGCCCTGCGTCACCAGGTACGTTTTGCACGTCTCATAGATCAGCTCGGAGATCTCGCGCATCGAGCGGTGAACCGGCAGGTTCTTCAACTGAGTGTAGATCGTCAGGCCAAACAACAGGCCGGCGACGCAGAAGAGCAATCCCCAGGTCAGCAGAGCATGTCCGTTCAGGCCGAAAAAATTAGAGAAAATCACGCTCTTCAAATCCGGCAGCACCAGGCTGGCTTCGCCACCGCCGCCAGCGGCTTCCTGCGCGCCGGCAAATGCGGGCAGCAGCAGGCCCAGGCCGATCACGGCCGCCACAGTCTTGTACTGGCGCTTCAGATATGCCTTGGCGCACGCAAAGAAGAAGGCCGCGACGAGCGAGAACGCGCTCACAGCCAGAAAGAAATACACCCAATACTGAGCAGTCACAATTCCTCCCAATCAGAAACTTAGATGATGTTTTAACAAACGGTTCCGGGAAACAGGACGTAAATTTCCCCGAAAATGGGTCATTCGAAGGCTACCATCCACGTCGAACGCTGTCGAGTGCTCGTAATCACATCTCCGCCCATCGGGCCTTCTGAATCGGGAAGCGAAACCCTGAATGGAGTTGCGCGGTCTCTCGCCGCCGCCGGTCCGGATACACCTTCAAAATCCAACTCGATACATAAAATTGATTTTCCGGGATAATACCCCGCCGCTTTTGCTGCCCTCCCAGCTCGCCCGAAATCATTGCAGATTATTTTCCTCCCCCGGCGCACTATCAAAGCATGAACAACCACCAGAGCCGCGGGTAATTTCGGGGGTCCAATCTGTCAGGGATGCGCCCGGTCTGTACCGTCTGCTCGTCGCGTTCATACTCAAAGACAAAGCGCAGCTTTTCTTCCAAGACACTTCTCACTCTCCAGCTCATAAAGCCGTTGTACTCAATCGGCCAAAGCTCGTGAAGTGTCAGGCTATTGCCCGGTTCAAAATGTCAACCTATTGACCGGTCCGTACCGGTCCGTACCCCACCTACCCCCCCCTACCCCCCCTACCCCAGGGGGGTATAAATTTCCCAAAAAGCCTTGCAGATTATTCTTAACTCGTTTGAAATCAATGCCTGTGGAAATTAATTTCCCCAACATCTCCCGCATCGTGAGATTTGGCCTCCGGAAATCGCCCAAAATATCCGGTTTTTTTACCGAAATCACTCCCAAAACACCTCTCCAGTGTTTTTTCGCGAGCTTGCCAATATGTGCAAAACAAACCCTGATCCCTGCTTCTACGGATGCCGCTCAATCGCGATGCTGACGCTGCCATTGTTTCCGGTTACCGCCAGCCCAAGCAGATTGGTTGCAACTCCGCTCACCGAAGCCGGACTGAAAGTGACTGTCCCGTCCAGCGCCGAACTCGCCGTCGCCGTCTGCGTGGCCAGCAGCGATCCCTGCACGCACGGACCGTGCAATCCGCACGGCGGCGACCACGCATAAAGCGCCTGATATAAAGTCACAACGCCGCCGGCCATCGGGTTGCCGTCCATGTCCAGCACGCGCAGCGTAATCTGGCTGGGGGTTCCGCTCGCTGCAAGGCTCTGCGTCGCGCCGGAGACAGCAACGAGCGTCGCGTACTCCGGACGCGCGCCATAGGCGGTATAGGTCACGCACTGGCTGCCGCCGTTCAAACAGGCCGTGGCCGTCGCCGTCTGTCCCTCTGCCAACGGTCCCACAGTCAGCGCCTTGGCCGCGATGCCGCTTGAGTTTGTTGTAACGGTCCCGCTCTGCATCGTGATGCCGTTGCCGGTCTGCCACACCACAGTCTGCCCGCTCGCGGCAACGCCGCTGGTCAGCGCCAGCGCCTGCGTGGTCCAGGTGACGGTGGCTCCAGCAGCCAGCGAAAGCATCGGCGTCAGCGAATTCAGCACTGGCGGCGTCCCTCCGCAGAACTCGGCTTTCAAGCTTGCTCCGTTTGTCAGCGCAGCGGTCACAATCGACCACGTTGTGCCGGTTGCCGTCACATTCATCGTGGCGCGTCCATCGCCAGTGGCCGTCACTGTGCAGGTTTTCAACCCGCAACCCAGCGTTGCCGTTCCGCTCGTCACGGTGTAGATGACGGAAACGCCTCCTGCCGGACTGAGATCTGCTCCCAGTGCGGTCACCGTGAACGCCTCCGGCACGCCGATCGGCACCATGCCCATCGGCGCGCTCACCAGCGTCAGCGCATCGCCCGAGCCGGAGTCGTAGCTGATGCCGCCGGAAATCACGGCCGCTGCGTTGTAGATTGGCAGGTCGTCCACCTCCACATCCACCGAGCCGCTCATGCCACTGGCTGCCGCAGGCGCAACGGCGCTTATCTCATTGGGCGAAATGCTCACCACCAGCGCCGCCTGTCCGCCCACCAGTACCGTGTCCGTCGAGCGAAATCCCATGCCATGAATCACAATCGGGCCGCCAGCAGCCGGCAGCCGCAGCGGAGCGACCGTATCGGCATAAAGCACCCAGCCTTCGTACGCATAATCCGGCCGTCCGTCGCCGCGCTCATCGGCCACGCCCAGCCGCACCACGTCGTCGCTCGCAGCAGTCACCTGAAGCCAGCTTTCGCCGGCCGCCAGCCCATTCAGCCCAGCCTCAAATCCCACCGCTGCCGAACCCACGGCATCGAAGGCATCCCACACGCCCAGCGACGGCATGGCCTTCGCATTCGTCGGCGCACCGCTTTCGTCCTGCGCAACGGCAACCACGGTGAAGCTGCGCCCGCCCCGCACCGGAAATGTGAACCAATCCGTCTGCCCTACCTGGCTCAGCCGCCCGGCCCACATGCCGCTCACGGCCAGCGTTCGCGGCGTGGCCTCGGTTCCGATGGCATCATCATAGTCGCCTGTCGCCGAGCCGGCTGATGTAACAGTTAGCGTCTGCGCGCTGCCTGCCGACAAATTTTGCACAGTAATCGGCGCCGGCGTTCCCGATGGTTCCGGCGAGCCATCCAGATATGGCCCAACCGAATTGGAGTGGATGTAATCGGGATTCACCTCCTCGAAAGTCACCTGATAATTGGCCGCAGTCACGCCCGGCGGCAGCGGCATCCCGTTTAAATCAAAAAATCCCTGCAATGTGGCTGCATTTGATCCCCACATCGTCAGCAGATTGCCATTCGCATCTGTCCAGCCCGTCACCGGGTTGCCGTGGTTGCCGTTGTAGTATGAGCCGGAAACAAAGGCTACCGTGTACTGATACAGCGGGTCCCCGCTCGCATCCAGCGGCCTCGCCACAACATTCACGCCTTGCATTCCCGTTCCGTTTTCAAAGCTGATTGTCCCCTGAATCGAAACCGTGCTGGTTGCGGTAATCTGCTTGCCCGGAAAGCTGCTCAGATTCGCTGCTGTGATGGGGTAAATGCGATTCAGCGCGGCAATGTCATCCCAGCGCAGTGTCGCAGGGTTGGGAATGCACGCGCCGCCGCTCGCCCCGCATACGCCGCTCATCGGCTGCATCACCGGCCAGCCGAGCATCCCGTTCACCTCGCCGTTAGTCAGCGCGCCGGGATTCACCTGCGAGTAGTCCAGTCCCAGAACCCGCCCGAACGCCCGCTCCAGCTCAAAGCTCATCATCTCCAGCAGGTTGGCATTGGTGGCGCACAGGCCGTTCAGCACGATGATGCCATGCGCAATGGTCGCGTCGGGGTTGACGTTGTCCAGCCACACAAAGACGCCATTGTTCTGGCAACTGGTGGGCGAACTCGCTCCCACGCCGAAGATGGCGTCAATCACCGAGCCGTCGGCGTCAAAGATCACTCCCAGTGGATAGCCTGTCGCCGATGGCGTCACATCGGCCGGCTCAAGAATCACGCCCGTCTGATTGGTCTGCTCGTTCGTAACTGCAAAGTGCGCGCCGCCCAGATAAAGATTTGCGCCGTTTACGTCCTCATTCAGCGTGCCCTTGTCGGTCAGCGTCACTCCGGCTGTGGGAATTGCGCTCCATAAAGCCGCCGCGGCATCCACCATTGCCGTCGCCTGCTGGTTAGTGACCGTGCTGTTCAGCGGCCCCTGATCAACGTAGTAATTCACTTGCCCGCTGGCCCAGTGAACCGGCTGGCCCGCCACTCCCGGATTGAAGTAGCTGACTCCGGCCACATACTTCGGCCCTCCCGCAAAAGCCGCTGCCGGCCAAAGCATCGCAATTAGCAGCCAGGCTGCCGAACTACGCCGGAGAGAGTTGCGGAGGTTGGTCATTAGCAGCGCTTCCGTGTGAAACAGCCGCTTCGCCCTTATTTTTTTGGGAAGAACTCAACCCAGGTTCAGGGACGGCTACAGGTCTTTCATCGGCACAAAAGCAGTTAGCCGCTGAACCGCAAGTAATCAGAAGATCTCATTAGCTTTTGTCGCATTGCGATGCAGAATCAGAGTCAAAATCGCCCTGAAACTCATCAAAAGAGTGCCGCTTTCTTCCAAACGGAAAGGCTGCTACTAGAAGAGCTAAAATCAATTCAGGAAATCACATGACAGACATTCGCTCGACCGTAATTCTCGGCTCCGGCTGCGCCGGACTCACTGCCGCCATCTACTCTGCCCGCGCCGGTCTTAACCCATTGGTTCTGGAGGGCCATGAGCCCGGCGGACAGCTCTCGATGACCACCCTGGTGGAAAACTTTCCCGGTTGGCCAGAGGGTATCCAGGGCCCCGAACTTATCGACAACATGAAGAAGCAGGCTTCTCGTTTCGGAGCCACTTTCCAGCTTGCCCACCTCAACAAGATTGACCTGGGCAAGAATCCCTTCCGGCTGGAAACCTCGGCTGGCGAAATCATGACGCGCACCCTGATCGTCGCCTCAGGAGCCAGCGCGCGCTGGCTTGGATTGCCCAGCGAGCATGCTCTCATCGGTCACGGAGTCTCCAGTTGCGCCACCTGCGACGGTTTCTTTTTTCGCGGCAAGGAGATTGCCGTAGCGGGCGGCGGCGACTCAGCGATGGAAGAAGCTCTCTTCCTCACACGCTTTGCCTCCAAGGTCACGCTGGTGCATCGCCGCGATGTCTTCCGCGCGTCAAAGATCATGCTTGACCGCGTCATGGCTCATCCGCAGATTGTTTTGCGCGCCAACACAATCATTGAAGAAGTGCTGGGCGTGGATGAAAAGGAAGTGAAGGGCCTGCGCCTGCGCGACGCCAAGACCGGAGAGAAAAGCACTCTGCCCATCAGCGGACTCTTCCTCGGCATTGGGCACGAGCCCAACGCCAAAATGTTCGCCGGACAAATCGATCTCGACAATGAAGGCTACATTCGCACCAAGGGAAATGTTTTAACCACAAACAATGGGGTAGTGGTTCCCGGTCTCTTTGCCTGCGGCGACGTGCAGGACCGCCGCTACCGCCAGGCCATTACCGCCGCTGGTTCCGGCTGCATGGCTGCACTTGAAGCGGAGAAGTTTCTCGAAGAGCACGGGAACTGAGTTGTTCTTGAAGGGGTTTCCCAGATCTCGATGTTGAGACCTGGGAATCTCAAACTCCAATCAGCAGCGGTTCTTCAGGAGCGAAGATCATGACTCCGCTGGCGGAAAATCTCGATTGGTTGGAAGCGGCAATCGATGCTGCCTGCCGCCGGGCCGGACGTTCGCGCTCTGAAATCGAGTTGATGGCCGTCTCCAAAACCTTTCCCGCAGTCGCTATCGCCGAGGCTGCCGCGCTGGGCCTCGCGCTCTTTGGTGAAAATCGAGTGCAGGAGTTTTCCGCCAAAGCAACTGAACTCAACCCGCTGCGCTCGCGTGCCGCAAACCCCATATGTGTTCATCTCATCGGACATCTGCAATCGAACAAGGCGCAGCGTTCAGTCGAACTCTTTGACGGCGTCGACTCGCTGGATTCGCTGCGATTGGCAGAGCGGCTCAACGAGGCGGCGGGCCGGTGCGCCAAACGGCTCCCGGTTCTGATCGAGGTCAAGCTAAGCCCGGAAGAGTCGAAGGCCGGCCTCGATCCCGATTCCGCCGAGGCCGCCGAACTGCTTGAGCGTTTGCCTGATCTTGCTCATCTCAACCTGCAAGGGCTGATGACCATTGCTCCCTTCGACGTGCCCGAATCCGAAACGCGCGCCTGCTTTCGAAGCCTGCGCCATTGGCGCGAACGCTGGGCGGCGGCGTATCCCCGGCTATCGTTCAACGTGCTCTCGATGGGCATGAGCGGCGATTTTGCGCTGGCCATCGAAGAGGGCGCAACCCGCATCCGCGTCGGCACGGCCTTGTTTGGCGCGCGAATCCCCTTGCGGGAGCAACCCTGATGCTGCGCGCTACTTCAGCCGGAGTTACCCTGGCCGTACGCGCCCAGCCCGGAGCAAAAAAAAACGCCATCACCGGCATATATGGCGAAGGCCCGGCGGCGCAGCTCAAAATCGCTGTTCATGCCCCGCCGCTTGAAGGTCGAGCCAACCAGGCCCTCATTGCCTTTCTCGCGGAGACCTTTGCCGTGCCGAAAAATGCTGTCGAACTGCTCAACGGCGAGTTGTCTCGCAGCAAGGTTTTCCTGTTACGTGGTCTCAACCTGGAAAAAGCCAGGGCTGCGCTCTCTGCCTTTAACCTGCTAAACTCTCACTCGTCATGATCCTTGCAAGCTTGCTCATCGTTGTCGCCGCTTACCTGCTCGGCTCCCTTCCCAGCGGCTATGTGCTCGTCCGCATCTTCCGCCACCAGGACATCCGTAAATCCGGCAGCGGCAACATCGGCGCCACCAACGTTCTCCGCACCGGCGGAAAGGGCCTGGCTGCGGCCACTTTTCTGCTCGACATGCTCAAAGGCTGCTCTGCCGTCTGGCTTGGCGGCTTTCTCGGCGCTTTGCTTGCTCCCGACGCCATACCTGCCAACATGAAGGCGCTGGCCGCGCTATTTGCGGTCCTCGGCCACATCTTCCCAGTATGGCTCAAATTTCGCGGAGGCAAGGGCGTGGCCACCGGCTTTGGCGTCTTCCTTGTCGCGGCGCCATGGGCAGCATTGGCCGCCATCTCGGTCTTCATTTTGGTTCTTGTGCTCAGCCGCTATGTTTCGCTGGCCTCTATCCTCGGTGCGGCCAGCTTCCCGCTCTTTGCCTGGCTGCTGGTTGAGGGGGAACGGCCACTGTTTTTCATTGCAGTGCAGATCGCTGTTGCCCTGCTGCTCATCGCCAAGCATCATCAGAACATTCGTCGATTGATAGCTGGAACTGAATCCCGATTGAGAGCGGAAAAAAGCGCATGAGCCGTATCACAGTTCTTGGTTCCGGAGCCTGGGGAACCGCCATTGCCCTCTCGCTTCACCGCCGCGGCGGTCACCAACTCTCGCTTTGGGCGCACAGCGCGGAAGAAGCGCAGGGGATTGTCAATGCCGGCGAAAACAAGCTCTTTCTGCCCGGTTTTCCACTTCCTGCCGATCTAACGGTGACCGCTGACTGTGCCGCGGTTCACGACGCGGAAATTGTCATTTCGGTCATTCCTTCCGAATTTCTGCGTGCCACGATAACGCGCCTTCGTCCATTTCTTCACCCCGGCCAGATCATTGTCAGCGCCACCAAAGGCGTCGAGAACCAGACTTATCTGCGCATGACCCAGGTCATCTCTTCTTGTTTGCAGGCAGAGACCTCGATTCCCATAGGCGCCTTCAGCGGTCCCAGTTTTGCTCTGGAAGTGGCGCAAGGCCAGCCCACAGCGGTTACCGTCGCCTTCAGCAGTAACGCAATTGCCGCCCGCATCCAGGCAGAGCTCTCTTCGGAAACACTACGCCTCTATACATCAAACGACATCACGGGCGTTGAACTAGGCGGCGCTCTCAAGAACGTGATTGCCATCGCCGCCGGCATCGCCGCCGGAGTCGGTCTGGGCTATAATTCCTCCGCTGCGCTTATCACTCGAGGCATCGCCGAAATCACGCGCCTCGCCGTAGCTTGCGGCGCCCGACGCGAAACTCTGGCAGGACTCTCCGGCGTTGGCGATCTGGTTCTCACCTGCACCGGTTCGCTCAGCCGTAATCGCACTGTTGGCCAGGAACTCGGCCGCGGCCGCAAACTCCCCGAAATCCTCGCCGCGCTAGGCGGCAAAGTTGCTGAAGGAGTGCTCACCACTCGCGCCGCATTAGGCCTGGCGCGTCAGCGCGGGATCGAGATGCCCATCACCGAGCAAATGGAATTGATTCTCGATGAAGGTAAGGATCCCCGCGAAGCAATCAGAAATTTAATGTTGCGTCCCGGCAAGGGCGAACATTAAGAAACCTATGGAATCAAAATCAACTTCTATTCAATTTAACTTTTAATATTGCTGCTTCAGCACTCAAAATCTGTGCTTGCGTTACCATAGGCCCTGCAATATAATCCGTCACGGTTGCAAATTGTATGTCACTGGAGTCGAAATGAAAACAGGATTGCCAGACCGCATGACGCTCTCGATAGTAAGTTTTTTTCAATCAGCAAAACGCAGCAGGATGTGTCTACTGATACTTATCAGCCTTCTTTCGCTGGGCTTGTCGGGATGTGCCGCTAAGCGCCTGAGGGTAGACTTCAAGGGCTTTGAAAATGCTTATGCGGAAACCTCAAATCGCGAGTTACTTTTGAATCTGGCACGGCTCCAGAACCGTGACCCTACTTACTTCTTCAAGATAGGTCAAATCACAAGCGCCTATAAGATGGCAACAAGTTTGAGTGGAACTGGCACATACGGCATTTCAACCTCCAACGCTACGATCGGCGGACCTACAGGAGGCGGCACGCCTTCCATGACTTTCGAGAACGATCCTATATTTACTTTTATTCCCGTAAATGACGAAACCAATGCGCAGTTGCTCCTGAAGCCGGTTCCTGCCGAAACATTCTACATACTGTACGAGCAAGGATGGCGAGTCGATCAACTCTTCCGGCTGATGGTAGATCGAATAGAAATTAACTGGTCTACCAAAACAGGATGTCGCATACAGACCGTTCGGAACACACCCCCTCCAGAGTTTTCTTCCAAAAATAATTATGAAAACGATAAGGCGACGCTCAGTAACTATGTTACTTTTTTAAGGATAAGTGCTGTCGTGTATGCGCTGCAGAAGCACGGATATCTTTTGCTGCGGGGATCCAAGAAGTTCCGGGCGTACGGCGAAAATTCAGGATTGACAACTCCACCGACCGCGGCAGACTTAATCAGTGCCTCCGCCAAAAATGCAATTTGGGAGAAAGACGAGAAGACCAACAAATGGGTTTTGGGAGAAAAGGTGCTCAATCCCGTATTCTGCCTGGTTCCACCGGTTAAAGATACGGGACCTGAAGACATTGAAGCCGCAAGCCCGGAAAAGGACAACGCAAGGGCCTGCCACAGCGTTGGTGCGGCGGACCTTGACACGATAAGAAATCGAATTCTTGAAGATAAGAGCATCTCGGAACTGGCAGAGGGCGATACCTTAGGCAATGTTCTTCATGTTCTGAACGAAGGTTTCTCCATTGCTGGTGTCTCAGATAATCAGGACGAGCCAGAAGGACAGTGCAAGTCGTCTGCCGGCCTATCGGCTGAGTCGTCTCATTTGGTCATGCGATCCTTGATCGGCCTGATGGCTGCGGCCGCGCAGGAGCAGGTGCCTTTTGACGCTCTTGCGAATAGCAATCCACTTATCCCTCCCAGTCCGGACATTCCCAGGGATCTGCAGGATCCAAGCCGTCCCCGGCCCCAGTTCAAGGATGCAGTTCCGCGCGTTGAACAAATTCCACTATTGAGACTGAAGCCCGGTGCCGGAGATCGCGATCGAAAATCGTTTATCAATGTGAGCTATAGAAACAGTTTCTATAGTATTCCGGACATTAGCAGTACTGATGTGCCCGAGAATCAATACTGGGATAGGGATATGTTCCGGCTGATCAGTGAACTTACATCGCAGGTTACCGTAGATATCTCTAAGTTTCCACTCACAGAGATACTGCAATAGCTAACGCGATGGATAGTTTGTGGCCGCTTCGCAAAATTATGTTCTCAAACAGGAGTGATAAAAACTCGGCTATTCGGCTTCCATCGGCGCTCGCCATCGGGTTTACGGGGCACAGATCCCTGCCCGATGAAGCGAAGTGCCGGAAGTGCGTTTACGATTTTCTGAAAGAACAAAAAGCGGCGGCCAAAGGAGTCGTTTATGGAATTTCATCTGCGGCGGCAGGCGGCGATCTGCTGTTTGCAGAAAGCTGCATTCAATTGGAAATTCCACTTCGAGTATTATTGCCGCTTCCGCATGACCGCTTCCGTAAAGACTTTGATGAGGCCACCTGGCAGCGCGCCGAGTATGTACTGAGTAAAGCTGTCTCTGTTGAAGTCACAGACGATCACGGAATTCGCGAAGAGGGTTATTACGAATGCGGAATTCAAACAGTGCAGGAAAGCCAGTTGATGATTGCGCTGTGGGATGGCGAACCATCACGGGGAATGGGCGGAACTCAGGAGATAGTATCTTTCGCGCGAAAGATGGGACGGCCCGTTATCTGGCTCCATAGCGCAACGGGAGCCGCGCAGATCTTCAATCAGACAGCCTTGACGCAACTTGATGAATTTCATGATACCGAGTTGGAATTTCTAAATAGCCTTCCAGATTCGGGTGTAACTCATCCGACGGATTCGCCGGGGAAACTGGCAAAAGCCTGGTTCCAGAAAATTGATAACAATGCAAGCCGATTGGCGCCCCAAGTTCGCAGGTTGTCTTCCATTCCAATTGTCTACACGGCGGCGGCGGCATTCTTCAGCGGAGCCGGGTTGCAGTTGCCGCACGCCGAAACATGGCTAGCTGTAGGGGCCGCTCTTGGAATTACTGCTGCCGCGCTTCCATTTGCATTGAGGTTGGGGCATCGACAATCGCTTTGGGCGCGAACCCGAACGGCGGCGGAGGTATGCCGGTCTGTTCTGGCTTTATGGAAAACGCCGATTATCGATGAGGTGGTTGCCCCGGAGATATTTCCGGAGTTCGCTGGCGTTCTCAGGTCTCTGAACCTCCTCAGAGCCCTGGATGGATCGCAAAACGGAATTTCGATTGGGGAGTTTAAAGAACAATATCGCAAGGAACGGATTTTTCTGCAGATGAGTCATTTTACGCAACAGGCTGAGCGCGCCGCAGATCATGCGCGAAGATATCGTATCGTTACTTGGATTTGTACAGGTGCTGCAGTTGTCGTATCTGCGTGGCTCTTTATCGGCCCAAATGGTCTTACTAATACGGGTCTGCTTCCTGGAAAGAGAGGGCTGACAATAGCGGTGTCCGCACTCTTCCAAATTGCAACCATCGCAGCCGCATTGCTGATCGTGCATGACTGTATGAGGCGTCAGCGGCGCTATCGCGAATTGAATGATTGGCTTCATAAATGGGATCAGGAACTCGATGCCCTGAGAACATGGCCCTCGGTGCTCAAAGTAGCCGGCAAAATTGAACGAGCCCTGCTAGTGGAACTGTTGGAGTGGAAATCTCTCGTACGCAATGTGAAAATGCCAAGGAAGTGAGAACATGAAACGGATTCTTTCGTTGGACGGAGGCGGGATCCGGGGAGTCTTCAGCCTTGAGATTCTGCTGCGCATGCAGGAGTTGTTGCGGAACGAATATGGATCAAAAAATCTGGTGCTCGCGGAGCATTTTGATCTGTTTGCAGGCACCAGTACCGGCGCAATTATTGCCGCAGGCCTTTGCTGGGGGATGACAGTCGAGGAAATTCTCGAGTTTTACGTGAAATATGGAAGAACGATCTTCCGACCAGTCCCCTGGTATAGGCCGCTCAGAAAATTTCTGGTTTCTCGTTTTGAAGCCAAACCTCTGTCTGAAATGCTGCAACGCATCTTCTCCGAAGATGGCGATGGGCTCAAGCCCGCGATGCTTGACAGCGCACATCTGAAGAAACTTTTGCTTGTCGTCGTTCGAAATCATTCGACAGGATCCGCTTGGCCTCTTACAAATAACCTCAAGGCTATATATAACGATAAGTCCCGGCCGGATTGTAATCTGAACATTCCTCTTTGGAAAATAGTCAGGGCTAGTACGGCTGCGCCCGTATTTTTTGATCCTGAAGTCATAGATATGGCCGGCCAGTCTTCCATTTTTGTGGATGGTTCCGTTACGCCATATAACAACCCTGCACTGATCGCGGCATTGACCACTGTGTTGCCGGGCTACAACTTGAACTGGGAACCTGGTCCGGAAAACATTCGGTTGATCTCCCTCGGAACCATTCGGTTTTCTTCAGGCTTGCCAAAAAATATGGGAAAACTCTGGTTGGGAAATAACGTGGCGCTCATTCCTGCAGCTCTAATTGAGGGAATTGCGTGGGAGCAGGATTACCTTTGCCGATGCCTGGGAAAGTGTATTGATGGCGACGATCTCGATTCAGAGGTTGGCGGCCTGATTAATACGCAACTTCCCGGTTCGCGCTGGTTCAGTTATGTCAGGTATAACAAGTCATATAGCGCAGCCAGCAAGGAAGAGTTGCTTAAGGCAGATCGGCGGCTATCGCAGATTGATGCGGTTCAGGCGATTCCTGCCCTATCAGCAATCGGCAAGGCCTACGCAAAAGAGCATGTGAAGTTGGAACATTTGATTTAGGGCGTTGAATCTTCTACCTCAATGCCCCTTCACCTTCTCCATGCTTTTATTACATTCCTGATTTGCCGGCACAGTATCCGATTCAGCTCCGTACGCGTCTTTGCGAAATAGAACGTAAATATATTTCGGCCGAGGCTGAGGCAAATGGAATGTGTACCTTCCCTTGGCATCGGTCAGCGCGGCGTGCTCTTCCTTATTAGTTTCCGCAACGACAACTTCAACACCCGCGATGCCGGTTCCAGTCTCCCTGTCGTAAACCCTGCCATGAAACTCCCATGGAGGAGGCGGTTGAACACTGAACCAGATGCCAACAGCTAATACGATTGCCACCAGCGCCGCAGCCATCATTATCAGCCTACGCCTGCTGGTTAGCGTCCTGCCTAAATGCGGCAGCAATGCGGCAGCAACTCTTGCGCCGTCCGGCTCGCTGATGCCCTGAATCTCCAGCATCGCCGGCAATGGCGTCTTGTCCAGAAGCCAGGGAAAAACAGGTTTATGAAGAGCTTCGGCTCGGGAGTACTCAAAGGTGATGTAATCGGAGACGCGCGAATGTTCAGACCAGCACAACACCAGGGTCCGCGAAGCGCGGATGGAGCGATCCAGCCGCTTCTTCCATTGTTCGCCTGGGTCGATGGACTGTACATCGAAGAAGACGCGATAACCAAGACGGCGAAGCTCGTCAAGTAGTGGTTGCACACGCTCGCTATCGGTGCGTGAGTAACTGAGAAAAACGTCGTATCGTGGCCAAAGCATATTAGTTCTTCATAGCCTCCTCAAGTTTTTTCAAGGCTTCTGCCACCGCGGCTCCATCCCCATTTCCGAGGCTGTCAAATAAGGCAATCCACGATGCGCGGCCAGTTGCGAAGGCTTGGGCAGAGGCCAGAAAGTGGTTTGTTCCGGCAAAGTTCCAACCTGATTTTTTCAACTGAGCGGCCTTGGGCAAGAGCGCGTTTTCAGTCTTTTGCGCAACGTCCTTTTCTCCCGCGCCCCACTGGCAGGCCAGTTTCATCATGTCGCGGATCATGGGCATGGCAGCAGAAGAAAACTCTGAGTCCGCGATGTTTGCGGCTTGCTTCTCGCAGTCTGCAAAGTGGTTTGTCGTCAAGTCAGCTTCCATCATAGAAAGCCGCGCATACGGCGAATCGTCCTGCTCGAGCCAACGACTAGTCAGCTCATACGCCCGGTCGAAGAGATAGAGCTTGTTGCGATATGCCAGCAGCACTCGTCTGAGAATGCCAATATCGGAGGGAAAGGCATCGAGGCATAAATCAAAGGCCCTGGACGCACCAGAAACATTGCCCTGATCCGCATAAATCCTTCCCAGGTTAAACTGCGTTGTTGCCCATTCGCGCGGCATTTCGCTCCGGGTAAAGACTTCCAGCGACGCTTGGTAAGCTTGCACCGCCTGATCCCATAATTCCGCTGCCTGCGCGCCACTGCTTTGCTCACCCTGTTCAGCCAGAACCTTTCCCAGGTTGTTCTGCGTGCCGGCCCAATTTTTAGGCAGATATTCTTTGGTATAAATCTCCAGTGCTGCGCGGTAAGCTTGCACGGCCTGAGCAAATAAATTCGCCGCCTGTGCTCCACCGCAGCGCTCGCCCTGTCTTTCTAAAGCATTTCCGATATTGATCTGCGCCATTGCCCAATCCTGTGGCAAATCAGCTTTGGAATAAACCTCCAATGCATTCTGATAGGCTTGAACGGCTTGAGCCAATAGGTTAGTCGATTGCGCTCCGCTGCTTCGTTCTCCCTGGTCGAGGAGTGCATTGCCCAGATTGTTCTCTGTCATTGCCCAGCTCTGGGGAAGCGCTGCTTTGGTTCTTACCTCCAGCGCTGCCTGATAGGCCTGCACAGCCTGGGCCAGCAAATTCGTTGATTGCTCGCCAACGCTTCCTTCCGCCTGATCGACAAGTGCGGTTCCCAGATTATTCTGCGTCGCTGCCCAATCCTGTGGCAGGTCTACCTTGGTCCGTACCTCCAGTGCGGCGCGGAAGGCCTGGGCCCCTTGGGTAAAGAGTTTAGTCGCCTGCGTTCCGCTGCTCCGTTCGCCTTGTTCTACAAGAGCATAGCCCAGATTGTTTTGTGTCTTTGCCCAGTCCCTGGGCAGGTCTTCTTTGGTCCTTACCTCCAGCGCGGCCTGAAAGTCTTGCACGGCCTGAGCGAGAAGTTCAGTTGCCTGTGTCCCGCTGCTCCGTTCTCCTTGATCGACAAGTGCAATTCCGAGAGTGTTCTGTGTGATTGCCCAGTCTCGTGGATGGTTTGCCTTGGTTCGCACCGTCAGCGCTGCTTGGTAGGCCTGCACTGCCTGTGCCAATAAATCCAT
>Ga0316217_10002134_pt1 | contig 24322 bp, 17 predicted proteins | sample 1anoAmetaG_FD_203633 | JGI IMG/M metagenome (GOLD analysis project Ga0316217, IMG submission 203633) | Freshwater microbial communities from Trout Bog Lake, Wisconsin, USA - 1anoA | ecosystem: Environmental > Aquatic > Freshwater > Lake > Hypolimnion/Profundal zone | place: USA: Wisconsin...
CCTAGTGATAAAAATTTTAAAAAAATGACTCAAAAGAAATCTAAAAATAATTTTAAAAATCGTCGGCTTCGCCGGCCAGCCCCCAATTCAAAACTCCAAATGCTTAAATTGACACCCATTGGCATCCTTGCCTACCGTAGAGCCGGGCTTCCCTCGGCACGCCAAAGCGCCGGTACGGCGCGACGGCGGCCCAGCCCGGCGGAAAAAACCGCGTGCAAATCCAAACGCGTTGGAATATTTGCACGCCCCAACTCAACCCACGCCAGTTCCGGGCGGCAGAGATGCCGCCCTCCACGTCAGGCACGGATGCCTGACGCCACATGCGCGATTCTCCTTTCATTCCGGCGGGGAATTGGCCTAAATTCGGCGCATGAAAATCACCACCAAGGAATATCGCGTCCGCGAAGGCGACCGCGTTGATCTCAAAAAGCTGCCCACCAAGGTAAAGCCCTTTTACCAGTCGGACGAGCAATACAAGGAATTGCTTGCGGAACACATCAAGGAATTGAGCAAGGCTCAAGGGTTGCTTTACGCCCTTGGCCAGCATTCCCTGTTGCTGATTTTCCAGGCCATGGATGCGGCGGGCAAGGACGGCGCGATCAAGCACGTGATGTCCGGCGTCAATCCGCAAGGCTGCCAGGTTGTCAGCTTCAAACATCCCAGCGCGGCGGAATTGGCTCATGATTTCCTGTGGCGCACCACGTGCGCCCTGCCGGAACGCGGGCGCATTGGCATCTTCAACCGCTCCTACTACGAGGAAGTGCTGGTGGTCCGCGTACACCCGGAGATCCTGAAGGGCCAGTCCCTGCCGCCGAAACTGGTGGACGACAAGAATTTCTGGGACAAGCGCTACCGTTCCATCAATGACTTGGAAAAGCACCTCTACCGCAACGGCACGCGGGTCATCAAGTTCTTTCTGCATCTCTCCAAAGAGGAACAGCGCCAGCGTTTCCTGCGCCGGCTGGAGGATCCGGCGCGAAGCTGGAAATTCAGCAAATACGATCTCGTGGAACGCGCCTATTGGAAGGAATATCAAGCCGCCTACGAGGATTGCCTGACCGCCACCAGCACCGAACACGCGCCGTGGTTCGTGGTACCCGCCGATGACAAGCTGAACGCCCGGCTCATCATCTCCCAAGTGGTGCTGAACGCCCTGAAAGATTTGGACATGGATTATCCCAAGCCTGACGGAGCACGCTTGAAGGAACTTCAGTCGCTCAAACGGCAACTGGCGAAGTGAGCGGCGACCCGAGTCAAATGCGCTGGTTTTGAGTTGGCCGCGATGCGTCGCCCTGACTGTCCATGTTTTGGACGACATGCCTAATATTCATTGGCAACGGCGGGTCACAAATGACCGCCACCGGTAGTCGGCGGCGCACCGACGGAATCGTCCGGACGCGCGGGGGAATGCGCAATCCAGGCATTTGCATGGTTGCCATCCGGTAATCCATCGCCGGGGCGGCAATCGCGTTACGAACCATCATTCCCGTAGCATGAAATTTTTTGGCCACGGACGGTTTATCGCAATTCGTATGCCAGCAGTTTTTGGCACTGAACTTGGGGATTCTTGAAGTATCTGCTTGCCCGGCGGACGAGGCCGGAACATCCTTTGCCAGATGGCCGAATCCACCCCAGCAACCATTACCACCGATCCTTTCGCTCACTTGTCCAAGGCGAAGGTCATCATCATCAAGATGATCGCCTTGACGGCCATCAGTTTGGGCTTGGGCTTTGCCCACAATTGGGCGTCCACGCGGTATTATCAGCCCGAGTACCGCGCCGGGTTTCGCACCGGCTTGCTGGAGGGCGCGCTCATGCCGGCCGCCTTGCCGGGTTTGTTGCTGGGCCACGACCTGCCGATTTACGCCGTGAACAACACCGGCCGCGGCTACCGGATTGGCTACATTTTGGGTCTCAACACCTGCGGCACGTTCTTTTTCGGCATCGCCTTCTGGATGCCCCACCGTCGGCGGTGAGCCTTCGCATGTTAGAGAATTTGCCCCAAAGGCAGAGTCGGGGGGCATTGAACAAACAAAAACAAAACAACAAAAGAAGAGTGGAATGATGAAAAGAAGCATGGTTCGTATCGGCAGTCTGTCAGCCGCGGCAGCAGGATTAGCGATCGTGTCGGGCTGCGTGGTTGATCCCAATGGGCGCGTAATGCTGGTGGCGCCCCAAGTGGTGGTGGCGCCGCCGGTCTATGAGGCGCCGGCGCCAGTAGTGGTCGAGGAGCCGGTCATGGTGCCGGAAAGTTACGTCGTCGTTAATGGCGAATACATGGGGGTGGTTGGCGATCGGTATTTTTATTTGGGATCCGGCGGCGTTTGGCTGGTCTGTGATCCAGTGCGGTTGGAGCGGTTTCACGGCTGGGAAAGAGAGCATCGTGATTGGCGCGAACACGCCATCCGCAATGATCGCTTCCGAAAAGATGCCCATGGCCATGAAGCCCCAAGGCATGATGACCGGCGCGTGGAGCCAGGGCACGGTGACCAGCACACACTGCCGGCTCACGGCGACCAGCACCTGCAACCGGGTCATGGTGACCAGCACCTGCAACCGGGTCATGGTGACCAGCACGTACAACCGGGGCACGGCGACCAGCACGTACAACCAGGTCATGGTGACCAGCACGTACAGCCGGTTCGCGGCGATGAGCATGCACAACCGGGTCACGGCACGCCAGCCAAGGCTGCTCCGAAGGCCGCGCCGAAAAAGCAGGACGAGAAGGACTCGAAAGACGCGCATTGATCAGCGCTTTGAGCCTTGTGGTTTGACAGATGAAGGATGGAATTGACCCGAGCGTCAATTCCATCCGGGGCAACAGCCAGTCACGATGCAAACAAGGGTTCCAGACCGGAAAGGGCGGCCCAATTTTGACAACTCGCCAGTTGCAAATCAGTACGGGAAGTCGCAAAAAATCTCCACGACGCTCAGCGCGCCGCCGCCCCAATAAACGTTCGGCGCAAACGTGAACACCCGCCGTTTCTTTTCGTACACCAGCGCGACCGGGTGGGCGGGCAGATTCGGGTCATAGGCTTCAAATTCAATGTCCGGCTCCGAATCGGCGAAGCGATACAAAGCGATGCCGTGATTGATGGTGATGCGCGGAAACCGGAACAAGTGAACGAGCGCCACGCCGCGCAGGGACAGGGAGTGCTTCAATTTCTCCGCCATCTTTTCCTGGAACCGGCCCGACACCGGAAAAATCATGCGCCAATGGCTGCGCAGGAAATAGGACTCCCACGGCGCGCCGCATTCCGCCTTGAGCAGCGCCTCGTGGGCCTGGCTGAAGGAACGCAAACCGTCGTAGCCGGGAACGACGACCCGTTCCGATTCCGCGCCCGCCCGGCGCGGGTTGCGGGCGATGATTTCGCGGACCAGTTTCCGATAGGTCTCCGTGTCCGCCGGCGGCAGTTCCGGCCGGAATTGCGCGTAGTCGTAAAACAGCCGGACGGCGCGCACCAGCATGAAGCAGCGATGATAATAGGTTGGCGGCGGGTCAGCCCGCTGGGTGGTCATCGCGCCGGTGACCGGGTCGAAGTGATATTTCCAGGCCAGCTCGTGCGGGAAAGCCAGCGTGTCGCGCGCGAATTGAAAGCGCCGGCCAGCATTTTCGATCGGTAAGCTCATAGCCGACCTTGATCCTGGGAAGCGGAAAACGGCCCGGCATGAGTGACGTAGCGCGGACATTCCTGTCTGCGGGTTCTGGCGACTTTCCAGTCGCCAGTTCCCGAACGGAACCACGAGACTGGAAGCCGAAGCTCGGCCTGCCGTTCCCGTGAACCCGCAGGCTGGAAAGCCTGCGCTACGCCGGTTTGCCGCGGCTCATGCATATCAACCCGGGTTTTCGATTGATGACTTTGCCGGAGGTTCGATGCCACACAGGGCCAGCTCCGCTGACAACACTTTAGTCTCCCCAATAAAAGCGGAGGCCCGCGCCTGAATCATGGGACCGAGGCGTCCGGTGATGACCGCCTCAATGCGCAGGGTTTCGCCCGGATGCGCTGAGCCGAGAATTTTCACCGAGCGCAGCGCCGCCAGTTTCATCCGGGGCCAGCGCGGATTGGCCGGGTCTTCCTGCGCCACCATGCCGGCCACTTGCGCGGCGGCTTCCACCAGCAACACGCCGGGCAGGATCGGTTCGCCCGGGAGATGACCGCGCAAATAATACTCATCGCCGCGCACGCGGTATTCGCCCACCCCGGTCACGCCTGGCGTGAGGCTCACCAGCCGGTCCACGAACCGGAATTCCGGGCCGTGCGGGAGGGAACGCATCGCAAGCTGCAGGATGTCAGGTGAGGCGCTCATGGATTCTGTTTCATTGGTTCCACGACGGTGTAATCGGCTGGCAGTTTGGCCTCGAACAAATCCGGCGGCAGCGGCGGGTTCAGCGCCACGTTGGTAAAATCGTTGCGCAGACCCGAGCCGTCGGCGAATTTCATGGCCGTGCTGGCGATGACAAAATCGTTGGTGTGAAAGCCGATCACCACTTCGCCGATGAATTTGCGCGCGGCTTCGCTGCGCGGCTGCAAGGTCATCTGCAAGACGGAGTTGGTTTGCGCCGCCGAGAGCAGCCGGAAATGCTCCTCCATTGAGGCCCGGTCGCGCGGCAGGCTGGCGTCGAGCAGCGCCAGCGCGTCTTTCATGGGGCCGGCCGGCACGGCGTCGAGCGGATATTTTTCCGCGCGCTTGAGCCGCGGATAAATGATGAGCAATTCCTCCGGCCGGCGCAGCACGATGGTTTGCACGGGCCGGCCCAGTTCCCAGCGAAATTCACCGCGCTTCACCCAGACTTTGCCCGTGGTGATCAGCGGCTGCGTGAGCACTTTCAGCGACCGGGTTTGCGTGAAATCACCGGACCAGCTCTGCAAATTGGTTTGCACCGCGAACCATTGGTTGAACTGCGCGTCGTAATCCGTGGCGTGAGCGAACGCGGCCGCCAGCAGGAGCAGGGAACAAAGAAGAAAACGGCCCAGCTTCAGCACCGGTTGGCAACCGGCTGTGGCGCCAGAGCGCGGCCGGCTCGGGCGCAGCAACGCTCCATTTGCCAGGGCGGAAACATCCAACATCCATCCACCTCCGCCAAGGCTGCGGCGGACAAGCCATCCAACATCCAACATCCAGTGAATGGTCCGGCTGGGAGCCAATGGATCTTGCAGGTTTTCCGTTTGTCGCTCGGCGACTAACCTTCCTTCGGCCAGATGGGAGTGAATTGGTACCATTGCTCTAAATTCTCACGGATTTCCGGTTCAAATGCACGCAGGATTTGCTGCGTCAATTCGCGGCGGGCTTCGCGATTGCCCAACGCCTTGCGGTTATAGGCGAACTCCGGCAACACGCGGACCGCGTAACCGTTGGGGCGACGGACAATCGTCACGCCGATCAGCGCGCAACCGGACGCGCGGGCCAGTTCCGCCGCCGCCAGCGACGCCGCAAACGGGTGGCCGAAAAATTCCACCGGCACGCCGCCGCGCTCCGGCGGACGATCCAGCGACACGGCCAGGTCCGCGCCGGCCTGTAATTGCTTGATGACTTCCACAAACGCGAAGCCGTCGTCGCCGATGATCAATGTGTCCACGCCGTAACGCGCGCGCGCCTCCTTGCGGATATCGGTAAGTCCGTCGTCGGGCTCGGCCTGCGTGAGGATGGTCAGCCGGATGCCGAGTTCATGCAACAGCCGTCCGCCATGTTCCCAATTGCCGAGGTGCAGGGTGATGAACAGTGTGCCGCGGCCGCGCCGGCGCGCGGCATGGATGATTTCCAATTCGCGGTCGTTGGTCAGCCAGTGGTGCCTCTGCTCGCCGCCTTCGATGCGCCATAAATCCACCAGCTTCGCGGCAAAATTCCGATGCGCCGCGCGGGCGGCCTTTTCCGCCACCGCGCGGTCGCCGCCCACCACGGGCAGGAAATTTTGCACCACCACTTCGCCGCGCTGCCGTTGCGCGAGCCAATAAACATCGGCCAGCAGCCGGGCGATGGCCTTGACCAGCCCCGCCGGCAAAATTCGCACGACCGAAGCACCGAAGCGCCACAAACCGGCGCGGTAGAAGGCGGGTTGCTTGGCGGGTGGCGGGTGAGGGGTGTCGGCGGTCATGGGGGAATGACGAATGACGAATGACGAATGAATGACCAAGCATATACCAGCATCACAAGAGTTGGCTCAAAAAGGTCATGGCTGCAACCAAGCATTCACTCATGCGGCCATTATCGTGTACATCATAAAACAGTCCAGACCGTTTTACGATGGCCGCGAAAACGGACCGCAGCTTGACCCCGTTCTGGATTGGGAGGGGAGCGCACGCGCCTCGCGTGCCGCGGTTGACGCCCCGTCAACCGCTCCTTGCGCGCCACCGCGCAAGGTGAATGGAGAGAGCCGGAGTGCTCGTTCAATCATCCGTGGCGGCCTGCTGTCTTTCGGCAATTAGCGCTTTTGAGATTGCTGCGCCCGGGACGGGCGCGCTCCGACTGCAATTTGAAAGCACGCCCTGGTCATTTGCCCACGTCACCCGTCACCTGCCACCTCGGAACAATCTCCACCAGGCCGGGAGCAGAAAAACGGAAATGAGCATGTTGGCGCCAATGCCCACCGCGCACACCTGGCCCAGGCTGGCCATGCCATGATTGCTGGAAAACGCCAGCGAACCAAATCCGGCCACCGCCGTGCCGCCGCACAACAGCAGCGCGCGGCCCACGGAGCGCCGCACCGCCGGCAAATCCCCCCCATGCCGGCGCAACGCGAGCTGGATGAAAATGGTGTAATCCACCCCCGTGCCGAGCATCAGCGGCAGCGCCATCAGGTTCATCAAATTCCAACTCCAGCCGGCCAGCGTCATCGTGGCCAGCAGGCACACGCCGCTCAAAGCCAGCACCGCCAGGCCCAGCAGAATCTCTGTTGCCCGGCGAAACGCCAGCCAGAGGGAGAGCAGCACCAGCGCCACCATCGGCGCCACCAGCGCCCACATTCTGGATTGCACCCGCTTCAGGGTGGCATTGCCGAGCAGTTCCCAGCCGGAGAGCAGCGCGTGGTTTTGCGCGAGTTGGTGGGACAGGATGTTCAACTTGGCTGCGTCCACCTGGTTGGTGGCGGGATAAACCAGGCCCATTACCAGACATTCATCCGCGGTTCGCGCCACAAACCGTTTCAGCAGCCATTGGCTGACTTGATTCGTCGGCCAGATTAGGGACTTGCTTGCCGCCGCGCCCGCCCAGGTATGAACCATCTCTTCCGTCAGCAGCAGCGCGTTGGTGTTGAAGCCCGCACTTAGCGCCGCGTCGCGCAGCCGCGGGCCAGCCGCTCCCAAGACGGTGGCGGTCGCGCGATTGGCGGATTGATACTCACCGCGCGGCCACAAGGTATCGGGCAGCAGGTATCGGCCAATGAGCCGGTTCGTGGCCGCCTCGTTCAATAGTTTTTCGGCTGCGATGAGCCGCTGATACACCTCCGCCTCGTCGCGGCCGGGGACGATCAACCAAAGCGGCTGTTGCGGCAGGCCAAGTTCAACGGTCATTTCATCCAAGGTCGTCTGCGCCTCGCCGTGCGCCGGTTGCAAGGCGTTGCCGCTGCGGTCCAAGCCGGGCCGCTGGCAACACAGCACCGCGCACGCGGCCAAAAAAATCACGCCGGTGGCCAAAATAACGGGGCGCGGACGGCTCGTCCGCGCGTTGCCACTCGCGGGCGGGCCGCCCGCGCTCCGTTCCAGCGGCGCCACGAAATAATTCCACCAGCGAAACGGCGGCTGGTTCGGGCGCGGCTGGCGGCGCTCGGGAAACAGCGGCGGCAGATAAATCATCACCATCACCAGCGCGGACACGCCGATGCCGATGGCCACGAGCGAGCCGAGCTGGCCGAGGCCGGGCAGGCCGCCGAAGTTCAGGACCAGGAACGCGCTCATCGTGGTGATGGCCGCCCACAGAATGCTCGGCGCAATCGCGCGCCGGATTTCCGGCACAGTCATTTGCGGATGCGCCAGCGCCTCCTGATAATGGACCACGGCATAGTCCACCGCCAGGCCCAGCAGCACGGCGGCAAAACCCAGCGCCACCACGCTGATGGTGCCCAGCACCAGCGCCCCCAGCCCCAGCGTGGCCAGCAAAATCAATCCCAGCAGCGCCAACAGCCACAGCATCGGCCGCCAGCGCCGGTGCGTCAGCCAGAATAAAATGGCGATGATCATGGAAGTGGCGCCCACCGAATGGCTCATGTCGTGTTGCATGCTCGTGGCGATTTCCTGCACGAACACCGGACGCCCCGTGTAGTGAATCACGACGCCTTGCCACTGCGCCTTCGCCGGCCCCGCCTGCAATTCCGCCACCGCCGCGTGAATCGCCCGCAACCAGTCGTCGCAGGCGCGGTAGCTGGTCAGGTCCACGGCGGACTGCAAATACAGCAGGCGATATTTTCCGTCGCTCGACGCGAACATCTGCTGCCCCTGATCCATGGACATGCCGCTGAGGTTCGTGAGCGCCGGCATCGTCAGGAGGTTGAACGGATCAAAGGACCGCCGCGCCAGGTCCATTGGCGACATGGAGGTGGCCAGCAGCTCGCGCGTTTCGTCCAGCGCCGTCTTGAGCTGGTCGGGCGCGAGGCGATTGGTCAGCGCGGCGAAATCTCCGGGCGGCTGGTTGAACCACAGCCAGCCGAGCAGTTCGCCAAGTTGATCCGGACGTTCCATCCACGGCGGCTGCCACGTCACCTCGGCCACCAGATTGGTTTGCTGCCGCAACTGCGCCGCGAGTTCGCCGGCCCGCCGTTCCGCCGTGTCGGCGTCCGGCGCGCGCAGGGCCAGGACGAGTTCGCGCGCATTGGTGAAGTGCTGCTGATAAAGCTTCAGGCCTTGCACCGTTGGCTCGTCCGGTGGCAGCAAGTCCAGCACGTCCACGTCGAACCGCAGCCGCCACAGGCCCAGGCCCACGGCCACGAGGAGCAGCACCCACCACCAGCGTTTCAGGAGGGCGCTCACGGTGAGAGAAAACCCTCCAGGGTTTCGCCGGTGCGGGAATTCTCCAACCGCCAGCCGCCGTCCGGCTTGCGCTCAAAGTGGAAATTCCCGGGCAGCGTTTTTCCGTCCAGTGCCGCGGGCAGAAACAGCCAGCCGAAGTGGCTGGCACGCCAGCCGTAACCCCTGCCGCTGAAACCCTGGTGCCGCCGCGGGAAATCAATCTGCCAGCGATTCGAGGTGGTTTGGGCCGAAAGGATGGCAATCGGGGTCTTGTCGAATTGAATCAGGTGGCGTCCGGCGTCGTCACTTGCCAGCACGAGATCGCCGCCAAACTCCGGCAGGCCGCGTTGCGGACGCCAGAGCGCCTGGCCCTGCTGCACCCGCCAGCCGGGGCCGGTGGCGGCGAACAAATTTTTGGGGGTGGTCTGGCAGCCGCACCAGCCGCACAGGCCCAGCAAGATGGCCAGCAGGCACAAGCGCGAATGACCTGCCGTCGCTGCGCTTTGGCGCGGCGAGCGAATGACGAATGACAAATGACGAATGAAACTCAAACCGCATGAGCGGTATTCGGACAGGCCGGTGGCTGGCTGCTTTTGTTTCGTCATGAAAATTTTCGCGTCGCTTGTGTTGCCGGCAGGATGCCATATTCGGCCAGCGAAGAAAAGCCTTTCACGGGTCCTTTCGCGAGTCTGCGCCCTTTTCAGCGCCCCAGCAGACGCCTGGCTTCTCCCATCAGCGGGTTTTCAAATGCGCTCACGTAAGCGTTAATTGAGGCGGCGCTTAGCCGCAGTTGCTGGGCGGTCCTTCGCCAACCGGAAACGGCGGCGTACACTTCGTTGAGAGTTTTCTTCGCGGCGGCGCTGTTCAGGCCAAAGCGTTCGCTGACCGCCATCGCCCCGGCGATGGTTGTTTCTTCGGAAGTTTCGGAAATGGCGGTCTTGTTCGTGCGCCCCCGGTCCACTTCTGGAACCGGGTTCAAGTCGTAGGCGGGTGAGAGCGACCAACGGCCCGGTTCGCGCATGAGAAAGCCGTGATTGCGCAGGTGGTCATCGTAATTGCTGGCCAGCAGCGAGAATACCAGGCGCCGCCAAAGTTCACGCAGGTCGCCGGCAATATCGTTGCCATAGTGGCGGATGCCGTCCGCCAAAAGGGTGTAAGCGCCCGGCTCATCCGGCGGCAGGGCCAGCAAGCTTGAGCCGGAGACGAAGGGAATGCGGCTCGCCCCGACGCGGTCAAAACGGGTGATCACCGCCACGCTCTGCTTCCCCGCTGGCACTAGCCGGTGTTCCGCCACCTGGATACCCGCATTCCGTGCCAAGGCAAGCGCCAGAATCTCCCCTGCGGCAATGTCTCTCGTATCATCGGGCTTGGGGAATTTGGCGATGGCCAGCCGCCCGTCAGCCAGGCTGACCAGGGCTTTCGGGCGGGCACCCCCAAGCGGCGAACCAGCACCGAGCAAGAAGCGCAGGTCTTCGGCGGTTTCAGTTTCAGCGTAAATAGCATCTGTCGCGCGCAAGAGGGCGTTTAGACGTATCAATGGTGGAAGTTTTCCACTGGTGGGGGCAAGAAAAGGACCATCCGCTTCAAAGCGAAAGCGCAAAGCGCCCACTCGCGGCGTATCGTCCAGCGCCAGCACATAGTCAATGTCACGATACGGTTTTTGCGCCAGGACTCGCTGGCGCACCGCGCGTTCGATCAAAACGCGACCCCACCGGTCAGGGCCACAGTCCTGCACCGCCCCGAACAGCGTCTTGCCGTGATGTACGCCGCGTTGCAGCGGCAATGATGCCGGATCAATGGCAAACGCATCCGCGCGCTGCAGCCATTCGCGGGCGTATTCAAAGGACACCGAAGATCCCCGATCCGCCATGTGGAGGCGCCCCACGAAGCGCGTCTGTCCCTGCCAATCAATGTGAATTTCGAGGCTCATGTTTTGCGGCGAATGCGTTGCGGCAGACGGCGCTCATCCAGGTCCAGCGCGACTTCATCCTTGCCCGGCGCGGCGAAATTTGCGAGCCGGTCAAGCAAACTGAGCACGAACGCAGCCGTCGCAAAGGTGCCGAGCGCCACGGCCGGGTCGCCACGCTCCAGCCGCCAGAGCGTGTCGCGGCTGACGAACAGACGCGCTGCCATGTCGCTGGTTGAAATGCCGCGTTTGCGGCGGGCCAGAGCGAGGTCGCGCCCCAGCTTGCGGAGTGCTTGGACCGCCGGGAACGGAATGGATCCAGTGCTTGCCATGCATATAGCGTCCAATATATCGTACGCTCTGTCAACTAGTGTCTGGTTAATCTGACCTAAACTTCTTCCAGATCATCACGAACGCCCTGGCGAACTCGTGCGGCTTCCCGGCCACCCACTGGGTCACCGCCGCCGGAGCAAACCACCCGCCGGTTTCGATTTCCTCCGGGTGCAGCGTGAACGGCCCTTCGCTCGCGCACTGGTAAATCCAGCAGAACTCCTGCCCGGTTTCCGGGCAGGCGTCCAGCTTGAACACCCGGCGCGGCGGTTCCACCACGACCAGCCCGAGTTCCTCGCGCAATTCGCGCACCGCCGCGGCATCGTAATCTTCGCCGGTGTCCAAGTGGCCGGACGATGACGAATCCCATTTGCCCTTGGCGGTGTCCTTAAGTTGGGACCGCTTTTGCAAAAACACCTCGCCGCGCGCGTTGAACACCAGCACATGCACCGCGCGATGCCGCAGCCCGCGCGCATGGACCTCCCGGCGCGGCGCCTGTCCGATCACCTCGTCGCGTTCATTGACCACATCGAATATTTCGTCTGTCATAAATTGTTCAAAATTGCAGGTAAGAGTCCTTGAAGATGGCGGCGGCGTCCGGGTGCAATTGTGTCAGCACTGCTGACACTTTTGGCGGATTGAGGACGGCGCGCTCGAACAGACAGCCGTCAATCTGCCGTTCCAGTTCGCGCGTGCTCCAGCGCCGGTCCGCCGCCAGCCGCAAGTAAAACTCTCGTTCTTCTGGCCGCCGACAGCCTGAAAGGATCAATAGATTGGGGATGACAAAGTCGCAGCAGGCTTGCAAGCCGGTGGCATTTGCCAAAAATGCCGGTGCGGCAGCCGCTGGCCTTGAAGGCTTCGGCGATGTTGGTTTGAGATTCACGTTTCGCTTTTGGCGTGCATTTCTTCGGCAATAATTTTGAATTCCATTTCCGTCACCGGCATGACAGCGAGGCGTGGCTGGCGCACCAGCGCCATCAGCGCCAAGCGCGAATCTGCTTTGATGATGTCCAACGACAGCGGACGCGCCAGCGTTTTCAACGGCGCGAAATCGCAGGTCAGCCATTGCGGATCGGCGCTGGTCGGATCGGGATACGCTTCGCGCGTGACCGTCATCACCCCGACTACAGCCAGTTCCTGTTGACTGTGGTAAAACAGGACTTCATCGCCAGTTCGCATTTGCAATAGATGCTTTCGGGCGGCGGGGCTGCGGACGCCGCGCAGCGTGAAGCTCCCATGCCGAACGATTTCCGCCCAACTGGTGCGGAAAGGCGCGAACTTCACGAGCCAATACCCGCGCGGTGCGGGCTTGACCGCCGGGCGTTCGTCGGGTTTAATGGTTTCAGACACAGCCACCATGTGTGGAACAGTGCATTAGGCCGCGACCTCCGGGGCGCGGCCCGTCTGTTTTGGGCACCCACCCACCGTGATTTCCGTGCTTGACCATTTGTATTGCATCGTGTTTATTACTGTCAGACACAGCCACCATGTGTGGAACAGTGCATAATGGCCGCATCCGTCAAAAGGTGCGGCCTGCTTTTTTTGCCGTTGCCCACTCTTTGTGAAAATCCATTTTCCGTTTCGGTTCGGGGCAATATGTCGTTACCAGAAAAAATCCGCCGTAGCGCTCTTTGATCACGAGCACATAATTCACCGGCGGATGCCAGATGCACAGATGTTTGAATCCGGCGCGCACATTCCACCAACGCTTCACCGTTTCATGAGTGTGATTTACCAGCAGCGTCTTGGCCCGTGGTATCGAGCATAGTCTCACCAAATCAGGGAGCCGTTTCGATTCATCTCTGGGATGACGAGGGTCATCTTCCGTGACCATGTGCCAGTAAGTGTATTCGCGCGCCGCGTTGGCCGGATGCGGCGAACGACGCACTTTCACCGGCTCGGCTTGGACGGCAGGCAGAGTTCCCGTCGCCGGAAAATCCGTCTGATAAACCGTGTGCGACTGCGGTTCAACCACGGGAACCCCGCCCGTGTTCGGTAGCACCGACGGGAACGTCAAGATACTCATGCCGCCGGACTCCTTTCCGACGAACGATCAATCACCACTTTGGGCACCAGTTCGCCATCCAGCTTGGCCAGCGTCGCTTGGAATTTCCTGGCTAGCGCCGCCTTGGCCGGGCTGGTAATGTGACCTTCGTTGCGCTGGGGTGTGGCGTGTGTCCAGGCAACGCAGCCGAGCAACACGTCCACGAGCTGATCCAGCAACACTTCATCACTGTGGATTTGCCTGACACCCTCCACGATGCCGCTGCGTGACCAGTCGTAGTGCGCATCGGACAGGCGGGATTCCAGCGATTTGATCCGTGCGCCGCCGCGCGTGTCTTTCACATCCACATAAATGGTGTGGTGCGCGGGCGGCAGAAGCGTGTCGCGCAGAAGGTCAAAATAACGGTCGTAGTACCACGCATCATGACGCTGCTGGTGATCCACCACGGCGGGCGCGGTTTCTTCCAGCAGGGTGTGATACCTTTCCCACGCAGGCGAGCCGGGATCGTCCGCGCCAGCAGGCGGCTTTGGCAATTTTGGCGGCGGCGGACTCTTGGGTGCGATGAGCGCGCGGAAACGCAAATCCGGCTCCGAAAGGAAGAAATCCAGCGCGGCCTCATAGAATTTCAGGCCGCCGGGCGAGACTTTTGTCCATTTCAACTCCGCCCAATCGCCGCTTTTGCTGCGCGGCCAGCCGAGTTTGGCGAGACGCTCACGCAATTTGAGCGTCAGCGGCTTCACCTGATCGTGGGGCACGAGCATGGCGCCGAGGATCATTTCCGGCGCGCGGTCGCAGGGGAGATGACCGGTCTCGTCACAATAGACATTCCAGCCGTCAATCGCGGGGACTTTGCCGGCGCGGCGGAGGTTCTGGCGTTGCGCGGCGGCCAGCGCCTCGTAGCGCCGCGCATACCACGTTTCCACCTCCGCGATGTCCACCCGGTTCAACCCGTAGGCCGCATACACCAGCCGGTCGATTTCCAACTGCTCGTTACTCGCGTAGTCGTAGCTTGGATCGCTTTGCTGATTTTTAATAATCGAAGAGACAAGTTTTGCGATTCGATTGTCTGGCGCGATGACGGGCAATTCTTTCAAGTCATCAACCTCAACGTGAACTCCGTGGTTGATAAAGCACTTTATTTGAAAACGGAAAAACTTGGAGTTCAACAAACCTAACCAAGATCTTGCGTCATGGCCGTGCCGAAGGAAAAGCCGCGAAGCCATGTTAAGAAAAAGCGGAGCGTTTGCTGCTCTAAAAGTTGGCGCGTAAAATCCCGTTCCAGAAAATGAAATCTGCTCGTCGAGCGGTAGAAAACGAAACTCTTGGTTAGCAAGGTCGGAATGTCCTTCATTTCGCATTCCTTCAACGGCAGCGGGAGACCAATCAATTGCGATTGATGAATCTTCTTGGTGATAACACGGCAACAATCCGATGTCACTGTCAGCGGGCATTCCCATTTCAAAACGGACGTAATGACGTTTGCCAGTAATTCCATTTTGCTTTTGTTCGTCTGGAAGGCTCTCGGCCTCGACGCTGGTCAAAACAAGCTTCGCGTCAACCGGCGGCAAAGTTTTTTGTGCGTTATCATTTATTGAGCGCAAGTATTTGACGTTGCTGCCGGTTTTGATTCCAGAAACGATTTTGAACAAACCAACGCTCCGCCATTTTTTGCCGCGCCCCATTCCATCATATTCGTCACCGAGCTTAAAAAGCCGGAGCGGATTTCCGTTGAACGAAACTGGGTAGGAAATGTTGGGCAGGTTTTTTTCTTTCAGCGTTTTGGCATTTCCGTTGTCCCGCATTAGCGCAAAAAGCTTGGGCGAGGCGACGAAAAACGGGATATTAGAGTTGGTGGCGATGAGCGCCTGCGGATAGTGGTAGGCCGCGCAGGATTCGGTGGCGATGTCGCGCCGCCGCACGCTCCCGGCCGTTTCGTATAATAGCTTTAAGAACCGCTCATATTTGTATGCATCTTTTGTGCTGATTTGTGTGAGATCCACCATCTGGCACCACGGCCCCTGGTGTGGCCCTTCCCACAACCGCAGCAGCACGTCGTCTGCTGGCAGTACGGTACCGGGTCCGCCGCCCTTTTGCATGACGATGATGGCGGTGTTGACCACAGCCTTGAAGGTGTCTGGATGGACGCGGATCATTTTGTGGACGCGGTTGCCCATGAGCTGCTCGCGCAGCGGACGGTGCGTCTTGATGGTCATGAATGTGTCTGAAACGATGTAGGCCAGGATGCCGTCCGGCTTGAGCGGCGTGGATTTGAGGCCATCGCCTAGAAACCGTGCGATGAACGCGCCGTAAGGGTCTTTGGAAGTTAACGCCAGGGCCTCACGCACGTCGTCCGGCAACTTCGTTCCGCCGTAGGGTGGATTGCCTATGACCAAATCGAAACCGGAGGCCGGAGAGCGGAGAGCAGAGAGCGGAGCGGTGAGTTCCTGCTGGCGCTGGGTTTGATTGATGAGGTCAAATTCCCCGCGCAGCGTGACAACGGGAGCCTCCGGGCAGACTTCGGGAAAGAACACCGAGAAATTGAAAAATGGCGCGGGCAGCGAGGAATGGCGGAACCATTCCTTGAGCAATTCATGGTTGCGCAGCGATTGCGTGCGGGGGTCTTTGATTTCCTGGCCGGTCACGTCTTTGGCGAAACTCGGCAGCAACTCGGCGAGCGCAGCGGCGATTTCCTCCGTAAGCTGCTCGCGCCGTTCCGCAATGGTGTCCGGCTGGTAGTATTCATCGCGCGCCGACTGATACTTGCGGATGGCTTCGCGCTCAAAGAGGCTGACTTGCAATTCGCGCAACGTGTTCGCGCAAAGCACCTTGGTTTCCAGATTCGGCAACGGCGTGAGGCCGTAGTTGTGTGCGGCGTCCTGGAGGTTGAGCTTCTGGTCCACCAGCAACGAAATGAAAAAACGCAGCTTGGTCAGCAGCACCGCGAGCGGCTGGATGTCCACGCCGTAAATGGCGTTCTTGATGAGGCCGAGCTTGCGCGAATAATCGTCCGCGTGCCGCTTGAGTTCCAGCCCGGCCTTTTTGCGCAATTGCGTGTCCGGGATGCTGCTGACCTGCCGGTGCAGCCAGCGTTCGTTGCCAGCGTCCACGCGCCCGAGAATGTCCACCATGCGATGCAGCGCGCCCATTGGGAACGCGCCCGAACCGCAGGCTGGATCAAGAATGCGGATGGTGTCGAAGGCTTCGACAATCCATTCGGCGAGCCGCGCGTGTTTGGTGGCTTCAAATTCGTCGCGGTAGATGAGTTCGGTGAGCGCGGTGATTTCCTCGGCGTTCGCACCGCGCTGCCGGCAAAATCCTTCGAGATGCAGGCGCAAGGATTCATTGACCATGTAATCAATGACGCGGCGCGGGGTGTAGTAGCTGCCGGATTCGCTGCGGGCGGATTTGGCCGCGCCTTCGTCGGAGACGTCCACTTCGGCGAGCAGGTTTTCAAAGACCAGGCCGAGCAGTTCGGGATCAAGCGCGATTTCTTCTTCGAGCGGCGTGTTTTCAGTGATAGTGAACTTGTAGCGCTCAAAGATGCGGTTCAGCCCGGAGGCTACGATGGTCTTCTTTTCCAACTTTAGCTCGACCCGCTCGGCATAAAACAATTTATTGGGGATGGAAATTTTTTCATCGTCAATGGTGTCGGAAGCATTGTCCTCCAACAGGCAATCAAACAGGCCGCCGTTGAGATACGGAATTTTGTCGAACAACGAGTAATCAAAATCATCCGGCAGATAATTTTTGCCGCGATAGGCGAGCTTCTTGAGCTGCGGGTCTTTGACGGTCTTGTCGTTGGCGGCGCGGGCGGCAGTGAGCCGGCGCTGATCCATCGGCGTGTTCAGGCAATTGAAGAAAACATTTTGCAGGACGCCGCGATAGTAGCTGTTGCTTTTGGCAAACTCGGCGGCGGTCTTGGCCGGGCGCGTGTGGATGACGGGTTCGCCGGTGACATCGGCGATTTCCAGCAACGACGGCGCAATAAGGCCGCGTTCCTTGAGGAACCAGCAAAAAATGGAGCGACAAAGCAGCCGGATGGTGAACTGCTTGATGTTCTCCTCTTTCGCGTCTCTGCGGTGCGACAGGTATTCCGGGACGATGGGCACCCGGATGGTGGACGTCGCCCAATAATACCAATTGGCCAATTCGCCGTAGAAACTCTCGTTGAGCGGCTGGGTGCTCAATACTTTTCGCCAAGCGTCGTCCAGCTTGGCGAAGGTTTTGATTTGTTCGCCTTTTTCCGCAAGGTTCGGCAGGGTAAACTTCGCCAGAATATCCAGATGCGCCCGATGCGGTGACGCACAGGCGATGTCTTTGATGAGCGTGACCTTGCGCTCGATGACGTCGCGGGACTGGTCACGCTTGCTCGTGCGCCGATAGGTGATGGCGAGCGAAATGTTCGCGCCGTGGCGAAACAAGACGAGCACGGGCTGGGGAAACAGGCTGTTGATGGCGCGCGCGCGAACCGCCAACTCGGTGCGGGAATATTCCGCCGCCGGCAAAGGCACGGCGAAAAAGAGATAGGAATCAAACTGGCGCGGATCAATCCCAGCCGGCTTGAACAGCGAAACTTGGCCGTCGGAACCGCTGGCGATTTCCGCGCTGGTGAGCTGCTGAACGAGGACGGCGTCGGCACGTTTGCTGGCACTGATTTCCGCAAAGAACTTGGCGGCCTTGTTTTCGCGGTCAAATTCCGCGAAACAGGCGGCAAGCGACGGAAACTCGATGCGCCTTTCGCTGCCATAGCCCAGGCTGGCAAACAATTCACGGGCCGCTTCGGGGAGCGGGCGTTTGGCAAAGCCGGATAGCGCCGAGGCGATGCTGAGTCTGAGGTCGTTGCCGTTCATGGTGATTTAATTACGAGCCAGGTGATGAGGTCGAAATCGGCGGTTTCCCGCGCCTGCTCCTGCTGGTTGGGGATGACAAAACTGCGGCCGGATTGCAGGCCGGCGGCGATACGCTTTTGAAAGGTCTTGGCGATGGAATCCACGGTAGCGGCCAGCAGCCGGGTGTAAAGGCTCATGTCCGTGCCGTTCTTGGTCTCGGTGTCGAACAACTGGCATAGCGGCTCATAGGCCGCCGCCTTGCCGGCGCAGAGCAGGCGGTAGATTTCAAGAATCTGTTTTGGCTGGGCGAACGAGAAACGCACCGTGCCGTCGTCCCGGACATAAACGAGAAAATAGGGCTGGAGTGGGTTGACGGTGTCGCCGCTTTTCACCGCGCCCTTTTGTTTCAGGCAAAAAACGACGCCGGGGGCAATGACTTGGTGCTCCGGGTTGGGCGGGACAACGGCATACAGGCCGAGCGGCGCGTCTTCGAGCAACTGGCGGTTGGCTTCAATGTACTTGCTCAACTCAATTCGGAAGTCATCGAGCGTGAATTCATTCAAGGCGACGCTTTCGCTGAAATCTTCCAAGTCGAGAACTTCCTCGCGCAGCCGCAACAATTGCTTGTCGCGATAACGCAGATCCTCGTGGATGATTTCCTCAATCTCCTCGTTTTTTAGGAGGTTGTCCTCGAAGGTGGCGGCGATGTCCACCAGCGCCATGCGAGCCTCGACGCGGTTTTTAAGGTTGACGTATTTGTCCAGATCTTGCGTCGGCCAGAAATTCACCAACTGGACGGTCTTGTTCACGCTGCCGATGCGGTCAATGCGCCCGAATCGCTGAATGATGCGGACGGGATTCCAATGGATGTCGTAATTGACGAGGTAATCGCAATCCTGGAGGTTCTGGCCTTCGGATATGCAGTCGGTGGCGATGAGCAAATCAATTTCGCCATCTTGCCGCATGGCCGGCAGCTTGTCGCGATGCTTGGAGCGCGGGGAAAAATTGGTGAGGATCTGGTTGAACTCCGTTTTGCCAAACGTGGTGTGGTTGTCGCCGCTGCCAGCCACCAGGGCGATGTGGATGCCCAAATCCTTGTGCGCCCACGAGCGCAGCGCGTCGAACAAATAGGCGGCGGTGTCGGCAAACGCGGTGAAGACGAGCACTTTTTTGTTGGGCTGACCTAAATTGTTCGTTGTCGGGTCTTTGACCTTGCGGTTGATGAGTTCTTTCAACTCCTTGAGCTTCGCGTCGCGCTCCGGGGTGACCGCCTCGGCTGAAGCGTGGAGCAAACTCAACTGCTGCTTGTCCTTTTGCAGGTCTTTGAGCCAATCGTTGAGCCGGAGATGCTCGAGGCGATATTTGAATTTGCCGCCCACTTCCAACGGGTCTTCGGCTTCGTCTTCCAATTCCGGCGTTTCGATGTTCAATTCAAATTCTTCGGACTTCGGGTTTTGGCCGGGTGTGGTTTGGTAATTTCTTATTTTCCGTTCCAAATCCTCAATCTTGCCGATGGTCCGGTCCATGGTGATTTCAAATGATTCCACGGAGCTTTCGAGGCGCTTGAGGAAATTCACCTTCATCATGCCGACGAGGAATTTTTCGCGGTCCTTCTGGCTGAAGGGATCACTACCCCGGGTTTCGTACACCCCCTCGAACTCCTTTTTCAGGTAGCGCGAGGGGGCAAACAGGGAGAGCTTGTAACCGTCAATTTCATCATTCAGCTTGTCATAACTGAGGAAACGCCGTTGCAAATCAATTTCCGGGTAAATGGAAAGGGGCTGGTTGCGCGTCGGGAAGCCGCCGAGTCTGGCGATGCTGGCTTGGTAATATCGCAGGATATGTTTGCGGGAACGGGCGATGGTCAGTTCGTCGAGCAATTTGAAAAACGCGGAACTGAGCTTTTCCAGGAGATCCTTGGTTTTGCGTTCGCCGGAATGTTTTTTCGCCCAGTTGGTGAAGGTTTTTTGGGCGGCGGCGAGCGTGTCCTTCAGGCTGCCAATGCCGATGGAATCCTGGAATGCGGTGTCCTCCCCTTCCGTGAGAAAATAAATCTGGTTGCGCAGGTCGCGCAGGTCGTTGTTGACCGGTGTGGCCGAGAGCAGCAGCACCTTGGTCTTCACGCCGCGCTTGATGATGTCATCCATGAGCCGCTGGTAGCGGCTTTTGCGGATGAGTTTGCCATCCTCGTCGCGCTTGCCGGGCGAGTTGTTGCGGAAATTGTGTGACTCGTCAATGACGACCAGGTCGAAGTTGCCCCAGTTGAAGGTCTCGAGATTGATGCCGTTGGCCGTGCCATCTTCGCGGCTTAAATCGGTATGGGAAAGCACGTCAAAGCGGAACCGGTCCTTGATGAAGGGATTGAGCGCATCGTTGTTGCGATAGATGAGCCAGTTTTGCCCCAGCTTTTTGGGGCAAAGGACCAGCACGCGCTCGTTCTTCAACTCAAAGTATTTGATGACGGCGAGCGCCTCGAAGGTTTTGCCCAAGCCGACGCTGTCGGCAAGGATACAGCCGTTGTGCTTGAGAATTTTATTGATCGCGCCTTTGACCCCATCGCGCTGGAACTCGAAAAGCGCCTGCCAAATGCCGGTGTCCACGATCTGGATATTCTGGTCAAGCAGTCCGCCCTTTTTCTGGTCGGCCAGGAAATTTTCAAAGACGTGGTAAAGCGTTTTGTAATAGATGAACTCCGGCGCGTGATTTTGGTAAAGCTGGTCGAGGTATTGCAGAACTTCCGCCTTTACATCTTCCACCAGCGCCGGGTCATTCCACAATTCGTTGAACCACGCTTTCAAATCGCGGCGGTCGCGGTTGCTGTCAACTTCCAGATTGAGTTCGATGTTGTTGTTGCCCAGGCCCAGCCCGAGGCCGCGCACGGTGAAATTTGAACTGCCAAGAATCGCTTCCTCAACCCCGGCATTGGCGATGTGATACATTTTGCCGTGCAGAAGCTGGGCGTGGCGGATGGATTTGATGTCCACCTTTTGCCGCAGCCATTCGGCGCACTCGCGAGCGACGCGCTTTTGCTCCAGCCGGTTGGCAAGCTGAAGTCCGTTGCTGTCCAGGATGAACGACTTTTTCTCAGTTTTTTCAGGGTCGAGTGAGGAAATGAAACGCGGTTCTCCAAACAGGAAATCCAAATGCTCAATTTGGTCCAGGTGTTCACGCAGCGCATCGTAGGCGTAGATCGTGAAGTAGGCGGAAACCACCGACAGCCGCGAGCCGGAGTGAATCTTCGACTTGAGAAAATCCGCCACCGCACCGCGGTGGTGGTTGTCCCTGATGCCTGAATTGGTCGGCGGATTGGGCATACGATAAGGACATCATGCAAGGTTTGCTCAAAAACTGCACGTTGAAAATCAGGCTGCCTGAGCAATGGCAAACTCTCAGCAGTGCCGAGAGTTTCTGTTCGCCGCTCCAGGTTTCGCAAAACTGGCGCGAGGCCCAAAATCGCAGATGGACCGCTCGCGCATTTACCCGGCCGCCCCGGCACAACTGCCCAAAGAAATTGCCGCTGTGGCGCGGCTGCCAAAAGCGTGAGGCAGCGGCGACAACCAGACCAGGTCAGCCCCAGGCCGCGAGAATCTGCTCCGCTTTCACTACTTGCTCGGGTGAGCCGGTGAAGTTGAACAAGTATTTTCCCGAGCGGCGGGTGACCAGGACTTTGATGGTGTCCAGGCCGCTGGCGATCATCCGGAAGCGGAGTTGCTTGTTGATTTCCCGGAATCCGTGTTGTTGGAGGCTATTACGCATTCTCTAGTTTCAGTGCGCGCCGGTCGGATAGCAATGTTTAATTCAGCTTATTTTGGCTTATTTCAAGGCGGGTTCAAGAACAGGGGCGGGGACAGCTTGTCCCCGGACTCAGGCGCCCAAAACTGAAAACGCGGGGACGAGCCGTCCCCACCCCTCTATCCGCGCATCTCACCGGCGCGCCTCGCGGCATAGTGAACTTCACGAATCGTCAAAGGAGTGGCCGGAAAGGCAAAGCACCCAAAACTCGTTGGACGAGGCGCCGGCGGAATGATCCCGAGATCTCGTGATTCACAAAATGTATCGAAAGGATTAAAGTCATCATGTTCCCTGCAAAATTCATGTCTAAAAAACTGAGTAAATGTATGCTGCCGTCAAGGTGAACATTCACAACCTGATGGTCTCCCCCTAAAATATTATCACCCCAAAAAACTATGCAATTAAGCTCCAAAATCTTGTGTCTCGGCGTGGCTTTTGCCCACGTGGCAGCGTTCACCGGCGCGGCCTTCGCCGCCACTTACAGCAAGGCAAACAACAACACTCCCTTGAATATTCCCGGCAGTTGGGCGACGGGGGTGGTTCCGACGAGCGCGGATATTGGGCAGTGGGATAGCACGGTGAGCACCGCGGCCAACTGCACGAATAACCTGGGAGGCAACACCAACTGGGCGGGCCTGAAAATAGTCGGCCCCGCCGCGCCGGTAACCATCACGAATTCCGCCACCACGCTGACCTTGGGGGCCAGCGGCATTGATCTGTCCGCGGCGACCCAGAATCTCAGCCTCAACACGGCCTTGGCGTTGGGTGCGGCGCAGACGTGGAATGTCACCAACGGTCGAACGCTGACCATCAACGGCGTCATGAGTGGCGCGAGCGGCAACGCCCTGACCAAGAGCGGTTCCGGCACGCTGACGCTGGCCGGCACGAACACATACAGCGGCGGCACCACCATCGCGAATGGCACGCTTACCCTGGTGAATAGTTGCGAATTTGGCACCGGCCCGGTGACGGTCAGTTCGAATGGGGTGGCCTACAATTATTCCGCCACCGTGGTGACCGTCACCAATGCCATAACCCTGAACGGTGGCGAGTTTCATACCGGCGGGGGCAATGGCGGCACGAAGAATATTTGGGCCGGCTCCGTTACCCTGACGGCCAGTTCGCTGGTGCAATCCGATGGGAGCACTTCCGGCAATTCCTTCACCGGCGGTTTGAACCTGGGCAATAGCGGCTATACGCTCACCATCGGTGGCAATGGGAACAACAGCGGCAGCGCCAATAACTTCAACAGTGTCATCAGCGGCGGGCCGAACGCCACTTTTTTGGTGAATTCCGTTGGCCTGGCCTATCTGAATGCGGCGAATACGTATTCCGGTTCGGTCCGTTCCGGCTGGTCCTTGGTCTTGCAAAATGCGGATGCGTTGCAAAACGCGACGCTGGACATGAACGCGGCGGATAGCGGCGCGGTGACCCTGGTCAATGATGCGGTCATCGGCGCGTTGACGGGCGCCCGCAACCTGAGCCTGGCGGGCAACGCGGTGTCCGTCGGCAACAATGGCACGAGCACGACTTATAGCGGCGCGCTGAGCGGCAGCGGTTCGCTGGCCAAGACCGGCACGGGCACGCTGACGCTCTCGGGCACAAACAGCTACACGGGGGCCAGCACCATCAGTGCCGGCACGCTGGCCCTCGGGGCCAGCGGCACGCTGCCCGCCGCCACGACCGTCAATCTGGCCGGCGGCACGCTGGCCATGAGCAGCTTCAACAACACCGTCAATGCCCTGCGTGCCAACGGTTCAATTTTGGCCCAGGGCACCTGGGGCGCATCCGGCAGCGGCGCCAACCACATCAGCGCGTCCCTGAGCGGCACGGGCATCCTGACGGTGACCACCGGCGGTGCTTCCACCTCGGTCGTGACCTCCAGCGCGAATCCCTCCACCTATGGAGCCGTCACCTTCACCAACACGGTGACCGGCAGCGGCGGCGATGGCAGCGCGCCCAGTGGCACGGTGACATTCTATGATGGGGGCGCTTCGATTGGCACGGGCACGCTGGCCAGCAGTTCGGGCACGGTGTCCCAATACACGCTCACCATCAATACGCTGACAGTGGGCACCCACAGCATCACCGCCAGTTATGCCGGCAATGCCAGTTACGACCTGAGTGCGTCCGGCGTATGGTCGCAGGTGGTGAATCCGGCGACTTCGACGGCAACGCTGGTGGTGAACAATTCTCCGGTGACGTATAATGGTTCAGGCCACGCGGCGACGGTGAGCATCACGGCGAGCAACACGCCGGGCAGCGTGCAGAACATTTTGACGGGCGGCGCGGCCGCGCAGACGGCTTCGGGCACCTATGCGGTGACGGCGACCTTTGTGCCGGCCAACACGAACTACACGACACTGACGGGATTGTCGGCGGGCAATTTTACGATTAACCAGGCGGCTTCGACGGCAACGCTGGTGGTGAACAATTCTCCGGTGACGTATAATGGTTCAGGCCACGCGGCGACGGTGAGCATCACGGCGAGCAACACGCCGGGCAGCGTGCAGAATATATT
>Ga0316217_10002135_pt1 | contig 24317 bp, 18 predicted proteins | sample 1anoAmetaG_FD_203633 | JGI IMG/M metagenome (GOLD analysis project Ga0316217, IMG submission 203633) | Freshwater microbial communities from Trout Bog Lake, Wisconsin, USA - 1anoA | ecosystem: Environmental > Aquatic > Freshwater > Lake > Hypolimnion/Profundal zone | place: USA: Wisconsin...
TACTGGGGTTCCGCCGGCCAGGGTTGCAGCGCCGCCGGCGGACGCCGCGCCGACGGCAGGCTCGAACCGCGCCTCGATCGCATTGGCCAGGACATCCACTAATTTGCAGACCCCGTCCGCCCGCCCGGTCAAGGTCGCCCGAAGCCAGAGGTGATTGGGCGGCAGAATCGTGTTGTCGGTCGTGGCCTCCGTGGGAATGGCAAGGGTGATGAGGCCGCTTTGGCGCAACCCCCCGGTTGCCTCCCGAATCATCTCCTCCGACTTGAGCGGACGCCAGTAGTTATCGCACAACACCGACCAACTCAGTGGCGTTGGCGGCAACGCCGGGTCCGCAGACCCTTCGGCCACCTGAAAGAGGATCGTGACGCCGCCCCCAGGTTCGACTCCGGTGAGACCGAGGTGGAACTCGCCGGGCAGGCAAGTGGGGAGGAGCGGCACTTGTTTATCCTCAGGAAAAGTGAGGATTTGCCGCTGATAGGTATGATCCCGCATTTGACCAAAGCAACCGACCTGAAAGAACTGGATATCCGGATTGAAAAAAGCTTTCTCCGCCTCCGCGGCAGGCTGGTCTATGAGCGTGATATCCACCGGGTCGGTCGCCGCGGAATACTTGAGCGACAGGTGTTGAATGGTGGGGGTGTAGGGCTCGGCAAGCAGTTGCGGCGCGCTCGCGCCAGCGGACTTTTCCACGGCCGACCGGGCGTAGTTGACGATCGCTTCGATCTGGCGCCGGCGGTAGGTGGCGTGCAAAAAACCGTCCTCGTTTTTCAACGTCAGCGTCAGGTAACCCGGCCGCGCCGACGGGGCTTGGGCTCCGCGGGCGCTAATGGACGGATGCCGGAGCGACAAGGCTTCGGCTTCCTTCCGCCCCCAACGCCGGCCGCTCGACATCAGGGTGGCGTATCTTGACTGCGGCGATATTTCGCTGGGCACGGGAGCGGCGGTTGGGGCCAGGCGGAAGTGCCGGTCCGCTTGGGCGTTCGCTTGGTCGAAGAGCGGCGCTTCGGTCTCCGCGATGGACGCGCCCCGCCAGTCCATGAGCGCCAGGGAAGCCAAAAAATACGTATTGGTGATTCCCTCAACCCCATAGTTGGCGTAAAGCGCCCCCAGATCCTTCGGCGCCCCTTTCCAAGTTACCGTCAAGTCGAGTTCGTTGAAGTTCTTGGCAAACGCCTCATCGTAGCTGACGTAGAATCGCGCCCCTTGCGTGGGTTGAGCGCCAAAAGGCGCGAAGGCGCTCGTCGGGTCCAAGGCTCCCTGATCACTCTCGACGGTCAAGGAGGTTACGCCTTGGACGCACACCGAAATCTTAGCCGACAGAATGACCCACTGCTTGAGCAGGTCATAGCCGAGCCCGCGTTGGTTTTGGTTAAACGCCGCCAACAATACCGGCGCCACCGCCCCGTATTCGCCGCCGTGAACCCGCGCATTATAATCGATGATGCCCGGCGCGGAGGCCGCGATGTCAAAACGGAGCGAGAGGGCGCCGGCGGCTTCCCACTCCGGAGTAACCAGGCCCGCCTCAAACCACCCGCCCTCGCCCGTGAGCGCGACTTCGAACAAGTCCGCCATGCTCTGGCCGGCGCTTGGCGCTACGCTCCCCGGCGCCAGGGTGAGCGTCACTTTGACGCTTCGGAGGCCTTCCTTCATCCGTAAGATCGGCGCGGCTAGCGCGAATCCAATGCGGGCGCGCGGCCACGAATCGCTGGCGAACGCAGCCCACGCGGACCCCGGAATGGCGGGCGCCCGGCCGAAGCCGTCCGTGGATTGCGGATTGGGCGCGAACCGAACGCAGCCTCCATCGGACGCATCCACGCATTGGGAGTGGAGCGACCCGATCCTCGCTTGCGAGACGAGGGTTTGGCCGACGGGTCGGTAAACGAGTTCAACGCCATCAGGATCCTTCGCCGAGAAGAGCATAGCCGGCGTGATCAGCAGGGGGGCGGTATTGGGCTTCAGTTCCACCACGAGATGAGCCCGGCCGGGAATGGCGGGCCGTTCGGTCAACTGGAGCACCCGCCGATACTGAAAGTCCAGGTGGGCGCCCGTAAACCGGTTCAGCAACCTTTGGGGCTCGCGGTAAAGCTCGAGAAAGGCCAGAAACAGCGCCAAATGCGGCGGAACCGAACCATCGCCTCTGGTCAGCAACTCATCCATTTCCGCTTCATCCGGGAAAAATCCCTCCCATGTGGCGCGGACGGAAGGCTCCAATTCAGCCCGCCCGTCGACCGTTGCGGGAAAAAACTGGATCTCCGCAGCCAACTTCCGGGCAAATTCGAGAAAATCCCGGGGCTTCCGCTCGTCGACGGCTACGAAATCCGTGGCCAATGCCGGGAGGCTCCGGTCGTTTTGACTTTGGCCCGGCAAGGAGATCAGACGCTCTAGAATTTCGCTCTCGTTCATGACAATCCCGCTCGGTTGGCCCAGTTTCGCGTTCTCATACGGTATCCGCCAGAAGCGCCGGGCGCTCCGGTCGAACCTCGCTCCCATCGGACAGGTAGAAAGGATAGACCAGGTTATAGCGGGAGTTGGTGGAGCGGATGATATAGTCCAGATGGATCCGCACGATGCCCTGGTTCTGATCCTCCAGGTAGTTGGCAACCTCCACCTCCAAGGCCAACACCTCGATCCGCGCCTCATAGACCAGGATCTTCACTTTGATTTGATCCTTGATGAGGTTGACGAAAGTAACGCTCAACGGGTCGAAGAGCAAATCGCGCAGGTCGAGCCCATATTCGGGATTCAGAAACCGCTCGCCCATGGAGGTGCCGAGCAATATCCGCAGGCTGGCGTTGATATCGGCCTCGTCGGAGGTCATGAGCACCCGCCCCAGCGGCGAGGGCGCAAGCGCGGCCGTCCCCTCCGCGCCGACCCCGCGCGGTCGGGAGGGAGGGACGGCGAATTCCGGCGGGAAACTCCAACCGGAGCCAAGGAACGAGGACTGTGCGGCGAATGGAGGTTCCTGGGGCATGAAGACGATGTTTAGTTGAGTTGTACCACGGCGCCCTTCACCGCGGTGGCGGCGGCGCTGGACAATTCCGCGCTCGCCGTACCCGTGAGCTTCAAGCTGGTTCCGCCCTTGGCGCTGAGGGCGGTCCCCGATTCCATGGAAAAGTCCGTGCCCGATTTGATGGTCACCGCTTTGGAACTCTGCAAGGTTATACCCTCGGGCGACATCTTAAACTGGTTGCCGTTCTGATCTTTGATCTCGATCGCTTTATCCTCCTCGCTCAAGGTCAGGGAATTCCCCGCCGGAGTTTGCCATTGCAGGATCTTCTTCTCGTCGTTGAAATACATCCGCAACTTGGAACGGCTCTGGTAGAGCTTCTCATGGTTCGGGTTGGAGCCCTTCAACGGGGCGGCCTTGGCGCTGCTATGGAGCATTCCCAGGATGACGGGATGTCGGGGATCATTTTGCAGGAAACCCAGGACGACCTCGTCTCCGAGTTCCGGGCGGAAGCAGAATCCGCGGTCCTTGCCGCCATCGAGCAGGGCCACCCGCGCCCAGGTCCCCTCCTCGTGTTCGCTGATCAGCGGCATGCGAACTCGGATGCGGAACTCGCCCTCCGGATCTTCATTGCTCACGACGACGCCGATATGGAGACCATTGGCGGCGGCCAGGAGTCCGCCGGCCGCGGGCGCGGAGACCGGGTAAGCGTCGGCCGCCCACTGGGCGGAATCGCCCCAATGGACATGGGTCTTCCAACCCTGGACCAAGTCCATATCGTGGCGCACCCCCAACACGAGCACCTGTCCGTTGCAGCGATCGCCGATGCCTTCCAGTTTCAGGATATCGCCGGGGTTCACGGTGGCGATGCCTTCGCATTTGGCGCGGCCCTTTACTTTGCTTAAGCGCGACTTGAGCCACTGGGCGTCCGCCCAGGCTTGCGCCTCGTCCGCCCCCACCGCCGCATGGCACAGGTCGTAATGGTCCAAGCCGACCACCTCCGCCAAGTCGTTTGGCGGCACGTTCCCCGGACCCGCAATCCCGGGATCGGACGCGTCCTTCTTAATCAGTTGTTGCTGGCCGGGGTCCCAGGAAATTCCCTGCACTCCTTTAAATTGCGATCGGGCGTCGATCTCGGTGTCGAGTTCGAGGAGGGTGGAGCCGAAGTGAAGGGTGAAGACCGGGGAACCGCTCGCCACGGGCTTGCCCACCTTGACCTTTTGGTCGTTCGTAAAGACCAGCTTGCCGTTGGCCTCCGCCCGCATCAGGAGAAAATCCCAGTCGGTGCAGGCGTACTGAACTTGTTGCTTGTGGGAAATGCTGGTGGCTTCGACGTCGGGCTTGAGCCCGGCGTGACTGAGCAAGGCGGTGATGATGTCGCTGTCGGTCTGGTCGAGGAAATACGCGCTCTTGCGACCGACGGTGAGCTTTACCGCTTTGTGCCTGCACTCGATGATGAACTGGGGGGACACATGGTTCCGCACCTTCAAGCTTTGCCGTACCACCACCCCTTCAAAGAGCGAAACAGGGTTGTCGGCCGAACCCGCCAGGACTTCGATTTCCTTGCCGGGCGCGAAGGTGTCGGTATTGCTCAGAGGGAAATCACTCGCGGAGGCCGCGCCGTCGAGGTAAACCAGCCGCGCCCAGGAAATATGATTTGCCGATTTGATGACGGTTGCGGAGATTAGTTGCTGGGTGCGGGGAACCTCCTGTCCACCGGCCTTGACGGTGAACTGGCGATGCTCTTTCGGGATGGGCAAGGTGCGATCCGCGCTCATAGTTCAAGGCGCCAAGGGCGGGAAAAAAAGGCGCGTACCGGGCGTCAGCGTTCGAAAGTGATCCAGATGGTTGACTCTCGCCACCCGCGTGTAGTAGCCGGGGTCGCCGTAAATGGCGTGGCAGAGGCCGGGGAGGGTGTCCCCCGCCCGCACCAACCGCTCGTGGGTGAGGTCGGAGGACTGGTCCTGGGCGATGGCGACGCGCGTTTGATCATCCGAATTGTCCGCGAACGTGGCCGTGATCAAAGCGCGAATCGGCACCCCGCTGGGCTGGAACATCTTGTAGGCGATGGAGGCGCTCTTGAGCACGCAGCGGCGCACCTGCAGCGTTCCCCACGTCACTTTCAAGTAGTTGGACCGGTGAATCTTGCCGTTATAGCCGGTCGTATCATGGAACTCTTCGATCTTCTGTTGCACGTCCAGCGGCTGGCCGTTGGCGCCCGTGCCATCCAGAAAAAAGGTCAGGGACAGGTCGCCGGGTTTGATCTTCTTGAAGTTCATCCGGCTGTTGGTGGTGCCCGATCCCTGCGCGCTATCGTACTCGACCTCGTAGCCGAGCGTTATCTCGGCGGGATTTATAAACGCCTCAAACTGACCCACCGAGCTGTCGGTATAGTTCGGCGTCTCGTAGGCCTTAATGAGGAGTTTTTCCAGGGTTCCCTGCGCCGCCATAAGTCACCGTTCGCTCTGTCGGGCCAGCACCTCCAGCACTCGCTCGACGCATTCCTGGACGATTTCCTGCCGCCCCTCGGTTGGGGACGGCGCCGCCGAAGCGCCGCCGGAGGCCGGGTTGGTCACTTCCACGGAGATAATGATCTCATCAACGATGACAGGCATAGTCTAGTTCCGGTCCACTCTGAAGTACTGGTAATACAACTGCAGGGTTTCGATCGCCACGGTATTGCTAGTCGAGTTTAAATCGCTAACCGCCCATTTCGTGGGGAAGGCGTTGATCACGTGCCAAGTCAACAGCGGTTCTTGTTTCTCGTTCAGCAGCTTCACGTCCACATTCCTAGGCTGGAATTGGTAATCCTCGATGCATTGAAAGATCCAGGTGGTAATCCCGGAATGCGCGAGCAGTCCGCGCTTGAGCATCAAATCCGGATACTTGGCGCGCGTCGGGAATTTCTGGGTGAAGCGATTTTCCCCGCCTTCAGCTACTTCCTCGACGCCCATTTCGACATAGAGCCCCGATACTTCAGTGAAGCGCATGTCCGCGGCGTTGTCGAAGCCCAAGACCTCGACCTTGAAGAAGAAGCTGACCGGCGGGTAAGCGGGGGAATCAGTCATTTTGGACTTCGAGCCCCTCGTGCGCGATTTCGATGGATTCGACGGCCACCTCGTTGCCGCTGGCCTTGAGTTGGGGCGCCTCCACCTTCACCGGAAAGGCATTGTGCACTTTCCAGGTCATGACCGGTTGGTGCTCCTCGTTGAGCAGGCTAATCACCAGGTCGCGCCGCTCCACGGTGTTGAGCTTGATCGTGCTCAGCCATTTGGAGAAGTCGTTGTCGCTCTTGACAACTCCGCGCTTCATCACCACGTTGCTGAACTTCCGCAAACCCGGCATCTTGATCGAGGAAAATTCCGGGAACGAGCCGTCGCGATATTCGATCGCCTGATTTTCTTGATTGAGGCCGGTGACTTCGGTGAAGCCGGCGCGCTTGCCGCCCCACGAGACCGTGAAATGAAAGACCGGGAGAGGATATTGAGTTTCCATGATTATGTTTAAGTCTAGAGGTTAACAGGAAAGCAGGGAGGTTTGATTGGCCATGGGAGACCGCTTAGGAGGTTTGTAATTTGTGCGAGAATTTCAGGATGATGAACTCGGCCGGGCGCACTGCGGCCATGCCGATTTCGACGTTCATCCGCCCTTCCAAAACGTCGTCCACATTCATGGTGGTACCGAGCCCGCAACGCACGAAGAAGGCGTCCTTGGGCGTCGATCCCGCCAAAGCCCCTTCCCGCCATTTTTGGGTCAGGTAATTCTCAATCATGCCGCGCACTTTGACCCAGGTGTTGGCGTCGTTGGGTTCAAACACGGCCCAATAAGTCGACCGTTTCACCGATTGCTCCACCATGATGAAGAAACGGCGCACGGGCACGTAGCGCCACTCGTTGTCATTGCCCGCCAGCGTCCGGCTTCCCCATACCAGTACGCCCTTCCCAGCGAAAGACCGGACCGCGTTGATGGATTTGCCCGTGTCGGGATCCACGTTCAGACCGGCCTGCCTGACGCCGTCGAGTCTCACCATGGGTTCGACCACATCGGCCAGGCTCACGTTGGCCGGGGCTTTCCACACCCCCCGGTTGGCGTCCGTGGCCGCGTAAATCCCCGCCACCGCCCCCCCGGGAGGCAGGATCACGTAAGTGGATTTGAGCTGCTGTTTGACCAAATTATAAATCGCCGTCTCGGTGTTCGCCAGAGTGCCTAAGGCGGCGGGGTTTGCCGGGGGCGGCGGCGGGGCCGGAGGCGGGGCGCCACCGGCCCGGGGAACCGGAGGCGCCGCGGGCGCGGGCGCCGGGCGATTCACCATCACGTTAGACTCATCCGATTTGACGAAAAAGTTCAGCGCGGAGCGGACGAAGGGGTAATAGGCGGCCCCGTACTTGAGAAAGTTGTTGCCGAAAAGCCCCCGTTTCGTTGCGACCGTGGGGGTGTCCAGGTCCTTGTCGCCGCCGTGGAGATCAAAAATGGCGAAGCGATCGCCGAGATCATTGCACTGCTTGAGTTGGGCCTGGGCAAGGACGCCGAAGTCAACTTCGTTCAACTTAACCGCGTCCGGCACGACGAGCAGCGTGGGTTCGTCCTCCAGCGTGAGCTTGTCGAGGCCGCCTTTGAGCTCGTCAACCTTCACCCCGCCGGCGCGGTCGTATTTGCCCACGGAAACGATGTAGCAGGGTCCTCCGCCATTATCGAAGAACATCTTCACGCTGTAATAAAGCAGAAACTTCAAGCCGGGGTTAGGGTCCTCCACCTTGACGGCGAACCCCGAGGCCTGATCCTCCTTATCCTCCTGGATGGTCACGGTAATGGGGATCGGGTCCGGCCCCCCGTAGTAATACTTAAACTCATTGAAAGAGTAGATTTTTGTGGGGATGTTCCGAAGGTCTTCCGGTATCACTTTGTAAGCGATTTCGGTATAGCCAATAAAGGCCGGCACCGCGGTATCCACTTCGGCAACCGAGGGCGGCAGGATCGAGATTTCCTCGACGTACACATCGGGCGATTTGTAGGTGGGCATATAGTGTTATTGATTTTATGGTTGACGCGCGCGAGCGCGATTATGGTTTACGGTCGGCAAATCTGCACAAAAAGTTCGGCGGTGGACTGGCTCGCGGCGGGCCAGCCGAGCTGCTCAATCAGCACCTCGCCATTTCGTTTCAATTGGATCTTGCCGCGGGCGCGCTCGCTCCGGGCCACCTTGGCGTCGGAGACGAACCTCAGCGCGAACGCGGGCGGCGCGTTGGCGCCGTCGCCCGGCATTTCTTCGGGCGCCGATTTCGAAAAGCGAATCGCGGGCTGGTTGTCGGCGGGCAGATCCTCCACCGCCAGCAGCGCCGCTTGCGCGGCGGAGAATTTGCGCGCGTAAATCCGGTAGCAGAGCGGCTCCCTGCGGGCTTCGAAACCGAGACGAAACTCCGCCCGCTTGGTGTAAAACGTCGGTGAAACCTTAATCTCTAACACGCCAAAGACCCCCTCGCGCTGGAGTTGCGTCTGCTCCCGCTTGAGATGAGTCTGGCGCCTCAGGTCCGAGGGGCTGGGGAGGGCGGTAATTTCCGGGGCCGCCGTCTCGCCCGGCCGGGGGAGCGAAGTCTTGCCCAGCTTCCGCGCGCTGGCCTGGTTGCTGTAAAGCGGTAAACTCGTCTCGGGCGGCGTAAAATTGGCGAAGTGGGGATTAAGCAACTTAAGCCAAAAGCGCAGGGTCTTTCCCGCGAGGGACGCCAGCGGTTCTCCCCCCTCGCCTAGAGCCGCGAGCACCGTCAACTCGCCATTCCCCGATTTGGCGACCAGCCGCCCGCTCCGCAGGTAAACGGCGGTCTCGGGCGCGGGAATAAAGTCGAAGTCCCGGCACGGTCCGGAGTAGTACTCATGGTCAACGCCCACCGTAAATAGCACTCCAAACGAAGAGGTCATAACGGATTCATCGGGATTGCAATCGTCGTGATAGGCGGAGCGATCCGCGCCGGAACGTCCTCGCGGATGAGCACCGTGCGCGCGCGGTAGAACACCGATGGCAACTGCTTTCCGCCGATAAAGGCCCAAATCTGGTTCAATTGCTCGAAAGTGGGCGACATTAACTGCGGGCTAAGGCGCAGAATCCGCGCGTCCAGGCTGGGGAAGGTTTGGGGCGTAAAGACGGGGTGGGACTGGAAGAACGCCAGGATATGAGAGAGATACTCCAGGGCTTGTTGGTAGTCCTTGAAATGCGCGGTGAACAGGAGGATCAGATCCAGCCGCACCGGCGGTTCCACCATGAGCGGCTTGCCGTCGGCCAGGACCGATCGGCCGTTGCGCTCCGCGAACTCCGGAGTCTGATGGTTCAACACGCGATCCTCTTCGAGGTTTACCAGCGAAATTCCGATCCCCGGCTCGGGCAGGGCGCACTTCCCGGCGTCATCCACTACCCCCTTCAAGACCGCCTCCACCGCTTTGGACCCCGTGCGCGAGGCGAGGAAAGAGTTGAGCTCCCGCATGATAAACTTAAGGGCAATGTCAATCATTGAAAAGGGAAAGCGCCTCCGGCTCCGCGCCGGGGGACCTCGTTCTTGTTGGCAGACCATTCCGTCGCATAACCACTCGGTTGCAAGCCATCAAATCACGTCAAAACCCGCGAGCAAGTTTTTGTAGTCAATCGCATTATCCGCTAATGCGTTACATTTGGCAAGAAAAATTGCTCACTATTTATATCTCACTACCTTATAGCCACTTCCGACCCCGCGCGGCCGCTCGGCCGCGCCCGGAGAGGGATAGGGAGGCCGCGGCAGCGGTCCGCAAGGCCGTCGCGGGCAACGGAACAAAACCGACGCGGAGGAGGTCGATGCCGGAAGGACGGCCCCGCCTTATGGCGGTTATTATCGGCCCCGATAGGCTCATCAAGGCGCGGCCGCGCGGGCCGCCGGCGCCGCGGGGCGTTCGTTGCGCGGCGGGAATCAGTCGAACTTAAGTTCCAGAGTCCTCAAAGCCCTTGACCATCCGGCTGGCGCGTCCATTGGGACGGAAGGTTCGCATCTGGAGCGTCGCGCCTTGGGGGAGTTCAAAGGGCTTATCGTAGAGGGTGGAGGAAGCGTCGGGGTCCGCCCCGTTGAGGGTGTAGCGCACGATCGCGCCGGCGTAGGGCGGGAGGATGGTGACTACGGAACCGTTGAGCGCGGCCTGCGGCGGAGGGACGCGGTAAGCGACGGAAGCCGCGTCCAGCCGCGGGAAATGGCGCCGGGAAAGCCGATCCCAAAACTCGGGCCAGGCTCGCCGGGCTTGCGGGGTCCAGCCGATCTCGGCCAGCGCGCAGACGCGCGGATAGGCCATGTATTCGGGGCGTTCCGGCGTGGTCAACGTCTCCGACCACAGGGCGCCATGCACGCCAACAATGCGCGCCGCGACCTCGGCCGGAAGCGCCGCCGGCTTCGGATCATAGGAGTAGGCCTTTTCCACGGAAATGACCCCCGCCCAGCGCAGGCCTGGTTCCAATGGACTCTTGTCATAGGAGAGATCGAAGTAGCAAAAGGGAGCGGGGGCCATCAACACGGGGTAACCCTTGCGGGCGGCGGCAATGCCCGCTTCCACGCTGTTCCAGGACATCACCGTGTAATCCGGGTCGAGAACGGTGGCGTGATCGAGTTCGTCCCAGCCGATCATTTTCTTGCCGCGCGCCCGAATGATGCCTTGCAAGCGTTTGAGAAAACGGTCTTGCAGCTCTTTGCCGTCCGCCAGGCCTTCCGTCTTCATCCGGCGCGCGCAGCGTTCGCACTGTTCCCAGGGTCCTTTGGGCCGTTCGTCGCCGCCCGCATGCAAATAGGGCCCGGGAAACAACTCAGCCAATTCGCCAAAGACCCGCTCCAGAAAGACGTACGTCTGTTCCTGGCTGGGGCAAAGAACATTGGCGGGCACGTCCTGCACGCTCTTGAACTGGTAGGGGTCCCCGGTGCAAAGCAGTTCGGGGTACGCCACCGTGACCGCGCGGCAATGGGCGGGCACGTCCAACTCCGGCACCACCAGGATGCGCCGCTCCGCCGCGTAGCGAACGATGTCCCGAACCTGGTCCTGCGTGTAAAATCCCCCGTAGCGAGGAAATCCAGATTCATAGGAGGGCGGAAGCGCCTCCTTGGCGCCGCGCCAGGCTCCGATCCGGGTCAGCTTGGGATAGCTCCGGATTTCGACCCGCCACCCATCGTCGTCGCTGAGATGCCAGTGGAAAACGTTCATCTTGTGCAAGGCCAGCAAATCGAGATAGCGCTTCACGAAATCCACGCCAAAGAAATGGCGCGAGACATCCAAGTGCATGCCGCGCCACGGGAAGCGCGGATAATCTTCGATCCGCGCGCAGGGGATGGAGCCGGCCCATGCGTTGGTCCGGGGCCTCGGCGAGTAAACCTCCGGCGGGAGCAGTTGGAGCAGCGTCTGGACGCCGTAAAAGAGACCGGCTGCCTCTGGCGCCCTAATAGTCACGCGCGCCGGCGCAACTTCCAGGCGGTAGCCTTCCGCGCCCAAAGCCTTCTCGGCGCCCGCCGCGGTCAATAAAATCGCGCCCTCGGTGTTCGCGCCTTCCGCGCTCACCGGTATCCCCGCGCCGATGAAGTTGCCCAGGACGTCCGCGAGCTGCCGCGCCGTAAACTTCGCCCCAACCGATTCCGGCTGATACAAAACCCGGACGCCCCCCGCCAGAGGAAACGAACCGGGCTCCAGCTCGAGCTTGACGGGTTTGGGAACAATACCCAGTTCCGCCTCCGGGCTCGATGCCGCCGCCGAGCCCATTCCGACCGGCAGCAGGCCGACGAAACCAGCCGCGATTACCATCTTCACCATGTTTCTTTGGTTCATAATGCAGCGCGTATTAGTCGGATCAAGTCTCCGCTTGGCTCGCGGCGCGCGTCAAGCACAATGACCCTGCGATCCCCCCGCTCGATGCCTCGCGGAGGGAGGGGGAGACCCGAGCGCCCGCGATTGCGGCGAACGCATCGGTAGTCCATGCTAAGGACCTATCAATATGTTGTCTCATTCGTTTGATGGGCCCGACGGGCCGCCGCGGGGGGGGACGCGGCGCCGGTCGAAGGCTCGAACTCCCTTAGCCGGTACCGTAGTCGAGCGGTCGGCCCCAGCTCGCGCGGCGAGTCCGTTCAACCCTCTCATTGTAAAAAGAGCCAGGCGGGTCGTCCTTTCACTGCTGCTGGGGGCCGCGCGCCTCAGCGCCGAAGCGCAATCAACCCTCGTCACCATTCACGCGGCTCAGCCCGGCAAGGCCATCAGCCCGAACCTGGTGGGCGTCTTCTTCGAGGACCTCAATTATGCCGCCGATGGCGGCCTCTATGCCGAACTCATACAGAACCGCTCCTTCGAATATAGCGCGGCCGAGCGACCGGAGTGGGGGCCCCTGTCTTTTTGGGACTTCGTGAAACGCGGCGGCGGAGAGGGCTCGGTTCGCGTCCAGTCCGTCCGACCGATCCACGAGAACAATCCCCACTACGCGCTTTTGACGGTCCTGAGGCCCGGCGAGGGCGTGGGCTTGAGGAACGGCGGCTTCGACGGAATTCCGCTCAAGGCGGGGGAGATTTACGAGGCCTCCTTCTGGGCCTACCAGGCGTTCATGAACGATATGTGGGGCGCCGACAACAAGATCAACGGCCGTCCCATGCCCCTCACGCTCCGCCTTGAGAGCAAGAGCGGCGACGTGGTCGCGGAAGCCAAATTGCAGGTGGCCGGCCGCCAGTGGCAGCGCCTGAGCGCAAAACTCACGCCGAGTCGCGATACCGTGGATGCCAGCCTCGTCTTGCTGGCCCACGCCAAAGGCGGCATCGCCCTGGACATGGTCTCGCTCTTCCCAGCGAAGACCTTTCACCTCCGCGCCAACGGACTGCGCGCGAACCTCGCCCAGGCGGTCGCCGACATCAAGCCGAAGTTCATGCGCTTCCCCGGCGGATGCCTGGTCCACGGCCCAGGGATTCATCGCTACTACGATTGGAAGGACAGCATCGGCCCGGTCGAGCGGCGCAAAGGCCATCACAACTCCTGGGGTTACCACCAGACCCTGGGTCTCGGCTACTTCGAGTATTTCCAATTCTGCGAGGACATTGGCGCCATGCCCCTGCCCGTGGTTTCCGCCGGCGTGTGCTGCCAGCACGGGGGCGATTCGCCCGGCAGCGGTCAGGAGGGGCTGCCCCTGGAGGAGATGCCCGCCTATATCCAGGACCTGCTCGACCTGATCGAGTGGGCCAACGGCCCCGCCACCTCGAAGTGGGGCGCGCAACGCGCCGCCGCCGGTCATCCCGAGCCCTTCGGTCTTAAGTTCCTCGGCTTGGGCAATGAGGACGCGATCACTCCGATCTTTAAGGAACGGTTCAAGCTGATTCGCGACGCGCTCCAGGCGAAGCGCGCCGAGATCCAGCTCATTGGCACCGCCGGCCCCTTTCCAAACGGCGAAGACTACGACAACGGCTGGGCCTTCGCCAAAGAACTCAAGCTCCGCATGGTGGATGAGCACTATTACGTCTCCCCGCAGTGGTTTTGGGAAAACCTCGGGCGCTACGATGCCTACGACCGCAACGGTCCGGCGGTTTATGTTGGCGAATACGCCGCCCACGACACCGACAAAAGCCGCAACACCCTGCGCGCCGCCATCGCCGAAGCCGCCGGCCTCGCCAGCTTCGAGCGCAACGGGGACGTGGTCGCTTTCGCCTCCTTCGCCCCGCTGTTTGCCCGCCGCAACCATACGCAGTGGGTCCCCGACCTGATCTACTTCACCGGCAACGAGGTCTTGCTCACCGCCAACTACTACGTCCAACAGCTCTTCGGCCAGAATGCCGGGGACAGGGAGCTGGAGGCGCAATGGAGCGCCAACCCCACCCCGCCCACGCTGGCCGTCTGCGCCGCGCGCGATTCCAAGTCCGGCGACGTCATTGTGAAGATCGTCAACGGCGCCAACGCGCCCGCCCCGCTCAAAGTGCTAATTGAAGGGCTGCCCGCCGGGAGCGTATTCCAGGTGGTCAAGACGGCGCTCACGGGCCCCAACGCGGACGCGGTGAACGAAGACGGCCGGCCGCCAGTAGTCAAACCCGAGACCACGCGCCTCGCGCTCAAGCCGTCTTTCGCCTTCAAGGCGCCCGCGAACTCCCTCACGGTTTTCCGCGTCGGCCCGGAGGTCCGAGCCGCGAAATGAGCCGCTTAGTCGAACCCTAACTCCTTCAGCGTAAGCTCAAAATCGGCGGGGAGCGGCGCCGCCGGCTGAGTGGTATGCTGCGCCGCCCAGCCGATAAGGTTCAGGAGCAGGCGGTCCGCCGCGGGATGCTGGTCCAATAGGTCCAGCAAGTTGAAGGTGTTAAGGACGATCCGGCCCTGGCCCAGCCGGTGGACGCTCAACGCCGTCCCGCCGGCATACCCGTCCGGGCGGGTCCCGTCGCCGACCGCGAAGATCGCCGCCCCGACCTCTTCCGGAACATCCTGCCCCTCGAAGAACCGGCGGCTGAGCAGCGGGCCGTAATAGTCCCAATCCATGACGCCCGGGGGGAGCAAGCCCGCAAAGAACGGGTGCTTCCTGGCCACCCATTCTTTGTGATAGAGCCAGTCGTACAAATCGATCAAACGCCCCCGGTGCTTGAGGGGCAGCCAGCCCACCGGGTCGTTGCCTTTGCGAAAGGCGCCCGGATCGAGGAACACGGCCACGCTCCCCCGAGCGATGCGCCGCAGGAGGTCCTGCCGGGTTTTCAAATCCACGTCGGCGTCGTTCCAGTCGCCGACCAGCAGCACCTGGCGCGTCTCGGCGCCGCCCTGGTCCGCCTCCGTGACGGTCAGTCCCCGGGCTTTCAGCCACTCCCGCGCGCGCGGGGCGACTTTCGCCACCGCGACGGCGCCGGATGCGGCCACGGGCGGCGGGCTGAGATAGAACGTCAGCCGTCCGCCGGCGGGCGCCCCGCCATGTTCCAAGGTGGCGGCGAAAACGTATTGCCCCGCGGGTCCGGCCAGCGTGACGTCGCCCGCGAAGACGGGAACCGCCAGCGGGCCGTCCTCGCCTGGCGCGGGTTTCGGGATGACGACCTCGCGCTTCTCCGCCCAAGCGACGCCGTCCGGACCGAGGACGCGCAGTTGCGCGACGTAGGTCCCCGGCGCGAGCGCGTCCTCGTTCGCCAGGACCGCTTCGAGCTTAAGGGGGCGACCGGCGTACCCGTGCATTGGCCGGACGAACAGACACCAGCGCAGCGGCGCCCAGCCGTCCTGGAGCGCGTCCATAATTCCCGGCTTGAACTCGCGCCAAAACGTCCAAAGCCCCTCGCCGGAATAACCGTGGTCCAGCATCCCGGTGAGGTTAAAGCCGCAGATCTTGGGGTTGGACCGGACGAGGTTGAATCCCAGGAGCCGTTGACGGCAGTGCATCTGCTGGCTGGCGCGCAGCAGTTCCTCCGGGAACGCATAGACCCCTTGCATGCCGAATCGCTCCCAATCGGCATTGAGCTTGTCTTCGCTCTGCTGGAAAAACTTGAAGTCGTCGAAAGCGGGATTGGCGCCCTGCTGTTCGTAATGCCGCAACTCGCGGACGGCGTTCATCATGCTCCCGATGCCGTATTCGGAAAGGAATACCGGCTTGGAGTCCTGGCCCAGGTTGCGAATGCCCGCCTCGATCTCGGGGGTATGGGGCACGGACGGGTACACGTGCGCGTCGCCCGCGCCCTGGAAATAGCCGCCGAACGGTCCTCCCGGGGCGGTCCCCTTGAAATCGGGATGCTCGACTCCCCAGACGTGTTCCCATTGCGCGCCGCCGGGGTTGCACACCGACCCAATACGGTACTGCCCGTCCCAGCGTCCGCTCTGCTGCAACACGAGCCGGGAATCATCCAGCGAGCGCAGCAAGCCCAGGCTGTCCACGGCGTGGCGAACCATCGGGCCGTCCGACATCTCGTTGACGAGCCCGAAAATAACGACGCTCGGGTGGTTGCGATCCCGGCGCGCCATCTCGCGCAGGTTCGCGTCAAAGCGCTCGGCCATCTTCGGCGAATCCGCCAGCAGCCACGCCGACAGGTCTTCCTCGTACACCATCAGGCCGATCTCATCGCACAAATCCAATTGATACGGATGCGCCACTCCCGAGATAAAGCGCACGGTGTTGAACCCGGCCGCTTTCATGAAGAGCAGGTCCTTGCGCAACAGGTCCGGCGCACCCGCGGGCGGCACGACCACGCCGATGGGGCAGTGGTTGCCGGTATGGGAACTCTTCAAAAAGATCCGTTTCCCGTTCAGGCGGAAATAGCCCCGCTCCACCCGCAGTTCGCGGTAGCCGAAGCGCGTCGCCTTCTCCTCCGCGCCCGCGCTGGACGCCAGCCGCGCGGTCAGGCGATACAGGCAGGGATCCTCGGGCTGCCAAAGGCGGTGGCGGGCGACGGTCATTTCGCACTCGAAGGCGGAGGCGCCTGGCGGCGCGTCGCGATCGAGGTCGAGCGCGGCCAGCGGCGCGTCGCCCGCGGCGGCGGCGATCGTGAACTGGAATCGCGCCGGGACGGTGGCCGAGGACGCGTTGAGGATGGTGGTCTTTACCGTCACGCGGCCCGTCCGCCAATCCGGGCGAACATAGACGTCGTCGATCCGCACTGCCGGCGTCCAGAGGACTTCGACCTCCTCGTTAATGCCGCCGCTGTTGTAGCTGGCGCCGGACACGGTGCCCGTCGGCGTTTTGTTGCGGTGGGGCGTCTCGGCCAACAGGATGCCGTCGATGCGCTGGTCCGTCGGATTGAGCACGCGCACGGCGAGTTGGTTTGGGGCCTCCGATCTGACGGCATCGGTAATGTCCAAGGTGAAGGGGGTCTCGCCGCCCTCATGGCCGCCGACCGGCTTGCCGTTGAGCCAAACCTCGGCCAGGTAATCCACCGCGTGGAACCGGAGCAGGCAGCGCCCGCCCGGATAAGGATTCCGGGGCGGGACGAACTCCCGCCAATACCAGGCGACGCCGTGATACCCGGGCAGCGCCTCTTGGAAAATCCCCGGCACCCGCACCGGCTTGGCGTCGGGTTGGGGGCTGGTCCACCAGGCCGCGGCGCAGCCCGCGTTCGCGGGGTCCGGCGCCACCGCCCAGGCATCGCCATCGAGGGACAACCAGCCGGTATCCGCGCTCCGCGCGGCGGGAGGCGCGGCGGAGGAGGGCGGCGCGTTATCGGCGGCGGCGCTCCGAAGAGCGAGCGCCAGCGCAAGGAAGGCGGTGGAGAGCCACCGCGCCGAGGTTTTGTCAGACATAGGCGGCAGGTTCCAAAGCGGGCGTTACTTCAGCGAAGCCATATCGATCACGAAACGGTATTTCACGTCGCTTTTCACGAGGCGCTCATAAGCCTCGTTGAGCTTCTGGATGGGCGTGAGCTCGATGTCCGAGGTAATGCCGTGCTCGCTGCAGAAATCGAGGGCTTCCTGGGTTTCCTTGATGCCGCCAATGAGGGAGCTGCTGAAATTGCGCGCGCCAAAGACCAGGTTGGCGACGTTAACGGAGAGCGGCTGCGCGGGCACGCCCACTTGCACGAGCGTCCCCGCGCGCCGCAACTGGACGAGGTAGGCGTTGATGTCGTGTTGCACGGCCACGGTATCGAGGATGAAGTGGAAGCTGTTCAGGTGTTTCTTCATCTCCGCTTCGTTGCGGGAGACCACCACTTCATCCGCGCCGAGGCGCAGGGCATCCTGCGTTTTGCCCGCGGAGGTGGTGAAGACGACCACGCGCGCGCCAAACGCCTTGGCCAGTTTGACGCCCATGTGGCCGAGCCCGCCCAAGCCCACGACCCCGACCTTTTGTCCTTTGCCGACCTGGTGGCGGCGCAGCGGCGAATAGGTGGTGATGCCCGCGCAGAGCAGCGGAGCGGACGCGGCGAGATCCAGGTTGGCGGGCACGCGCAGGGTGAAGGCCTCGTCCACCACGATGCTGTCCGAGTAGCCGCCATAGGTCATCCCGCCCAGGTGTTTGTCGGGCGAGTTGTAACTGAAGATCGTCCCATTAAGGCAGAACTGTTCGACCTCCTCTTTGCAGCTTTCGCAAACGCGGCAGGAGTCCACCATGCACCCGACGCCGGCCAGGTCGCCCTCTTTGAACTTCTTGACGCGCGCGCCGGCTTTGACCACGCGGCCCACGATTTCGTGGCCGGGCACGCAGGGGTAGGTGGTGCCCTGCCATTCGTTGCGGGCGAAGTGGACGTCGGTATGGCAAATACCGCAGTAAAGGATTTGGATTTGGACATCGTCCGGACCCGGGTCGCGGCGCTGCAGGTCGAACGGCGCGAGCGGCGAAGTGGCAGATTGAGCGGCGTAGGCTTTAGCGTTGTACATGGGGCGAAGATGACACACCTCGCGGCGGGTTGCCAATCCGAAACCGGGGGAAGGGCGGAGGAGAAGGCAGGGGGCAGAAGGCAGAGGCCGCGGGGAAGGGGCTCCGAAAAAAATCCTGGATCAAGCCGGATCAAGCCGGAGCAGGCTGGATTAGGCGGGATCAGGAGACTCAGGAGGAGGAGGGGCGGGATCGGGTTCATCGCTGAGCTTTCCGGGGGCGAGGCCGCTTTGGGTTTCGAGGAAGCAGGCGGCGAAGCGGCGGGCGAAATCGCCGCCGCCCAGGGCCTGGGCCATGGGGTTGAGCTGGGCGGCGGCCATGAGCTGGCCGCAGAGACGGGCGCGTTCCTCGGTTTCGTACTGCTTCAAATCGTCGTGGTCCTCGCGGTCGGTTTTGCGGACATGGTCCTTGCGGGCGATGAGGGCGCGCGCGGCGTGGTGGTCGTCGCGGCGCAGCCGAGACAATTCGCGGTGGACTTCGCAGAGGCGCAGCCAGCGTTTTTCGAGGTCGGTCTCCTTTTCCATGAGGGCGGTGGCGAGGCGGGTGAGTTCGACCGCCAGGAGGCTGGCGAAGCGGTCGCTGACCTCCCAAAGGCCGGCCTCCTGGACGATGTCTTCGGATTGCTCGGCGAGGCGGGAGACCAGGGCGCGTGCTTCCTGTTGGCGCAGCCAATCCAGGTGGCCGCCCTGTTTCCATTCGGAGAGATTCTGCTCGGTGAGCGGGCGTCCTTCGAAATGCCGTTTGAGGATTTTCCGGACTGCGGACAAGCCGTTGAGCCATTGGACCAGGTCCTTGCCGGGCTCGCCGTTTTCGATGCGGTTTCCGAGCGCGTCGCGGGTGGCTTTGGACAGGCGCGCGATTTTGCCTCTGCGGGTGACGTTCATAATCTCTTTCGGTTTTCAGACGTTGCCGACGGCTGGGCGGCAACTTTGTTCGCCAGGATCGTGGTAACACATTTAGCGGGGAGGCCCAAACGTCCGGTTGCTTCCATTACCTCCATTACCTGAAATTAAATGGGAGGCGACGGCTTAAAGGCTTTGGGTTGGAAGGCTGCAGGCCGGGGGCAAAACAACGGGTCAAAAAAGTCCGCGAGTTTGAACCTAGCGCCGCGTTCCACCTGTCGGCTCGCATGTGCCCCGCGCACCGACAGGCGAGGTTGAGCGCAATCCGGGAACGGCTTGGCACGGACCAGGATTGCAGGCTCGTTTCCACGCAACTCATCGAGGCGGGCGTGGACGTGGATTTCCCGATCGCTTACCGCGCGCTGGGGCCGCTTGACTCCATCATTCAAACGGCGGGGCGGTGCAACCGCGAAGGCCGCCGCGCTGCGCCTTGTCCGGTCATCGTTTTTCGTCCGGTTGAAATGAGATTGCCGCCCGGGGCCTACGCGCTGGCCACCGCCAAGACCGAGGAGTTTCTTGCCCGGCATCCCGACGCGCCGCTCCACCAGCCTAAGTTCTATCGGCAGTATTTCACCGAACTCTACAAGCTGGTCGGGCCTGACCAAGCGGAAGCGGATAAAGTGTTTGAGCTGTCGGCCGACTTCAACTTCCCCGCCGCCGCCGCGGCTTGCCGACTCGTTGGCGGCGAAACGCGCGCCGTGATGGTGCGATGGGGCCGCGGCGATGAGCTCGCCGAAAAGCTCGGGCGCGAAAAACACCTTAGCGCCGCCGAATGCCGCGAGGCTCAGCGGTACTCGGTGAATCTCTACCAAGGCGAATTCTTCGATGCGCAAACCCGGGGCTATATCTACCAGCCAGCCGAGCACTGGAACCTGTGGGTTTGGAATTCCGATTACGACGACCAACTCGGGCTGGGCCATCTCGACGCCGAGGCTTTCATCCAATGACCAATACCCTCTTTGACAAAAGCGCCAGCCAACGGCTTTAACACTTATGATCATTTACCTTCGCACTTGGGGCGACCTGGCTTGTTTTACCCGGCCCGAAATGAAAGTCGAACGCGTGAGCTATCCCGTGGTGACGCCGAGCGCCGCCCGGGGGCTCCTGGAGAGCATTCTCTATAAACCTCAATTCCGCTGGCGCGTGCGGCGCGTCGCGGTCAAGAGGCCCATTCGATTCATCGCCTTCCGCCGGAACGAAGTGAAGTCCCGCCTGTCGCCGCGCAAGCCGGAACCGTTGATGGCGGATGAGGATCGAACCCAACGCAATACCCTGGCGTTGCGCGATGTGGAATACGTGATTGAAGCGAGCATCCATCTGACGGCATTAGCCGGATTGGCGCGCCGCAAGCCGGGAGATGAGGAAGACAAAGGCGATGACACGCCAGTCAAGTACCGGGCCATGTTTGAGCGCCGCGCGCAAAAGGGGCAATGCTTCGCGCAGCCCTGTTTTGGCTGTCGTGAGTTTCCAGCGCACTTTGAACTGGCAGACGATTCGGCAATGCGCGTTGACCCCAGCCCCAACGCGGATGCCGATCTGGGTCTGATGCTCTACGATGTATTCGACCTGGACGTGGCTGGAGTTCAGCCACCCGGTAAAATCGAGCGGCCGAATCCGCGGATTACTTTTTTCCCCGCCCGACTCAAGGACGGCGTTGTCAACGTGCCGGATTGGGCCGAGGTGAAGAAACAGCTCGGAGGCGCGCTATGATGCTTCAGGCGCTTATCGCCTACGCGCAACGCGAGGGGCTTGGCGACGCCGACTTTGAAACGGTGGGCGTGCGATGGTTGATCCCTTTGGACGGAACCGGCAGGCGGGTCGGCGGGCCGATTGCTCTTTCGGAAAATCCCGCGGATAAAAAGCCGAGACCGAAGCAAATGCTTCGCCCGTTCACTTCACCCAACGAGTTGAACCAGGGGACGAAATCACATTTTCTCTGCGACACCCTGGAGCGCGCGACGCTCCTGCTGGACCCCAAGGCGGCTGAAAAGGTTGCAGCGAGGAGGGTGCAGCACGGCTATTTTAAGGCGCTGTTGAGAGAGGCCGCCAGCGCGTGCCCAGAGGACTCGGAGCGGCTGGAAGCAGTGCTACGTTTTCTGGAAGATCCGGAGGGTTTGGCCAAACTCCACAGTGAATTCACATCGCTCAAGGCGAAGCCGTCTGAGAACGCGACGTTCTCCGTGGATGGCGCCATCCTGCTGGAGAGCGAAATGGTCAAGGGCTTCTGGCGCAAGCGGCGCCGCCGGTCGGCTGACGCGTTGGGCGCGCGCGAGCGCCGCATTTGCATCGCCAGCGGTGAACTAGCCGAAACGCTCGACACGACCGAGAAGATCAGGGGCGTACCCGGGGGCCTTGCCACGGGGACAAACCTTATCAGCTTCGACAAAGATTCCTTTTGCTCCTTTGGTCTCGAACAGGCGCAAAATGCCGCGTTGTCGGTTGCCGCCGAGTTGAACATCCGCTCAGGGCTCAACAAGCTGATTGCCGACGGATTTCGCATTCAGGAGACGGTATATCTCCACTGGACCCGCAAGCCCATAGAGCAGGATCCTTTTGACCTGCTTGCGTCTGGCGACGAGAATGCGGTGGCCGCGCTTCTGACCTCCATTCGAGCGGGCAGGCCGCCCGTAGCCGTTGATACCAACGCCTACTATGCCCTCAGTCTATCTGGTAACGGGGCGCGTGTGATCGTCCGAGACTGGCTGGAAAGCACCGTGCCGGAAGTCGAACGGCATGTGGCCGAGTGGTTTGAAGATCTGGGTGTCGTCTCGCCTGATGGCGCGGGCGTAAAACGGGACTTCAAGTTCGGAGCGCTGCTTTACGGCACGGTGCGCGCCGAACTCGCCGAACTCCCGCCGCAAATCCCGGCGCAGCTCTTTCACGGCGCTTTGTGCGGGCGCTCAATGCCGTTGCCGCAAGCCGCGTTAGCCGCGGCATTGCGCCGTCAGCAGATGGATCAGGATAACAAACTCAACCCGGCGAGGCTGGCGCTCATCAAGGCGTGCCTGCTGCGCTCCTCCAACTCACTCAACGACAGTGCCCAAACAAAAGACCGACCTATGACTGAATGCTTGAATCCCGAATCCCATGATGCCGCCTACCTGTGCGGCCGTCTCTTCGCCATCTTTGACCGCCTGCAGTATCTGGCCCTCGGAGGGGTCAACGCGGGCGTGGTTGAGCGGTATTACGCCAGCGCCAGCACGACCCCCGCGCTGGTCATGGGCCGGCTGTTCCGCAACGCGCAGTTCCACCTCGCAAAAACCGAGGGCGGAATAGCGGGGAACGCCACCAAGGATTTCGAGGCCATCACTGGCGCGCTGGGCGAGCAGTTTCCGGCCTCCCTCGATCTGGAAGGCCAAGGGCGCTTCGCGCTTGGGTATTACCACCAAAAGGCTGAATACCGCCGCCGAACGGCGGAACGGAAAGAAGCTGAAGCCGAAGCAGAAGCTGGCAAATGAGCCGGAATATCTACCCTCAACAAACAGAAACCTATGAACAACCGTTACGACTTCGTTTATCTCTTCGACTGCAAAGACGGCAACCCCAATGGCGACCCTGATGCCGCCAATTCACCGCGGATCGACCCGCAAGACATGCATGGCCTTGTATCCGATGTCTGCCTCAAACGTAAGATTCGAAATTTCGTCCTGGTCGCCAAGAGTGGTCAGCCCCCATACGATGTGTTCGTCCAGCAAGGCTCCGTGCTGAACGATAAGATTCTGGAGGGACATAAGGCCGCGGGGAACGACGTGGACGGCAAGAAGAAGACGGCGGACCGCAAGCAGGCGCAGTCCGCTCGCGCGGAAATGTGCAAGCGGTACTTCGATGTACGCGCGTTCGGCGCGGTAATGTCGACCGGCGCGAACGCGGGCCAAGTACGAGGTCCGGTGCAAGTGACGTTCAGCCGAAGCATTGACCCGATTCTTCCGCTGGACCTGAGCATCACCCGGATGGCTGTGACCGAGGCCAAGGAGGCTGACGCTCCGAACCAAACGATGGGCCGTAAGAACCTCATTCCCTACGGCCTCTACCGCTGCCATGGTTTCATCAGCGCCTATCTGGCTCGCGAGACCGGATTTAGCAGTGACGACCTCGCATTGCTCTGGCAGGCGTTGGGGCAGATGTTCGACCACGACCGGTCCGCTTCGCGAGGGACGATGTCGCCACAGAAGCTTGTGATTTTCCAGCACCAGTCCGCCTTGGGCAACGCGCCGGCGCACAAACTGTTTGAACGCGTGACCGTGCGGCGGAAGGTTGGTGTGGCGGCCGCGCGCGACTTTTCCGATTATGAGGTAGCCGTAGACAAAACCGACCTCCCATCCGGGATCGAGGTGATCGAGCCGTTGTGAACCGAACCGATAGGGCCGCGAATAGGCGCAAGGCTGACAACAAGGAATTGGAATCGGCTGGGAGAATCGGGTCCAGGTTCGGCCGTCCTTGCGGGACTTGTGAGCGGTGGCGTCGGGCCCCAACGTTGAAACGCTGGGCAATGCTCGGAAGTCCCTCGGGGACAAGCGCGAGCCTCGAGTTCTGAATAATTCGTCAACCCACGTTCTTCACAAGAAACGATTGCATGGATGCGAGCGCGAACCCCAGCCAGCCGGAGCCGGAGGCGCGGGAGGCGCTGCCGCTGTCGCTGCTCAACGATTATCTCTACTGTCCGAGGCGGGCGGCGTTGAAGGTGGTCGAGGGCCGGCGGGAGGCGAACGTCCATACCGCGCGTGGGGAGGTGGTGCACGAGCACGCGGATTTGCCCGGGTACGAGGTGGCGCGCGGGGTGACACTCCTGCGGGCGTTGCCGGTGTGGTCGGACCGTTTTGGTCTGAATGGCAAGTGCGACATCGTGGAGCGTCACGCCGATGGGGCGCTGGCGCCGGTGGAGTTCAAGGCGGGGCGGCGGCGGCAATGGATAAACGACGACGCCCAGCTTTGCGCCCAGGCGCTCTGTCTGGAGGAGATGTTCGCCGTGACGATCGCCGCGGGCGCGGTCTTTCACGCGGAGAGCAAACGCCGCCGCCCGGTTGAGTTCACGCTCGAGTTGCGCCGGCTGACAAGCGAGTCGATCCGCGCGCTTCATGCGCTGGCCGCTCCCCAAGCGCGCGAGATCGTGGCGGGGAAGATCCAGAACTCGCGGAACAGCCTGTTGCGCGCCGCCCGGGAGACCGATAGCGAGTCCGAGGGGCAGCGCTTGGGC
>Ga0316217_10002136_pt1 | contig 24313 bp, 27 predicted proteins | sample 1anoAmetaG_FD_203633 | JGI IMG/M metagenome (GOLD analysis project Ga0316217, IMG submission 203633) | Freshwater microbial communities from Trout Bog Lake, Wisconsin, USA - 1anoA | ecosystem: Environmental > Aquatic > Freshwater > Lake > Hypolimnion/Profundal zone | place: USA: Wisconsin...
ATCGCGAGACACTCATCCGCCATCTGCGCTTCGGTGCAGAAAATATGGGCGTCGTCTTGCGTAAATCCCCGCACGCGCATCAGGCCATGCAAAGCGCCTGATGGCTCATAACGATGCACCGCACCAAATTCGGCTAATCGCAACGGCAGATCGCGATAGGACTTCAGTCCGTGTTTGAAAATTTGCACATGGCCGGGGCAGTTCATCGGCTTGATGGCAAAGACACGGTGTTCGGCGGTTTTATCGTCAGGGTGGGTAAAGGCGTAGGCGGATTTAACCGCGAACATGTTTTCCTGATACCAGCCCCAATGACCGGATGTCTCCCAAAGCGATTTATCCAAAAGCTGCGGCGCGTTCACTTCGTCATAGCCGAGCTTGTCGAGGCGGCGGCGCATATAGGAAATGAGCGATTGGAACAGCGTCCATCCTTTCGGATGCCAAAAGACGGTACCTGGCCCCTCTTCCTGAAAATGGAACAAATCCATTTCACGGCCCAAGCGGCGATGATCACGCTTTTCGGCTTCTTCCAATTGATGCAGATAGGCCTCTAGCTCATCTTTATTGGCGAAGGCGGTGGCGTAAATGCGGGTGAGCATCGGATTATTGCTGTCGCCGCGCCAATAGGCCCCTGCCACTTTCATGAGCTTGAAGGCATCACCGATTTTACCCGTCGAAGTCATATGCGGGCCGCGGCAGAGATCGAACCAATCGCCTTGGCGATAGATTTTTAAATCCTCGCCCGGCGGAATGGCGTCAACTAGCTCGACCTTGAAGGCTTCGCCCTTGGTTTCGAACAGCGAGCGCACATCTTCGCGCTTCCAGATTTCTTTCGTGAAAGGCCTATCACGCGCGATGATTTTGCGCATCTCGGCTTCGATTGCGGGAAAATCTTCCGGCGTAAAGGGCTCAGCGCGATAAAAATCGTAATAAAACCCGTTCTCGATCACGGGACCAATTGTAACCTGCGTGCCGGGCCAGAGCGTTTGCACCGCTTCGGCGAGCACATGGGCGCAATCATGGCGGATGAGTTCAAGCGCGCGGGGATCCTCTCGGCCGACAAATTCGATTGTGGCATCGGATGAAATCGGATCATTCAGATCGGTCACAACACCGTTAAGCGCCATAGCGACGGTGCGTTTGGCGAGCGAGGGGGAAATGCCTTTGGCAATATCGAAACCGGTCAGGCCCGGTTCAAAGGGACGCTTGGCGCCATCGGGGAAGGTCAGGTTGATCATCGTCTCAGTCTCCTTGCTCACTCCCGCGAACCACACGGGTAAGCCTTTTTCCGGGGGGATAACATCAGCGGGAAGCACCATCGCCCGGCTCGATGGCTTCGCAGATATAGGTTGGACCGATGTTGCAAGACCACCAGCGACCATAACGCCATGGCATATACCAGCGCGCCGCAAGGGGCAATTCCTCTGGCACAAGATCAAGGCCGGACGTGCCGAAGGGGTGACAGCGGCATAAGCGGGCCAAGCCAATCCAGCCACCTTTCCACAGGCCAAAACGGTCGATGGATTCATCCATATAGACAGAACATGACGGCAAGTGCCTGCAATGTCGCCCTAAAACGCTGGAAAGTGTGAGCTGGTAGGCGCGAATCAAAAAACGCGCGAGCCGTGCAGGTAACCTTAATAAACGCGTAAAAAGTGTAAAGGGTTGCATCCGGCCTAACACTTCCGTAATAAGAAGCCCGAATGGCGGCATGGTCCGCGGCCAGAGACAGATGGATGACATTGGCGTTTCTGACACATAGAAGCCTTAGCGGTTTGGCACAGGCGACGGTTTTTGTCGCTGCCCTTACGGCTACTTCATCGTATGCAGCCGAGCGGGTCAATCCCGGTTGGTTGTTGTCAGTGAAGGGAGCTACGATTACCACGCCGAATTTTCCGGGTGGTGATCGCTATAGCTTTATCAATTTTCCGGCGGTTAGCGTTGAAACGCCCAGTATTTCCGATCATTTGGTCGGCAAAGACGAGAGTTTGAGCCTTATTTTGTTTAGCCCTAACCCATCGGTCGCGCTGGGAGCGGTCGGTCGGTATGATCCATTGCGCAGGAGTCAACAGGGGTTTACTAGCAATGACACGCGCTGGGTTGTTGAACCGGGCATCTTTGCCGAATATTGGGCAGCGCCCAATACGCTACGCATTCGCGGCGAAATTCGGCTGGGCAGCGATAGCGTGGCAGGTCTCACGGGTACGCTGGGTGCGGATTATGTGCAGCGGGTTGGTAAATTTACCGTGTCTGCCGGACCCCGTATCGGCGTAAGCGGCACGGATTATACAGCGGCCCAATATGGTGGCGACTTTACCGCGCTTGGCGCTTCAGGCGGCTCGATTGATGCGCGTAGCTTTGGCGCGGCGGGTCTCGTTAAATTTGCGGCGGGTAAAAACTGGTCGACTTCAGTTTTTGCCAATTATGACCGCGTGATGCTGACAACGGGTACGTTGCAAAACATAAAACCGCCAACGATTAATGATGAGTTACGCGTTGGGGCGTCGATCAATTTTAATTTGACGCCGCCCGGTCGGTAATTTCATCAACCGCTTTGACAACGGCATCAAAAGTGAGCAACGTCGATGCGTGGCGCGCTTTATAGTCTCGAACAGGCTCTAACACAGCAATATCCGCCCATTTTCCGCCCGGCGGCTCGCCATTCTCTTTCAACATTGCGCGAACGGTAGAGCGGATATGGCGCAATTCCTGTGGTGTCGCGCCGATGATGTGCCGCGCCATGATCGACGAAGAAGCCTGACCGAGCGCACAGGCCTTAACCTCATGAGCGAAATCGGAAATTTTTCCGTCCTGCATCGAAAGATCAACGGTCACGGTTGAGCCGCAAAGCTTCGAATGGACGGTGGCGGACGCGTCCGGTGCGGCTAAACGTCCCTGACGGGGAATATCCGCCGCCAGTTCAAGAATGCGCTTATTGTAAATTTCGCTGATCATTCGAAGCCTAAAAAAATAAATAGCTGGCAAAATTGACCATATAGCCCATATAATCTTCTTCAGCGATAATTACGAGAGCCGCTTTGATATCGATTAATGTTCGTCCTCCTTTTTCTTTTTGAGTGGTCCATTTGTTCGTTCGAGCCGTAATCTTTTCATCTTTACTGTATTGGAGGCACCATGGACGCCGTGGTTAAGACCCTATCGATCAAGCATATGCAGCAGACGGTGACGAAACCCGCCCCCGTTCTTCGGCCCTCCCGCGAGGAGGCAGAAGCTGCTGTTCGGACGTTAATCGCGTGGGCGGGGGATGATCCTTCGCGCGAAGGATTGCTCGACACGCCAAAACGCGTCGTCAAAGCCTATGACGAGTTTTTTCAAGGCTATCAGTCAACCGGAACCGATGTGCTCGACAAGGTATTCGAGGAAGTCGCGGGCTATGATGATATGGTCTTAGTCCGTGATATTCCTTTCTCCTCGCATTGTGAGCATCATATGGTGCCTTTTGTCGGCACCGCGCATGTCGCCTATTATCCGTCTGAAGGCGTGGTCGGGCTTTCAAAGCTTGCCCGTGTCGTCGATGTGTTCGCCAAGCGGCTGCAAACGCAAGAAACCATGACGGCGCAGATTGTCGACGCGATTGAAGAAGCGCTTCACCCGCGCGGCGTAGCGGTATTGATTGACGCCGAGCATATGTGCATGTCCATGCGGGGGGTGCAAAAGCAAGGGGCATCGACGATTACGACGCGGTTTACGGGTGTGTTTCGCGATGATCCAACTGAGCAAGCGCGGTTCATGACCATGCTGCAAGGCTATCGCGCCAGATAGTGGGGCCTTTATTCGTGATCATACTGTGTTAAGAAGCCTCGCATTTTGCGGGGCTTTTCTTTGGAATAGAGGACGATCTATGACCATTTCTCCCAAGCTTTCGCCGCCGGGCCAACAACAGGATGTTGAAAATGGCTTGGTCTTGACGCCTAAATTCGACGCTTCCGGGTTGATAACGGTCGTGACGGTGGAGGCTGAAACAAACACCGTGCTGATGGTCGCCCATATGAATACTGAGGCGCTCGCCAAAACGCTTGAAACGGGACGGGCCTGGTATTGGTCACGTTCCCGCAAGGCCTTATGGCTAAAGGGCGAAACCTCTGGACAAGTTCAAACCGTCAAGGAAATCAGGGTCGATTGCGACCAAGATTGCCTCTTGCTGCGCGTCGAAATCGGCGGCGATGGCGGGTGTTGCCATACAGGCCGGCCGCAATGTTTCTATCGCCGGGTCGATGGTGTGTCTGACGACGGCACGGTACGATTAAGCTGGGTGTGACCGCCTTATCCCGCTGCGATATAGGCCATAATGGCGCTCTTCTCGCTCTCCATCTCGGCTAAACGGTGTTTGACGACATCGCCAATCGAGATGATGCCGACGAGCTCCTTATCCGCCATGACGGGAACATGCCGAAAGCGTCCACGCGTCATCAGATCCATCACTTCCGCGACCGATGCGTCCAATGAGCATGTTATAACCGTTTGCGTCATATGATCGCGCACACGGTCCTCCAAGGCGTGGGAACCTGCGACCAGTGCACGGATAATATCGCGCTCTGATAGAATGCCGATAACGCGATTATCGGCATCAACCACCACCAGAGCACCGATGCGCTTTGAGGCTAAGTGCAGGATCGCTTGTGCGATCTGCGTATCGGGACCAATAACTTCGGTATGATGGCCTTTTTGGGCCAATATATGCTTTATACCCATGATCATCCTCCCCGTATTTTTTGTACGATGTGAGGCCATGGAAACGAGAGGCCATGCCTCACTGATCCGTGCACTGGGAACGCTATTTCACCGCGCATCCAACGCACGATAACGATTTATAAGATCGCCTCTTTTTAAGAAATTAGCAACAGGCCATTTATCGGGGGGAAGCCTTATGGCGCATGACCCCTTAACCCTCACCCTCCATGATCGGAAGCGGCGGGTCGATGAACGAAAAGGCTAATAAACCAACCAAGAACCCGCCGAGATGCGCTTCCCACGCAATCGAACCTTGGGTCAGCCCGAGGGGGACGCCCGCAAGGCCCGTGGCCAGGTTAATCGCAAGCCACAGCATGATAAATTGCAACGTTCTCCGGTCACGAAAGGTTTGGACCAGAGGCAAAGCTGGCGCGTGATAGCTGCCCGTCGCGTTGAGCGAGAAGCCCGACAAGGATTCGCCCGGTTGAAAGACAAATCGGATCGCTGAAGCCATGATCCCAGATACCGCTCCCGAGGCTCCAATCATCGGCATGACATCATCCGTGTGCGTGAGATAATGCGCCGCCGCAGCCCCGATGGCCGATAGTATAAACAAGCAAAGGAACCGCATAACGCCCAATCGCCGCGCCACGAGACTGCCAAAGGCGAGCAGCCATGCCGAATTCATCAAGACATGCGCCCAGCCCGCATGAAAAAAGGCATAGGTTAAAAAACTAAGGGGCAAGGCGCTTGGTTGCGCCAGCACATATTCGGCAAGCTCAGCCGTTCCTTTTAAGGAGCCATCCTCTGGCCTGGCAGCCGCAATATCCATGAGATGACGCAAGACGCCGCCCGAAAGCCGCTCCGAAACATCGGCGGGAATAAACCCATAGGTCATGATCCATTCGCTTGCGGTCTCGGTATCGAGCCAATCCATCCCGAATTGAACCGCAAGCATGGCGCCTATTAATCCTAGGACCACGGCGGGTACGTTAAAAATCGGTTCGCGTTGCACGCATGTCCCCTCCGTCTAATATGTCTTTTCTCTGGAGCGATGCAAAACGTCAAGCCATTGCGGGCTGATGACCATCGACTTTGCGTTTAAAAGAGAATGAATCGTTCGAATTTTTTTATAAGACAAGTTATTAATTTTGATTAACTAGTCTTCACCTTGATAACAAAATGCTGTATAGATAAAAAAAACTTTAAATTTCTAACAAATATCTAACAATAAATTGTTGATATTACTATAAAATTTTCAAAATTATCTTTGCAAGATAAAAGTATTTTCGTGCCAAAGTTGAGCTACTTGAAATGATAACCCCATTCGCTCAGAAACGTTATTTAAACTGGGCGAATCTCATCCCGCTCATGTGGCTCAAATGATAAGACACATTGCTTTATTTTTCAGTTTTCTATGTTTCTTTACGCTTATAAATACAACCTATGGAATTTCTAAAGAAGTAAAACTTCCTATGGTTGTAACATCTGCTGAAATTTTAGGCGAATTAACGCCGCCTTTTGGATGGCGGGATTTTTGCCGGAAATACCCAGAAGAATGTGATGATCGATTGAGTGGGCCATCACATATAGAACTCACACAAGATATATGGCAAACCTTACGAAACGTAAACGAAGCGGTTAATCAAGAGATTCAGCCCGTTTCGGATCTTGAGCATTGGGGTGTTGTTGAATCTTGGGATATTCCGACGGACGGCAAGGGGGACTGCGAAGATTATGCCTTATTAAAACGTAAGATGCTCATCGCCCTTAAGCTTTCGCCCTCCGCCCTCCTTATGACCGTTGTCTATAACCGCCGCCACGAAGGACACGCCATTCTAACTGTTGTTACCGACCGAGGCGATTTTATCTTGGATAATCAAACCGATACAATCATGGGATGGGAACAGACAGGATATCAATTTATCGAACGCCAATCGGCGCGCAGCCCGAATGTCTGGGTGCGATTAAGCGACAGCCCCGCCGAAATTGTTGTCTCATCCAAAAAATAGACATTTCATGGATTTAAAAACGCCGAGCTAAAACCCAATCGGCAATCGCAGGGGTCAACTCTGATACCGATGCGTCAAAGCCTGCCGTTATATCAGAACCGGACAAGCTATTAACGACAACGCGGTTTTGAAATGAGCGACTGGCGACGAGCTTGCCCTCTCGCGTGTCAATCAACCGCATAACCAGCGCAACCTCGACTTGCGTTGGCGAACCAGGCACGAGATTGAAAGATACGATCTCGCTACTAAGCTGGCTTTCACCCACGACGCCCGCCCCTTCTCGCGCAACCGAATAACCTTTTTTCTCAATCGCCCGGATGATCCTCGTTTGAAGGAGCGCTGGCACACGATCCGACCATTGCGCGCCTTCAAGGAAGGTAACCGCGCCATCGGCTCCTCGAACAATCACTCGATCGGTATCAAAAACACGCGGTGCTGTGGGTTCCGATACAATCAGACCATGCGATAAAGGCTTTAGCGCCCCCATCGCAGGAGGGGATAGAAGATCATAGGTGGCAGGAGGTCCCGAGGCGCAGGCACTCAGGATTAAGCCTAACCCAATAAGGACCGATAGGCGTGAGGTATGGATCATATCAATGCCCCGCATAGGCTGGCACCGGAGGCTTTGGTCCGGTGATCAATTGCTGCGGGTTTTGTCTAAATTCGCGTAATGTTCGTTCGATTTCCGCCAGTGTGCGCCGCGCATCAACCGCAATGCCGCTGATTTGACGCAAACCATCGGTGGCAGCCACGCCAAAACGATCGGAGAGATCAGCGGTGCGCGTATCGAGATGGTTGGCGAGATCTCGAATGGAATGGGCGGCATCGCCAATCTCAACAATCGATCCCTTGATTTCGCCTGATCCGATGGCGGTTTCAGCACCCGCGAGAACATTATCGAGGCGATCCGCGGCTTTATTCAAGCGATCCACCAAGTCACCCGCCTTAGTGGATATATCAGCAATGGCAGAAGTCGCCTTTGCAGTTGACCGCATGATGTTTGCAATTGCATCGGGATCGGCGACAAGACCGCGTGAAAAGGTTTGAATATTTTTGACCGTCTCTGTCAAAGGAGCCTCGCTATCCCCGAATATTTTTTCGACATGACCAAGCACCTCGTCGGCGCGACGGGACAGACGCTGGGCGTTTTCAAGCAGATCTTGAAAATCGGATCGATCCGCAATGATCAAAGGCGGATTGGTGACATCATCCACTAAAAGCCGTTTCGAATTAGGCGTTCCGCCCGTCATTTGAATCGACGCGACTCCCGTTAAGCCCTGAAATTCAAGTCTTGCCCGCGTATCCTCATTGATAGGCGTTGCACCATCCACCGAAATCCAAGCAATCACTTTGCCGGGATCGGAGGTTGAAAGCGCAATGGAAGCGACCTCACCAATTTTAAGACCGTTATACAACACAAACGAACCGCGCGAGAGACCCGAGACGGAACCCGTAAATTGAATGCGATACGGCAATTGCGACCGTGTATCGCGACCCGCAGCCCACCAGACGAATAAAAAAGCAATGGCAAGGACGCTCAGGGTAAAAATCCCAATCATGGCATAGTTGGCGCGCGTTTCCATTTAGACGATGTATCCCCGCATTACTTGATCGATCCTGCTCGCTTGCTGTGAAAATACGACTTTAACCACGGTTGATCAGATTTCAGCATCGCGTCAATATCGCCATCCGCAATAATACGCCCATTTCCTAAGGCAGCAATCCGATCACATACGGTGAACAGGCTGCCAAGATCATGGGTCACCATAAAGACAGAAAGGCCCAATGTATTGCGTAATGTTGCGATCAGTTCATCAAATTCAGCTGCGCCGATGGGATCCAATCCCGATGTCGGCTCGTCTAGGAATAAAATTTCAGGATCAAGCGCAATGGCGCGCGCCAATGCCGCGCGTTTGATCATACCGCCCGATAATTCAGACGGAAATTTCAACGCGGCATCGGGCTTTAATCCAACAAGGGAAAGCTTTGCGTAGGCCAATTCATCCATCAGCTTTGGCGATAAATGCCAATATTCGCGCATCGGGACTTGGACATTTTGTAAGACGTTCAGCGAGGAAAAAAGCGCGCCTTGCTGAAACAATACGCCCCACCGGCGTTCAATGAGACGTCGATCCGCCGGTGTAATTTGATCGAGATTGGAACCGAAAGCCGTTATCTGTCCGGAGGCTTTTTTGATCAACCCCAAAATACTCCGCATCAGGACGGATTTACCCGAACCGGATGGGCCAATAAACCCCATAATCTCACGCCGCCTGAGATCGATGGTCAGCCCATCCATCACCCGCTTTGGGCCAAAAGCCACCACAAGATCCTTAACCGAGATAATTACCTCGTTCGGCCCTTTGGCAAGCTTAGGTGTTGAAGGATCGGTCATGCTCATCCTCAAAAGCGGATCGCAGCAAAAAACATGGCAAAAATACCGTCCACGACGATGACCATAAAGATGGATTTAACGACCGCGCTGGTGACCTGACGGCCAAGGGACTCAGCCGACCCCCGTACCGAAAGACCATCCCCACAGGCAACAAGCGCAATAACCAAGGCCATGAAGGGAGCCTTTATAAGGCCAGCAAAGAAGGTTTGCAGCGTAATCGCGTCTTTGAGCCGCTCAAGATAAACATCCGTCGAAATGCCGGCATAAAGCCATGAGACGACACCGCCCCCGAAAAGCGCCGAAAGATCGGAAATAAACGTCAAAAGCGGCAAACCTACAACCAGCGCGATAACGCGTGGCAGAACCAGAATTTCAATCGGGTCTAACCCCATGACGCGAAGCGCATCGACCTCTTCCCGCATCGTCATGGAGCCGAGTTCAGCGGTAAAGGCCGAGCCGGATCGCCCAGCGATCATGATGGATGTCAGCAAAACCCCTAATTCCCGAAGCACAAGAATGCCAATGAGATTAACCGCAAAGGTCGACGCACCAAACCGATTAAGCTGAAAAATCCCCTGCTGGGCAACGATAGCCCCCACAAGGAAAGAAATGAGCATAATGATGGGTACGCCCCGAAAAGCGACCTGCTCAAGTTGGGCCACGATGGACGTAAACCTGATCCGATGGGGAGTAAGCAGAAGTTTACCAAAGGTCGCAATCACCTGGCCCAGAAAGCTGGTCGAGCTCATAAAATCATGACCCGCCGAGACAACGCTTTCGCCAATATCAGCCATCAAGCCAACGGCTTTATTCCCGCTTGAGAGGTTAAGCTCAGGGGCTTTAACACGGCTCATCTCGTCAAGCAGGACTTTGGTGGCATCGCTTGCGCCTTGAACCGATAAAACACGCCCAGCGGCCTGCCCTTCGCGGATGGCTCGATCAATGACGAGCGCACCCAAAGTGTCAAAGGCGGCCAATTTGCTAAGATCCATCACCAAAGGATCGGTGCTTGTGGTTTTCAGCAAACGATCCGCCATTGCTTCAACCTCATCGGCACAGGCCGATGACCACGCACCCTCTAAGGAAAGAAGACTTCCGCTTGCTGCCGTTGAAACCGTAAATTCGGGCTTTTCAGCCATGGATGGGTCCGATCGTGTATCGCATTACGCCCTCATACCCTTCCTCCATCTGTCACGCTCTTTCAAGGTGTCGGGATGATGGATGACGGGCCGCCAACGGTTTCATTTAATCCAAGACATCCTGAACACCACGGTAACGATCCGTTGAGATAACGCGGATATAATCACCACCGTTGCATAGTTTGATTTGAGAAAAAACATAAATTCAGGACGATAGAAACAATGGATGACCGATCGCAATCAGCCATAGCGGACGAAGAGAGCTTTGAAGCCATTGAACAGGCTGTGATGGAAACGGCCCGCGGACGCTGGTTTTTGGCGGAATTTGCCGTGCGCAACCGACAGGCAGAGACAATAACCTTATTAAAATCCATTTCGAGGTTGGAAAAGGGGATCGCCCGTTCGAGTACGCTCGATGGTAGCATCGAAATGCGCACAAGACTGATCCGGCTGATTGAAGACCTCGATATGTTGGTCGCAGCTTTAACAGGGGACGCGTCAAAATTGAGTGACGCGCCGCAAAAACTCAACGAGTTTGTTCTGGCAAGCGAAAAAACATGCATCGAAATGGCCGTAGTCGCCGATGCGGCCCGCGACATTTCGGCGCGGCTTGCGGCCTCTCATATCGACAATGACGGTTTAGCGGAACTCGACTACCAGCTCACCGAACTCGTGCGACTGTCATCCGAACAAATGACATCGATGCGGCGCTTTGAAGCGCTGACCGAAATTCAGCGCCACGCGCGGAACCGCTTGACCGAGATCATTCATTCTTACGGGCCTTCGTCGTTTCATGACGCGCCGCTTGGGCCGGCCGCGAATGACCTGATAGACGGGGATAAGGACGAGGGCGAGGGGCCAATTTCCGCCTTGGATATTGGCGCTTAAGCCGTGCCTTCCGTTTCTGAATGGCTGATGTCCACGATTAGCTCTTGCTCCGCGCGCGGCGATACCGTTTTATCCGCTTTGAAAAATGGATAGGGAGTACGCGCCGTGGATCTCGGAATTGCAGGCCGGAAGGCTATTATTTGTGCCTCAAGCAAGGGATTAGGCAAAGGCTGCGCGATGGCGTTGGCAGAAGCCGGGTGCGAGGTTACCATCAATGGCCGCAATCTTGATATTCTCTTAGCCACCGCAAAAGAAATACGCGAGAAGACCGGAGCCGTGGTTCACGTAGTCGGCGGTGACGTATCAGAACGCGCCGTACAGGATGCGCTTTTAGCGGCATGTCCCGAGCCTGATATTTTGATCAACAACAATGGCGGGCCGCCCTTGAAGGATTTCCGGACGCTTGACCGCGAGGCGATTTTAAGTGGTGTCGTGCAAAATATGGTCACACCGATTGAACTCGTGCAACGGGTGATCGATGGGATGGTGGCGCGGAAATTTGGCCGGATTATCAATATTACGTCCGCCTCCGTTTTAACGCCTTTGAGCGGGCTTGATCTCTCCTCTGGTGCGCGTGCCGGGCTTACCGCCTTTTTGGCAGGCGTGGCGCGCGATGTGGCGCACGCGAATGTGACGATTAATGCCATTTTGCCAGGCATGTTTGATACCGACCGTATCCGTAATAATTTTGCCAATGCCGCCGCACGACACAATGTTTCAGAAGATAAAATCCGTACTGAGCGGACAAATAATGTGCCGGCCAAGCGCTTGGGCGAAGCCGATGAATTTGGCAACCTCGCCGCCTTCTTGGCGAGTGCACATGCGGGCTATATCACCGGACAGAATATATTGATCGATGGCGGCGCGTTCCGCTCGGCCTTTTGATCCTTGAGGTAAGGCGCGCGTCGTGTGAATCCGCTGATTGGCATTGGGCTTAAAATCATCTCGACCTTCGCGTTTCTGGCGATGTCGACATTGGTAAAACTGGCGAGCGCCGATATGCCGATTGGCGAATTGATGTTTTTCCGTGCCTTCTTTGCGCTTATACCGCTCGGCATCTGGCTGTGGTGGACCGACGAATTGCGCAGCGCTGTGAAGACGACGCGGCTTTCCGGCCATCTGGTGCGCTCGATTTCTGGCGCGGGCGGCATGTATTTCGGCTTTGCAGCGCTTGCTTTGCTTCCCCTCCCCGATGCAACCGCGATTGGCTATCTCGCACCGCTTGTGGCAACCGTCCTCGCCGCATTTTTATTAAAAGAAGATGTGCGGCTTTATCGGTGGTTTGCGGTGGCTATCGGGTTTATGGGGACGCTGGTAATGGTCGCGCCGCATATGGCGCAAGGCGATGTATCAGCTTTTCTTACCGCAGGACCTGCGCTGGGCGCGCTTGCGGGCATAACGGCATCGGCGTGTAACGGATTTTCATCCATCCAAATCCGAAAACTCGCGCAGATTGAGCGCACGGGTACGATTGTTTTTTATTTTCTACTCGTTACCTCCACCATCGGCCTAATTCTTTCGCTTTTTGCCTGGCGGCAACCAACGCCCTATGAAGCAACTTTGTTAATTTGCTCCGGCTTTTTAGGCGGCATTGGCCAAATTCTGATTACGTCGAGCTATCGCTTTGCCGATGCTTCGGTGATTGTATCCTTTGAATATACAAGCCTCGTCTGGGCCGTTGCGATTGGCTTCTTTTTGTTTGGTGATATCCCGCACCCTGCGGTTTTTGCAGGAGCAACCATCGTGATTGCATCCGGGCTTTATGTCGTTTATCGCGAAAGGCGAATGAGCCAAGCGCGACAGGCGATTGATCATACCCTAACGGAACCCCTGCTCTGAGTTGATGTCCATGACCGCCATCGCTGTAACCATTGCAGGATCTGACTCAGGCGGCGGCGCGGGTATTCAAGCCGATCTTAAAACCTTCTCGGCTTTGGGCGTTTATGGCGCGAGTGTCATCACGGCTCTGACCGCTCAAAACACGAGGGGTGTTAGCGCCATCCATGATGCACCGGCTGAATTTGTAACGGCGCAAATTGATGCGGTTTTTTCGGACTTGCGCGTCAATGCCGTCAAGATTGGAATGCTCAGTCGGATCGATATTATTCAGGCCGTTGCCGATGGGCTTGATCGCTGGAAACCTGCTTTTACGGTGCTTGATCCGGTGATGGTGGCGACCAGCGGTGATCGTCTCATCCAAGATGATGCGATTGGCGCGATTGTCACAGATTTATTTCCATTAGCCACCTTAATCACGCCTAATTTGGCGGAGGCGGCTGCGCTTTTAAACGAACCAATGGCGCATGATACAACAACCATGGAACACCAAGGCAAAGCGCTTATCACATTGGGCGCGCGCGCTGTGTTGATGAAAGGCGGGCATGGCACGGGGGATGAAAGCATCGATGTGCTTGTCACCAAACAGCATAGCGAGCGTTTTAATGCACCGCGTATCGCTACAAACAATACGCATGGAACGGGATGTACGTTGTCTTCTGCGATTGCTGCCGAGCTTGCGAAAGGTCATTCGCTTTCGGAGGCGATCCGCTCGGCGAAAGATTATGTAACGCAAGCGCTCGTAGCATCGGAAACGCTTGAAATCGGTAATGGTAACGGACCTGTGCATCATTTTTATCGCTTCTGGAAATGATACCCGATTGGCTCCGATGGACAACGCCGCTTAAACTGTCGCTTTATCGTTAAGTGTTACGCGTGCGCGGGAAAGGCAGAATTAAAATTCATCTTGCCATTTTAGACTGTTTTAATTAACAAAAACGTTCTTACTATCAAACGCTTGCTGTGATCTCCCGCAGGCGCTTTAGGGGGTTTTCCATTATGGGCGTCGAAGGCAAAGACAAGGTACGCGTGCTGGAGAGTGGCGCTCATGCGCTCTCCGGCCAGCTTGGTAAAACCATTCAGCGGTTGCGGAAGGCCTATCACCTCTCGCTCTCCGAGCTTGCCGAACAATCCGGCGTCGCCAAATCGATCATCAGTCAAATTGAGCGGAATGAAACCAACCCGACACTTGCAACCATATGGCGGCTGTCGCAAGCGCTTGATGTGTCGATTGAGCGCGTTTTGTCGATCTCAGAAGATGAGCCCTTTATTGACCGAACCTCGCGCGGCGACACGCCGATCCTTTTATCAGACGATGGCAAAGTGCGGCTCGGCATTATCGGCTGGATCAAGACGGTCGAATGGCTGCAATGGTATGATGTCAATGCCGAACCCGGCGGCGTGCTCGAATCAGACGCCCATCAACGCGGGTCGATTGAGTGCCTCTCGGTGTTAGAGGGCGAATATGAAGTGGAAGTCGCAGGCGTCGTGCAAACGGCGCGAGCAGGTGAGACACTGCGCTATCGGTGTGACAGACCACACACGGTTAGAAACGTCTCAGACGCACCCGCTCATGCGACGATGGTGTGTATTTTGAAAGCGGCGGTGATGGAGTGAGTTCCCTTTCGATGATATAAGGAATAATCATTGAGGTTGCACCATGAAACACACTTATGATCTTTTCGAAACGCCCCTGCCTCACCCCGGCGAGCATTTGCGGGAAGACTATTTACCGGATTATGGGCTGACACCCGGCGCATTGGCGAAGGCGATGGGGCTGAAAGACCGTACACGGATCGAAAGAATCGTGCGCGAACAGCAACCGATTACGCCGGACACGGCCTTGAGGCTTGCTAAAGTCTTTGAGACGTCGGCAGATTTTTGGATTGGATTGCAATCCTCGCATGATCTATCGGTTGCCGCCATCAAGGCGCGGGACGAATTAGCTTCCCTAAAGCCATTGGCAATCGCCTAAAAGACTTGATTAAAAACGGGCCAACTGGTCCGTTTTTCTTGATTTTCATGCAGAAGCCGAATTATTCCGCCGCCATTTTGCTCGCTGCTTGTATCGCCTCAAAAATGCGCGAGGGTGTTGCTGGCATTTGTAAATGATGAATGCCGTAGCCGTGATCCAGCGCATCAATCACCGCATTCATGATCGCAGGCGTTGAGCCGATGGAGCCTGCCTCCCCTGCGCCCTTGATCCCCAGCGGGTTGGTCGTTGAGGGGACGTTTTTCGTCTCGAAATGGAAGTTCGGCAGATTGTCTGCGCGGGGGAGCGTGTAGTCCATGAGGCTTGCCGAAATGAGCTGCGCGTCTTTGTCATAGACCGTGTGCTCCATCAGCGCTTGGCCGATGCCCTGCGCCACGCCGCCATGCACTTGGCCTGCGAGCAGCATCGGGTTGACGGCAATGCCAAAGTCATCGCAAATTGTGTAATTGACGATCTCGACAACGCCCGTCAACGGATCGAGTTCGACTTCGGCGATATGCGTGCCGTTTGGATAGGTCGCATCCGGCGGGGTGAAGTCGCCAAGACCGCGCGTCATATCAGGCGTGGCAGCGGGGAGATTGGCGATATCGGCGAAACTGATCTTTTTATCCGTACCCGTGACGCGCACCGTACCATCGACGATTTCAAGATCGGCAATGTTGGTTTCGAGCTTATCGGACGCCAGTTTCTTGAGTTTTTCGGAAAGGTCTTTGGCCGCCACAAAGGTCGACACCCCGCCAACGGGGATGGAGCGAGAGCCGCCCGTGCCGTTTCCCGTTGCGATACGGGCCGTGTCGCCCTGCACAACCTTGATTTTATCGAGCGGCAAATCGAGATGCTGCGAGGCAAATTGGGCGTAAGCCGTTGCATGGCCCTGCCCGTTGGATTGCGTACCGGAATAGATCGTAACCGAACCATCTTTCTCAAGATCAACGGCTACTTCTTCTCCATCGCCCCAAGCGGTACATTCGATATAGGTCGCCATGCCGATGCCCCGCAGCTTGCCAGCCTTTTTCGACGCTTTGAGGCGATCTTTGAAAGTAGCCCAGCCTGCCACTTCCATCGCTTGTGTCATGTGCTGATCGAAATCGCCCGTATCATAGGTGCGCTCGCCAATCGGCGTTTTATAGGGCATGGCCGATGGTGCAATGAAGTTTTTGCGACGAATGGCTTCCGGCTTCATGCCCAATTCGCGCGCCACATAATCGACAAGGCGCTCAAGATTATAGGCCGCCTCCGGGCGACCCGCACCACGATAGGCGTCAACAGGCACCGTGTTGGAATAAACGGCGCGCAAGCGAACGGCGATATCCGGCGTTTGATACACACCCGTCATCATCGATGCACAAAGATAATGAATATAAGGGCCAAATTGCGAGCAATAGGCGCCGAGATTGCCAATCACATCGGCCTTAAGCGCCAAGAATTTGCCTGATTTATCAACCGCAAGAGAGGCCGTTGTAATATTGTCGCGGCCATGGGCATCGCCTAGGAAATGGTCAGCGCGATCAGCAATCCATTTCACTGGACGCTTTAAGCGGCGCGCGGCTTCGAGCACCAAAGGATATTCGCGGTACATGAAGCTTTTGGTGCCAAAACCACCGCCGACATCGCCCGTCATCACATGCAGCTTGTCGGCTTTCACCTTCATGATTTTTTCGGCCAGCGTATCACGCAGGCCATGGACGCCTTGGCTGGATACGGTGAGCTTGAGCGTTTTGGTGGCGGCGTCATACTCACCAACCGCACCGCGCGTTTCCATATAGTTTGTGATTAGACGGTTATTCTCAATCTCAATCGTTAAAACGCGATGGGCTTTGGCAAAAATTGCATCGACTTTTTTGGTATCACCAAGGGTTTGCTCATACGCCAAATTGTCTTTGACTTGCGGCCAGACCAGTGGTGCGCCTTTAGCGAGCGCCGAGCGAATATCGGAAACAGCGGGTAGAGCTTTGTATTCGATCTCAATCGCCTCGGCGGCTTCCTTTGCCGCGTTTAGCGTTTCGGCGACGACAAACGCAATGGCGTCGCCCACAAACTTCACCGTGCCTTTGGCGAGCACCGGAATATCGGCGACGTAATTTTGCGAGCCGTCATCGTTTGGAAGCGGGGCCAGGCAAGGCACATCGCCTAATTCGGCAATATCATCGGCGGTTAAGATCAGCTTGACGCCCTTAACGGCTTTGGCCGCATCTGTATCCTTGATCGTGAAAGTGGCATGGGCATAGGGGCTGCGCAAAACAAAGGAGACCAATTCCTTATCGGGCGAATAATCGGCCGTATAATGGCCACCCCCCGTGAGCAGGCGAACATCTTCCACGCGACGAATGGGTTGACCGATTCCGAATTTTTTCACGCTCATGGCTGCTTCCCCGATTCAAAATATTATCTGATTATAGGTCACTTTATAGTCATTTGGCGAGGGCTTAACCCGCGCCTGCGGCGTTGCGCCTCTCTCGCTAAAGTCCGGTCTCAACCGGCTGGTTTTGCGCCACCCAGTCCAAAAAGCCCCCGGCGTAATGGGCGTCAATCGGTAGGCCTTGCTCAAAGGCCATCGCCGCCGCCGTAAGCGAGCGCCGCCCGGAACGGCACGACAACACGATGCGACGACCTGCCGCATCTGGGATATCCGAAATATGAAAACTTGAGAGCGGCACCAGAACCGACCCCGGAATATGGCCCGCTTCAAACTCATGGGCCTCTCGCACATCCACCACAAGGATCGAGGAGGCTGCAAGGCCTGCGGTGATATCATCGACGCTTAAATTTTCAACGAGGGGAGGACTTGCAGCGTTCATCTTAAAGTTCCGTAGCCATGCAAAAAAGGATTTTTCTTCTCTAACCTTAACGCATGATAGAAAATTTGGAAGTCCATGCGATAAAATCGTGTATGCCACCCACAGCAGGAAGAAGCCTAATCCGCGTGCGCGGCTGGCGCAGGCATCGACAGGTGATCATTTGGCTTTCTGAGTAGAAAGACCAAAGGTATTGCCAACAGCGTCACGAAGAACATCAGTAGATAGTCATTGCTATAGGAAATAAGGGTCGCCTCGCGCATGACGAGGCCTTCGATCATGCCCTGTCCCGCGATGGTTGCAGGGTCAAACATATCGGAAGCGCTGCTGAACGGTAGCCCAAAACTGAAAGGTGATAGGGTCTCCGCTATCCGTGTCCGATAAAGAGCCGTGCCGGATACCAGTTGCGAGATGACAATCGAGACGCCGATGGAACTGCCAAGGTTACGAATAAGCGTCCAAAGCGCAACACCATCGGTACGCAAGACGGCGGGTAGTGTCGCAAAAGCCGCACTGTTTAAGGGTACAAAGATAAACCCTAAACCAAGGCCCTGCACAATGCTGGTTTCGGCAATCCATAAAGCTGATGTATCGGGTGAGAAATAGATATTCTCCCAAATCGACCACAATGACATCAAAAGTCCAAGGGCCACGAGTGGCCGTGCATCGAATGATTTGAGGAGACGTCCGACAAGCATCATCGCCACCAATGTTCCAATGCCGCGAGCACCGAGCAATTCGCCAGCGGCTAACACCGGATAACCCATGACATTTTGAATAAAGGGCGTGATTAAGGCCATCGAAGCCAGTAAAATAATCCCAACAATAAACATTAAAAACAACGCAACGGTAAAATTCCAATCGGTAAAAACAGCCAATGGAATAAAGGGGCGCTCGGTGGTTAGGGCATGGGCCAAAAAGATATAAAGGCCTGAGGCTGCAATCGCTGCCTCGGTGATGATTTCAAGCGAGTTAAACCAGCCGACTTGCTCACCGCGATCAAGCATCAATTGAAACGATCCAATGGCGATGGACAGCGCGATGAAGCCTAACCAGTCAAAGGGAATATCTTTTCGGGCAGGCGTTTCTTCCATAATGGCTGAGAGGCCCAGAACGGTTAAAATGCCAAAGGGCAAATTGACAAAAAACACCCAGCGCCAACTAAGCGCTTCGGTTAGCCAGCCACCTAAGGTTGGCCCCATAATGGGGCCTAGCATCACGCCCATGCCCCAAATCGCCATTGCTTGCCCGCGTTGTTCGATTGGGTAAGCATCAAGCATAACGGCTTGCGACAAGGGCACGAGTGCTGCACCGAACACGCCTTGCAACAAACGAAATAATACCATCTGCTCAATGCTTTGCGCGACCCCGCATAGCATTGAAGCGACGGTAAAACCTGCGGCGCAGACAATGAATAATTTTTTGCGCCCAAAGCGCATCGACATCCATCCGAGCGGCGATGTCATGATGGCGGCGGCAACGATATAAGAGGTGAGCACCCAGCTTACTTGATCTTGTGTCGTCGCCAGTGAGCCTTGCATATAGGGCAGCGCGACATTGGCAATCGTTGTATCAAGCGCTTGCATGATGGTTGCCATCATCACGCAAATGGTGATGGCAATCCGCTTAAACGCTTCGGAGCTTTGATCAGCCATTGCGCTTACTTTTTCACCTCAGCGTGTGCTGCTGATGTAAAGCCTAAAATAGAGGCGAGCGTGCGGACATGGCCTGTATCGATTTCGACCTGCGCGCTCATTCCCGTGCGTAACAGTGTAAGATCCCCGCCATCGGTAAACTCGATCCGAATAGGGACGCGTTGAATGACTTTAACCCAATTGCCACTGGCGTTTTGCGCGGGAAGAACCGCAAATTCTGCACCCGTTCCGGGGCTTAATGAGGCTAGTGTGCCGTGCCATATACGACCCGGATAGGCATCAATCGAAATCGCCACCGATTGGCCTTCGCGGATATAGGTTAAGTCCGTCTCTTTGGGGTTGGCCATGATCCACGGATGCTCATCAGCAACAAGCGCCAACACGGATGTGCCGGGTGTTAAATAGCGACCAAGTTGGATAGAGGATACTTGCGTTGCAACGCCTGCAATCGAAGCGCGAACGACCGTTCCATCAAAATCACGGATTGCGCGATCCCGTGCGGCTTTTGCTTCGACATAGGGTGCATAATCATCAAGCACGAGATCGGCATTGCCTTGCAATTGAGCCAAGGTCGTTGCCTTTTGGGCGAGTAAGGCTTCAAGGGCATTACGTGCGCTGGCAAGGGCAATATTGGCGCTGTCGACATCGTTTTTGGAAGCGGCTTTGGTTGCGAGTAAATCGGTCTTCCGGTCGGAATCTGCTTGCCTTAAGGTGAGCGTTTCCTTGGCAAGCTCGATTTGTCGATCAACGCTTTTCAAAGTGATTCCTAAGCTCTCAAAACCCGTAATGGTTTGGGCCAAATGGGCATCAGCCTCTTTGACAGCGAGTTCATAAGAACCCGGATCAATCACAAACAGCGGATCGCCCGGCTTAACGCGCTGCCCTTCGGTAACCGCAATCGAAATCACGCGGCCTGCCACCGATGGGGTCACAATAATTTTTTGCGCAGCAACATAGGCGTTGTCGGTCGAGACATAGCGCCCGCCCATCAAATAGGCGGCGGCTGCACCGATTAGAGCCAGAACGGGAATACCCACCAGCAAGATCATCCGCCGGTTCAGCTTTGATTGGCGCTCCGGCGCTTGGGGCGTGGCGTCAGTCATGATCGTCTCCGTGGTCACTGGGTAGAGCGGGTTGTTTTTGGCAGATTTTTAAATTCGTTTTGATGTGCAGCAAGTGCAGCGAGAGTGCTCGGATATCTGCATCACCGAGGCCAGCGAGAGCCTCCTGCATGACACCTTCTCCGGTTGTTGCGAGTTTTTCTAAAACCGGAAGGGCAGCAGAGGTCAGATAAAGTCGATTGATGCGGCGATCTTGCGGATCATGTCTTCGCTCGACGAGGCCTGTTGCACTTAACCTATCGATGATCCGGGCCAGTGTGATGGGGGCAATGTCAATTTGCGAAGCGAGATCGGATTGCTTCAGCCCTTCTTTGCGCTGCACGCGGGCGAGCACTGACCATTGCGCCCGCGTCATACCAAACTCACGCGCCCGCTGATCGACCACGGTGCGCAAGGCACGGGCGGCGTCCGACAATAAAAAGCCGAGTTCCCGGCGGGGCGAAGATAACAGAGGCATCGTATAACCAAGCTTATAATAAGCGTGCTTATGATTTATATAAGGAGCGAGAGCAATGGTGATTAGGGAAGCTCAGCTCTGCATTTTTAGCGTAAGAGGGCTGAAAGTCTGGCTCGGATGGGGAGAATGCCGCTATAGGCCAGCTCCATTAAAGCCAGCAGCGGCGGCCATTTCGCCATTCGACCGAGAAACCGAAAAGATGGGAGCGTTTGCCAAACGAGCGCAAAGCCTTCAGCACCGGAGACAAGCGACCCATCCGCACGGCGCACATGAAACCGCGTGAGCGCTTTATCCCGATCAAGCCCCTCCCCCAAATCAGGCAGGTTTTCAGCCGCGACATCGACAAAACTCAGATTCTGAGAACCCGCGCAGCCTTTGTAATGGTTAATTTCGAACCGACAAATGGGACATGCCCCATCAAAATAGACGGTGAGATGCGGTGTTTGGGATAAATCGGACACTGGAAATTCCTGTTGTTGCTGACACGTTTACGTCCGAGACCGCCAAAAGGATGCCCGCAAGGGACAATTTGTTTTCATGCAAACGGGAAAAGCTTTTGTTTATCGGGACTGATCTCCATATCATGAGCAAGAATTTGAAATGGGAGAGCGTATTATGCAATTGCAAGGCATTCATCATCTCACTGCGGTTACGGCCAATGCCAAAGGTAATCACGATTTTTACACCCAGTTTCTGGGGCTCAGGCTGGTCAAAAAAACCGTCAATCAGGACGATGTGAGCGCCTATCACCTTTTCTTTGCCGATGGCAAAGCCTCGCCCGGTTCTGATATCACTTTTTTTGACTGGCCCGTTGGCCCCGAGCAACGCGGCACCAATTCGATTTCGCGCACGGCCTTGCGGGTGAATGGCTCGGCTACATTGAGCTATTGGGAAAAGCGCATCGCGGATGCAGGGCTCGCCTATAAAAAAACCACCGTACATGATGGCCGTCTCACCTTGCTGTTTGAAGACCCGGAAGGTCAACGCTTGGCCCTGGTCGATGATGGCGGTATAGGCCCATCCCATCCGTGGGAAAAAAGCCCCGTGCCTGCTGAACATCAAATTCGCGGGCTTGGCCCGATTACGCTAACGGTTGCTGATCGGCGATATACCGATTTAGCACTCACCAAAATTTTAGGCCTGGAAGAGGTCCGCGATTATAAATCGCCCGATAGCCCTGATCATCGTGTGCATGTGTACACAATGGGTCCCGGCGGAGCGGCAGCTGAAATTCATGTGGTCGAGCGGCAAGATTTACCAATGGCGCGACAAGGCGCAGGGGCAGTGCATCATGTTGCCTTCCGCACACCTGATATGGACGAATACCATGCATGGGCGGAGCGGTTAAAAGCGCTTAAGGTTCCATTTTCGGGGGAAGTGAACCGATTCTATTTCCATTCGCTCTATTTCCGCGAGCCGAATGGAATCTTGTTCGAAATTGCAACCGATGGCCCAGGCTTTGATGCGGATGAGCCAATGGAAAGCTTGGGCCAAAAACTTGCCCTGCCACCGTTTTTAGAGGGGCGTCGGGCGGAGATAGAGGCGGGGTTGAAGGCGATTTAGGAATGGGTTGCCGATAAGGGGTGGTCGATCAGTGCGCGATCAATCGTGGCTAACAGATGCCCCTCGATTGCGCATTGCGCGAGCAAAATACGGTCAAAAGGATCGCGCGTTGGCGGTAGCGGCTCAAGGCCGTGGAGGACATGACGTTCGTTAATGAGGACGAGCGAGAGGCCAAGTAAATCAACAAGTTTTGGAAGCGTTTCGAGCGGCACAGAGATATGCAGTTTCCCAATCCTTTGCTTAATCGCAATTTCCCAAAGGCTTGCAACGCTAATGAAATGTGTATCGTGGCGTTGTATAGCGTGTTTAACCCGCTCCGGGAGCGCGCTAAATCTGTCCTCGATAAGTGCAAGAAAGACATGCGTATCGAGTAAAATACTCATGCTCAATGCGAGATTGGCCGGAGGAGGATATCTTCGGGCAATGGCTCGTCGAAATCATCGGCAATATAGGTAACAATCGGCTTGCCAAACTCTTTGCTGAACTCGGCTATGGCCTCAAAACGAATGCCCTTTTTGGCTTGATGCGGAACCAAATCAAATAAAGGGAGGCCATTTTGCGTGACCGTAATCGTCTCGCCCCGTTCGATATCGTGGGCTAGCTCGGACAGTCGATTTTTTGCTTCTTGGATCGATATATAAGCCATAATGATGATGTAGTTTAGTATAGCTACTTTTTCAAGAACTAAACCTTGATGCCGTCGATGGCTTATAGGCCTTGCGGTAAGACATTTTAAGAGTATATATGTCGAATAAATTGATAATTATCGACATATATAAATGATATGTCGATGAGCTAAACATAATCAAACAAACATCTTTAAATTTCAAGAAAAATTCGACATATGGCCTTCAGACCAGATAAGCCTTACAATGAATTACCCCTTTTACCGCCCCGGGCGGATATTGAAACACGCGCCCTGTTAAAGTCCTGTATTACCGCCCGGGCCGCTCTCGCGGAGCTTAAAGGGGTCGCGGAGCGTATTCCCAACCAAGCCGTGCTGATTAAAACGATCCCTTTGCTCGAAGCGCAAGCTAGTTCCGAGATCGAGAATATCGTCACGACCTCGGATCGGCTTTTTCGATTTGCCAACGATCCCGGCCTTCAAGCGGATAATGCAACGAAAGAGGCCTTGCGGTATCGAACAGCGCTTTATGAAGGCTTCAAACTCCTTGCGGTAAAACCACTATCAACAGCAACGGCCATTCAAATCTGTCAGACCATTAAAGGTGTCGATCTCGATATACGGACCACACCGGGAACGACATTGGTCAATCATATAACGGGCAAGGTTATATATAGCCCTCCACAAGGTATAGAAGTCTTGCGAGAAAAACTCTCTAACTGGGAACGCTATATCCATACATCCGAAGACATTGACCCTCTGATCCGTATGGCCGTGATGCATTACCAGTTTGAAGCCATCCATCCTTTTATTGACGGTAATGGGCGCACTGGACGTATTCTCAACTTACTGTATTTGGTTGAAACTGAACTGTTAAACATGCCTATTTTATATTTGAGTCAATTCATTAATAACAATAGGAGCGATTATTACCGTCTACTTCTCTTGGTCACGACAGAAAACAAGTGGGAGGAATGGATTTTGTTCATGCTTCGCGGCGTAACTGAAACCGCTCAATGGACAACACGTAAAATTAAATCGATTCACCAGTTGATATCCGTGACGACAGAAAAAATGCGCCAAAATCTACCTAAAATATATTCCCGTGAACTCGCAGAAATGATCTTTGAACAGCCTTATTGCCG
>Ga0316217_10002137_pt1 | contig 24310 bp, 19 predicted proteins | sample 1anoAmetaG_FD_203633 | JGI IMG/M metagenome (GOLD analysis project Ga0316217, IMG submission 203633) | Freshwater microbial communities from Trout Bog Lake, Wisconsin, USA - 1anoA | ecosystem: Environmental > Aquatic > Freshwater > Lake > Hypolimnion/Profundal zone | place: USA: Wisconsin...
TCTGATGGTAGATTCTATTCTGGTGATAGATTGTATTTCTAACAATACACACAATCCAGCCAATAAAACCCTAGATTGAGACACAATAATAAGTTCATCTTTATTCAATCATCAAGTTTTACTTTGCATTTGCTTATATATTCTAGGACTGTAGCTTCTTATATTCTTACTGTCTTACTATCATTCAAGAGATCAGCCAACTGCGAATTTACTCCATCAATGTTATCATCTATCAAATTAAGGTAGGTTAGGCATTTGCTGCGAATAAACCTGATGGCTATATAGTGTGATATGTTAAGATGTTTTGTAAATAAGGGTATTGTGAGAATTTTTTCTGGGTCTGGAGCCTGCGAATTCTAAGAGCTCAAAAGCAACATAAGTGGGAATGGTTGATAATCAACAAATAGGCTGATAACCTCATATGGGTGCCATTGAAAACTCCTTTAAATTTTGGCCCTGACCCTAGAAAAATATCTTTGGGCTGCTGGCAGTCAATCAACTGATTCTATTGAAATTTACTTTTAGTGGTATTTTAGCCAAAATGAGTCAATTTTTCATAAATCATAACTTCTGAAAGGGTAGGTATAGGATATCCAATGCAGTTATGATGGTTGTTTAGGAAATTTAAGTGCCGCGATGAGGGTTCCCACACCGCATGAATAAATCGAAGATATCATAGCTTGGCCTTCAGTTTTTGCCTTTGCAGCATCTTTTCCTAAATCTCGGAAGGGGTGAGGTCCATCTTTAAGAACATAACCGGGAGCTTTTTCTTGCCTAACTGCAATGAAATCTGCATCAGGGATGTACCCCCGTAGTGTAAGAAGTGCTGGATCGTCTTTGCGTTGGTGAGTCTTGTGTATTAGTATTTGTAGCCGTTGTTGTTCAAGGACCTCTGCATTTGGAAATGGAAAGCCTCGATCAGCCTGGCCCCTATGTACTTCTAATGTACTACTCCCAGATGAGAGTAGTAGGCCGTCCCGGGTACAGCATGCATGGGGTCAACCAGGGTCTTGCTCTTCTAGTCGAAGTCTGCAAGGATATCAAACTAGCTGAGCTTGACCTTGCTGGCTCTGTTTTTGTAGTGGTAGCAGTCGAAACCGAGGTTGACTCCAGCAACTTTGCCATCTTCATCCAGACAGATCTAGATAAATGAATAATTACGAAGTTGTAGAAAGCCTGCTGAGGAATGGCACCTTGGTCTTTGAGTTCCTTCTGCCACTCCAGGCATTCAGCTATCTTCATAAGCATATATTTATATGCCTCTTCCTAGGTCTTCACCAGCCCATCCCAAATAGGATTGTGCATTTTGAAGCCTCTGGCAAGCAATACAGCACTTTCTTCGATTTTATCCTCCGTAAGTTCGAACAGTCTGAATTTTTAGGCGAATTCCAGGATCATGTTTCCAACTTAAAATGATTACGTGTGCGATGACATCACCAACAGCATTAATAATCCTTCCTGATCAATCTCAAAAAAAAAAAAAGGAAGGGGTCTATAAAGCCATAAAAGATCAATCTAATCGCCTTGGCCCATTTGGAACCAAATCTAGGACATATATTTCGTATGACGACTGGGAGAAATAAAATCAGTTATTATATCGAATCTCGAATAATTCTAAGCCCAAACTTGGAGTTATAATGGTTCGAGACCTTACACCCTCGGCCTATAAACTTCTCAGCACGTTGTAGCCGACTGGCCAACTCCAGCCTCTCTTTCCAACTAGTACAGCCTGATATTGAGAAAAAACAATGGGAGAAGGGGATGCCGAGTATGCCGGCAAGGCTGTGACTAGTTGGACGGCTTGGGAGTGCTGTTTGATGCCAGATCGAGTGGCGAGGGGTATTGTTCAAGGCTTGGAGAGGTTAATGATTTTAACAGAACTTGCTCGTAAAAATTTAATTCATATTTGATGATGTCATCGCATACATCATCAATGTTTATCTGAGAAATTATCACAATCGCTCGCTTCCATTCTTCGTACGATTACCCAGGGGTTGTAGCCAGGCCTACTCTCGCTCTGAACGATGGACTGAATGAATCGGGGTCAGTTCCAGGAGTAGTATTTTGGGATGCTCGCGTGAGTGATAGAGTGATGATTCTTGTCTCTGGTGGTTTGCTGGTTGGTCTTCGAGCTCGATCTGACTGCTTGAGGCCTCTATACTGACCTAAAGTGAGGGACTGTGTCCATAATGGTCAGTTCGGACGCTTATTGTTTCTGCTTCGTATCAGTATTGGGATGCAGGTGGCTGCGTGCTTAATCGGGATTTGCAACTCTTGGTTTGAATGACGATTTCACTGAATTGGAGCAGAGATATCTATTCGGAATCGTACCTTTTTTGATAGTTGTCCCTACTCTCACAATCCCCGTGAAATTTTATAGCATTGAACAATCTACCCTATCACTACGTCTCTTGCTAGCAGCTCTCCGAATCTATCAATTTCGACATCATCTGTCGTTTTTGACTGCCTCCTTTAGAAATGCATCGGAAGTTGTTGTCTGGGAGCGCCAGAACTAGGTGATTATGCTATCAGGTTGATGTTGATAGGGTCCAATAAAGGTATTTGCGCTCGATTTTTGATGATGAGGTCTGATAGCTCGAGAATCTGGACCATTGATGGGCAATGGATTCAAGATTTTTATCACTGCAGCTAATAATTAATTAAGGTTTATCACTATAAAATATGGAGCAGCCCTGGGACACAACCCTTGAAAGTTCGCTTGTACTGAGCCCTTGGACTCAAACCTCTGGCTCACCATCGGAATACTCAAAGTATGGAAAATACATAGCAATATGCTGCAGGCTACATGAATAGTCGAATATTAGATCATAATTATCTTCAAGCCTGCTTAGTACGCACTGTGATATGGTTATATGGGAAAGATTGAGAAAGGTGGGATTATAAGCTAAGGCACGATATTTAAAAATAGCGATAGAGAGTTAGATAGAGATGGAGAGAGATACCGGGATACGACCGTTTGGATAACCTGAGATAGGGTGGCGAAAGCTAAAGAGGTCTTTTATCTATGATGGTACAATCCCTTTGAAAATAATAACAGAATAATTAACTCGGGTTGCGTTGCTGGCTAGTCAATAATCTTGTGATTATAGCTTTGGCTCAAGTGCTCCAAATCCTTAGCTAAGGGAGAACGAGCATTCTTAGATTTACTGTCCAAATATTGACAGCTTAGTCAATCAATCTAAAAAATTTGATCTAGGTCATAAATTAGGCTATCGGAAATTCAAGGATAAGCCCTAGCTTCAGGTTCTCACTTATCTTGTCTTCATCAAATATCTGTTTGACTGTGACCTTCACCTATTCCTCAAGGAAGAATTTTTAATAGTACTATACTTTTCAGATGTATGGCAAGATGGTTTGGGTTGATTATTGCTGTTGGGTTAGTTCCAAGTTATTGCTAGTTTTTTGGCTGTTATTTAGTCCAATATAATTTGAGTTGCAACTTGCTAAATAATAATTATTGACAAATGTTTTGGTTTACCTAATCTCGATGTTGCAATCGCATTAAAGATAGCTCTTAATTTTAGTTATTTTTAACAATAAATATGACTGTGGCATCTTTGTTGCCTGAAGTACTGTCTAATTATAGGCATTTTAAATAAACTCTAGCATTCATAGCTCTTTATTTGGCTGAAATCCGATCACAAATGAAACTTTTTCAATAAAATGGTTGCTATAAAAATACTACCACCATCCAGCATCAAAGCCAGCAAAAAAAGCTCCCAACCATTTGAGAAGATGCCGTGGCTGCAGGTATTATAGATTGATTATAAATAAAACTATGCACAGCAAAAGCACGACGAAGAGCAGACTCTAGTAATTCAAGCGGCACAAGAAATATCTGAACCGGATCAAATGTACTTCGCTGTATTGTCCTAGATACGAGTAGCCATTTCACCATTCAGCATGCTTTCCCTCAGTAACAATCTACTGCTTCATCGCAACTTTGACCCCAAGTAGGACCTGGTCCCGCGCAAGCAGTCGCAGGAAGTCAAGGAACTTCAGAGGCAGATCATGGATAAGAGGGCGCAGAGGAAGCCCGAGGTGGTGGAGCACAACAACTGGTTTGAGACTGTTGTAAATAAAGATTAGCAGAATGAAGGCAAGTTCAAGTTCAAGTACGAGCCGGCAGACTACTAAATGGAAAAGATACGAAGCCAGATCAATAAACTTTATAGCACATCGCGAGGGTCATTCAGCAAAAGCAAAAGCAAAAACTTCTCAGTCTACGACCAACTACCCAAGCTGAATTCTTTCCAGAAATGATTTGCATAGGCTTCATTAAACGAGTTTTAGTTTTCCTGGTCATAGCAGTTCTGGGTGGTGCCTAAGAGTACGTTTTGTCGATTGTGGATTATGAATATTTGATTTGTCTGTAGACTAGTATTATATTTGATATGAAGATTGATATAGTTCTGCAGGCGCAAGGCATAAGATGTTTGAAGGGACTTTCCGCAACCTTCCTCAAACTATTCTTCAACCCCCAACAAGCAACAGCCCTCTATCTCATTTACTTCTGCTCCAAAAGGCAGCTACGCTTTCTCATCGATTCGTAGGAAAACCACGCGATTCTAGCCATAGACTCCAAAATCATCTTAGCTAATAACTCGAGCTTTAAGTAGTCAGGAGATCTCTTGGTGATTTAGTTCAAATAAGGTTACCAATTTCTCCAAGCCCTCTGTCACTTGGCGGACATGTAAGGTTTAGGAGAACTGACCTTGAATCTGAGCAAGGAGAGGCCTCCTAAAGGAGATGATCCGTTTAGATCACTGAACATTGTTACAAAGACAGACAAATTCCGGTCGGAGATATTCAGGCCGCTCTATGACCCTCCAGTGATTGTGCACCATCCCTGGCTGAGCGGGTGTGCTTCAATGTAGCAAAAAAAAGTATAATTCGATATTGACACCTAGCATATTATGAACCTTTTGAGGCTACCCTACCGAGATAGGGAGGTTCAAAACTAAGAGAAGACTATAACTCTGGGATTTTAGTTTTTGAACGATAAGTACAAAATCAAGATGGAAAAGCTCAACCATTTCTCTGAAGGGATGATAACTTTGTACAAGTTCGGGACAAGCAAATATGAAGGGAATTACTATTACATCATCCGGCCCTAGAACGCAGGGGTTTTGTATGAGTTGTTGCTTGGGAAATCGAGTGGGAGCTATATCTTCATAAATGTGCAGAATCAGCTGGTCTTTTCCTACTTCCAGGAAGGAGTCTACGAAAGTCAAGTGGTGATCAACGAGTGGATTTCTTTCGATAGATTTGAATAGAAGCAGGAAGCTGTCAAAGTCGTCAAAAAATAGGAAGCTGCCAAGGTTGTGAAAAAAGAGGAAGTTGTCAAAAAACTGGTGTTTTGATATGCAAATATATTGCCTTACTAAAATTTTGTTGAATTGATATAGCTTCTTCATCCCAACTGTACTATCCTGTTCTGGATCTTGTTTTTTCAGATCTAAAGTGTTAATTATAGCATGAATGCAAATCATTACTGGACGAGTTAGAGGAAGTTGGCAAAGTGTTTGGCTCTAAGCTGTATTTCTTGGATATGGCTTCGCTGCTAGTTGGGACACAGGTCTAGCAAATCCATCACTATTTTGGTGAACCACACCCACCGAAATTAGTTGTCTAGTGACCTCAGGGAAGCAATGAGTGCAGTGGCTGCTGCTTTTACATTCTCCACCAAATTCATTTTCTTCTCTGTGCTAATTTTCGCGCCTGTAAGCACCAAACCGTACCTGCCACAGAGTATAAGTCTCTATTTGCCTGGGGAAATTCTCTCAATCCAGGTTAAAATTTCCCCGGCTACGAATATTACAACTTTTAATCCTCGAAAGCCTAATCTCCCTTCTTCATTATTCAAGAGCATAACGGCTTCTGTTTTGAAATCGATTCGAGAGTATGGCCTTAGACAATAAGCCGATAGATAAAACAAAGAGGAGTAGAGTTTGGTTAAACAATTCTACTGTTGGACAAACTATAGAAATAAGTGATTGTTTTCCGCTGTTGCTCTGTAAATTCCCAGCAATGGCTATTCAGGACTCATGCCCACTAATTCGTTGGTTTGCTCAAAAGAGTAGCGACTCATCGTATAAAATTCTTACAACTGGTGGTTCAGGTATGACACCCCCATCTATCTGAACTCTCTCTCCTAGCATTCTACTCTTCGCCACTCGCTCACTTTACTGAACACCCATAGGTAGCTAGCCACCAATTAGCTATTGATGCTTTCCAACTTTTTCAGCTCATCCCAGCTTTCGCATAGTTTGTATCTATCATCTAAAAGCATGCTTACTCGAAGTCTGTCTTCCTTAGTCATCAAGCTTTGCGAGAACACAAAACAGTCCAGAGTTTCCATTATTTTGATACCAAGCTCAATGTTTTTCCTCAGATAACTAGATAGATTGTTAGAGTAGAGAGGGAATAACTTGGCATCGTTCTCCAGCACGATAAACAGCCTTTAGAGAATAGGTGCATGATCCTGGGGAAGAAAGTGGGCATGGGAGAGAGACTAAAGGAAAAGAATCGCATCTGAGTAGCAATAATTCATTTGATATTAAGTATATTAAGCTTTTAGTCAGGATAGTCATTATTATCACCGAGTGCCAATAATTCGTCCAATTTCTCTTTAATAAGGCTGCAAGAGTATGATTTCGTAGAAATAAAGGTTTTGTTGGAGACTAGCCTAAATTGCTTTTGGTAGCTTCTAGCGTACTAATAAGTATTTGAGTTCCGTTAGATTATAACGAATAAATGTAATCAACCAAGATGCTGTACGGACAGTACAAGTTCGAAAAGGAGGCGACCAAGGATGAGATTCGTTTCGATATGATCAAACGCATTGAGGACTACCGCAGGAATGTCAACCTCTTCAACACTCTCAGCTCCATCAAGTCTTCCACCTCCACCCCTCCTCCTCCCAATACTTGATATCATTCCATCTTACATAACATACATCCATATCCATTACACTCACTGATGACTTTTCTATCTAATCATCACTCACCTTCTATCACTCCCTATTTTTGAATCTTTCATCACGGCCTTATTCAAATAAAAGTAAAGTACGTTCTCCAGGATAATCGATTTCAAGGGATGAATGCTTCTGAGGTGATCAAAAGATTGTTGCAATAAGTTACTTTTATTTTTGAATGGCTATTGATATATAATGAGCCTTAAACTCAATAAACTCGAAAAAGCAGAGGAGAATAATCAAAAGCAATATAACTCCAACAGTGACAACAAATCTAATTCTCTGCATGTGAGTAGTCAAAACCGTCCGAATTCTAAACTTAGAAAATAATCGTGGTCCAAACATACTGAAGTGAAATCCCACCAAAAGTAGGAACCTGGCAAAAGTCAGCAAAAAAATAATAACATAGTGAGTAAAAGTTCAACAAAGCGGATGATCAGCTACTAAGACAAAAAAGCATTGCAGAATGACAAAGCTTTATCAAAACGAAAGCTGTAGCAAACCGAATCCCAATAAAATGCAAGTCTGAAATAAAAAAGCAAATCAAAATTGCTTCACTCTGAATCGAAATCCAACAGGATCAAAATCAGTGGCAGAAAAGTAAAGTAGCCATAACCCACCTATAAGGCAGAGGTCTAGCAATCATCAAAAACATAGTCTTTGCTTCAGCATCAGCAGATAATAACCGAGATAGCGAATTAGATAAAACTGGACACCTTTGAATCGAAGGCAGCTGTGAAAGCAAAAGAAGGAGACAAGGTTTAGCATAGCTTTCCTGATATTAAGGAATCAGTGAGCTAGATCGAGGCAAGTCCTTCAGGTAAGCAATAATCTGCCATTTTTGCGTAGTCTCGCACCAAGCAGAATAATTTATCGCAAACAGGACCTTAAGCTAATAAAGGAAACTTCCAGAACCTTTCTTCAGAGATTTCTCGCAAGAAGAATCATAAGTAAGGTCTGCAGTTGAACATCGATTAGAGATTGTAACTAGCCGAAAAGTAGCTGAAAAAGTTATAGCATATTCATGAATAGACACTGAATAAACTAAAAATCTAAGGAAACACAATCAATCTGAAAGTAGAGTAGATTGAAACTAAAGTGGATTCAAACGGGCTAAACTAATTCAATGAGGAGATAACAATTCTTAGGCAGACTGTGCGTGATCTGCGTTTATAAAAAGTGAAAGCAAAGGCTGAAAGATACGATGATTATAGTCTACAGCAGAAAACTTTAGAGGGAGAAGAATAATTTAGCCGTAAATTCAACACAATAAACACTTTGGTGAATGAACTAGAGAGTGAGATAGATAAAGGTTAAACAAGAGCACAGATCTGCCTGGGCAGGATTGTCAAGAACAAGTACAAAAGCTAAGCCAAAAGATCTGTAAATAGCTATTAGTTGGGTGGGGATATAGCTTTGAATGGAAAATAGGGAGGTAACATCTTTTTGAGGAGTAACAATAAAGAGTTCCTTTAAGAGAAGTCATTTCCCCAGCTCAACAGTTTGAACTTCGCACTCAGCAGCTAGCCTTCTCGATTCTCTATTGATGCTGCAGAGATAAAACAATCAATTAAAACAAGGATGATCTTTAAGCGGGCCTAAAATTGTGAAAAGTTGATTGATAAATTTAACAGTACTTAGCACAAATTCAAGTATTTTGTCAATAGATAAAAAACCAAATCGGCTCATAAGTTTTCAAAAACCTTCTTGAAATCTGATTTCTAATAAGCTAAGCATTAGAATTCCATATAAAATGCCTTTTAAGGAACCATTATAAAAAACTTAGTAAAGCCTTCAATCTAAAATGAATAAGTTGTGTATTCAACCACTGTCTAGTCCAAATTCATGGATTTTAAGATAGTTTCAGCCATCAAGGCTGCTGAACTTAAAAATATCGAGAAAAAGGGTCAAAATTTTACAAGGTTAGATGTACCTTAAATTCCAAATCCCCCACAATACAATTCTTCTCTTTAGTAAATGATGGAATCCATTCTGAAAGTGCTTCCGCTGGCAAAGGTGGCAATAACTAAGAAATAACTCTCAGGTTGTTCTTTGAAAAAATACAAAAACTGCATAATGCTAGGACTACCCCAAAATGATAGATTCAAATTGGTGTGGCATTTCACAGGCAAACTTTTCATGGGAGAATGGAACAACTAAACCAACGAAAAAGCGGGTCAAGGCCTATAGATTATTTCTTTGAGCTAGCTCTACGAAGGAGAGTTTTCCAGTGGAAAGAAGTATGGGAAGGGAATACATATTTAGACGCACACTAGCATTTATGAGGGAGATTTTATTAATGGGGAGAAGCATGGGAAAGGAAAATGTTTGAATAAAGCAGAAAATAGCCTTTATGAAGGAGAGTGGTGTAGTGGCAAAATGGAGGGATTTGGTTATTTTTAGAGCGAGGGCAACATCTTTCAAGGGCAGTTCAAGCGCAATCTTAAGGAAGGGTTTGGCGTTTAGTAGTTTTAGAATGGAGACAGGTATATTGGAGAGTATAGGAACGATAAGTTCGAGGGCCAAGGAAAGTACATTTGGGCAAATGGATCATCCTATTTAGGCCACTTTAAAGAAAGTAATAGAGATGGTTTTGGTAAGTGGGTTTCTGAGGAAGAGTTTTCTTAGATCTATGTCGGATTTTATATGAACGACAAAAAGCACGGTAGTGGTAAATATCGATGGAAAAATGGTTGCATTTATGAAGGCAATTTCGACTAGGACAAAAAGTATTTCTTCTAAGATATAGGCACGGAATAGGGAGTCTGCAATACCCTGATGGAAGAGTGGTTGAAGGCATATGGAAATAAGGGGTTCTGACCAAAGTTATAAGTAAATTAAGTGATGCCCACTCCAACCAACCTTTGTAAGGTAGAAAAACGCGGGCAAGATCTAATGTGAAGCGCAGTTAGAAGAAGAATAGGTGAGATACCATTACTTGATATGATGATATTGTTGCAGATACATTAAAGCAATAATTTGAGTAATCTCAATTCAACGACTTATTGTAAGTATTACAGAAGGTCCAAACCAAGAAGAACAGTCATTCTTTCTCGTATCCGATACTAGACAACACGATTCCGACAAGATCATCGGGAACAAAGTTTACGGTCGAGCTAAATCCTAAATGACGCTTCGTTACAAGTTTACCGCAAACCTGCTTATTTTGAATGTTTTGTATTATAAAGATAATAACTATGTGTTACTTCCCTGACAGCTAGCCCGCAACCTCCCCATCATTAGCCAGAGCCCGAACCATCATGCAATTGATGGCGGCCGGACTCATCCTTGTGGCCTTATTCGCCATCCTCGCCCAATAGTTCTTCTTCGTAATCTATGGATTATTCCTGGCCTACATGCTGTACATCGGCTGGGCCAAATTCGATTACATCTGGACTCTCTATTTCTTCCTCATCTGCTGCTTCTAGGCGATGATGTGCTATGTCTGGCTGATAGGGATGTAAGGTTTGCTATATAAAGAATACAGTATTTTACGGAGATTAGAGATAAGGATGCTTTAATTATTTTGCTGCAGGTCTCTAAGATGTTTTATTTCTTCAATGCTGTATTTTTCAGTCATTATTGCTATAAAATATTCAAATAGGCTGCTTCAAATTCCAGAATTGAGGGGGGTTATGAATTAATGCCTGTTTCCAACCCCAATCTCAACAACTTGGCCTCATCTCAGACTGACAGATCACATCAAATATTCAGAGAAGGTGGATTTCGAGCTTTTCAGGGGCAAGGCATCTCACTAGGTTGATAATTTATATTTTATGCATTATATTTGAATGAATCTGGGCGATTAGTCAAATAAAATAGAATAGAGTAACTCAGAGAATGATGTGAAATGTCTCTCTTTAAGCAAACTGATTCAACTAATTTTATAATGTGAAACTGAAGACTTAAAAGAAAGTTCAAATAAATATAGACAAATCATAAATAAAAATTCTCTCAAATCACATAATTAACCTTATAGGTTTCTTGTTTTTTTTTTTTACAAATTAGCTATAATAACAGTCAGGAAATGTTCAGAAATAACAAAATTAATAAAAACCAATAAAATGGGAAACAGCATTCAATGGGTCTGCGAAATCTGCAGTAAACCTATGCCCAAGGAGAATAAATGTCTTATCTGCCAGAAATTTGCTTGCGAGGACTGCAATAGCTATGCCGTCTACGACTAGCAGACATAAAAGCATGCAAGAGGATGTAAAAGTTGTTTCAAAGCACAATCTAAACTAGATTTTTCTAGAACTTATGACATCTTTGGCGAGTAGAACTCAAAATAAGTCATCTTTCTGCATGGGGCAACTGCTTCTAGATTGATGTTCTAGCCTCAGGCTAAAGAACTGGCAAGTAAAGGGTTCAGGTGCATCTTAGTTGATTTGCCTGGACATGGCGCCAAAATGGATTAGAGCATGAATATCGAAAACTGTTAAAGAGTTGTTAATGAAGCCATCAAGTCGTGTAAGACTGATGATATAACTCTAATTGGAGGGTCACTGGGAGGATACATCTTGATGAATTTGCTGGGTAGAAACCCAAAGATTTGCAAAAGGGCAGTTGTTATGATGTGCGGACAAGACGTAGGGGTGAATAGAGGAGTTAAAGCGTCCTTTGGTTTGTGGGCAATTTATAAATCTTGTAGCTTATTGCCATAGTACATGATAGCTAACAACTTTCTATCAATGTCAAAATCCAATCAACACTTGGACCAGTAACTGGTGTTAAGGATGATGAGAGGAGGTTGCTTTGTGAAGCCCTGCGGCCAGAATATGGAGCTGCTCAAAAGTTGCAATTATAGAGAAAGCTTGGAGACGCTATAGGGTAGTGTTCCAATACTTTTTGTGAATGGTTCTTAAGATTTCAGAGACTCAGAAAGTATTTGGGTATAAGCTGCTGGAAAAAAATCAAAACTCTTGGTATATGAAAAAGGGGACCATTTCTTCTCACACGACAAACGTTTCTACGATAGACTAATTGAAGACATAGTTGATTTTATAGGCAAATAATGATGAATATCTTAAAGTTATGATCTAATCAATCATTTCTTCTGAGCTTGCGATTGCTGTTGTTGCACAAGATTCAGCAACCTTACTTATATACTTCGCAGACTCTATCTCTTTTAGTTGATGATTTCCTGAAGTTTGGTAACTTTCTCTTTTATCAGCACAATCTTCCTGTTGTAGAATTAGATCGATTCTTTGGCTGTCCGCTCAACAAAAAATCCAGCTCCATATTCCACCAAGTACACTTTCTGGCTCTTGATAATCAAAATCCTACGTTTTTGCGGTTGTTGAGGTAGCCCTAAATGTACAAGGAGTTGGAAAGGGGCATCAGAAGTTACTACTTGTCATCGCATTCTTCAATCGCCTTCACTGATCTCTTTCCCTACTCATACTTGTCGAGGGCGAATCGCAGCTGGCTGAGAGATTGGCCCAATGTCGTGATTTCACTTTAGAAGCCTTGCTTGAGCTGGTAAAGTTCTTGGGGGTTGAATTGCTCCAAATTCAGTTTTTGTGTCATTAAAATTACAATGTTGTAAAGAAACAATTAGATTATGCACTAATATAAAAACTAAAACACTACTAATATCATGTGAATGAGTGGCCAATCGAAAATTATAGAAGTTAAAGGCCCAATCAGTTTGTCCTACTTCTAACCAAAATTTCATCCTTTCTATGAAGTTTATCAAAACCAAGCCAGCTTCTACCCATTCTTACTTATTTGATTGCCAATTCTAGGTTTTAGGAATGATCCTGATAATAATAAACTATTTTCTTCAGCTTTTGTTGACTGCTTTGTTGTTTATCTCGCAAATCAAAGGGGAAGATTGTAGCAGGTTCGGCTAACTACGATGTTTTAAGCATTAGAAAAAAAATACTAAATATCATTCAGTTTTGGTTGGAGTTGAAAATGCTTTATTGCATATTGTATTCAAGGTCCTACTCAGTAAAAATCTATTTGTTGGAGCCCGCCAACCTCTAAATTTTATGCATTGAAAGAAACTCTTTGGACATCTCCGACTCTTTTTTTGAGAGTGCCTCGGGTTAGCCTTCTTTGGTCAGATCCTAGAGCTTTGCTACATTATTCAACAATTTAGCAAAAGACCCATTTCCGTTCCCTTTTAACGCAGACTTTATTTGTTTGAGTAATTATTTTATTTCGGATGAAAGAGCTGCTTAGATATTCTCAGGCTAGCTGGAAGGCAATTTTTTATTTCCCAATTAGAACTCAGAGAAGATGTTAGGGTTTGGTTTTGAGTCTTTTGCATTCTGTTTGCGCCTCCTTATGTTACAAAATAAAGTTTCCTGTCCCTTGGAGAAGGCCGGATGCCTGAAGTTGATAGAATTCTTGCGTTTGGACATTTTGCTAAAGCTGTACATATTAAGCTGCATCAAAATCGGATTACTTGTCTGAGGAAGGACTTATAATTGCTGCTGGCGAAGTAGAGAGGGTGGACGTCGTTTATAAAGAGTTATACGTTATATATCTCAAGTTCCATGCCGTCCTCGCTCCAATTGATGATAGATGGAAAATCCTGAGTATATTTCAACTTACCTGCATCATTGCCACGAGTTTCACGATAAATTTGTTGGCTTAAGGCAAATTCTTTTTAGAAGTCATCGTTGTTTAATTTATTATATATTCGTTTCCAATGTGCCCAGTATTAAGTCAGGGTAAAATATATTGTCTCTGTTTTATTGTTTTGGACAGTTTTTATGGGCACACCAAACTTTTAATTGCTCCTTTTTTAACTTTTTGTCCTTTTTTTCTTGCTCTTTACGCATAGAAATCACAACCGAATTTACGTGAATTGCGTAAGCGACACCAATAGAGCCACTATTTCCGAACACCAACCCCAAAGTAGCATTATTTGCTATTAAAGTATTCAAACTAAAACTTGAATATCTATCTCATCGATTTGACATTCTCAACCGTAAATTTAGTTTCAAAGCCCATGATCTAGGTTCATAGTGCGGAGCTGACTAATAGATTTGTTGGGGAGGGAATTATAAAAAATGAAGACTATCAATGATTTATCTTTGGAGCTGTTGAGCGTTTGTATTATAATGGAAATGGATTTGATTTATTTAAATGGAAAAATCAAATGAAATCCAGACACTGACTCACCTGCATTTGCTTCAGATCACACAAAACGCTTATTTCAGCTATTCAGCTGCCGCTATTGCTGACTTGTACAAGATTTTTTGAATATGTGATTCAAGAGAGATTAGCTTGGTTGTTTTTGTTCCCTCGCGTTTGATTCGAAAGAGGGCGATATTGCCTCCTAATTGAGATAGGTAGACTAGGTTGTAACTATATCTTAAAGGTACTCAGCTGTAGTCGACTTTGCTGGATGCATGCAATAGAATATATGAAGTTTACCTTCTTTGGCTCCAACCCTAGCCCTTGCTGATACTTGCTTGTACTAGCTTGCCTTCCTAGTCTATTAATAAGCTATTTTCAATCAAAGTTTGCAAATATGGTGATACTTAAATGAGGCGGGCTATGAGCCAATGCAAAGTATGCTGAGACACATGATTATCGTTAGAGGGTTAAAGAGAAGCTCAAATATACATTTATACATCAATCTTACTTTTTTTTGCCTGCCTATTTGTGCAGTTGGAAAAAGAGAGATTCTTAGTTTTTGAGCAGATTCTGAGGAGTGTCGAACTCAGCCACTTTTCCTTTGTTGAGCACTAGGATTCTGTCGGAGTCCACGACTGTGTTTATTCTGTGGGCGATGGTAAGCACTGTTTTGTCAGCGAACTGCTTGCGGATCACTTTCTGGATCAGTGAGTCAGTTTCTAGGTCGATGCTGGCAGTGGCCTCGTCAATCAGCACGACTCGCTTGGGGTTCAGCAGCGACCGCGAAATGTTTATCAGCTGCTTTTCCCCCGAACTCAGATTGTTTCCGCCCTCCTCCACCCAGGAGTTCAGTCCTTCGGCTTTCTCGAAGTCTTCCCACACCCCGCAGAGTCTGAGGGCTTCGATGATTTGGTGATCGGAGTGCGAGTGAGTGGGATCCACGTTGTCGCGGATGGTGCCCGTGAACAGAAAGTGTTCCTGCAAAATGATGTTTATGTTGGATCTCAGCTGCTCGAGACTCAGGGAGGCGATGTCTATGCCGTCGATCACTATCTTCCCCGCCGAGGCTTCGATGATCCGCAGCAGACCCAACATCAACGAACTCTTTCCGCTCCCCGTGCGGCCAACAATGCCGATCTTTTCTCCAGGTTTGACGACTAAAGTTATGCCTTTGAGGACATCTTCGAGTTCTGGCTTGTATCTAAAAGAATAGTTCTGAAACTCAATCTACCCTTTAGGAAACACTTCAACCCCAAAGTACTACTGCTTGAAACCTGAGTCTTGAACGTAGTTTTCAGCAATGTAGCTGCGATAGCCCTCCTCTGAGTCTATTCTTGCAAGCTCTTAACATCTACCTAGGCTCTTAAGGCGAGATACTACATCGTACAAACATTTGTGGAAGTCTGCCAAAATATTTTCCAAAGCGAAGATATTATATAGCAAGAAAACTGAATAATTTCCAAGCGCAGCCTGCAGGAATATCAAAATACAGAGTGTAAAAACGTTGTTAAAGTTAGTCGATACAGAGACTATTGTCTTTATTCTTGAGCCTATTTCTATCCTTAGAGTTGAAGCCTTCTAAAACAACTAAAATCTTTGATAGCAGTTCAGCAAAACAGTCTCTCGTTTATTGTGCGCTCTAATCGTTGAAAGTCCGTTTAGTATTTCTGAGTATTTGCTTTTGACTGGGATAATAAGCGATTGCTAGAGCCTGTTTGAACTTTGGTCCAAATAAAAATACTTTTGATAGAAATAAAAAGTGAGGAGAAACTGCAAAATCACGAAAGCGAAGAAAATGTACTGTTTTTGGGCGAAATAAATGAACAAAATGCAAGCAAAGAATCCGATAATGTCTTGGACATAGTTTTGCGCCAAAATGATTTCAGCAGTAAAAGCCTTATCATTGTTGCTCAGTTCAGTGGAAATTCTACTGATGATCTTGTCGAAAGGCATGTTTTCAAAGTAGGAGATTGGCGCAAAGAGCAAACTTCGCACTATGTCGTCATGGAGGGACTGGAAAAAGTTGGAGGAGTAGACAATCAAAGAAAGGATGAAGCTGAAGATTAGCTGAAGGGAATTGATACCTAGTATAAGATAGAGGAAATAATTTTATTTTTGCAGCATTGAGCATGCCCAAGTGTTTAGAGATATCCTTAGATAGCCTTGCAAGAAGCCTAAGATCAATGCAAATGCAATGAAAGTTACAGCAAAGATCCAACCTGAGTTTCTAATGATATAATGTTTGAAAGACTACATAGTTTCTTTCACATCATCGTTCAAATCTGTCTCAATCTAAATTTACAGTTTTTAAGCCAAATCTCCTTCTCCCTTCCCTTTGAGTTTAAGTTGTTATTGCTTGCGCAGCTATGTCTTTAGGTCTGAGGCTTATACTTTTCTCAAGATTTAGGAATTTTGCAGCTGTTAATAACTGCCTTGCTGTATTATTTGTCCTTCTTCGAAGATCAAAATTCGATCTGTATGCTTAACGAATTAAAGAGAGTGGGTTATTAAAAGCACTGTCTTTGCTTTCAAGTACTGTTTTATGGTTTGATTGAAAATGAAAGACCCGACGTGCGCATCCACTGCGCTGAGAATGTCGTCCAAAATGTAAATATCTGCATCACTGTAGAGCGCGCGAGCCAAAGAAATTCTGGCCTTCTGTCCTCCCGAAAGAGTTGAGCCCTTTTCGCCAACAACTGTGTTGTCGCCTTCAGCAAACATAACCAAATCGTCTCCTAGAGATGCGTACCTTAAGGCTTAGTGATATCTTTTTTATTCATAGGGCTTTCCAAAAAGAATGTTGTTTTTGACAGTTTCATTCATCATCCAAGGAACTTGAGAGCAGTAAGCAATCGAACCATTTATACAAACTTCGGTCTTTGCCTTGGCTTTCATTTACCCTAAAAGGCAGTTGGCAAAAGACGACTTTCCGCTGGCATATGTTCCTATAATTGAAACATGCTATCCTTTTTTGATTTCTACATTCAAGCTTTTCAGCTAAAATTTTAGCTTCTTTTCATTCTAAATGTTTCCATTTGAGCCAACATCCCAAAAGAAGTTACCATTTTTAACCTCCAAGGCCAAAATATTTAAAGAAGCGCCTCTATGCAGATATTTGTTGTCGACTTCTTCGTAAGCAAAAAGTTATTAAATCTTTCTCATGGAAGTTTTTGCCTCAGTCACGCTGTTCAAAGTGTTTATAGTGACAATAATATTGATGAGAAGCAAGCCTAGATACATTGAGAAAGTTGTGGAAGAGTTGAAGCTTCCTCCAAGCAAGCATATGAATTTCATACAGATTGCAGTTGCTATTTGCTGGGTCAAAATCGAAAGCAATAGATTTCCTGCGTCTATTAGTAGCTTGAATTTCAGCTTTTTGACTTCTTAGATTCTTACTGAACGTAATTTATTGAAATAACAGCTTTCGAGGGCATTGGCTTTGATATATTTGATCATACTAAAAACCTCGATTTAGGTCTTTACTCTTTCGGCAGTGAGGACAGTCAATTAGTCTTCTTGGCTATTGATTATTTGTCTAATAAATATTCTTATCGAAACCATCAGAGCCATGAAACCCAAACCAATTATCCCTGCCCAGCCTGCTTTATAAAAGATTAGAACTGGGAGAAGGATAAAGGAAAGGATTCCTCCCTTCAGTGATGCATCGTTGAAGGGGTAGGTAAGCAGTTTCTAGCAATCTATGTGCATTATGGAAGACATCTCACTTACGGAGATGCCTTTGTTCGACAAAGTGGAACATAACATTGATTTTCTTACGACTGCTTCAGTCATTAAACCATACATTTTCAGCCCTATTAAACGTAGTTTCGGCTCTGCGTAGCTGATCAATAACGGCCTTGCTATGCATATCGCCACAAGAAATGCAACTAACTTCAAATTTTCCAAAGATCTAAAATCATGTTTGACTAAGTTATCAGTGATAACGAAAAAGAGGAAAACTCCAACAGCTCGAAGAAAGACGTACAGAACGTATGCAGAGTAGGCATTAAATATTTCAGCTAAATAAATAAAGCTTTACTTTTAAAAATGGTTGTGAGTGAGTGGTCCAAAGGATCTTTTTCGTTCCTTTTCAGAGCTTAATTGTAAATCCTTTTCCAACGTATGTATTATCTCTCCTTTTTCGATGCATCCTCCTCTGCGAAACCTGCTTGATCGCTGAGTTGATCTTTTTGATTTACTAGTCCCTTAAATCTCTAAATAAAGCGTACTTTACTTGCTTGAAATCCAAGGGCTAGGTAGCAGTAGTCGAAACCCTTTGCGTATTATCCTAATCATTAATTGTTTATTGTAGATTGAAGCTTTATTTCCTCATGTTGTTAAATCAATAACACTAAGTTCAGTAAGAAAAGTTTTGAAGCAGGTTTCGACGGTTAATTATTTTTGTTACCAACTAACTAAAAATAGTCAAGAAAACATGATTATCATCAAAACTGGAAAGAAGTATCACGGAATTTAGGAATTGCTGATTTTTAAAATCGATGCAATTAGGCTTAAATTTTTACTGGAAAGTTGACTAGAGATGGAAATAAGGTACCTAGAGGTTAGAGTACTAAAGATTCTTGTCTTCTCCAAAAAATTTTTTAAAATTTACTACAAATATATAAGAAAAAATACCTTTGAATGTAATCAGTAATTTGATTTCGACAGAGGTATGACTAGCTTAGTTATTTGACCAGTTTTTTGTTTATGCGTTCTGTATATAAAAATCGAGGTGACAGGAAGCAAGGATAACTAGTGATAGTTTTCATCTGTGAATCTAATCATAGGGATGCTCTTTCTATCATCTTGCCTTTAATTGAGATGCAAGTTTGTTCGGTTTACTCCTGTTTGATTTTGTGTATTTTTTTGGCCTGAATTCCATCAATATAAAGTTTCTTCCACTGAAATACAAATTAAAACGATCTCAAAGATAGATTCAGCATTTTCCTTTCCTTATCTACTCAATTCTATTTTATAACGCAACGAAAATCAGAGATTGGTGTGTTCTCCAAAACATTCTTTCTTTTTGGTAATCCATTTTCCTCAAAAAAAGTTGGTTAGAATATATTGAAAACTTAGCTTAAGCACTATGGTTGAGTAATATTATGAATCTATTCTAAATCTATTAGTCTAGGTTGAATAATCACTTCATTTTTACGGTTCGTTGCCAAGATACTCATCACAAAATTTCTTGGATGATTGTTGGCTATCCGCAGTTTCAGGTGAAAAAATAGCTAGGAAACATTTCGAGATATCTTTATCCCTCAGACAATAGCAAAACCTGCTGGTCAGAAGACTACCTTTATCTGAAAAATGGAGGGCAAATCAAATAAACCAAAATAGCCACATCTCAAAAAAAACATTCATCTAAGTAACCTTACGTTCCATATACTTCATTTAAATCATCACAAAGACGATCAAACCATGTGCATGGTCTGGGGGATTATCATTATCAGCGACAAGGTCCATAGAAACAGTCCTAGCAGCAGTAGCTTGAATGTTATGAAATTGTGCTTGCCGATACATGCTCCTACTAGTTTGAAGTGAAGCACTTGCTAGTCTATACAAATGTGGCAGTCGAAACAGTGGAACCTCCCTTCTGCTTGGGATATCTCACGGCCCTAGCGATAGCATTACTAGCATAAGTCTGCCTCTGAGCTGAGTGAGTTGGAAGCGATTCCAGGGTTGATTAGTGCGGTTGCAAGCCAGACAACGTCGAGATAGATCAAAATTAAGATGGAGGCGAAGTAGAAGGGTTTGAAGCGTTCTTCGTTGCTGACTTTGAATATGACGATGAAGGAGATGAAGTTGGCGATGAGAAAGCTGGTGAGGAAGAAAATATCTGAATAAGGATGATGGTACAGTTTGGTCCCAAAGTCAAAAGGGGCTCTCCTTCCTCATAATCGCTCACTAGCTTTTTATAACGGCCGAGGGTGTTCTCCGCGCCCTCCAGGTAGGCTTTTTGGTGCTACTTGCTAATCTGCTATGACCTGCGGATTTGCTAGCTTTTCTACATTGTTACGATTTAAATGATAGAGTTTAGTCATTTTCTAAAAGAAATAATCATACCGTTGCGGAATTGTTCTTAACCCGCAACTCTAATGACCTTGTTTTCTGTTGTTTTTTAAAAAGGTAGCATTCGAAGGGTTCATTAATTTCCAAAAGAATCAACAATCTCAAGACAAAACTCTAAATGTCAAAATTGGTTTCCACTTGGAACAGGTCTAGAGCTGGAAGTATACACTTTACTAAGACAAAGCTGCCCTCCAAGTGTCAAAAATAGCTGATAAGTCGGCACAAATCACGAAAATCTCCTATAATCTCAGACAAGGATAAGTGGGATCGGCCAGGAATTCAAGCGGAGGATATGCCTGAGATCGTTAGAATGGCTAGTGATGGCTCCAGAGTAAGATGCTCACTTTTTTTGAAACAATAAATGTTAAATTAGAATTTAGTTTTAATTTGCTTATTTTAGTTAAGAGGGTAGATTTTTAACCAGTATATAAATGAATGTCAAGAAAGGTTAGTGCACATTCGCAGTTTTGAGTCTTGTTTCTTCATGAAAATTTCTTTAGATTATACGATCTCAATTCATTGATATTCGATGACTTCTTTGTAGGCTTTTTGTTCTTTCCAAAAGTCTGTTATGAAAGAAAGCAATTAGTACTAATGATATTTTCAGTATTTGATAAACAAAGCTGGCAGTTAATTTAACTATGCATATTCAAATCAATTCAGAAACCTATTGCTCTTATATTAACAATAGAAAAGATACTTTTTGTTGATATTCCGATTATCAAATTACTGGCCTTTGAAGAATCCACAGATATGGCCGAAATTGGTAAACAAGTAGTTTACGCTGAAATTAATATTTATTATGAGTTTTCGCCGGATCAAAAAAAGTGGTTTTCTTGAGTTCCACTTTAGAAGCAGTGTCAAAAAAGGGTGGAGAACAATGAGTGGAGTTATGGGTGTTTTCTAAATAATTTCTGCCGTTTCATCTCTTTTTCTCCAAAAAGCCGATTTGATTATTATTTTTTATTTTAAATTGAAATATCTATGAATTTCAAACTTAGCAAAGACTAGCTTGCGTACTTTTTCTCTCATGTAGGAACCTCTTCGAGCCAGACAATATTCGTGGTGGCTAATCCATAGACCACCTTAAGGGCTGGGGAAAAATAGAAGGTCTCTAGGCATTGCTGCATACTAACTATAGAGTAAGTTCCCATTTTACTTAGAAAGGCATTTATAAAGACACAAAGGACCACTAGGCCAGAATCCAAGCCTACGGTGACAATCAACCAATTGTCAAGCCTCCCAAAACCATCTGGGAACTAGTAGTTCTTTATCCATTCAGATCGTCTAAAACTTTGAGGATGATATGTTGAGAATCCTTTGCGCTGCGGCTGCGATTTCGCTTGTTTTGGGTATCCTGACTGAAGGTCTGGCTGAGGGCTGGATGGAAGGAGCATCTATCCTCATCGCAGTGGTGATCATTGTAACCGTCACCTCCGGAAACAACTACATCAAAGAGCAACAGTTCCAGAAGCTGAACGCAATGGCTACAGCAAAGGACGTGCATGTGTATAGAGGTGGAGACTTGATAAAGATGTCAGTGTATGACTTGCTAGTCGGTGACATTGTGCAGATTTCAACAGGAGAAATCTTCTCAGTGGACGGTATTCTGATTGAGGGAAATGATATTTCAGTTGATTAATCCTCATTGACTGGATAAACTATCGAAATTAAGAAAAAAGTACCAGTTTCTTATGAGCGCAAAGAGGGAGCAAGTCCCTTCTTGATTTCCAGCTCTAAATTAATGTCAGGAACTGGGCTGATGGTGGTGGCCGCAGTCGGAAAGAACTCTTATTATGGCAAGCTCAAGATGAAGATTCAGCAGGACCAAGACTAAACCCCACTACAAATCAAGCTCTCTGATCTTGCTGATAAAGTCGGACAAGTCGGTATGTATGCTGCCGCTGCTACTTTCCTCGCCATGTTCATTCACTATATCTATGACTGTTTCCAAGAGGGCAGTTTTGTAGAGAGTTTTGTTTCAGTTGAGACGATTCATGAGCTGATTGAGTATTTCATCATTGCTGTGAGTATTGTCGTCGTTGCTGTCCCTGAAGGATTGCCTCTCTCTGTCACTATCGCTTTGGCTTACTCTGTTGGAAAAATGAAAGAAGAAAATAACTTGGTTCGTTATCTTCAAGCCTGTGAAACTATGGGTGGTGCAGACAACATCTGCTCTGATAAAACTGGAACTTTGACCAAGAACTTGATGACTGTCACCAGAATCTTCTCTGAAGAAAACATTCATGATACTATCGCCAGAGAAATCATCGGAGAAAACAGTGCTAAACTTTTGTGCCTCGGAATATGCAATAACTCAAATGCTAACCCTAAATTCACTCAGGAAAGAAACCAACCCTTGAGAATCGAACAAAATGGTAACAAAACATAGTGCGCTTTACTTGAAGTCGCATACAGAATGGGTTACGATTATGAAAAGTTCAGAAACAGAGATAGAATAAAAAAGATCTTCCCCTTCAGCTCAGAGAAAAAGAAAATGGCCACTGTCTATGAAGATGAAAAAGGAAAACTTTACGCTTTTGTCAAGGGCGCCCCTGACTTTATGAGACCTGTTTGCACTCACTTCGTTGATAAAGAATCTAAAGTTGCCAAAATTACTGAAGAATATGATGCTCATTATTCAGCTGCAATCCAATAATTTGCCCAAGGATGCCTCAGAACTCTTTGCCTTGCCTACAAATAAGTCAAATCAGTCCCAGAAGATTGGAGTCAAGTTGAAAGCGGACTTATTATCTTAGCTATTGTCGGAATCAAAGATCCCCTTAGAGATGGAATCAAATAGGCAGTTACTAAATGCAACTAAGGTGGTGTAACAGTCAGAATGGTTACTGGAGACAACAAAATCACTGCAATTGCAATTGCTAAAGAAGCTGGCATTCTTCCTGAAGATTGGCAGCCAAGCTAAGGAGACTACACAGTCATGTAAGGAAAAGAATTCAGATAATTCGTTGGAGGACTCGTGAACGAAGGAACTGAAGAAGAACCCAACGAGACAGTTGGAAACATTGAAAACTTCAGATTGATCAGAGATCAACTCAGAGTACTTGCCAGGTCTTCACCCGATGACAAATATCTTATCACAACTGGACTTAAGAAGCTAGACCACGTTGTTGCAATGACTGGTGATGGAACTAATGATGCTCCTGCACTCAAAAAAGCAGATATTGGTTTCGCTATGGGTATTGCTGGAACTGAAGTTGCAAAGGAAGCCTCAGGTATCATCCTTCTCGATGATAACTTCGTCAGTATTGTTACCGCTATGAAATGGGGAAGAAACATCTTTGACTCAATCAGAAAATTCCTTCAATTCCAGTTGACAGTCAACTTCGTCGCTTTGGTGATGGCATTTGTCGGAGGTGCAATTCTTAGAGAATCTCCTCTCAACCCCATCCAGATGTTGTGGGTTAACCTTATCATGGACACTCTTGCCTCCCTCGCTCTTGCCACTGAACCTCCAAGTGATTAACTCCTCAAGAGAAAGCCTTACTCCAAGCGTGAAGGTTTGATTACCAACCAAATGTGGAAATTCTTGATTTCCCAAGGTATTGTACAGATTATCATTTTGGGAGTCATCCTTTTCAAAGGTAAATTTATGTTTATTCAGGACCTCAAATCTTTGGAATCCCAAGCTCAATTGGTGTCACTAACTGGAATGACGAAACTGGTAAGCATTACTCCATATTCTTCAACGTTTTCGTTCTTCTTCAAGTTTTCAATGAAATCAACGCCAGAAAGCTCAAAGCAGATTAGTACAACGTGTTCGAAAGCTTCTTCAACAACAAGCTTTTCCTTATCATTCTCGTCTGCACAATCATCATCCAGCTCACAATGGTCAAATACGGAGGTGAATCCCTCAAAACCGTCGAATTAAGCTTCAAGTAGAACTTACTCTGCTTGCTTTTGGGTTCAACTTCACTCCTATCTTGCCTGCTCTTCAAAATCATTTTGCCAGCCAATTTGGTCATCTGCCTTTACGGAGTTGAGTTCGGAAGCTTCAAGTTCTACTGGAAACCTGTCCCTCAGGAAGATTAAGAAGGAAAAGAGAATTGATTCATTATAATTCCTTTTAATTCAACTAGTATTTAGTTTATTTACAACACCAACTGAACTACCAATAAGAAA
>Ga0316217_10002138_pt1 | contig 24308 bp, 23 predicted proteins | sample 1anoAmetaG_FD_203633 | JGI IMG/M metagenome (GOLD analysis project Ga0316217, IMG submission 203633) | Freshwater microbial communities from Trout Bog Lake, Wisconsin, USA - 1anoA | ecosystem: Environmental > Aquatic > Freshwater > Lake > Hypolimnion/Profundal zone | place: USA: Wisconsin...
AAGCGGGGCCAGCCAACCAACCTGCGGTTGGAGCCGGTGATCGCGATCGTGGTCGAACCCAGGCCCCACGGTAAGAAGAAGCGGAAAATCAATGCCGCAATCTAACCGAACAGTATTGCCGCTAGGGCTTTTTCCGCAGGAAGGTGTCGAACAGCTCGTTGGGCAGCGGGACGAAGGTGGTGGTGTTGTGCTCGCTGGAGATCTCGACCATGGTCTGGAGGAAGCGCAGCTGCAGGGCGATGGGCTGCTCGGCGATCATGGCCGCGGCCTGGACCATCTTCTCGGCGGCCTGGAACTCCCCTTCGGCGTTGACCACCTTGGCCCGCCGCTCCCGTTCGGCCTCGGCCTGCTTGGCCATGGCCCGCTTCATCCCGTCGGGCAGGATCACGTCGCGCACCTCCACCATGCTCACCTTCACCCCCCAGGGCTCGGTCTGGCGGTCGATGATCGCCTGCAGCTGCAGGTTGATCTTCTCGCGCTGGGCCAGCAGTTCGTCCAGCTCCGACTGGCCGAGCACGCTGCGCAGGGTGGTCTGGGCGATCAGCGAGGAGGCCTTCAGGAAGTTCTCCACCTTCACCACCGCCGCCTGCGGGTCCACCACCCGGAAGTAGACGACGGCGTCCACTGTCGCCGGCACGTTGTCGCGGGTCATGACCTCCTGCCTGGGCACGTCGATGGTCACCACCCGCAGGTCCATGCGCACCATGCGGTCGATGAACGGGATCAGGAAGATCAGGCCCGGCCCCCTGGTGGCTCTGAGCTTGCCCCAGCGGAAGATCACCCCCCGCTCGTACTCCCGGAGGATGCGGGCCGCCTGGGGCAGGATGATCGCCGCCAGCAGGATGATCAGGAAGACCGTGGGCCCCACGGTCGTGAGCAGCAGATTCATGTCTCCACCTCCCGGGAAGGCGCTCCGGGCTTGACCCTCAGCGTCAGCCCCTGCACTCCGACGATCTCCACCGTGGCGCCGGGCTCGACCGGTTCCGGGCTCACCGCGCTCCAGTACTCGCCTTCGAACAGCACCCTGCCGCCGCCGGCATCGACCGGCTCCACCGCCGAGGCGGTCCGGCCGATCATGGTGCCGGCGCCGGTCCGGGCCGGCTGCCTCTGGGCGCGGATGCCCGCGCCGGCCACGAAGGTGAAGAACGCCACCGTCAGCACCGTGGCGGGCAGGATCCAGGCCAGCGACAGGCGCAGGAAGGGCTCGCCGCGGTCGAACAGCATGAACACCCCCATGACGAAGGCCACGGTGCCGCCGAAGGTCAGCAGCCCGTGGGTCGGGGCGAACAGATCGATGACGAACAGCACGGTCGCCACCCCAACCAGGGCCAGCCCGGCGACGTTCATCGGCAGGATGGAGGCGAGGTACATCAGCAGCACCAGCGAGATCGCTCCGGCCATGCCCGGCAGCACCGCCCCCGGGCTGGTCATCTCGCCGATGACGCCGTACATGACGATCAGCATCAGGATCAGCATCACCTGCGGGTGGGCGATGACCTGGAACACCTTCTCCCGGACCGTCATGGGGATCCGGATCACCGTCGCGCCGGCGGTCTTCAGGCTCTTCCCGGCCACCTGGCGCCCGTCCAGCTGCCGGAGCAGATCGGGGAGATCCTGGGCCAGGCAGTCGATCACCCGCAGCTCCAGCGCCTTGTCGGCGGTGACCGCGGCGCTGTCGCGCACCGAGGTCTTCGCCCACTCGGCGTTGCGGTGGCGTTTGGCGGCGATGGCTTCAATGTAGCTGGCGGAGAAGTTCTCCAGCTTCTGCTTCATGACCGGGTCCTGCTGCCCGCCGCCGGCCTCGACCGGGTGGGCGGCGCCGATGCTGGTGCCGGGCGCCATCGCCGCCACGTCCGCGGCCATGGCGATGAAGCAGCCCGCGCTGCCCGCCCAGGCCCCCGGCGGGGAAACGTAGACGACGGTAGGCACCGGCGCCCGGAGGAAGCTCTGGACGATCTCCTTGGTGGAATCCAGCAGCCCGCCGGGGGTGTCCAGCTCGATCACCAGGCACTGGGCGCCTTCACCGGCCGCTTCGCCCAGGGCCCGGGACAGGTAGCTCGCGGTGGCCGGGCCGATGGTGCCCTGGACCTGCGCCACGCATACCCGGCTGGCCGCGGCGGGCGCCGCAAACAGCACCGCCGCCACGGCGGCGAGCGCCAGGGCGAGCAGGGTTTTTCGGATCCTTGCGTGGTAAACCGGCATGGGCTACCTCGGAGGAACACCTCATGATAAGTCCGCCTTCCCGGGCCGGCGACTTTCGTTTCCGGCCGGTCCCGCGCTTCAGCCCTCGCCGAAGGATTCCGTGCGGAAGCGGAACGCCTTCAGGCTGGTGGCCGGCTGCCGGCCCAGGCCCGCCTTGAGCTTCAGCTGGCGCAGGAAATCCGCCGGATCCGGCAGGCTTTCCCAGACCGCGGGCAGGAACAGGCCCTGGTGCCACTGGCCCTGGATGAGCAGGCCGTCCAGGCCCGGCTGCAGCTGGGCGAGCAGGTCCGCTTCGGAGGTGAAGGCGATCGGCTCCGGCGGCAGCAGGATCGATACGTCGATTGATAAAAACCGGAGCTCCTGGCTGGTGACCGGCGGAAAGCGCCAGTCTTCGAAGGCGGCGGAAAAGGCGTTGCCGGCGATGTCCTCGGCCAGGGGCCGGCAGGGGCGGACGCTGCCGATGCAGCCGCGCAGCTGGCCCAGGCTGTGCAGCGTGACGAAGGAGGCCCGTTGCTCCGCCAGTTCCGGGGGGAGGCCGCCCGGATCGACCGGGATCGGGCTGCCGTGGGCGAAACCATGGCGGATGGAGGACCGGGCGATGTCCAGCAGGACCGCCCGCTGGGCCGAGTCCAGGCTGCCGGCGGTTTCAAGCGAAGGCAAAGGAGCCATATCCCACCACCCGATCGCGGTCGCCCGCCGTGTCCCCCGAGTTGCGCACCTCCAGGGCCTCGGCGTGCAGCCCGCGCCTGCGGGCGGCCAGCAGCAGACCCCGGACCGGCAGGGCGCCGCAGGCCGCCTCGCCGCCGACGGCATCCTCCCGCAGCGCCACGATGGCGTCGGCGGTGGCCTGGTCGACCCGCCGGGCCTTGCCGTAGTCCAGGTAGTGGCTCAGGTCGGAACTGACCACCAGCGCCGTCTCCTCCCCGCCCCACAGGAGCTCCAGGGCCGCGGCCACCTCGTCCGGGTCGGCCTCGCCCGCGACGATGGGGACCAGGCTGAACGGTCCGAGGGTCTCCTGCAGGAAGGGCAGCTGCACTTCCAGGCTGTGCTCGCTGGCGTGGGCCGGGTCGAAGCGGCGGACGCAGCCCCGTTCCAGCAGCTGGTCGACCGCCGGCCGGTCCACCGGGACGACCCCGAGCGGTGTCGCGAACCCGTCCGCACCGCACACCGCCAGGCCCCGGAAGGCTTCCCGGTGGGACGGCCCCAGCAGCACGACCCGGCGGATCCGGTCGCGGCCGAGGCCCAGGCAGGCGTAGCCGCGGGCGGCGACGGCGCCCGAGTAGATGTAGCCGGCGTGGGGCACGATGATGGCCTTGGGCGCCGGGCCGCCGGCAGGCGCCTGCCGGAGCAGGCCCTGGACCATTTCCCTCAGGCGGCCTGGATCGGCGGGGTAGAATAGGCCGGCCACCACGGGCTCTCGCAGCTGCTGCATGACGACCTCCGGGGCCGAGCGGGCAGGCATGTTGGGGTGTACTACACATTCGGTTTGATGGAAATGAAGTCAATAGCGAATTTCGGTTTCCAAGGGGAGGCTTGGCGTCCCACCCGGTTCTGGCGTCCGCTGGAGGGCGGGAAGGTGGAGTGCGGCGTCTGCCCCCACCGGTGCCGGCTCAGCGAGGGCGAGCGGGGCATCTGCTCGGTGCGCGGCAACGCCGGCGGCGCGGTGGTCCTGCACGGCTACGGCCGGTCCAGCGGGTTCGCCGTCGACCCCATCGAAAAGAAGCCGCTGTTCCACTTCCTGCCGGGGACGAAGGTGCTTTCGTTCGGCACGGCGGGCTGCAACCTGGCCTGCCGGTTCTGCCAGAACGCCGCCATCAGCCAGGCCGGCGACCTGGAAGCGCAGGTGGCGGCCGGCCCCGAAGCCATCGCCCGCCGGGCCCTGGAACTGGGCTGCCCGAGCGTCGCGTTCACCTACAACGACCCGGTGCCCTCCCACGAGTACTGCGTGGACACCGCCCAGGCCTGCCGGGAACGGGGCCTGCGCCCGGTGGCGGTCTCCGCCGGCTACCAGAATGCCGGGCCCCGGGCGGAGTTCTACCGGCACATGGACGCCGTCAACATCGACCTCAAGGCCTTCACCGAGTCCTTCTACCGGCGGCTCTGCGCCGGCCGGCTGCAGCCGGTGCTGGAGACCCTGGAATACCTCAGGAAGGAGACCCGGACCTGGCTGGAGATCACCACCCTGCTCATTCCCGGCGAGAACGACTCCGCCGGGGAACTGGACCGCCTCACCGGCTGGATCGCCGGCACCCTCGGCCCGGACGTGCCCCTGCACTTCTCCGCCTTCCACCCGGCCTGGAAGCTCCTGGACGTGCCGCCGACGCCCCTGGCCACCCTGGTGGAGGCCCGGCGCATCGCCCGGGGCAACGGCCTCCGCCACGTCTACCTGGGCAACGTCAGCTGCCCGGACGGGGAAAGCACCTTCTGCCCCCACTGCGGCCGGCTGCTGATCGGCCGGGACCGCTACCGCCTGTCCGCCTGGGGGCTGACGGAGCAGGGCGCGTGCCGGGGGTGCGGCACCCTCTGTCCGGGGGTGTTCGAGGCCCATCGCCTTTGATGGTGGCTCGGTTGAAATGAATCCCAAAAAATGAAACGTGGCAGAAATCAATTTGTTCCGGCAACTCAAGGACGACGAGCATCTGGCCGTCCGGCCCCAGTTCCATTGGACCGACCAGAAAATCCGCGTCCACGCCTTCATCTGCCTGGCAGCCCTCCTCCTGGCTCGAACCGTCGAGCATCAGGCTCGCAACAACGGCTGGAAAGGAAGCCTCTCTGGACTCCTGGACCGCCTGGCTGGCATCCGCCTGGCCATGGTGCTCCAGCCCACCAAAGGTCGCCCTCGCTGCACCTGGCAGCTCGAGGAAACCGACCCGGAAACGCTCGACCTCTTTGCCAAGATCGTTCCGCCTACAGCGTCAGTTTGCTATACACCTGAACAAGCATGAACTAATTGCAGTTCCAGCAATTAGCCCATGCTTTCAGCCATGGTTTCCGAAACTCCCGCTAGACGGCTGCCTGCAAGGCGAAGGTCAGCGCCATGCAGTCCGCCACCCCGCCCATGGTCAGGCCGGACTGGCAGTAGTCCAGGTTCAGTCCGGCCAGCACCGGCTCCGGGTCCAGGCCCCGCTCCAGCAGCCGCTGCAGCGCCGCCCCGTCCCGGCGGATCCGCTCCAGGCCCTCCAGGCCGCAGCGGCTGACGGAGGTGGTGTCCTCCACGTGCTGCATGAGCACCGCCATGAGGTAGAACGCCGCGTGGTCCTGGCCCCAGCCGGCCTCCAGGGCCTCCCGGTAGCGCGGCCAGCCGTGCTCGAAGACGGCGGGCAGGCCCTGCATGGCCTCGGCCCGGATGCCGCCCAGGCCGTGGCGGTCGCGGATGCGGGCGCCGTGGGTGTCCCGGGCGCCGTGGCCGGTGAAGAACGCCTGGGCCAGCTGGGCGACCATCCCCGGCAGCTGCTCCATCCGGCCATCGCAGCCCAGGGCGGCCATGAGGGTCAGGCCCCCCAGGAAGATGAAACCCTTGTGGGCATTGGAATGGATGGCCCGGGTCATGCGCCCTTCGGCGTCCAGCCCGGCCTGGACGTAGTCCTCCAGGGGCCGCCGTTCCCGGGCGCAGCGGAGCAGCTCGTCGAAGTAGAGCGGCAGCAGGTCCACCGAGGCGCGCATGGAAGGGAAGGACAGGTCCGGGTGCGAGCCGCGGTCATGGCGGTCCACCAGTCCGGGCTTGGGGGTCAGCTCCAGCTCCCGTTCGGCGCCCAGGCTGAGCTTGGCAGCCAGCACCGCCGCCAGGTCAGCACGCGGCGCCGGCCGCTCCGGCCGCAGCAGGGCGTCGACCCGCTCCAGCAGTTCCCGCTGGCCGTGGCGGCGGAGCAGGATGCACTCCCGCGCCGGTTCGCCGCAGACCAGGCAGGCGCGCGGCGGCAGGCCGAGCCCGGCCCGGTCCAGCTGGACCCCATCCTGGCCGTAGACATCCAGGTCCAGCAGGCGCCCGGTGAGGCCGGCCGTCTCGATGGCCATGGCGGCGCGCTTGGCCGCCTCCGGCGCGGCGCAAGTGCGGGCCAGGTGGTAGGGGCCGAGCCGGTCCCGGCGGCTGGCCAGCAGGTCCAGGCCGATGGCCGCCTGCAGCGCGTCCAGCGCGCCGTGCAGCAGGCGCGCCGTGCCCGGGCGGTGCTTGTCGGCCCCGGGCAGGTTGGCGCTGATCATCAGGACCGGGCCGCGGCCCCGGTCCAGGGCGGAGCGGATCTGCTCCTGGCGCTGGTCCCGCGCCTCGAGCAGATCCGCCTTCAGTTCCGCTTCATTCACTGACCCGCCGGACCACGTCGATGATGGAGCCGTCCCGGTATTCGATGAGGGCGACGATGTCGTCCTCGAACTCCACCGGCCTGGGCTTGCCGGTGAGCCGGGTGATCTCCTCGTGGAACTGGCGGATGTCCTTGACCGGGAGGTTCCGGCGCCGGAGCTCCTTCTTGAGGTCCTCGTGCTGGTCGGCGACGCAGATGCCCCGCTCGGTGACGATCACGTCCACGGTTTCGCCCGGAGTCGTGACAGTGGTCACGGATTCCCGGACGATGGGCAGCCGGCCGCGCATGGACGGGGCCACCACGATGGCCAGCTTGGCGCCGGCGGCGACGTCGCAGTGGCCGCCGGTGTTGTGCAGCAGGTAGCCGCTGGACTCGGTGTTGACGTTGACGTTGAAGTCCACGTCCACCTCGGTGGCGCCCAGGATGACGCAGTCGAGCATGTTCACCACCGCGCCCCGGTTGAAGGGGTTGGCGTACAGATCGGCGCTGATCTCCCGGTGGCCGGCGTTGCGGCGGATCGATTCCACCGCCCGCAGGTCGAAGCACTGGACGTCGAACAGGGTCTCGAACAGGCCCTGCTCGAGCATGTCCACGAAGTAGCCGGTGATCCCGCCGCAGCCGAAGCTGCCCTTGATCTTCCCGGCCGCCATCTTCTTCTGGACCAGGTCGGCCACCGCCAGCGAGGTGCCGCCGGCGCCGGTCTGGAACGAGAAGCCGTCCTTGAGCAGGCCCGAGGCCTCGATCACCTCGGCCGCGTACTTGGCGATGAGCAGCCCGGCCGGATCGCGGGTGAGCCGGGTGGTGGTGGAGACGATCTTGGCCGGGTCGCCCAGGGACTCGATCTCGACCACGTAGTCCACGTCGCTCTGGGAGATGCTGATCGGCGCGCACGGGAACCGGACCAGGTTGTCGGTGACCGCCACCACCTTGCGGGCGTAGCGGGCGTCGGTGAAGGCGTAGCCCAGGGAGCCGCAGGCCGACGGGCCGAAGGCTCCGTTCAGGTTGCCGGTGAGATCGCAGGCCGGGGCGGCGATGAAGGTGGCGTCCACCTCCACCTCGCCGGTGACCAGGGAGCGGGCCCGGCCGCCGTGGCTGCGCACGACGATGTCGCACTTCAGCTCGCCCTTGCTGACCAGTTCGCCGATCAGGCCGTTGACGCCGGTCTCGATCCGGGTGATCACGCCCTTGCGGATGTAGGGGATGATCTCGGCGTGCACGCCGTGCACCGAGCTGGAGGCGATGCCCATGTTGCGCAGGCCCATGGCGTCCATTTCCTTGACCAGCAGGTTGAGCAGCAGGTCGCCATTGCGCAGGGCGTGGTGGGTGGAGATGGTCATGCCGTCCTTCAGCCCGCAGGCCTCGATGGCGGCCCGCAGGGACGGCAGCAGCTTGCTGTCGCCGGGGGAGCGGCGCACCAGGGGGCGGGTGGCCCGGAGCACTTCCGGCTGCCGGCTCCAGGGATCCCGGTAGGGGTCGAGGGTCCGGCCCCGCCACTGGGCAGGGATTTCGCGCCCGAGGCTATTTTTCGCCATGGATCACCTCATCGGACAGGTCGAATTCAAGCATGCCGAAGGCCACGCCTTCGCGGATGGTCCTGGCCGCCCGGGTCACCACCGGCGCGTCGACCATCCTGCCTCGCAGGGAAATGACGCCGGTGCCCATCTCCCGGGCCCGCTTGATGGCGTCCATGACCTCGAGGGCGTGCTGGATCTCTTCGGTCGTGGGCCGGAACACTTCGTGGATCACCTCGATCTGGCGGGGATTGACCAGCGACTTGCCGGTGAAGCCCAGGCGCTTGATCAGCAGGGTCTCGTTGCGCAGCGCCTCCATGTCGTTGACGTCGGAGAAGATCGAGTCGATCGCCTGGACCCCCGCGGCCTTGGCCGCCCAGACCACCTGGGTGCGGGCCGAGAACAGCTCTTCGCCGGTCTTGGTGCGGTTGATCTCCATGGAGGCGGTGTAGTCCTCCGCCCCGAAGGCCAGCGCCACCAGGCGGGTCGAGGCCTTGGCCGTCTCCACGCAGTTGAGCACGCCCTGGGCGCTTTCGATGGAGGGGATGATCTTGAAATGGCCGATGGGCAGGCCCAGCCGCTCTTCGCCTTCGGTCAGCAGGGTGTCCAGCCGCTCCACGATCTCGGGATTGTCGGCCTTGGGCAGGCGGATGCCGTCGGGCAGGGCGGGCAGGATCTCGCGCAGGTCATCGGCGGCGTAGGGGGTGTCCAGCGCGTTGATGCGCACGAACATCTCCTTGTTCCGGTCCTTGTAGGAGGCCAGGAAGTTCCGGGCCAGCAGCCGGGCGGAGTCCTTCTCCACCAGCGGCACCGCGTCCTCCAGGTCGATCATGACCCCGTCGGCCTCGAACACCGGGATGTTTTGCAGCATGCCGGGCATGTTGCCCGGCACGTAGAGCATCGATCGGCGCAGTCTCATTTGCCCTCCTCGATGTAGATGGTGTCCACGCCGCTGGTGCTGGAGTGGTGGCGTTCGATGCCCTCCACCAGGTACTCGGCCAGCACGATTTCGCAGGTGGCGAACACCACCGCGTCCACCAGCCGGCCGCCGACGACATCGCCGTTGGACTTGGAGGCGAGGATGTAGAACTCGCCGGCCAGGTCCTTGTCCGGGCCGGGGGCGATGTTGCCTTCCAGCCCCATCATCTCCAGCGGGCCTTCCATGCGGCTGGTCTTGAACCTGGCTTCGGTCATGGGCAGGTGGGCCCCGGCCTGGATGCCGGTGAACTCCACGTCCCGGACCGAGCCGACCGCCGAGACCAGCGAGGCGAAGGGCAGGCCCTTGGCGCGGGCGAAGTCCAGCAGCGCGGCCGTGACATGGGTGCCCGGCTCAAGCTTGATGATGAACCGGCGCCCGGTGTTGCATTCCTGATACCAGAGTTTTTCCACGGTTACTCCTTTGCGGCCCGGCGGATCGCGGTTTCGACCCGTGCCGCGATGGCGTAGTCGAGCGCGCCGCGATCCGAGATCTTGATGTGGCCCGCGGTCACCTCGAGCTGTTCGAGGGTCGCGCTGATCTGGGCCCGGATCAGGTGCTCGTACTGTTTCTTGACGGTCGACTCGACGTCGACCCGAAGGGTTTCTGCGGGTTCCACGACGACCATCAGGTCGCTGGACTGCATCGTGCCCGCGCTGGCTTTGCAGCGGATTCGCATAAGCTAGGTGTCCTCCATCTTGGGTAGGGGTTCGGAGCGAAGGTAGGCCAGGGTGGCCGGCGGCACCAGGTGCTCCAGGGTGCTGAAATCACCTGATCTGATGGCCGCGCGCACCCGCGTGGCGCTGATCGGCAGGCCGTCCGCCTCGATCCGGGGCACTTCCACCATCTCGAGGCCGTGCTCGCCGAGCACCGCGGCCATCATCCGGTTGTAGGCCGCGGTGGTGGGGCAGAGCGGCTCCTGGCCGGCGAACCGCGCGGCCACGTGGAAGCACGGGGCGATCCGCTGGGCGAACAGACGCAGGTCGATCTGCATCTGCGCTTCCGCCAGCGCGTCCAGCCGCTTCAGGAAATAGGAGGGGAAGGTGCCCGCGCTCACCGCGTAGCGGGAGGTGTCGAGCACGGTGACGTTGCCCAGGCCGGCCGTGGCTTCCCGGGCCAGCCGGAACCTGGCTTCGAAGGGGAACACCGAGCGGTCTTCGCGCACCACGAACAGGTACAGCCGGTCCACCTGCCCGGCGGCCACTTCCACCAGATGCAGGTGGCCCAGGGTGAAGGGGTTGCCGTTGATGACCACGGCCCCGTTGCGGCCAGGGGTGATCAGCCCGGACTGGGCGGCCAGGTAGGCCGGCAGTCCGGGCCCATACTCCAGCAGGGCGGCGTCGCCGTGGGCGACCAGCATGCGGAAATTCAGGGCCTGGAAGCTGGCCGCGTTCTGCGGCAGGGTGAACACGAACAGGGTCTCGTGCCCGGCCCGCAGTCCGGACTGGATGAGCCCGGTCACCAGTTCGCCCAGGGTGTCGGTGCCCTGGTGGCTGGGGGCGATGGCCAGCATCTTGAGCACATAACCGGACCGGGCGCCGCAGGCCACCAGGCGTCCCTGATCATAGATTACGGCCAGATCGTCGAATCCGGGCTCGAACCGCAGGCCGCAGGATTCGATCAGGGCCCGGGCTTCGCCGAGCGCCGGTTGATCGAACGGGGCGTGCCCCGCGGGTCCTTGCGGACGGTTCGAATCCGGATGACTCAATGACGACCTCCTGGTCCTGTTCACAGGTTGAATTATGCCTTCACCGGGATGCGGGGATCAAACCGGTGGGGCAGGCAGCCCATAATGGGCTTGACAATGGGCCACGTTTCGGCAGTACGCTGGCAAGACACGTCCATGATGGCGGTCACAGCCGAAGGCGGCAAGAAGAAAGCGCCGGCCGTGGCCGCTTGGGATAACGACTCGCTGCCGCGAGCGGTTTTTCCGAACGACCCCGGCCGGGATGGGGGGACCAGGACGCTTACTCAGCTTGTTGTGCCTCGATCGGCTGGCGATCAGACCGGCTGCGCGTCGGCGAGCTGCCGCGCCTCGGTGGCGCTGCGCCGGTAGAGGATCAAGGTGCCGAGGAGGCCGCAGACCGCGGCGAAGATCATCCAGAAGGCCGGGGCGCCATGGTTGCCGGTGGTCTTGATCAGCCAGGTGGACATGGCCGGGGTGAAACCACCGAACAGGGCGGTCGCGAGGCTGTAGGCGAGCGAGAACCCGACGGTCCGGACGGCCACCGGCATGACCTCCGTCAACGCCACGACCATGGCGCCGTTATAGCTGCCGTACAGGAATGACAGCCAGAGCTCGACGAGCAGCATCTTGCCGAACGTCGGGGAGACCACCAGCCAGGCGAGCGCCGGGTAGGCGGTCACGATGGTCAGGAGGGTGAAGAAGATCAGCAGCGGCTTGCGGCCGATCCGGTCGGACAGGGCGCCCATGACCGGCAGCCAGATGAAATTGGAAATGCCGACGCAGAAGGTGACGACCAGACTGTCGACCGCGGAGAGCTTGAGCACCTTCATGCCGAAGGTCGGGGTGTAGACGGTGATCAGGTAGAAGGAAACGGTGGTCATGACCACCAGCATCATGCCGGCGATGACGATCCCCCAGTTGCTGATCATGGACTGGAAGATTTCCCGGATGGCCGGGCGATGCTTGCGGGCCAGGAATTCCTCGGTCTCCTGGAGCGAGCGCCGGATGAAGAAGATCAGCGGCACGATCATGCAGCCGATGAAGAAGGGCACTCTCCAGCCCCAGGCGGCGATGGTTTCCTTGGGCATCCAGATGTTGAGTCCAAAGCCGATGGCCGCGGCCACGATGATCGCGACCTGCTGGCTGGCGGACTGCCAGGCCACATAGAAGCCTTTGTGGCCGGGGGTGGCCATTTCGGAAAGATAGACCGAAACGCCGCCCAGTTCCACGCCCGCCGAGAAGCCCTGGAACAGGCGGCCGATCACCACGAGCAGGGGCGCGAACAGCCCGATGGTCGCGTAGCTGGGGACGAAGGCGATCAGGACCGTGCCGAGCGCCATGAGCCCGAGGGTCAGGATGAGGCCCTTGCGCCGGCCGACCCGGTCGATGTAGGCGCCCAGGATGATGGCGCCCAGGGGCCGCATGAGGAAGCCCACGCCGAAGGTGCCAAAGGTGAGCATGAGGGAGGCGTATTCATTGGTGGACGGGAAGAAGGTCTTGGAGATGTACGAGGCGTAGAACCCGAATAGGAAGAAGTCAAACATTTCCAAGAAATTGCCGCTCGTGACCCGCAACACGGCCCCGAGCTTCGAGGATTTGGCTTGCGCTTGTGGCATGGACGCTCCTGTGGGTGGCTGAAACATTTGGAAGGAAGGGCCTTGTGAGAATCAGGATCGGGATGCGGAATATGGCACGAACAATGGCAGGCAGCAACACTATTCCAGCGGATAGTGCGACCCCCGGGCGGACCTGCCCCGGGGGCCGACTCTCCATGCACTTGAGCCGATCAGGCGTCAGAACTTGAGCCGGAGCCCGACCGCCACTTCCACTTCCGAATCGTTCTTGAAGCCCTTGCCGAAACCGTCCGCGTTGCCCATGGCGTCGCCCACGGCCCAATCGCCATTGACCTTCATGGAATCGGCCGCGATGTAGAAATCGGCGTTGCTGTCGGCGTGATACATGATCGAACCGAAGATCGTGCCCTTGTTGCCGTCGGCCACCTTGGTCACGCCGCTGGCGTCGCCCAGGAAGGGATTGACGACCTTGCCGCCGCCGGTCAGGCCGGCATGCTTGCCGGCCATCTTGACGTAGCCGAGGGCGAATTCGGTCTTGTCGGCCTTGACTGAACCGGAAACGGTCCAGGAATTGTCGGTGCGGGTGCCGGCGGCGTTGTTGGCGCCCTGTTCGGCGGTGTAGTGGACATAGCCGGCGTTGAGCCGGAAGGCGCCGATGAGGTAGTCGCCGCCGACCAGCTCGGCCTGGTCGATATTGCCCATCTTGTTGCCGCGATCATAGTTGACGTTGAAGCTCAGCTTGCCGCTGCCCAGGGCGAGCTGGTTGTAGGCGAACGAAGCCTGCTGGCTGCTGCCCTGGGAGGGGTTCCCGGGGAGCTCGCCGCCGATGTTGGGATCGGCGCTGCCGCCCGCGCCCGTGTAGCTGAAGCCGTAGCTGAGGCCGGCGACAACGTGCTCGCCGAACTTCTTCTTCCAGACGATCGAGCTGTCGCTGCGGGTGCCGCCGGGAGCCGCCGAGTAGAAGATGAACTGCTTGAAGTTGTTGACGTTGGAGTAGCCGCCCTCCTTGAGGGTCACGTCCTGGGTGCCGTAGGCGTCACCCCAGGTCTGGGTGAAGTCGCGGGTCAGGGTGTTCTGGCGGCCGAAGGTGAGCTTGCCGAGATCGTCGCTGTACAGTCCGAGCCAGCAATCGCGGTTGAAGATCCCGTTGTCGGTATCGAACGAGCCGTTGGCGGATTCGAATTCGCCTTCCAGCTTGGTGATGGCCTTGAGCCCGGGCAGGCCCATCCGGTCGCCGAACGCCAGCGCGTGGTCGACGTCGAAGCCGTATCGGTTGCCGCTGAACCAGGCGGTCTGGAAGCCGAAGGTGGTGTTGCCGGCGTCGGTCTGGTTGTTGGCGTAGCTGAGGGTGACCTCGATCAGGCCGTAGAAGTGCACGGCGGTGGTGCCATCGTCGTAGAGCATCACCGGCTTGCTGAACATGCCGAGCTTGCTGCCGTTCACGTCGGTGGTCAGGGCGGCCGGCGTCGCGGCCGGCGTGGTCTGGGCCTGGGCCTGGGTGATCCCGGCCGCGAGCACGATGGCGAGGCTGGTAAACAGAGAAGGTTTCATACGGCTCCTTGGGTGGAAAAAGGGTGGGTCCTGCGGATGCGGGGCCTGAGGCTGCAGCGCTGGGTCCCGGAAATGTGAAAGAGGGGAGTGGGTACTGTTCAATGTAGAAAACGGACCTTTCAGCCAGCTTTCAGTCCGCGCAGCTGTGACTTTGGTCACACCATGGTCCCGGCGGCGGGCCGGATCGATGATCCTTTGAGCGGGGGAGCGCACCGGCTGGGCACCGGTCAGTGCGCCTCCAGGAGTGTCCATGAACCTCGATCTGAGATCCTCGCTGCTCGCGCTCGTCCTGCTCGCCGGCGCCGCCCGCCCCGCCGCGGCCGAGCGGATCACCCTGCTGGTGGGCGGCATCGACAAGATCATCTATCTGCCGGTCAAGCTGGCCGAGACGCTCGGCTACTTCACCAAGGAAGGGCTCGACGTCGAGCTGCGCAGCGAGTATTCCGGCAACCAGGGCGTGGACGATCTGCTGGTGGGCACGGTCCAGGGGGTGGTGGGGTTCTACGACCACATCGTCTACATGCAGTCCAAGGGCAAGGCCTTCGTCTGCCTGATCCAGTTCGCCCAGGCGCCGGGGGAGGTGGAGCTGGTCTCGACCCGGATGCCCGGCCCGGTGCGCTCCATGGCCGACCTGAAGGACCGCGTGCTGGGCGTCACCGGCCTGGGGTCCTCCACCCAGTACCTGTCCCGCTACCTGGTGCTGAACGCCGGCCTCAAGCTGAACCAGGTCACCTTCGTGCCGGTGGGCACCGGGGACGCCTTCATCAGCGCCATGAACCGCGGCGCCATCAGCGCCGGGATGACCACCGAGCCGACCGCATCGCGGATGCTCGACAGCGGCGAGGCCAGGGTCCTGGCCGATCTGCGCACGCCGGAGGACACGGCCAGGGCCCTGGGCGGCCCGTACCCCGCCTCCTGCCTGTACATGGAGACCGCCTGGGTGAACCGGCACCGGCCTGAGGTGCAGAAGCTGGTCAATGCCCTGATGAAGGCCCTGACCTACATCCAGAGCCACACGGCCGCGGAGATCGCCGACCAGCTGCCGCCCAGGTTCTACACCACCGACCGGGCCACCTACGTCAAGGCCCTGGCCAAGAGCAAGGCCATCTTCATTCCCGACGGCCGCATGCCGGCGGGCGGGCCCGCGCATGTCCTGAAGGTGCTGACCCGCACGGAGAAATCCATGCAGGGCAGGAACATCGACCTGGCCAGCACCTACACCCTGGAGTTCGTCAACGCCGCCGGACCCGGAGCCCAGCGCCCATGAAGATCCTGCTGGTCGAGGACAACCGCGCGCTTTCGGAATGGCTGGCGCGCACGCTGCGGGCCGCCCAGTACACCGTGGAGTGCAGCTGCGACGGCCTCGACGCGGACCAGCTGCTGCTAACGGAAACCTACGACCTGGTGATCCTGGACCTGGCCCTGCCGGGCCTGGACGGGCGGGAGGTGCTCAGGCGCCTGCGCGGCCGGCACAACCCGACGCCGGTGCTCATCCTCACCGCCTTCGGCGGCACCCAGGACCGGGTGGACGGGCTGGACATCGGCGCGGACGACTACATGGCCAAGCCCTTCGAAGTGCCCGAACTGGAGGCCCGGATGCGGGCGCTGCTGCGCCGCGCGAACCAGGCCAGGAACCCCGTCCTCACCTGCGGGTCGCTGGCCTACGACAGCAATTCCAAGGGGTTCACCCTGGCCGGGACGGCTCTCAACCTCACCCGCCGGGAGCACGCCGTGCTGGAGATGCTGATCGTCAAGTCGGGCAAGACCGTGAGCAAGCAGGCGCTGGCGCACAGCCTGTTCGCGGTCGACGAGGAGGTCAACCCGGACGCCATCGAGATCTACGTCCACCGGGTCCGGAAGAAGCTGGAACCCGGCGACGCCGTGATCGTGACCCTCCGGGGCCTGGGCTACCTGCTGAAGCCGCGCTATGCCAACTAGGGTCTCCACCAGTCTGCGCGCGCGGCTGCTGCTCTGGCTGCTGATCCCGCTGGGCGCCTCGGCGGTGCTGAACGTCTGGCTGGAACTCCGGGAAGCCCGGACCACGGCCACCCGGATCCAGGACCGGCTGCTGCTCGGTTCGGCCCGGATCATCGCCCAGCAGATCCAGTACGATGACGGGCTGCTGGAAGTGGCGATCCCGCCGGCGGCCCTGGAGCTGTTCCATTCCGCGGAGCGGGACCAGGTCTACTACCGGATCGCCTCGGCCAAGGGCGTGCTGCTGTCCGGCTACGCCGAAGTGCCGCCTCCGGCCGGCGCCCTGCGGCCGGAGGAATCCATCCAGTTCGACGCGGTGGTCCGGGACCAGCCGGTGCGGGTGGTGGCGTACGCCCAGCCGGTGTTCGCCGCGCCGGAGGAGAGCCCGGTGGTGATCGAGGTGGCCGAGACCCTGCGCGGCCGGCAGCATCTGGTCGAGCAGGTCTGGCTGGCCGGCCTGCGGGAGCAGGCCTGGATGCTGGGCCTGGTGGTCATCCTGGTGTGGATCGCCCTGCGCCGGGGCCTGAGGTACATCGTGCGGCTCCGGGACCAGGTCCGCGACCGCCGCCCGGGCTCCCTGGAGCCGCTCGATCCCGGGCCGGTCCCATCGGAACTGCTGCCGCTGGTGGGGGCCATCAACGAGTACGTGCAGCGGCTGGACAGCCAGATGGCGGCCCGGAGCCGGTTCATCGCCAACGCCTCGCACCAGCTGCGCACGCCGTTCACCGTGCTCCAGACCCAGGTGGACTTCGGCCTGCGCAGCTCCGGCGCGGAGGCGAAGGACGAGGCCCTCAGGGCGATCCTCAGGGGAGTGCGGGACGGCACCCGGCTGGTCAACCAGCTCCTGAGCCTGTCCGCCGCCGAGGCCGTGGCGCAGCATCCGCGTCCGCTCGCGGCCGTGAACCTGGTGGAGCTGGTCCAGACGGTCCTGGAGGAGCAGGCGGGCCTGGCCCAGGCCAAGGACATCGACCTGGGCTTCGAGTCCAGCCTGGAGCGGGCCGAGCTCCAGACCTCGGCCTACATGCTCCACGAGCTGGTGGCCAACCTGGTGGACAACGCCCTGCGCTACACGCCGGCCGGGGGCACGGTCACGGTTTCGGTCCGGCGGGAGCAGGAGCGGCTGATCCTCCAGGTGGAGGACAACGGGCCGGGCATCCCCGCCCAGGACCGGGCGCGGGTGTTCGAGCGGTTCTTCCGGCTGCACCCGGGCGATTCGCTGGGCTGCGGGCTGGGCCTGGCCATCGTCAGGGAACTGGCCCAGGCCCTGGGCGCCGCCGTCCGGCTCGAGGACCCGCCCCAGGGCACCGGCCTGGTGGTCACCGTGAGCTGCCCGGCCGGGTGAAAGGGCGAGGCCCCGGGACCGGGTCCCGGGGCCTCGGCTTGCTTCGCGGCCGGGTCTACCAGAGGCCCAGCACCTTCCACCAGGCGCCGCCGACGAACACCCAGATGGCGATGTTGATCAGGCTGACGATGAAGCCCAGGCGCCACCAGGTGCCGATGGGCACGAAGCCCTGGCCGAACATGGCCGCGGCCGGGCCGGTGCCGTAGTGGGTCATGCTGGCGTGCAGGTTGGAGAAGAAGCAGAGCACCAGGGCCGCCAGCATCGGCGGGGCGCCGCAGGCGATGGAGACGCCCAGGAACGCTGCATACATGGCGCCCACGTGGGCGGTCATGCTGGCGAAGAAGTAGTGGGCGTAGAAGTAGGTCAGGCCCAGCACCAGGAAGGCGAAGATCCAGCCGTGGCCGGCCATGGCGGCCGCCATCACCTTGCTGAACCAGGGGATCATGCCCATCTTGTTCAGGAAGCCCGCCATCATGATCAGGGTGCCGGTCCAGATCAGCACGTCCCAGCCGTTGGTCTCGGCCAGCACGTCCGACCACTGGAGCACGCCGGTGATGAGCAGCAGGCCCAGGCCCACCAGCGCGGCGGTGGTGCCGTCGATGCCGAAGTAGGTGTCGCCGAACACCCACATGACCAGGACGATGGAGAACACGCCCATCATCAGCCACTCCGAGGTGGTGACTTTGCCCATCCCGCGCAGCTTGGCGTTGGCCATCTCCACCGCTTCGGGGGTTTTGGTGATCTCGGGCCTGTAGAGCTTGTAGAGCGCGTAGGGGATCAGGATCAGGCTCACCAGGCCGGGCACGATGGCTGCGATGAACCAGCTGCTCCAGGTGATCCTGAGGCCGAAATCGGCGGCGAACTTCTGGGCCATGGGGTTGGCGGCCATGGCGGTCAGGAACATGGCGCTGATGATCAGGTCGATGTTGAAGCAGGCCATGGTCAGGTAGGCGCCGATCTTGCGGGAGGTGCCGTCCTCGGGGTTGCTGCCGTAGGCCCGGGCCAGGGAGCGCACGATGGGCATCATGACGCCGGCGGTGCGGGCGGTGTTGCTGGGCACCACCGGCCCCAGCACGAACTCGGTGGCGGCCAGCCCGTAGGCCAGGCCCAGGGTGCGCTTGCCCAGCAGGCGGATGAAGAAATAGGCGATGCGGGTGCCCAGTCCGCTCTTGATGAAGCCCCGGGCGAACATGAAGGCCACGACGATCAGCCAGAGCGCCGTCTCGGAGTAGCCGCTGAGGCTCTGGGCGATGGTCAGGGTGCCGGTGATGGCGCAGGCCGAGGCTCCGGTGATGGCCACGGCGCCCATGGGCATGGGCCGGATGATGATCCCGAGGATGGTCGCCAGGAAGATGGCGAACATGTGCAGGCCCCGAACCCAGTCGGCCTGGCGCACCTTCTCGGCCGTGGCGGCGGCCTTCACGTCCGCTTCGCCCTTGGCCTTGGCGTCGGCGTCGGCCTTGAGTTTGGCGTCGGTGTCCATCCTGGTCTTGATTTCGGCCTCCAGCCTGGCCTTCATGTCGGCCTCGGCCTGGGCGGCCGGGGCCAGCTTGCCGGGAGCCGGTTTCCCGGCGGAGGCGGAAGCTTTCGGGGCCGCGGCCGCGGGCTTCGCCGCCTTGTCCCCGGCAGGCTTGGCGCTGGCCTTGGCGGCGATGGTCCCGGAGAACACCTTGGCGTCCGGTATCGGCGCCAGCTTCGGCAGGCCGACATAGAGGATTATTCCGACGGCGAGGGTGATGGCCAGGCGCCAGGGCTTGGCTCCCTGCCACCAGCCACGGCTGGGTTCTGGGTTGGACATGTCGGTACCTGCGGATGAGGGCCGGTAGTCCCGGCACCAGGGTTGGATTGCGGAATGCTTGATTCCGGCGATGGAAAAGCTGGAAAGGGATCAATGGAAATCTACGGAATCGACCTTTCAGTCACCTTTCATTCCGGACAGCTGTGATGTCCGTCACTTCCGCGCCCGAAAGAAAGCCCCGGAACGTGGGGTTCCGGGGCTTCGCCTGGGGTGTCTGGAGGTGTCTATTCAGGCTCTGCCGCTGGCGCCGTTCCCGGCTCGAAGTCCCGGCCGCCGATGATCGTGTGCAGCTTCTTGCGGTCCAGCTCCCCTTCCCACCAGGAGACGAAGGCGCAGGCGATGCCGTTGCCGGTGATGTTGGTCAGGGCGCGGCACTCGCTCATGAACTTGTCGATGCCGAGCACGATGGCCATGCCGGGGACCAGGGCCGGGTTGACCACGCTGAGGGTCGCGGCGAGGGTGACGAAGCCGGCGCCGGAGACGCCGGAGGCGCCCTTGGAGGTGAGCATGGCCACCAGGATGATGGCGAGCTGCTCCCGGAGGCCCAGGTGGAAGCCGAGCGCCTGGGCGATGAAGATGGTCGCCAGGCTCATGTAGATGTTGGTGCCGTCAAGGTTGAACGAGTAGCCGGTGGGCACCACCAGGCCGACCACCGGCTTGGAGCAGCCCATGGCTTCCATCTTCTTCATGAGCTGGGGCAGGGCGCTTTCGGAAGAGCTGGTGCCCAGCACGATGAGGAGTTCTTCCTTGATGTAGCCGAGGAACTTGAAGATGTTGAAGCCGATGAAGCGGGCGACGATGCCCAGGATGATGATGACGAACAGGGCGGAGGTCAGGTAGAAGGTGGCGATCAGGCCGAGCAGGTTGCCCAGCGCCTGGGGTCCGTACTTGCCGACGGTGTAGGCCATGGCGCCGAAGGCGCCGAAGGGGGCGGCCTTCATGACCAGACCGATGACGCCGAAGACGCCCTGGGCGAGTTCATCGATCATGGTGCGCAGGCCCTTGGTCTTTTCGCCCAGGGCCATCAGGGCCAGGCCGAACAGGATGGAGAACAGCAGCACCTGGAGGATGTCGCCTTTGGCGAAGCCGCCGACGACGCTGTCGGGGATGATGTTGAGGAAGAAGTCGACCGTCTTCATCTCGTGCGCGGCCTTGGCGAACTGGGCCACGGACGCGGCGTCCGGAGCCTTGCCGCCGAAGTTGGCGCCGGGATGCAGCACGTTGGCGACGATCACGCCGATGATCAGCGAGAAGGTGGAGACGACCTCGAAGTAGATCAGCGCTTTCATCCCGATCCGGCCGACGGTCTTGGCACCCTGCACATGGGCGATGCCGGAGACCACGGTGCAGAAGATGATGGGCGCGATGACCATCTTGATCAGCTTGATGAAGCCGTCGCCCATGGCCTTGATCCAGTCGTTGGTGGCGACGGTCGGGTACAGCCAGCCAAGGAATCCGCCTATGACGATGGCGAACAGGACCTGGACGTAAAGGATCTTGTAAAAGGGAACCTTCTCCTTCTGGGGTAAGGCCGATGCCGCATGATCCATACTGCCTCCGAATGCTGGGTCCTCCTCGGACCGCTGGGCTGTTGAGGTTTGGAATCTCTCAATGAATTGAATTTGCTGCTGAGATTAGCAGGTTTCCGGGGTCGGCAAACAGATTCTTGAGTCCGAATTCAGCGGCCCGCTTGATCCTCGTCCCGTTATCAATCGGCTGGTAATTATCCGATCATCCACCGGAACAGGAAGAACACCGCCATCCCGCCGCCGATGGCAGCCAGCAGGTGGTTGAAACGCCAGGCGATCAGCCCCGTGGCCAGCGCGCCCAGCAGCCAGGCGTTGCGCCAATCGAGCTGCCAGTGCGCGCCGTCGGGCAGCAGCACCATCGGCACGACGATGGCCGTGAGCACCGCCGCCGGCACGTAACGCAGGGCCCGCCTGGCCAGGGGCGGGAATGCGACCCGTTCGCCCAGGGCGAAGAAGGCGTACCGGACCAGGAAGGTGACCGCGGTCATGCCGGCGATCAGCGCCACTTCGTGCCGGTTCATGAAAGCTCCTCCAGCACCACGCCGATGGTCACCCCGGCCAGCGCGGCCAGCATCAGCCCGAGCTTGTACGGCAGTCCGTGCGCCGCCAGCGCCACCGCCGCCGCTCCCAGCGCCGCCCCCAACATCGGCCGGTTCCTGAGCATCGGGACGACGATGCCGGTGAAGGTGGCGGCCATGGCGAATTCCAGCCCCAGGTGCTCCAGCCTGGGCACGGAGCGCCCGAGCATGACTCCGGCCAGGGTCCAGAACAGCCAGTTGCCGTACATCGAAAGGCAGGACCCGAGGTAGTACCAGTGCTTGTGCGGCGAGAGGTCGGGCGCTCCATAGCGGAGCTGGACCACGGCGAAGGTCTCATCGGTGAGCCAGAATGCCAGCGGAATCCGCCAGCGCTGCCTGAGTCCCGCCACATGGGGCAGCAGCGTGGCCGAATAGAGCGCGTGGCGCAGATTGACGACGAAGGTGGTGAGCAGGATGACCATCAGTCCGGTGCCGCTGGCCAGCAGGGTGAGCGCGATGAACTGGGAGGACCCGGCGAAGACGAAGAGCGACATGGCCATGGCTCCGGCCGGGGAGAGCCCGCTCGGGCCGGCCAGGGTGCCGAAGATGAGCCCGAACGGGGCCGCGCCCAGCAGCATCGGCAGCGAATCCCGCGCGCCGGCCAGGACCTCGGTCCTGCGGCGGGGATGGCGGGCGGGCGAGGTGAACGTTTCCATTCTCAACGATAGCGCAATCCGGAAGGGGTTCCGGGCTGTCCCGATTCTGGATGCCGGATCCCGATTCGAGATATCCGAGTCCGGTGATTCGGCACCGATCATTGCAAATATTGATAACAATGATTTAACCAAACAGGAATAAATTCTTTCCCGTTGGCACCGCGGTTGCTGTGGAAGGGGATCCAGGTCCGGCGCCACGAGAGATCGCTCGGACCTTTTGAACACAGCCACTTGGCTTGGGATGACCGGAATCACCCGGCCGCCTGGGCGGACTTTTGGGAAGGAATGGTAATGAATTATTCACACACCGCCGCCATCATCACCGCGCTTCTGTCCTTGGGTTGTGCCGGGCAGAAAGCCTCGAGCGCCAACGCCCCGGTCGTGCACCCGGTGACCGCCCTGCCCAGCGGCACCCTGGCCGACACCGGCTACATCGCCGCGCCCAATCTGGTTTCCGCGGGCATGGCCAGCGTGCTGGCGTCGGTGCCGGCCCAGACCGGCGCCACCTACCTCTGGAGCGTGACCGGCGGAGCCATTCCCGGCGTCAACAGGAACGCGGCGGTCTACTTCAACGCCGGAGCGGCGGGCACGGCCACGTTGCAGTGCGCGGTCACCCTGAGCGGGGTGCAGACCGTATACACCCAGGCCATCCCGGTGGTGCCCGCGCTGCCGGTGACCTCCTTCTACTATGGATCCGGCCTGAGCGCCGATTCCCTCGCCAACACCGTGCTGGGCGGCCCGAGCCTGAACAGCGCGAGCTACCGGTTCCAGGCCAGGCATGCCAGCGCGCTGAAGAGCATCCGGGTGTTCTTCATCTGGTCCCTGCTGAAGAGCGGCTACCAGGCCGGCCAGGGCGGCACCATCCAGGTGGACCTCCTGGCCGACGACGGCACCGCCGCCCACCAGCCCACCGGCGCCTCTTTGGCGACCGTCAGCTATGGCAACATCATCGCCCAGAACAACAACTACCCTGAGCTGGTGTTTCCGGCGCCCGCCATCCTGACCGGCGGCGCCCTCTACCACCTGGTGTTCACCAACGTGGACCCCAGCCCCACGGCCAACTACATTTCCCTGGACAGTCTCTACACCGACGCCCAGACCGCGCCCATGCAGCCCTCCATCGCCGACAACGACTTCGCCGTGCTGGTGCGTTCGGGCGCCGGCGCCTGGAAGCTGCGCCAGGGGTTCACCCCCACCCTGGAGCTGGACTACGCGGACGGCGGCAGCCAGGGCAACGGCTACATGGAGGTGTGGTCCACCAATCCCAAGACCATCTCCGGCAACGCCCAGGTCCGGGAGACCTTCAAGGTGAGCGGGCCCAGCCGCACCTTCAGCAAGATCATGGTCCGCACCGAACGGGTGGCCGGAACCAGCCCCCTGACCCTGACCCTGACCGAAGCCGACGGCACCCTCATCGAGCAGGGCACCGTGCCCGCCTCGAGCGTGCTCCAGGGCGCCGCCAGCTGGGTGACCTGCAGCTTCCCCCTGTCCCAGGCACTGTCCTCGGGGGTCGCCTACAACCTCACGCTCACCAGTCCCCTGGACACCGAGTATGCGATCTTCCCCATCCGCAAGGGCCGGGACAAGGGCTTCTCCAACTACACCGTGTTCCCCGACGGCTACGCCCAGTTCACCACCGCCGGCAGCACCGGCTGGGCCGGATGGGACATGTGGGGGACCCCGAACCTGACCACCAGCGACCTGCAGTTCATGTTCATCCCCTGATGACCATGGCCGGCATGGGGGGACCCGGAAGCTTGCTTGCGGATTTGTTGAAAAGTGCAGGACGCCGGTCAAAAAAAGCCTATCTTTGATGAGAACAGGCTTTTTTACCTGTTGCCACCCGCTGTCGCAGCCCATTCGGGGCGCCTCGGCTGGGGTCATTCCAAGCGACGCACCTTCCCGTTCCTCCCTGCCACCGCGCCGGGAAGGAACCCGCATGTCCCATCCGCCAGCTTCAGAGGCCGGGACTTCAGACGCCCATCGGTTCCCGCCCGGATCGGTGTTGAAATCGCCCGCCTCGCCAGAGCTGCTGTCCATCCCGGAGACAACCCATGGCCGGCATCGGTGCAGTGAATACCGCTTCCGCGGCGCAAGTCGCTTCCCCCCAGCAGACCGCCCGGGGAGTGGGCCAGGCGGAACTGGCCATCTCCAGTCAGGGGAACCAGCAGGACACCCTGACCATTTCCAGCCAGGGACTCCAGGCCCTGGATGACTCCGGGGTGACGCTGGTGGTGCATAAGCACAAGCACCTGGAACTGGATCTGAACCTACTGACCTACCCCAACTTCCAGTTGAAGGTGAACAGCCCCGCCGCCGCCCAGGCTGGAGGCGCCGCGCCGGTGGCCGCCGTGGCCCCGGCCGGGGGTGCCGGGGGTGCCGGCGCCGCCGGGGGCGCCGGTGGGGGCGGCGCCGCCGGGGGGGGCGGGGCGGGCGCAGCCTGAGGGCCATGAACGGCTGGTATCAGGCCAGAGATAATCCATTTGATCAGGGTGCCGCAAGCCCCGGCTACGGCATCTAACCACTGGTGCGAGGACCAGGTATTCCAAGCATTGGGGGTTCAGATGTTGATCGGTTCAGCCGCGCTGGCGCTCCTGCTTCCCCTTGGGCTCAACGCCCAGGGGGATTTCTA
>Ga0316217_10002139_pt1 | contig 24304 bp, 22 predicted proteins | sample 1anoAmetaG_FD_203633 | JGI IMG/M metagenome (GOLD analysis project Ga0316217, IMG submission 203633) | Freshwater microbial communities from Trout Bog Lake, Wisconsin, USA - 1anoA | ecosystem: Environmental > Aquatic > Freshwater > Lake > Hypolimnion/Profundal zone | place: USA: Wisconsin...
GAAACATCATTATTAATTATAAACAAAACCAATTCACCATGTCAATTCAGGAATTAGGCTTACGGGGACGCCACAACGTCTTCAATTCGTTAGCAGCTGGGATAGTAGCTAACATTTACGGACTTCGTAAAGATGTCATAAAAGAAAGTCTGGCCGACTTTAAGTCGCTGGAGCACCGGTTAGAGACCGTAGCCAAGGTGAGGGGTATTGAGTTTATCAACGACTCGAAAGCCACCAATGTAAATAGTACCTGGTATGCGCTCGAATCGATGAGCAAACCGGTTATCTGGATTGCTGGTGGTATTGATAAAGGCAACGATTACTCGGTGCTTGAGCCGCTTGTAAAAAAGAAAGTGAAAGGCATGATCTGTCTGGGTACTGATAATACCAAGCTGCACTCTGCTTTTGGCCGAAAAGTGGATATACTGGTTAACTGCACCAATATGTTTGATGCTGTTAAGATGGCATACAGCCTGGGTAACCCCGGTGATACCGTATTGTTATCGCCTGCATGTGCTTCGTTCGACCTCTTCGAGAACTATGAAGACCGGGGAAGGAAATTTAAGGATGCTGTAATTCAATTATAGATTTTAGAACCAGAAGCCGGAAATCAAGATCCGGGAAGTATTGCGAATTTGAATTTTCGGTATTAAAGATCATAAACATTATAATAAATCAACCTTGCCTGTATTTAAATTAAAATAAAAATAATGAGTGCAATAGGACATAAAAAAAGCCAAACCGGTACTTTTCCTGAGGGAAGGGTTGGTGGAATTATGTCGGAATATTTACAGGGCGACCGGATGATATGGTTGGTGGTGGTGCTGTTGTTTCTGGTTTCGATGTTGGCCGTTTACAGCAGCACTGGTACACTGGCTTATAAAATGCAGGTTGGTAATGAAAGATACCTGATGAAGCAAATTGCTATGGCTTGTGCAGGGTTGTTGTTGATGTTTGTTACGCATTTGATAGACTACAAGTATTACTCAAGGATTGCACAACTGTTGTGGGTTTTGAGCATTCCTTTATTGATTTATACGATGATATCCGGCTCGCGTTTAAACGATGCAAGCCGGTGGATCACATTACCGGTAGTGGGTTTAACGTTTCAGACCTCTGATTTGGCCAAGCTGGCTTTAATCATGTTTCTGGCCAGGCAGCTTTCCATAAAGCAGGATCAGATCACTGATTTTAAGGAGGCGTTTTTGCCTATACTTTTACCCATTGTTTTAACCGCATTGCTGATAGCGCCCGAGAATTTATCTACGGCAATGATTCTGTTTTTTACCTCGGTGTATGTAATGTTTTTGGGTAGAATTGCCATGAAGCACATTATGATGCTGATTGGGGTGGCCATAGTGGCTTTCTCGTTTTTTGTAATGCTGCTTTTTGTTTTGCCTGATAGTGCCATGAGCCATGTGCCAAGGGCGCAGACCTGGAAACACAGAATTGCAGATTTCTCGCAGGAGGTAGGTGGCAAGAAAGACCACCATACTGAAGAGTATCAAACCGAGCAGGCAAAAATTGCCATTGCCAAGGGTGGCATTTTTAAATTAAATCCCGGCGGAAGCGACCAGAAGAACTTCCTGCCTCACCCATATTCAGATTTTATTTATGCAATTATTATTGAAGAGTATGGATTGGTAGGTGGTGCATTCATGGTGTGTCTCTACCTGTTCTTTTTATATCGCTGCATCCGGATTGTTAAGGCAGCGCCCAAGGCTTTTGGCGCTCTGCTTGCTGTTGGTTTGGGCACAGCCTTGGTTATTCAGGCCATGATAAATATGGCGGTGGCGGTAAATCTGGTGCCGGTTACTGGGGTTACACTGCCATTGGTAAGTATGGGAGGTAGCTCTGTAATATTTACCTCGATAGCCTTTGGAATTATTCTGAGTGTGAGCAGAAATGTTGAGCAGGAAGAAGAAGTTGCGTTAGTGTAAAATAAGCATATGAGTGAGTTGAGGGTAATAATAAGTGGAGGCGGCACCGGTGGACATATTTTTCCGGCAATTGCAATAGCCAATGCTTTGAAGAAAAGAAAGCCTGATGCAAAAATATTGTTTGTTGGCGCTAACGGGCGAATGGAAATGGAAAAAGTGCCGCAAGCCGGTTACGAAATAAAGGGGTTGAACATTGCAGGTTTTCAGAGAGGTTCGATATTGAAAAATTTGACGTTACCATTTAAACTGATAGGCAGCTTGTTAAACGCAAATAACATAGTAAGGAGTTTTAAACCACAGGTGGCAGTTGGGGTTGGCGGTTATGCCAGCGGGCCGTTGCTGCGGGTGGCAGGTTTTGCCGGTGTGCCTACTGTGATACAGGAACAGAATTCGTTTGCAGGTGTTACAAATAAGCTGCTTGCAAAAAACGCAGGCGTTATTTGTACCGCTTACGAAGGCATGGAAAAAGTTTTTCCGAAGGAGAAGATTGTACTAACGGGTAACCCGGTACGCGCTGCAATTGCTGATATGAAGCATGGCGGGGCTGATTTAAGGGCAGAAGGTTTTAAATATTTTGGATTAAACCCGGATAAGAAAACGATACTGATAATTGGTGGAAGTTTGGGTGCCCGCACTCTAAATGAAAGTGTTGAAGCTGCCATGAACAGAATTAAGGAAGGTGAAGTGCAGATACTATGGCAAACCGGCAAAATTTATTTTGAGCAATGCCGGAAAGTGGGTGAAGGAGTTGCCCGGCTTAAAGTATTGCAGTTTATTGACAGGATGGACCTGGCCTATGCCTGTGCTGATGTAATTATTTCGCGCGCTGGAGCGTTATCAATTTCTGAACTGCAACTGTTAGGAAAGCCGGTAATACTGGTTCCATCACCTAATGTAACTGACGACCATCAAACATTTAATGCGATGGCCCTGGTAAATAAAGGCGCTGCTATTATGATCAAAGACGGTGAGGCAAAACTGAATTTAATTGGTGCCGCCTTCGACCTTTTAAGGAATGAAGCGCAACAGCAGCAGTTGAGTATTGCCATTAGTAAAATGGGTATTGCCAATGCAGCTGACAGAATAGTGGATGAAATTTTAAAGGTGATTAAAAATTAACAGGGAGTATATGACAAGCGATTTGAAAAGCATTAAGCGGCTGTTTTTTCTGGGTATCGGCGGTATTGGTATGAGCGCCCTGGCACGGTATTTTAAATCGCAGGGGGCAGAGGTGAGTGGGTACGATAAAACACCAACTCATTTAACTGAAGAGCTGGAAAATGAAGGCATCCAGGTAATGTTTGAAGATGACGTGAACAAAATGCCGAAGGAACTGGATCTGGTAGTTTATACGCCGGCTATTCCGAAAGGTCATAAAGGTTTTAATTTTTATAAAGACAATGGTTACGAGTTAAGAAAGCGGTCGGAGGTATTGGGTATTATTTCGGCTGATAAATTTACTATAGCAGTTGCCGGTTCGCATGGAAAGACGACGGTTAGTGCCATGATAGCGCATATCCTCACCGAATCAGGCTTCGGGTGTTCGGCTTTTTTGGGTGGAATTGCTGTAAACTATAACTCTAATTTTTTATTGGGCCCCGGAGACACAGTGGTTATTGAAGCTGATGAGTTTGACAGGTCTTTCCACCGGTTAAGCCCCGATATGGCGGTGATTACTGCGGTTGATACTGACCACCTGGATATATACGGCAGCAAGGAAGCCATTGATGAGGCCTTTATTGAATTTGCCAATAAGATCTCGGAAGAGGGTTTTTTGGTTGTGAAGAACGGGCAGACTATCAATGACCGCTTACCTGTATTGGACAAGGCCTTCTATTCCCTTCATGACACGGATGCTGATGTTTACTGCAGCAAATATTGGGTGGTTGACGGCGGCTACCTTTTTAACGTTAGCTATTACGGAACAGAGTTAAAAGGCTTCAGGCTAAACATTGGCGGGTTTCATAATATCGAAAACGCGATTGCTGCAATAACAATTGCCTTGGAGCTGAAAATTACCGAAGAGAATATCCGCAAGGCCATTACCTCATTTAAAGGTATAAGAAGGCGTTTTGAAAAATTACTGGATAATGGCAGGGTTGTTTTTATTGATGACTATGCACATCATCCTGAAGAAATAAGGGTTTTCCTGGAGTCTGTAAAAGAGATATATCCTAAACAGAAGATAACAGCGGTTTTTCAGCCGCACCTGTTTTCAAGAACAAAGGATCTGGCAGAAGGATTTGCAAAATCTTTGAGCTTGGTTGATGAAGTGGTGCTGCTGGATATTTACCCGGCGCGTGAGCTGCCCATGGAGGGAGTTACATCAGCACTGATATACGACCAGCTAACCTGCCACGAGAAACTGCTGATAAGCAAAGAGCAATTATTGGATACAATTAAAGGCAAAAAGGATATTGAGGTTTTGGTAACCATTGGGGCGGGTGATATTGATAAATACGTTGCAGGCATTAAAGAAATACTGTCAAACAAAGCATAATGAAAAAGTTTTGGAGAATAATGAAAAAAGTGTTGCTGGTAGCTACTGTGCTATCGGCGGCGGTGCTTTTTGTTATTGTCCTTACCTCGGCTATTAAGAAGCAAAACCAACTTGTATGCAGGAATATACAGGTGAAGATTGATTATGATTCGGGTTTGGCGTTTTTAACCGGGGCAGAAATAAAAGAGAAAATAGATTACATGTGCGGTGGTGCAATAACCGGCAAACCATTGACTGGTATTGATTTCAGGGCATTGGAGCGCACTGTAAAGAAAAACCCTTTTGTAAGTGAAGCAGAGATTTTTGTAAATCAGCAGCAGGATGTTGTTGTGGATATTGTACAAAAGAGGCCAATACTGCGGGTAATCAACAATGATGGTGTTAGCTATTATATAAGTGAAAAGAACGAACGCATACCACTTAGTGATAATTTTACCTCACATGTTGCCATAGCACTGGGTAATGTTGCAACGCATAGGGACACAAAACGAGACAGTGCAGTACAGGCCGCTCTTTACAAGTTAATTCTGTTTGTTAGAAAAGATGATTTTCTCAATGCGCTTGTTGACCAGGTGTATGTGCTGGAGAATGGCGATATGGAAGTGATACCCAAAATTGGCGGGCAAACTATCCGGTTCGGCAGTGTGGATGAGAATATGGCTGAGAAATTTGACCGGTTGAAGATTTTCTACAACGAAGGACTGAGAAAAGTGGGCTGGGATAAATATAAGACCATCGATCTGCGTTATAAAGATCAGGTGGTTTGCGAGAAAAGAGACACAACTAACAAACAATAAAATTTTTTCTATGACAGGCGCACACAAAAAGGAGAATCCGGTAATTGTCGGCCTTGATATTGGTACAACAAAAATTGCAGCTATTGTTTCGCAACGCGATCAGCATGGCAAACTGCAGATATTAGGTTTGGGTAAAACGCCGTCGTATGGAGTTACTCGCGGAGAGGTTACGAATATCAAGCAAACGACTGATGCTATTCTGGAGGCAGTTGCTGAAGCAGAAAAGCAATCTGGCCATAAAATTGATGTAGTTTACGTAGGTATTGCAGGTCAGCACATTGCCAGCAAGCAAAACCGCGGTATTTATACTTTGCCTAATGCTGAAGAAGAAATTACCCGTCAGCACATCAAGGACATGGTTGAGGATATGCATCGCCTTGCACTTGACCCGGGAGAAAGGATCATACACGTTTTGCCGCAGGAGTTTACGGTTGATAATATGCACGGTATAAAAGATCCGATAGGAATGTGTGGCAGCAGGCTTGAAGCTAACTTCCACATTATTACCGGTAAGGTAGCCGCTGCACAGAATATTAAAAAGTGTGTTGAGCGTTCAGGTTTACAAATGCTTGGTTTGATTTTGGAGCCGCTTGCATCATCGGCAGCAGTTTTGCATGCTGACGAAATGGAAGCAGGTGTGGTATTGGTGGATATAGGTGGCGGAACAACTGACGTTGCCATTTTCAAAGACGGGATCATCCGTCATACTGCGGTTATTCCTTTTGCCGGCAATATTATTACTGAAGATATCATGGAGGGTTGCAAATTACTGCGTCCGCAGGCCGAGAAGTTGAAAGTAGCTTTCGGTAGTGCATTGCCTGCTGAGACCCATGAGAATGAGATTATCTCTATACCTGGTATTGCAGGCCGCGACCGCAAAGAAATTTCGATGCGCACACTGGCACACGTTATCAATGCCCGCATGGAAGAGATATTTGCACAGGTGTATTTTGAGATCAAGAGTTCGGGTTATGCCAATTCATTGAATGCCGGTGTAGTGGTTACAGGTGGTGGTTCGCAATTAAAACATTTGAAACAATTGGTTGAGTATACAACCGGTTTATCTACCAGGATCGGTTATCCTTCATCGTACCTGGCCAAGAATAACAAAGAGGACCTTAAGAACCCGATGTTTGCTACCGGTATAGGCTTGTTACTGAAAGGATTTGAGCAGTATGAAGAAATGACTGAACTGGAAAGGAAGAAATTCTTCGCCGCTAAACAGGATGAAGAAGTGGTTATTGAAGGAGCAGCACCACAGGCCGAACCTGAAACCAAAGCCGTTTATGTAGACGAGGTTGTAGAAGATTTTGATTCGGAAGAAGCGCCTAAGAATAAAAAAGGCAACCTGCTTCAACAGGTCTTCTCATCAGTAAAGAACTGGTTTGAAGTAGATAACGTAAACGGAGATTTTAATTAATTACAGAAGTATAACGACACACATTAGGCAATCAATAAAACTTAAAAGCAAAGCGTATGGAACCATTATTTCAGTTTGATCTTCCGAAAGATCAGTCATCTATTATCAAAGTATTCGGAGTAGGTGGGGGCGGAAGTAACGCCGTTAACCATATGTACGATCAGGGTATAATAGGCGTTAACTTTGTGGTGTGCAATACAGACTCTCAGGCTTTGGATATAAGCCGCATACCTAATAAGATACAATTAGGACCAGCCCTTACTCAGGGCCTTGGTGCCGGTGCAAAACCGGAGGTGGGTATGAAAGCCGCTGAAGAATCGATCGAAGAGCTGAAGAGCCTTCTTTTGAAGAATACCAAAATGGTATTTATTACTGCCGGCATGGGCGGTGGTACCGGAACCGGTGCCGCCCCGGTTGTTGCCCGCATAGCACGTGAAATGGGTGTACTAACAGTTGGTATTGTAACGACTCCTTTCTGGTTTGAAGGTAAGGCAAGATATACCCAGGCTATGGAAGGTATTGAAAGACTGAAAGAATCGGTTGATACCTTGCTTATCATCAATAACGATAAGATACGTGAGATGTATGGTAACCTTACCCGCCGCGAGGCTTTTAACCATGCCAACAATATTCTGGCTACTGCGGCTAAGTCAATATCTGAGATCATTACTGTGCCGGGAGAAATAAACGTGGATTTTGCGGATGTGCAGACCGTAATGAAGAGCGGTGGTTCGGCTATTATGGGTTGTGCTACGGCTGAAGGACCGGACAGGGCAATACGTGCTGTGCAGGGTGCTATCAACTCTCCTTTGTTGAACGACAGCGATATTCGCGGAGCCAAGAAGGTGCTGGTAAATATTACTACCGGTGCAGGCCAGGTTACTATGGATGAGATAGGCGAAATTATGGAATACGTGCAGGAAGCTGCCGGCAGCACAGATATCATCCTGGGTGCCTGCGATGATCCTTCTATCGGCGAAAAACTTTCAGTTACTATTATTGCTACCGGTTTTGAATCAGGTAAAAAGCCAGCTTATGCCGAACAGAAAGTAGTTAAGGTTTATGAACTGAACGACAATGACAAGCCGGTTGAAAAGGCTGTAGCGCCTGTTGTTGAAGAAAAACCAGAGACTGTAGTTAAACACGAACTTCCTGAAACCGGGGTTGCAGAAGCAAAGGTTTTAACTCTTCAGCTGGAAGATGAAGAAACTTTTACCCTTTTTGACCAAACCAACGATGACACTGTTGCTGAAAACGTGATTGAGTTTGAAGTATCGCGCGAGGAGCAGAAATTGCCAGAGGTTAATCTTCAGGAAGAAGTGGTGGAGGTTAAAAACGAAACTCCTGTTGAGCCGGTTGCTGAAGTTACAGAGAAGAAGGAGGAATACGTTGTTTACACCAAGAAGAGCTATGAAACTGATATGGTAACAACTTTTCCGCAAGAGGAAATGAACAAGACCCTGGAGGACAGAAAGAAGATTCTTGCCGGATTAAGTTACCGTTTTGGCAATAAACAAAATGTAAACGAGCTTGAAAACGAACCTGCTTACAAGCGTAAGGGTGTTGAAGTGAATGCTGAGCAGAATTTTTCAAAAACAAATGATATTTCACGTTACAGCGTAGGCGATAATGAAACCGGCCGCCCCGAAGTGCGAAAAACGAATGGATTTCTACATGACAATGTAGATTAAAGACTCTCTCCTTTGTTAGTGTGTCCAAAAAACCCTGGGTAGCCCTATCCGGGGTTTTTTACGTACTTGCTTCAACAAAAATCATTTTGCGGTAAACGCACAAAGCGAATGCAAAAGGTTATTGTTTTTTAAAGTCAATTAGTTTTTGTCCGGAAAAGCTCGTTCAGAAGTTCTGAAAGCCTGAGGCCTGCCAGGGCCAGGCGCAGTTTAATGATAGGGGCATTTTTATCAGCGTAGGCCACATCAATTGAATCACCTTTAAAGTCGTAAACATTAGGCAAATAAGAGCGCGATTCGTTCATCCATAACAGTATGTTGGTTTTTCTTTCCTGCATGAGCTGTTGTTTAGAGAAAGTTGACAGCAGCGCCAGGCAGGTATCGAGGTTAATGTGTTGCTGCAGCATAATATCGTTATCCCATGCCCAGTGGAGCGTGGTTGGTTTACCCTGAAATATAATATGTACGGCATTGCCGCCGGTATCTGTAGGATAGCCAACGTGCAGCGGTTGGTGCAGATCTTCGCACAGATGAACCAGTATTTTAATGTCTAAGGCAACCTGTTCTTTGCTGTATAAATTACGGTGCTTTAGGCGCTCAATACGTTTGTGCAATTCATTAATTACGTTCTGGCTGGTATCGGGTTTGTAGGTTTCGCCATTGTTAAAGTCGATATAATGCCATGGTTTCATGTAATCATATGCAGGGTTTTTGCGCATCTGATCCATCCATAAACCGGCGTCTGCCAGGCTGACACTGCCTAAATAGAATTGTATTGAATCTTTTACTTCGTTACTCAGGTAGTGATAAGCTACATTGCCTATCAGTTTGTGGCCCTCGCCTCCCCAGCAAAATGAACGGACAGGTAAATAGCACATCAACAGCATAAATAGCAGGCGGTTAAGTTTCATATTTCGATCTGGAAGGTTAATGAGAATGCTTTTGTAATTAAAGTAATGTTAGCGCGAATTTATTTATACTTGCCTGTAATGTTGTTATCAAAAGCAAGGTGTTTTGCTGCCACGATATTACTATTTAATAATTCCTCAAAAAAGTATCAGAACCCCGCTGATATTCAGGAACAAGTTATATTTTTAGAATTATGTCCATTTCTGCCTCTTCGTTAAAACATATTCTGCAGCCCGCAAAGGGAAAAGAGCGCTTGTCTGTTCTGCTGAAATTATGTGATCTGCCTTCATACTGGGGAGAGCAGGATGAGCTTTTGCTACTGCAAGAGGCCGGTAAGTTAAGCATTGAATTAGGTAGTCCGGAAGAGCGGGCGAAGACAGTTTATCTATCAGCTAAGTATTATTCGCGTAAGGCACAGTTCCCTTTGGCTGTTGAGCTTTTTAATGAAGCACTTCAGCTTAATGTGGCAACCGGTAACAAGCGTGGCGTGGTAGATTGTAAGATTGAGCTGGGATTAATTGAAAACAGCCGTTCTTTTTTTGAAAATGCCTTGATACTAAGCCAGGAAAGCATTGAGCTGGCTACGCAAATATCGTATGGCAAGGGTCTGGCTGAAGCATTGCATGTAAAGGCAGATAGCCTGCAGTGCAAAGGGGCCCTGCAGGAAGCGCTGTCGCAGGCGGTTAAAGCGCTTGATATATATGAAACCATGCCTGATATTGCCGGCATTGCTTCTTCGTACTATCACCTTGGCGTTATCTACGAAAGCATGGGTAATTTTGAAGAGGCTTTATCGAATCTCGATTTTGCTTTAAAAATACGCGAAGACCTTGGCGACCGGTTTGGTATAGCTGAAACCCTGAATGAAACGGGAATAATACATTGGAAGCAAAGTAATCATCTGGAAGGGACGAAGCAGCTTTTCAGGGCACTTGAAATAGAGCAGGAAACCGGCAACCGCATGGGCATGGCGGTTTCTTATAACATAATAGGAAATATCAATTCCAACCTGGGCAATTACGAGGATGCCATCAAATATTATAAACTGGCATTAGACCTGTGTAAGGAGCTTGACCGCAAAAGAGGCATTGCTTCGGCTTATTATAACATTGGTATAGTGCATTATGAGTTGGGCGAATACGATGCAGCGCTCGAGAACCATTTGAGTGCTATGAAGCTTAGCAATGAGCTGGGTATTAAAGAACTTATCTGTGCGTCGCATAATTATACAGGTAAGGTTTATGCAGCACTGGGAAACTACAGCGAAGCTTTGCGTTACCAAAGCAGGGCACTTGTAATTGGCGAAGAATTAGGCGACCAGCGGCGTATTGGTATTGCGCACACCGGTATTGGTGCCACTTACCTGTACCTGGGCGATGTTGACAAGGCAACTGAGCACTTAATCAAGGCCTTGAAACTGGGCAGGGAAATGGGTGAGAAGACCATTATAAAAGATGCCTTGTTTACCCTGGTTGAAGTTTGCAGAAAGAAGAAAGAGTTTGAGCAGGCCCTTGAATATTTTAACCAATACCACCAGGTGCAGCATGAAATAAGCAATGAGTCGGTACAAAAGCAGTTGACCACGCTTAATTTTCAGCATAGCATGGCCGTTAAGGAGAAAGAATCTGCGTTGTTGAAAGAGAAAAATGAAGAAATACAGCGCTACCTGCATAAGCTTGAGATTTCGAATAATGAGTTGAAGCAGTTTGCCCACGTTGCTGCGCATGACCTGAGGGAACCGCTGAGAATGATATCTGCATATATATCGCTGCTGGAGCAAAGTATTGGCGGTAATCTGGACGATAATCAAAAGAAATTTATTGGCTTTGCCATTGATGGCAGTAAGCGTATGGAATTGCTTATTGAGGATATGCTGCGGCTTGCCAAGGTGGATGCCGATCCTAAGATTGAAACAATAGCTTTAAGTTCGGTTATAAACGAAATAAAGCTGAACCTGGATACTTTGGTTAAAGAGAAAGGCACCCGGTTGATTGCGGAAGAGCTGCCTTCCATTAAGGCCGACAGAACACAGATGCTGCAGTTATTTCAGAACATTATTGGTAACGGAATGAAATACAATGAAAGCGAAACTCCGTCCCTAGTTGTAAAACATAGTATTAACGGGCATCAATTACATATAACCGTTGCCGATAACGGTATTGGTATACCAGCCGAAATGCGCGAAAAGGCCTTTCAGATATTTCAACGGGTAGCTACGGCCAAGAAGTATGCCGGCTCAGGAATTGGTTTGGCTATCTGCAAAAAGATAGTGGATAGCATGGGAGGCAAGATCTGGGTTGAAGATAATCCGGGTGGCGGCACTGTGTTCAATATTTCTTTCAATAATGTGCTGGCATCCTGAACCGGTACACGCTATCTTTTCTTTCCACAAAAAACGTAGCTGAAATTTAGATGCTGCGCAAACCGCCGGCAGGATGGTTGAGGATTGTTTCAAAACCGGCGTGGGTTCTTTCATCGCTGAGACGCAAATATTTTTTGAAATACACAGGTTGTGTGCAACTATTAACAGCCGGTAAACGTATCTGAATTAGTGCAACGTAGTTTCATGTTGTTGAATTGTGTTGCCAATCATAAGCGCCGGGGTATGATATTTATATTGTATTTCGGGTATGTAGCGGATTGCCTGATTTGAATTTTTCTGTTTTTCTGAAAAAACCAAATATATGGAAAGCTTAAAACGTTTGTATTTTTCCCTGGCCGCAGGCTTAGCTGTTTGGACTGGAAATAAAGTTGAATCTGCACCCGGCAGTGAAGATGGACAATTAAGCAACAGGGTAAGCCGTGAGGTTGACCATTACCGCACACACTTCTTTAATTTATAAGAAGCTGCAGCCGTTGCTGCATGGGCTGTTTCCGGGCCATGAAGGTGTCTTTATCGTTATTCAAACCTGTTGTTATACCGGGCAATAGATTTGATCTGAACACTGCTCTCTTCTGTTTTCTTTTTCTTATATTCACTGCAACTCCCCATGCTTAACCACACCATTTAAGAGATGAACAGGCTTACGCTGAGCGATTTTGCCGGGTCATCAGTTTGCCGGCGTGCTTATGCTTCAAATATTGCAAATGAAACGGGTTTTGTATCTGATTAATGTAGTAGTTGTTGTAGTGCCCCTTTTGGTTTTAGTGGGTTGGCAATTTGATGTGGAGTTTTTAAAACGGCCCATACCCGCTTCGGTGGTAATGAATCCGGTTACAGCGGTGTGTATTTTGTTTTCAGGCTTTGCTTTTTACTTACTGTCTGAACAATCCCGAAAAAGTGCTTACCTCTTAACGGCAAGGGTCCTCGCCACGCTGGTTTTAATCATCGGGTTATTAAAGCTATCATCGGTTTTTACGGGAATTAATGTCGGCATTGACACTGTGTTATACCGGCAGCGCCTGCTGGCTGACCATAGCGACAGCAACCCGAATACAATGGCGCCCAACGCAGCCTTTGCTTTTGTTTTTTATGCCTGTGCTCTTCTTTTATTGAGTTGGTCGGGTTGGCGCAGGCTTAAATTTGCCAACTACCTGGCAGTATTAGTTTTGATGGTAAGCTTGTTCTCCATCATCGGCTATTTATACCATGTTAAAGTGTACTACGGGTTGCCGTCGTTTTATCCGATGGCAATACATACGGCATTTAGCTTTTTGTTATTGAGTTTGCTGATGCTGCTTTATAACAATAAAGTGGGCTTTATGGTAATACTCAGCAGCCCCAATATTGCCGGCCAGGTGGCCCGGTTACTTATACCGGCCACCATTATTGTACCCATAACGCTGGGTTTTATCAGGCTGTATGCGCAGTGGCATGTGCCTATCAGCGTCGAGCTGGGAGTATCGCTGTTAATTATCAGTGTTATTGCAGTTTTCTTTTCGCTTACGTGGTATGTATCAGTGGCACTTAATAAAGCCGACGAAGCCCGTATACATGCTGAAGAAGAGTTGATCAGAAGAAACGAAACGCTGCGGATAGCAGAAGAACGGCTGCTGCTTGCTACTGAGGGAACATCAGCCGGTATCTGGGATTGGGAGGATATGAATGCAGATAAGGAATGGTGGAGTTCGCGTTTTTATGAACTGCTGGGCTACGCTAATAACGAGATACCTGCTTCTGCTAAGACCTTTCGCGATATTATGCACCCGGACGATTTCAGGCGGATTGCAAAACGCCTGGATGCACATTTTAAGAACGAATCGCGGTTTGAAATTGAGGCGAGGCTTAAAACCAAAAGTGGGGCTTATAAGTGGTTTCTTGGAACAGGGCAGGTAAGCCGGGATAAGCATGGCAAACCTGTGCGCATGGTCGGCTCAATTGTTGATATTGATGAGCAGAAAAGAACACGCGATAGTATTGAGCAACAAGCTGCCCTTATAAACCTGCTGCCGGATGGCATTGTTTTTTATGCGAAGGGAATGAAGTTTGCTGATATAAATGCCGGTGCCGAAAAGATGTTTGGCCTGAAGCGGGAAGAAGTAGTTGGAAAAAACCTGAATGAGTTTATTTCGTTTTCGCTGCCTGGCGGAGAGGTATTTGAAAACTCGCTGGCGCAGTTATGGCAAACAGGTTTTTACCGGAACGAAATTCAGATAACCAACCTCGCTACCGGTAAAACGGTAAATGTTTTGGTTACCATTAAAAAGATGGAAAATACCTATGGCAGCGAGCCTCAGTTTATGGCCATTTACACGGATCTGACCCCTTTGCGTGTAAATGAAGAGTTACGAAAGGCATTAAAATCGGTGGAAACGAATAACCAATACCTGGAGCAGTTTGCTTATATCAGTGCACATGATATTAAAGCCCCGATAATTACTATTGCCGGATTAACTGAGCTGATGACAAAACGTAACGCGGTTAAAGATGAACACAAGCCGGTTTTACGCATGCTAACCAATAGTATTGGCCAGATACAACGCACTAATAATGCTTTGAATAACATACTTAAATTGCGCAAAAACCTGGTTGACCATCAGCACCAGGCAGACCAGCTTTTAACTTTACAAACCATCATAGACGATGTGAAAACAAGTCTGTATACTGAAATCAATGCTGCCGACGCTACACTGGAGGAAAACCTGGAAAGCCTTGCCGATACTAACTTTAATGCCGTTTATTTAAAGAGCATTATTTATAACCTGTTAAGCAATGCCATTAAATACCGCGACCCATTAAGAAAGTTGGTGGTTAAGATAACAGCCAGGCGAACAAACGATGATAAATTCAGTTTTATAGTTGAAGACAACGGTCTGGGTTTTGATGTGGATAGGAATAAGACGAAGATGTTCGGTATCTTTAAACGGTTTCATACCCATGTTGAAGGCTCGGGTGTGGGGCTGCACATTGTTAAGTCCATTGTTGACGAATATAATGGTAGTATTGATGTGCAAAGCGAGCCAGGCAAAGGCACCCGTTTTGTGCTGGAGCTTAATAAGAATATATTAGCCTGATGGAATTGCAAAAATTGTTGCTGGTAGACGACGACTCGGCGTTCAACTTTCTTAATCGCATTATACTTAATGCGAACGGGATTGATTGCCAGATTGACGAATGCCTGGATGGCAAAGCTGCATTGGATGTTACGGAAGCTTCAGCTAAATGCCCGGATGTTATTTTGCTGGATATCAACATGCCGGTAATGGATGGATTTGAGTTTCTGGATGAATTTGAGAAGCACAATAAATGTCGCCGGCATACCAAGGTTTTTATACTTACCTCATCGAACCAGGAAGAAGACCGCCGAAAGGCGTTTAGTTACCCTTGTGTAAAGGGTTACTTTGATAAGCCGTTTGCCGAACGGCACATCAAGGAAATTATTTCTGTGTTAAACGCATCTTAGTACTGCCTTCATTTAACGTGTTTCAGCAACTTCAGGCAGGCACTTTAAAATACGCGGTCATTTCTGCGATCGACTTTGTTATCACATTTTTCTTTTTGTTGTGCAGTAGTGAGCTTAACTTAATTACATATTGCGGGCTTTTACTGCTTAGCCAGCGTGATACGTAATAGTAAGCGTGTATGCGCATATCATTGTCTTCAAATAACGGTTTATCTTTTATGCATTTTGAATAGCGCTTAAATGTTTTGTTGCACTGCTCATAATCTTTTATGGTAAGGTAACCCAGCATAAGGCACATAAAAATACTGTCACTTTCGGTGTTAAGATTTACCTGCTGATAGTTTACCAGTACGGCTTCAAGCTCATCAATACCGGTCTTTATGTTTTTACCACCGGCCATAATTTGCAGAGCACCCAGCATGATGCGGTAGCAGATTACTTCATATTCAAACTTTACTACATCTACATCTGAATGCAAAAATGCCTTGCATTTACTGATATATTCTTTTATCAGCCGCTGGTCGTTTTCAGTTAACCTTGCCGGATAATCATCGCGGTAAATGTACTTTTCGTACACGCCGAAAAGACGTGTGCATTGAATGGTGATGAGATACAGTTGACCCATGTTTACAAAGGTCTTCCAGTATTTTATGGCTTTGTAGTGTTCTTCCAGGGCTTCAAATTCGCGCTCACTTTCTTTTGAATTCAGGTCTTTTAACGAAGAATTGAGTTTCATGAAAAACAAACTGCTTCTGAAATCGAGCAGGTATGGAAATACTACGTGCGACTGGTTGTGGAGGTCTTTTTCAAGCAGTTCTATTATCGAGGCTGTTTCGGGTAGTTCAAAGGCCTGCAAATCGTACTGATACAAAATAAGCAGGTAGGAGTGCCTTGCTAAAATACGGATGGATGCCGAGCTGTTATCAGCAAAACCCAGCAGGTAGTTTTTAGATTTTTCTATTTCCGGTCTTTCCAGCTTTACCTCAGTCAGTAATTTCCGGGTGTAGATCTGTATCTCAATAAATGCTTTCTCGCGGCTTAATATTTCAACAAGTTGCGTATCGTATTTAAGTCCGGTAGCTGTATCTTTTGTAATAAAAGCCTGCTGGCTTAAAAAATTGAGCACAAATACCTGGCACTGAAAATCATCTGTTCTTTCGGCAATGTCGAGCAGTAGTTCGGCTAAAAAATTGGCTTCATCACCTTTACCTTCATTAACTAACCGTTGGATCTTGAATATATTCTGGTGCAGGTAATCAGGGAAATTCTGGGCAAGAACGTTCGATAGCCTGAAGGTATATGCAGCTAATTGATTGAAATTCTGTTTGGGCCCTTTATCAAAGCTTCCGTAAATTTTTTTGCAAAGCTCTTCATGTGTATCAAAGGCCGGTAGCTTTTGGCGGATAGTCTGTGCCAGTTTTAAAGGCAAAGAGGCATTGATAGCGGATAGATGCGCGGTAAACTCGGCATAGTAAAAATCACTAAGCAGGTAGATGAACTTTTGAATGGTAATTAACCCCTGTCGTTCCTTATTCATAGCTATTAAGCGCGGATTAAAAGCTGTTGTGTTTAGTTGACCGTGATATACCGGGGTACACAAAAGTATAATTTTAGAATTGTTCAATACAATTTTAAAGAAGTGTTATAAAACGGAAAAAATCAGGGGGTATGCAGCCCGCCGGTGTGCTGATACTCTTAACGGTTGTTATTTTTTGCATTAGTAAATTGCGGTTGTGTAAATTTGCGCTGCCTTATGCCCGATAAGCTGTCACCCGATGAGATGAATATTATAAGCGAAAGCCCTGAAATAAGTGTAGGGGAAAACAGTGGATGGGTGAGGAACATAGCCCACTCGTTTCCAGCCCTGCAAAACCGCAATTACAAGCTTTATTTTTCGGGGCAGCTGGTATCGCTTATAGGCACCTGGTTACAGGTAGTTGCGCAGGGCTGGCTTGTGCTAAAGCTTACCAACTCGGCGTATCTTATAGGGCTTACTGCCGCTTTGGCTACTCTTCCATCTTTACTATTCACCCTTTTAGGTGGTGTAATTGTTGATTGGTTCCCCAAGAAAAAAATATTGCTTTTTACACAAGGCAGTGCCATGGTGCTTGCTTTTATACTGGGTGGTTTAACTGTGGCCCACATCATTACCATTGAAGAGATCTGTGTGCTTGCCTTTTTGCTGGGCACTGTAAATGCTATTGATGCCCCTGCCCGCCAGGCATTTGTACCCGAAATGGTAAACCGGGAAGAACTTACTTCGGCCATTGCCCTTAACTCGGGGGCATTTAACACAGCCCGTGTAATAGGCCCGGGGGTGGCGGGCTTACTGATTGCGCTGGTTGGCACCGGCGGCGCATTTATCATAAACGGGCTTAGTTATATAGCGGTAATTATTGCCCTTTTAAAAATGAATACGCCTGAACGCCCGATGCAGAAAAAGACAGATGCACTGAAGGCTATAAAACAGGGTTTTGCTTATTCTTTTTCGCACCCTGTTATTCGCACGCTTATTGTGTTTACGGCGGTGTCGTCGGTGTTTGGCTGGTCTTACACCACGGTAATGCCTTTAATAGCGCAAAACGAATTTCATGCCGGGGCAGCGGGGCTGGGGTATTTGTATGCAGCTACGGGTCTGGGCGCTTTAATGGCTACCTTTTTAATTGCAGGATTTGCAAAAAGAGTTGCCCCTATTGTATTTATAGCCGGCGGCAGCATGCTATTTGCCGTAAGCCTGATATTATTCAGTTATACTACCAATTTTACCCTGGCGCTGGTGTTATTGTTTTTTGCCGGACTGGGCCTGCTATCGCAATTTGCTATGATGAATACGAGGATACAAAGCCTGGTGAAAAGCGAGTTCAGGGGCAGGGTAATGAGTATTTACGTTTTTATGTTTGTGGGACTTTCGCCTTTGGGTAATTACGAAATAGGCTGGCTTTCAGAGAAGGAAGGCACCTCATTTGCCATCAGATTGGGGGCTATCATTGTCTTTATTTTTGCTTTTATAGTTTTTATGCGCAGAAACAGGATAACCGAAGCGTTTAATAAATATCAGGGTCAGGATCAATAAAGCTTTTCATTACGTAGCTGGCATTGAACTACCTTTGAGCTTATTAAGAAATTTTCACACTGCCGGCTTTTAAACATTCGGCTAAACCAGTGGTCTATCGTTAATATCGGTATGGTTTTTGACTTATTTCACCAATAAAATATGAATTGTATGAAAGGCATGACTAAGGCATTTTACATTTTAGGGCTGGGCGTTTTTGTGTTGGCCCTTAACGGGTGCAAAACAAACGCTAACATGCATTGCCCCGACCTTGCCAGTACCAAAAAGGCACATCCTGCATTATTTGCTTTCAGTCATCCATTTAAACATAAATCGGAGGGGTCTAAACCTGTTGCGCAAAATGCACCGGCTGTAGTGGCCGACAGCAACGCTGCCGCACCCAAACCTGCAGGAATGATAGCTGCTACCGACCAGCAAATGCATTTTAAAATGAAAATGCCTGCTGCTCTTGAAAAACAAATGCAGGATGACCAGGATCTGAACGATATGAATAAATTGCTGGCCAATTACAGCAATAATAAAGTTTCGCTGCAGCGGAATGACAATGGCAAGCTTTTCTTAAAAGCACATTCAGTTAAAGACATTTTTGCGCTTGCCAAAAACACCTCTCAGCCGCGGGGCTATTACGAACGCAGATACGGTAATGGCGGCAGTGGCGATGCAGGCGGCGCAGCAATTGCATCGGGCGTTTTAGGGCCTATCAGTTTTCTTTTTGCCTTTATTCCGTTTTTGAGCTTTGCAGCTATACCGCTTTCTATTGCGGCTATCATTACGGGCGGCATCGGGTTGAGGTCGCACAGGCACAGGTTGGCGGCTTTAGGCTTAACCTTTGGCATTCTGGGCCTTATCTTCTCCATTTTAATGTCAATCTTTTACATCCATATTTTCTTCGCTCTCTGGATTTAATATGTCTGGAGTTTGCATTGGCTGTGTTATTTAGCGCGGTAGGAAAATTTAATTGTTAATTCAGGTATGTGCGGCAACAGGTGGTGTATGCGAAATGAAGATTTGCAATACCTTAGCCGCAACATGAAACACCTTAAACCTGCTATGCTGTGCCTGATGTTGATGGCCGCAATGATTAATACAAGCAAAGCCCAACGACCGGTGGGGAAAAACCTGCATGAGGTGATTGGCATGTGGGGCGATAACTTTAAACGGCTTACTGACGCGCAGGGCATGCACCTGTTACAATACAAAAGGGTAATAGGCAAAGATACAGTTGCCGACCTTTTATATTTTCAGGGGTTTACTTGTGTTAAGGAAGAATCGTTAAGGCCTGCTGATGACAAGAACCGATATATAGACTCGTTGAACCACCAGTATTCCTCTACCGGAAGTAATGCCTGGATAACTAAAGACAGCACCTACATTACTACAGCTACCCGCGATGGTTTTTTAGATATTACCTCATTTTCGGCGGCTTACTATAAAAAGATATTCCACTAGCAGTTGAACGCGCGGTTTGTATAAGCCGGAAGTTACTGAATAATATATTTAACGCCTGAAAAACCACCATTGGTTACAATTACAGTGTCGTTGTAATTAGCGTTGCTTACAGCCTTAAACTGAAAATTTCCTTTTACGCTGTGCAGCACAGTATCGATCTGAACTATTTCAAGAATGCCGGTAACATTACTGTAGTAGGTGTGCATGTTGTTATATGCAAAGGAACAAACCGTGTTACCGGGGTTGGTTATACCTGAATAATAGGTACCCGGAGCGATATAGCCATTACCGCTGAAACTTACCTGCACATAATTGGTATCGGTCATATTGCCTATGTAGAAATTGGCAGCAAACTCATGCAAACCGGCTGCGGTATCGTATTGGTAGGTGGCGCTGTAGTTATTGCCGCGTTCAGCCACGCCGTTCAGGTTGAAGGCATAAATATAGCTGAGGTCTTTTTTACAGCCGGCAGCAAAGCAAATTAAAAGCAACAGGGCCAGGTTCTTTATCATCTTCAAATTTAGCTTTCGTCTTTAAAAAACAGCTTGTAAAAGTTCATCCGTTTATCCTCGTCGTAACCGCGCTCAATCATCTGGTTATCGCCGTGTATGTAAACGTGAAAGTTCTTATCCAGCTTTAAAACGCTTTTAAAGATACGTGATTGCCTTTTTACGGCTGAGTTGGAGATGGCAAATTCATCCTCTAAAGCAAGCGGGTTGGCCTGTGCAAAATCTTCTTTATAACGCCCGAACGATTGTATCATGCCCGGTTCCTGAATTACTTCGCGCATAAAGCTGTTGTATTCAAATTCCTCATTCGATTTAAAGAAAGCTACTGATTTATTGAGCAGGTCTATCTGATCGGTTTTGTTTATTTCAAACTCCTGAGGCAATTTATCCTTAATGTAATTGCGGGTTAGAGTCATGAATTTTTCTGTCTTATTATAGCTGTCTGCCACCGGCTTAACATCCAGAAAAGTGTTTCGCCAGAATATGGCTTCGTCCTTACTATTGGTACGGTCAATAACCATTACAATTAGTCCGTTATCGGTATGTGTATTAAGTATCAGGCAGGCTTTATCGATCTTATCTTTTCGTATGCCTTCATCCACCGATATTGAAAATCCGGCGCTGTTTTTAGGCGTTTTGAAAAAAGTATCTTTCGATTCGGATTTTATAATGGCCAGGCCCATAACGGCTTCATCGTTATACAACAGGTTATCTAACAGGCCTATCAGCAGTTCGCCTTCCTTTACACCCGGATGTGCCGAGCAGTTATACAGGTGCCTGGCAATATTCTGGCTTTGCATGTTAAAGGTGCCCGGCTCGGCGAATATGCGGGTGGCATAGTTATACATCGGGTTCAACTCCAGGTCTGACAGGTGGGTGAATTGTTGGGCGGGCACATCTTTGTAAGGAGCGGCCAGGTAATCTTTCAGTTCATCCTTTAAATCCGGGCCTGTAGTTTCAATATCATTATCCGACAAAAATAGCTCGCCGCCGGTTGAGCGGTTACCTATGAAATGGATGGCCATATTCAATAAATCCGATTCAGTATAATCTACCATTTGTTGCTTTGGGTTGTGTGTGTAAATGCAGGGATTGCAAATGAACTAAAACTTTGCAATTAATGAGAAGGATGGTGATTGAAAGTGGATTTTATGAGTAATCGGCCTCCGGATACACAAAAAAAGCCCGGACCAGCCGGGCTTTTTTTGTGTTGGTTCAGAACTACTGAATTATAATTTCACCCACTTTTGAACGCCTATGGGTTGGTTGTTCTCATCATACAGGAGTATAAGGTAAGTGCCCGCAGCCAGGGCGGTTGTGTTTACCGGATGGCTACCATTCTGCTTTGTTTCCAGTTGTAGTTTGCCCTGTAAATCGTAAATACCAAGGTGTGTTGGGTTTTGGTTTGGCATTACGAAATTAAAATAATCGACACCCGGGTTGGGGCTGATTGAAAAGCCTTGAAGTTGTGAAATTTCTTTTATGCCGGTCAGGTCATTTCCATTAATAAGCTCGCAATATTGAATCGGCCCTGCGCCAAAGGCAAAGCCACCCACAACAAGAATTACATTGTTACTCAGCTTTACAAGCGTGTTATTGGATGTTCCCAGCCCGGTTGTTGGAATGCTGAACCAGTTGCCGGTGGCTACATTGTATATCTGTACTATGTCGCTGCTGTCGGCTGCGCCAAATGCATCGCCGGTGCTCCAGATCAGCGGGTCGCCATTATCGAGCAATACAGCGGGGCTGGAGCTGACATTACTAAGCAAGGTGCCTGAATTGGTAAACCGGTTTGCCGCTGTATCGTACAGTTCAGAAGCAGTTTGCCCGCTATCGATACTTGATGAGCCGGCCACTAAAACTTTTCCGTTATTCAATAAAATAGCGGCAGGCTGCACATGCGGGTAAAACAGGTTGTTGGTAGTTTGAGTCCATGTATTGGCTATGGGGTCGTAAACATCGGCGCAGGTAAGGCAATCCATTCCTCCGGCAGCAAGCACTTTGCCTGTTGGCAATGCTACCATGGTAATGTTGTTTCCGTGGTGTATGGCCATAGGCACACCGGGGCTCCAATGGCCGGTTGCCGGGTCGTATATAAAAGAACTATCGCCGTCAGCCTCCAGTACTTTACCGTTGGCCATTACAACCGCATAATTAAGTGCAATGGGATTACGTAATGAATCAGTGTAAGTCCAACGACCGGTTGCCGGGTCGTATATCTCGCAACTGGCCCATTCTTCCGTTTCATCGCTGGCAATGCCACCAATAGCCATTACTTTTCCGTTGGGTAGTAATACCGAAGCAAATTGTGTACGCGGACAAAGCATACTGCCGGTTGCTGTCCATACACCGCCACTATAAATCTCGGCAGAAGCATAAGTGTTGTTAGGGTCAAGCGAGTTGCCGTTCTCTCCGCCAAATGTAAGCACTGAACCATTGGCAAGTTTTTGCGATTGCTGGTTGGCCCGGGGCACCGACATACTATCAGTTGCAGTAATTACCTGCGCCTGTATTTGGCAGAAGAAGGATGAGAATAAACAGATCAGAGGGAGTAAATTTTTGTTCATACCAGGGTTTTTGTTTGTTCTAAAGTAACATAAAAATGGAATATTAAAAAAGAATTAAGATGATAAGCGGCCGGTTATAATTTTTAACTGCTATAACGGTTTTTTCAACCGGATGTAAACCGACGAGCCCCCATCGCGGTATTCAAATTCAAAGTAATCGGCCAGGCTTTTAAAAAGCGGCGTAATAGCTCCGAATCCGTAAGTGCGGGGGTCAAAACTGGGGTCCAGCTTGCGAAGGGCTAAACCTATTTCGCCCATGTAAGCAAAACCGCGGTCGTCGCTTACCATATCCACTGCCGTTTTTATCAGGGTCAGGTTGATGGGTTCATGCGTAATTCGGCTACGGGGCAATTCAGGTTTTTCAGATACTTTTTGTGTTTCAGCGGCTGCAATCTCAACCACAGGTATTTCTGTTGTTGCCTTCACAGTTTCGGGCTTGCTCTTTTGTATGTTTTTAGCAGCAGAGGGCTTATTAACCGGCCTGGGTTTTACCTCCTGTTTTTTAGGTTGGATAGCAATGGGGTCTGATAAGTTTTCTGTAAACACAAAAATATCGCAGGCATTTACAAAGGCCTCAGTGGTTTTAGATGCCTCACCAATACCCATTACAAAGATGCCGTTTTCGCGGATGCGCTGGGCCAGGCCGGTGTAATCGCTATCGCTGCTGGCAATGCAAAAACCGGTTACGGTATGGCTGTAAAGAATATCCATCGCATCAATTATCATGGCCGTATCAGTTGAATTTTTACCCTTTGCAAAAGCGAACTTCTGCATAGGCCTTACGGCATATTTATTGATCTTCTCTTTCCAGCTGTTTAATTTATTATCGGTCCAGTCGCCGTAAATGCGGCGCACGGTAACTTTGCCGTGTTTGCCGGCCTCTGAAAGCATGGCCTCAATGAACTTCGATTGGGCATTGTCGCCGTCAATAAGCAGCGCTATTTTTTTATCGGTATTTTGAATGGTGTTAGGTGGTGTAATGTTCATGTTAAGATTGTATTTAATTTATCGGCCAGCTGCTACTGCGCGGCTTATTATATATGGAGGACGATTGAAATTACTGATTATTTTTTTGCGAACGTTGATTAGCGGCCCGGGTTTGTTCATTAAACCGGATTTGTTGCAATTTCTTTTCGGCGGGCTTACTAAAGTTGTCTTCCTTGATTTTAATGGAGGAGCGCATAACTTTTATAGATTGATCTGCTTTGTAAGATCGCATGTGTTTTGTTGCTTGCTTTTCCATAACCGGATATTTGAATTAAGCCGGGCAACAAACATGCCGGTCAGGCAAACAGCCACAAAGGCTGAAAGGGGTATTTAGTGTTTAACTATAAACGAACCGGTAGAGCGGGTTTCGCCTTTATAAAACAGCTGGTATAAATAAGTACCTGCCTTCCAATCCTCAACGTTTATAGGTGTGCTGCTGATGCCTATCTGGCTGGCAAGGGGTATTTCTTTTACCAGGGTGCTGTCCTTATCCAGGATACGGAGGCTTGAATTGGGGTCGCTATCAGGTAAATAAGTCCTTATCAGGCATTTATCGGAGGTTGGGCTAGGCGCGCCGGGAAACAGGATAATGGCCTGAAAAATGTTATCACCTGTGCCGGCA
>Ga0316217_10002140_pt1 | contig 24297 bp, 26 predicted proteins | sample 1anoAmetaG_FD_203633 | JGI IMG/M metagenome (GOLD analysis project Ga0316217, IMG submission 203633) | Freshwater microbial communities from Trout Bog Lake, Wisconsin, USA - 1anoA | ecosystem: Environmental > Aquatic > Freshwater > Lake > Hypolimnion/Profundal zone | place: USA: Wisconsin...
TAGAACTCGCCGCTCACGCGTTCGACCCGTCGGAAGCCCTGCTTCTCGTCGCGCACGGACAGCTCGCGCCGGCCGCGGATCGTCAGTTCGCCCTTCTCGAGGGAAACCTCGATGTCCTTGGGCTCCACGCCGGGGAGGTCGGCATGGATCACGAACTGCTGTTCTTCCTCGCGGATGTCGACGGCGGGAGCCCAGTCGACGACCGCCGTCTGCGGGGCCTCGGCGAGGGCGCCGGGCGTCATCAGGCGATCGAGATCGCGGTGCAGGCGGCTCATCAGGTACCACGGTTCATAGCGGGGAATGCTCATCTCGGTTCTCCTACGGAGGTGCGGTGCGTGGTCCTTACATAGGGAAAGGCAGCGGGTTTTCAAGGGCCGGTCGTTCCGGAGCGGCGCATCGCGGGCGTCAGGGTGGACGGTGGGTGCGGGGCGCTCGCGGCCGCGGTCGTCCGGCCGGGGTCGTGGCGATCGCCGGTGCATAAGCTGTGGGCGAGCGGTGGACCGCGTGTGCTATCGCGGTGCACACAATATCTTGTAGCGAGGGGCGCCAAACGTCTTGACAGCGAAGGCGCTATCGGCAGGCCCCACATCGCGGACGGTAAATACGTAACTAATTGAAATAATACGCTAAAAATGTCATCCAAAAATTCCTCCCGGGCTCTTGACGGGAGGCTCGCCGAAAAATAAGTTAGCTCTCCGGCCACAATATGTTGTGGCAAGCGAAAATCCGTCAGTGATGCGGTCGAGGGTAGGCAGTGCAGGGCAGTCCGCGTGCCCGTCACGTTCCGGCTTTCGTCTTCGGAAAACGACTACAACAACGAAATTCAGGCTCAACGGAGCAACACGTCAAGATGAGCACGGCCTACAAGTTGGAGCCCCGGGATGGGGCCATTCCGTTCCAAGAAGCCTCGATCGACATCTGGGACAAGAAATATCGCCTGACTGCCAAGGACGGCTCGGCCATCGACCAGTCGATGGACGACACCTACCGGCGAGTCGCGGTCGCCCTGGCCGAGGTCGAGGTGCCGGAGCTGCGCGAGCAGTGGTTCGAGCGCTTCTTCTGGGCGCTGCGCAAGGGGGCGATCCCCGCGGGCCGCATCACCTCCAACGCCGGCGCGCTCGAGCACAAGCCGGCCACGTCGACCATCAACTGCACGGTGTCGGGGACCATCCTCGATTCGATGGATGACATCCTCAACAAGGTCCACGAAGCGGGGCTCACGCTGAAGGCCGGCTGCGGCATCGGCTACGAGTTCTCGACGCTGCGTCCGCGTGGCGCGTACGTGTCGGGCGCGGGTGCCTACACTTCCGGCCCGATGTCGTTCATGGATATCTACGACAAGATGTGCTTCACCGTGTCGTCGGCGGGTGGTCGCCGCGGCGCGCAGATGGGTACCTTCGACATCGGCCATCCGGACGCGATGGAGTTCATCCGCGCCAAGCGCGAGAACGGCCGGCTGCGCCAGTTCAACCTGTCGCTGCTGATCACCGACGAATTCATCGAGGCGGTGAAGTCCGACGGTCAGTGGAGGCTCGCCTTCCCGCTGTCGAAGAAGGAGTACGAGGCCGAGCAGCCGGACCTGACCGATGTCAGCAAGTACGTCTGGCGGGAGTGGCCGGTCACGGCCAACTACGTCACGCGCGACGATGGCCTGGTGTGCTGCAAGATCTACAAGACGCTGCCGGCCCGCCGCATGTGGGACGTCATCATGTCGTCGACGTACGATTTCGCCGAGCCCGGCTTCGTGCTGATCGACCGCGTCAACGAGATGAACAACAACTGGTGGTGCGAGAACATTCGTGCCACCAATCCCTGCGGCGAGCAGCCCCTGCCGCCGTACGGTTCGTGCCTGCTCGGCTCGATCAACCTGACGCGCTTCGTCGTCGCCCCGTTCACGCCGGATGCGAAGTTCGACTGGGACGAGTATCGCGAGGTCGTGAAGGTCTTCACCCGCATGCTCGACAACGTCGTCGAGATCAACGGCCTGCCGCTGCCGGGCCAGCGTGACGAGATCATGCGCAAGCGCCGCCACGGCATGGGCTTCCTCGGCCTTGGCTCGGCGATCACGATGCTAGGCATGAAGTACGGCTCGACCGAGTCGGTGCAGTTCACCGAGGCGGTCTCGCGCGAGATGGCGATCGCCGGCTGGGAAGCGGGGCTGGACCTCGCCCGGGAGAAGGGCCCTGCGCCGATCATGAACGAGGAGTTCACGGTCACCCCCAAGATGCTGCGCATGCGCCCGGAGATGGCCCAGGACGGCTGGAAGGTCGGCCAGAAAGTGCCGGGACGGATCCTGCACGCCCGCTACAGCCGCTACATGCAGCGCATCGCGACCGTGCAGCCGGCGCTGGTCGAGCAGCTGGCGACGACCGGCGCACGCTTCTCGCACCACAGCTCGATCGCGCCGACCGGCACGATCTCGCTGTCACTCGCCAACAACGCCTCGAACGGCATCGAGCCGTCGTTCGCGCACCACTATATGCGCAACGTGATCCGCCCGGGCCGCAAGACCAAGGAGCAGATCGACGTGTATTCGTTCGAGCTGCTGGCCTACCGCGAGCTGATCAATCCGAAGGCGATGCCCGGTGCCACCAAGGCCGAGGAAGCGCTGCCGGATTACTTCGTGACCGCCGACGCGATCACGCCGGAGCAACACGTCGACGTGCAGGCTGCGGCCCAGAAGTGGATCGACTCGAGCATCTCGAAGACGGCCAACGTCCCGACCGATTTCAAGTACGAATCGTTCAAGAACATTTACCTGTATGCCTATGAGCAGGGCCTGAAGGGCTGCACGACGTTCCGCTTCAATCCCGAGGCGTTCAGCGGCGTGCTCGTCAAGGAAGAGGACCTGAAGAACACGACCTACGTGTTCACCCTCGAGGATGGCACCGAGGTCAAGGCCCGTGGCGACGAAACCATCGAATACGATGGCGAGCAGCACACGGCCGCGAACCTGTTCGATGCGCTCAAGGAAGGGTATTACGGGAAGTTCTGACATGATCAAAATCGACAAGCACATCGCCAAGTACCGCGTCGAGAAGCCCGCCGACATCGCCGAGGCCGCCGCCAGGGCGGCCGAGCGCCGGGCCGACGCCGCCGAATTCCGCAAGGACGGCGGCAAGGTCATCCGCCTGACGGAGAAGCTCGAGCGCCCGGAGGTCCTGATCGGTTCGACCTACAAGATCAAGACGCCGGTATCCGACCACGCGATGTACGTGACCATCAACGACATCATCCTCAACGAGGGGACCGAGCACGAGCAGCGCCGGCCGTTCGAGGTGTTCATCAACTCGAAGAACCTCGACCATTTCCAGTGGATCGTCGCGCTGACGAGGATCATCTCGGCCGTGTTCCGCAAGGGCGGAGACATCTCGTTCCTGGTGGACGAGCTGAAGTCCGTGTTCGACCCGCGCGGCGGCTACTGGCAGCCGGGCGGCAAGTTCATGCCGTCGATCATCGCCGAGCTCGGCTACGTGATCGAGAAGCACCTGCAGACGATCGGCGTGATGCCGCGCCCGGAGATGGACGAGCACCGTGCCGCGCTGATCAAGCAGAAGAAGGAGGAGTACGAGGCCCGTACCAAGCAGCAGGACGCGTTCTCCCGGAGCCATTACCCGGAGGGCGCCCAGCTGTGCCCCAAGTGCAGCACCGCGGCCGTGATCATGATGGACGGCTGCATGACGTGCCTGAACTGCGGCGATTCGAAGTGCGGCTGACCGCCTGACAGCGAACCCGTCGACACGCGCGTAGGCCTCACCGCCCGGCGCGGCGTGTCTTCCGGGCCGCTCCGCGAGGGGCGGCCCTTTTTTTCTCCCGCGATCAGCTTCCCGGCGGCCCGATCCGGATCGTCAGCGTGGCGATCCGCACCTCGGCCAGGAACGCGACGAGGGCGCCCACCAGGGAGACCATCGCCGCGATGAACAGCAGCGCGACGGGCGTGGCGAGGTTGAACCGGATGAACGTCGCGCCGAACAGCAGCGCGACGACTATCGCCACCAGCAGGGCGGAAATCGTACTGAGCGTGATCGCCGCGTTCATCAACCGCGCGCGGCGCGCGAACTGGACGAGCTGGCCGTGCAGCTCATCGGCCGTCGCGCCCTCCGCCGAGGCGTGACGTTCCGCAGCGGCCCGCGCGCGGTCCACGACCCGTGCCAGGCGGTTGGTGAGCACGCCGAGCAGTACGCCGACGCCGGACAGCAGGAATACGGGCGCCACCGACAGCTGGATCGAGTGCGCTATGCGGGCGATGTCGGTCGGCGTGGCATCCATGGGCGTCGCTTCCTCCTTCAGGCCTGCATCCCGCGCCGCAGGCGGACGTACAGGCGCTTCCGCACGCGCGCGACGGTCGCTCCCTCGCGATCCCGCACTTCCACCTCGTATTCGGGCAGCGTCTTGGCCCCGTCGGCCGCCGCCGAGCGTACCTGCTCGATCTGCTCGTGCGACAGCTCGAAGCGTGCCGTGACCACCCCTACGCCGGGCTTGAGAAACTCTATCGCCGACCACCGGTCCCAGATCCGGTAGGCCGGGCCGAGATGTCGCTGGAGCATCAGTGCGTAGAACGGGTCCGTCATCGAGAACAGGCTGCCCCCGAAGTGGGCGCCGTGCGAATTGCGATTCGTCAGCCGCGGCCGCAGTTCCACCTCCACGACGCGCCAGTCGTGCGCGATGGCGCGCACGCGGATGCCGGCGCCGCGGAACGGCGGCCACCAGTTCATCAAGCGGCGGAACAGGGCTGGTGGCAGGCGCAGCGGCATGCGCCGATACTAGCGCGGCGGCGACATTCCGTCCGCTAGCGTGGCTTGGTCGACGTCCGCTCGTACGGATTGAAGTTCATCGCCTCGGGACGCTTGGCGGCCGCGCTGCTGTAGGGATCCCCGCCGCGCCCGTCATGCGCGGACGCCGGACGGGCAGCGGGGGCGCTGTCGTACGGCGTGAATGCCGCACCCTTCCTGGGCAGGGCAGCACCCTTGCCCGGCGATTCTGCGAGTTCGAGCTTGACCGTCGATTCGGACAGCGTACGCACGCGCTGCGTGGTCGCGTTGCGATCGAACATGCCGGTTGCGACGGCCCACGCCCAGACCGCCTGGCCGCGTTCGTCGAACTGCACGCGGCCGGAAGTGTGGGTGGTTCCCTTGTCCTTTTCGCTGGCCGGGCCCGCCGGCGCAGGGGGAGGTGGCTTAGACATGCGAGAAACCTGTGGGCATCGCCGCCCGGTTAGTACTGCACACGGATACAACATAAGGCTACCGGCCGCCATTGCAACGACTTTTGGCCCAGACTGTGATGCAGGTATCCGAATCCCGGCGCAAGGGGCGCGGGTTGTATAATCAAACAGGCTTGAAACGGGCCCGGTGGCGACCACTGGTGCCCCTTGATGGAGGCAAGATGCGGGAGCGCGACCGGCGCTGGATTCGGTGGTTCTGGACGCTGTCGGTCGAGGCCGTGCTGGTGTGCGCGCTCTGCAGCGCGGCGGCGGCCGATCCGGCCCAGTTCCCGCGCCCGCCGCAACTCGAGCCGGACGTCCAGTTCTGGCAGCGCATCTACAGCAAGGTCACGACCCAGGGTGGCCTGCTCCACGACGACCGCTTCCTGGGCATCGTATACGAGGAGCTGTCGTTCCCCGCCGGCATGTCCCCGCGCGAGCGCGCCGCAATGGTCGACGCCGCACGCGAGAAGTACGAGAAGCAGCTGCGACGCCTGGGCGGCGGGCAGCGCGACGACCTGTCCGCGGAAGATCGCCGCGTGCTGGCGCTGTTTCCGTCCACCGTCACCGACGCCGAACTCACCGATGCGGCCGACCACCTCCGCTTCCAGCTCGGCCAGGCGGATCGCTTCCGGGAAGGCCTGCTGCGCTCGGGAACGTGGGAGCGGCACGTGCAGGAGACGCTGCGGCGCGAAGGCCTGCCACCGGAACTGTCCGCGCTGCCCCACGTCGAGTCGTCGTTCAACCCGCGGGCCTATTCCAAGGTGGGCGCCGCGGGTCTTTGGCAGTTCATGCGCTCGACCGGCAAGCGCTGGTTGCGCGTCGACGGCACCATCGACGAACGCCTGGATCCGTACAAGTCGACGCTGGCCGCGGCCCAGTTCCTGAATATCAACTACGCGATCCTCGGCAGCTGGCCGCTCGCGCTGACGGCCTACAATCACGGTGCCGGCGGAATGCGCCGCGCCAAGGAGCAGATGGGTACCGACGACATCGTCACCATCGTCCGCAACTACCAGAGCCGCACCTTTGGCTTCGCGTCGCGCAACTTCTACGTATCGTTCCTCGCTGCGCTCGAGATCGACCGCAACCCCGAGAAGTTCTTCGGCCGCATCGAGCGCTCGCCGACCGACACCAGCCGCACCGTCCGGCTGCCGGTCAGCGTCTCGGCGCAGGCGCTGGAGAAGACCCTCGGCACCGACCGCGAAACGCTACGCAGCCTGAACCTGTCGCTGCTGGACCCCGTCTGGAGCGGCCGGCGCACCGTGCCGCGCGGGTTCGAGCTGCACGTCCCGGCAACGACCGATCCGCAGAAGCTGGTCACGCGCCTCGGCGCGGCCGAACACGGAGATGCGGCGTCCGAGGCGACCTACACGGTCAGGAAGGGCGATACGCTCGAGCGGATCGCGACCACCTACGGGCTGCGCACCGCCGAACTCGCCGACTTCAACGCTCTCGGCGACCGCAAGGTGAAGCCCGGCATGACACTGAAGCTGCCACCGCCGCCGGTTGCCGTGGAGCCCGCTGCGACGGTCCCGGAGCCGGCATCGGCCGACGTCTATGTCGTGCGCCCCGGCGACTCGCTGTCGAAGATCGCGCGCAATGCCGGCCTGAGCGACGCTACGCTGATGGCGCAGAACGGCATCAGGGATCCGAACTTCCTCTACGAGGGGCAGAAGCTGAAGGTAGGCAAGGCCGCTGCGGCGCCGCCCGCACCGCCGACGGAGCGGCCGGAGGCCGAGGCGCGGCCGCGTGCGGAGTCGGCCCATGCCAGGCCGCAGCCGACCTCGCGCGAGGAGGCGGCGGCGTCCGGTCCGGCACTGGTGCCGGGCATCGAGAGCGCCGCCGCTGCCGACCCGAGCGACTACTCGGTGTCGGACGAGTCGGCGACCGTACAGGGCGCCGAGACGCTCGGTCACTTCGCCGAATGGCTCGGCGTCACGCCCGCACGGCTGCGGGAGATCAACAAGATGCCGGCCGGCGCTCCGCTGCAGATCGGTCGCCGCATCCGGCTGGATCTCGGCACCGTGGACGCTGCCACCTTCGTGGAACGCCGCACGCGGTTCCACCAGCAGATGCAGGACGAGTTCTTCCAGCACTACCGGATCGCAGGCCAGGAGAAGCGTCGCCTGCAGCCTGGGGAGTCGCTGTGGTCGCTCACCAAGCGTTCTGCCGTGCCCGTCTGGCTGCTGCGGCAGTACAATCCGACCGTGGACTTCGCCACCATGCGTGTAGGAACCGAGATCGTGCTGCCCAGGGTCGAGGCTGTTTCCGCCGCCGCCACCGAGGGCGCCGCTGCCGGCGCGGGTCGATGAAGCACGCGGCGCCATTGCTCGCCTGCACGTTGCTGGCCGCCTGTGCCACGCAGCGGGGCTACGATGGTCCCGTGCGTCCGGCTGCGGATCTCGCGCTCATCGAGGGGGCGCCGGCGATCAACGCCGGTCTGCCGCTCGCGCCGATCCTGCGCAAGGTCGACGAGCACGTGGTCAGGTTTGGCCACTCGAAGGTCGAGGTGCTGCCGGGCGAGCACCGCGTGCTGGCCGACTGCGTGATGGCGGCGACGCACGCGACCACGCGCCAGGAACTCGTCTTCGAGACGTATCCAGGGCGCCGTTACGTGCTGGTGGCCGAGAGCGCCGTCGGCAACCGGAACTGCGGCACAGTCCGGGTCGACGAACGTTGATCCGGCGGCGCGCCCCGTATACTCGGGGCATGAGTTCCCTGTCCGCCAGCCGCCTGCTCGTCCTCGTCGGCACCGTGCTGTTCGCGATGTCCGTGGTCCGACCCGCTCGCGCGAGCAGCGGCCTGGAGCCGGCGGAGCAGATCCTGGTCGTGAAGAGCGAGCGACGGCTGTACCTGCTGCGCGGCGGGGAGGCGTTCAAGGCCTATCGCGTCGCACTGGGTCTCAACCCGGTTGGCCACAAGCAGCGCGAGGGGGACTTCCGCACGCCGGAGGGTCGCTACCGCGTGGACGCCCGCAACCCTTCCAGCGATTTCTACCTCGCGCTGCACGTCTCCTACCCGAACGCCCAGGATGTCGACAACGCCCACCGCCATCACTGGCAGCCGGGCGGCTCGATCATGATCCACGGGCTGCCGAACGTGCCGAAGCATCCGGCTGATTTCTATCGGCGCGCCGACTGGACCAACGGCTGCATCGCGCTGTCCAACAACGACATGCTCGAGGTGTGGCTGCTGACCCGCCCCGACACGCCGATCGAGATCCGGCCATGAGTACGCGCGACGCCGAGATCAGTGCCAGCGAGTTCATCGACGCGCGCGTTGCTCCCCGCGGCAGCCTCGAGAACCTCTCGCAGCGCGAGATGGAACAGTTGCAGGGGCGTGGGCAGGGCGGCTTGCACCGACTGTTCCGGCAATGCGCGCTCGCGGTGCTGAATTCCGGCAGCCGCAGCGACGATCCGACCGAACTGTTCGAGAAGTACCGGGACTTCGAGGTCGACATCCTGCGCGAGTCGTTCGGCGTGAAGCTCGCGCTGCAGAACGCGCCCGCCACGGCGTTCGTCGACGGGCGGATGATCCGCGGCGTCAAGGAACACCTGTTCGCGGTGCTGCGCGACATCGTCTACATAGCCACAGAGATCGTCGACAGCGGCCGATTCGACCTACACGACCCGGCCGACATCACCAACGCCGTGTTCTGCATCCTGCGCAATGCACGCGCACTCGAGCATGAGGGCCGGCCCGATCTCGTCGTCTGCTGGGGCGGCCACTCGATCACGCGCGGCGAGTACGACTACACCAAGCTCGTCGGCTACGAACTGGGTCTGCGCGGCCTGGATGTCTGCACGGGCTGCGGGCCCGGGGCCATGAAGGGCCCTATGAAGGGCGCAACCATAGGCCACGCCAAGCAGCGCATCGGCGGTGGTCGCTACATCGGCCTGACCGAGCCCGGCATCGTGGCGGCGGAGCCGCCCAACGCGATCGTCAACCAGCTGGTGATCATGCCGGACATCGAGAAGCGCCTGGAGGCCTTCGTCCGCCTCGGCCACGGGTTCGTGATCTTTCCCGGCGGTGTCGGCACGGCCGAGGAGATCCTCTACCTGCTCGGCATCCTTCTCGACCCTGCCAACGCCGGACAGCCGGCGCCGCTGGTGCTGACCGGGCCTGCGGAGTCCGCCGGCTGGTTCGCGCAGGTCAACGAGTTCATCGGCCTCACGCTCGGGCGCGACGCGCAGGCGCGCTACCGCATCATCCTCGACGATCCGGCCGAGGTGGCCCGCACGATGGTGGCGGGGATGGAGCGCGTTCGGCGGCATCGGCGCGACGTCGGCGACTCGTACAACTTCGACTGGACGCTGCGAATCCCGCCGGAGTTCCAGCAGCCGTTCGAGGTCACGCACGAGAGCGTCGCGGCGCTCGACCTGCACCTCGACCAGCCCCTGCACGAGCGTGCAGCGAACCTGCGGCGGGTGTTTTCGGCGATCGTCGCGGGCAACGTCAGGGAACGGGGCATCCGGCAGATCGCAGCCCGCGGTCCGTTCGAGATCCACGGCGATGCGCGCCTGATGCAGCCGTTGGATGCGCTGCTAGGCGCATTCGTCGCGCAGCAGCGGATGAAGATCTCCGGCGCGTACCGCCCCGTCTACAAGGTGGTGTCCTAGGGAAATGTCGCAATGCGTCGAAGCGTGACCAGGTTCCGGTCCGCCTGTGACGCAGTTCCTGTGGAGCGGTCTGGCGCGGACTTACGCTGGACCACAGTCTTTACAGGTACGTGGTATGAGCGACATCAAGAGTCCGCGCATTCCCCCGACTCCCAAGCCGGGCGACGCCGCCCGCACGGGTCCGACGGGAATGACAGGCCGCTTCGAGCGGCCGGTGGTGCCGCGGGTGCCAAGCCGTCATGGGGCGATCACCCGGACGCTCAACAACTACGCCAACTACAAGCGCTGGGCCGAGAAGATGATGACCAACTGGGAGCCCGGCAAGGATCCCAAGGTCTGATCTGCGCCGTCGCTGGCGCACCGCCGGCCAGCACTGCCGCGCCCGGGAGCGAGCGACGGGGCCAACGCGGAGGGAGCGATGGAGCGATTGCTGCTGCTGTGGGATGAACTCGACGACCTGTGCGCCATGATCTGGCAGCAGGCGAGTCGTTACGTCAGCCACTCCTGACCGGCAGGCGCCGCACTTTCGGTTGGGCCACGATTCCAAAAGGTAATGGCGCTGGCGTCCCCGGGCGTTGACCGGCTGGTCGCGCGCCCGCTATGTTGGTCCCGCGCCGATTTGAAGACCAGCTTGCGGGCGCGTAAGAAATCCGGCTAAAGCGACCGTGGACGCGCAGCGTCCGCAGCCCACCCGGTTCTCCGTCCGGCATCCGCCGGCCCGCAGGCGGCTCTCTCCGGCGCCCGTGTCCTCACACGCACAGGTGGCCCGTGGAAGTCCTCGCAGCTCGTGGTTCGAATGCCGTCCCCGCCGAGTCCGCCACCGCGGGACGCACCGGGGAGCGTTCCCCCGTGGCCGGAGGCGTCGCGGTCTCCTTCGAGTTCTTCCCGCCCACGGATCCGGCCATGGAGGAACTGCTGTGGGAGTCCGTGCGACGCCTGGTGCCGCTCCGGCCGCGCTTCGTGTCGGTGACCTATGGCGCGGATGGATCGACCCGCGACCGCACCGTCGAGATCGTGCAGCGGTTGCTCGCTACGACGCCGCTGACCGTGGCGCCGCACGTGACCGCCGTCGGCGCCAGCAGTGCGGAGATCGCCGCTCTCGCGCGGCGCTACTGGGCCGCGGGCATCCGTCACCTGGTCGCCCTGCGCGGCGACGCACCGGCCGGCGCGACCGAGCCGTTCGCCGACGGCTACGCATGGGGCAGCGACCTGGTGCAGGGCCTGCGTGCGGTCGAGAGCTTCGAGATCTCCGTGGCTGCCTACCCCGAGGTGCATCCGCAGGCGGGCAGCGCGGCCGATGACCTCGACAATCTCAAGCGCAAGGTCGATGCCGGTGCGACGCGGGCGATCACCCAGTTCTTCTTCGACAACGAGGTGTTCCTGCGCTTTCGTGATCGCTGCGCGGCCGCGGGCATCGGGGTGCCGATCGTGCCGGGAATCCTGCCGATCCTGCGGTTCTCCCAGGTGCGCCGCTTCGCGCGCCGCTGCGGGGCGTCGATGCCTCGCTGGATCGAGTCCCGCTTCGAGGGGCTGGACGAGGATGAGGAGACGCGCCGGCTGCTCGGTGCCGCGGTCGCGATCGAACAGGTCGACCGGCTACAGCGGCATGGCGTGCGCGAGTTTCACCTCTACACGCTCAATCGGGCGGACATCCCTTACGCGATCTGCCACGCACTTGGCGTGCGTGCCGCCAGGCCGGTTGCTGTCGGCTGAAGTCAACACTTGAAAAGACCCCGTCGATACGTATCATCCCCGCCGCGCTGAGGGTTCTGTCACAGCAGAATCGGCGCGCTGAACGCCGGGCCAGGCCCGGGTTCCACTCGAATGATCGGTGAGTCGAAGGAAGGAGTCCTGAACATGCAACATTTCTGGAAGACCGCTGCGCTGGCCGCGGCGATGGCAGGCCTCGTGGCCGCCGGCGCCGCCCGCGCCGATGACGACGGCCCTTGGATGGTGCGCCTGCGTGCCGTGTACCTCGATCCGGCCAACAAGTCCGACGCCTACGCGCCGCTCGACATCCCCGCCGACGCCGCCCACATCAACGGCAAGTGGCTGCCGGACCTCGACTTCGAGTATTTCTTCACGCCGCACTGGTCGAGCGAACTCGTGCTGACCTACCCGCAGTCGCAGACGGCGACCCTGCACCTCGGGGGCGCGCCGCTCACCCTCGGGACGTTCAAGCACCTGCCGCCGGTGCTGACCGCCAAGTACAACTTCACGCCCGTCGGCGGGTTCCGCCCGTATCTGGGCCTGGGCGTCAACCTGACGTTGATCTCCGACGTCAAGCTCAGTGCCGACGGGACTCCGCTCGACCTGAGCAGTTCGAGCTTCGGTCCCGCCGCGCAGGCCGGCTTCGACTATAAGTTCGCCGATCACTGGTACCTCAATGCCGACGTGAAGTGGGTGCAGCTGCGGGCCGACGTCAAGGCCGGTGGCGCCAAGCTGCTGCAGGCACGCATCGATCCGCTGCTGTACGGGATCGGCATCGGCTACCGGTTTGGCGGCGGCGCCTTGCCAGCCGTGGTGCCGGTCCGCCCGGCGCCTCCCGCGCCGCCGGCAGCCCCTGCGCCGGCCCCTGTGGCGGCTCCGCCGCCGCCGCCCCCGGCGCCTGCTCCGGTGGTGCCGCCCCCGCCGCCGGCACAGGAGATCGTGCTCAAGGGCGTCAACTTCGAGACCGCCTCCGCCAAGCTCAAGCCCGAATCGATCGCGGTCCTGGACAGCGCGGTCGCGAACATCCGCAAGTGCAACTGCGGCAAGGTCGAGATTCGCGGCTACACGGACTCGGTCGGCAAGGCCGCGTACAACCTGAAGCTGTCCGAGCGGCGGGCAATCGCCGTGAAGGACTACCTGGTCGCGCACGGCATCCCGGCCGATCTGCTCGGCGCCGAGGGCTTTGGCGAGGCGAATCCCATCGCCAGCAACGACACGGCGGCCGGCCGCGCGGAAAATCGTCGCGTGACCGTGCAGTTCAAGGGTATCGTCGCGCGCTAGCGACTAAGCCCTGCGGGTCTGCGGGGGTGGGCGCCACGGCGACACCCCCGCACCTCCGCGCCAGACCGGAGACCGTCGATGAGCCGAGCGCATCGGATCGCACTGCTGGCGGCAGTGGCCCTGACCACGGCGGCCTATGCTGCCGACACACCCCCTGCCGACGGCGTCTGGCTGGGAGCCGGCCAGGGCGGCCTGCTGCTGTCGAGCGGCAATACCAGCGCCACCTCGCTGAACGCCAAGCTTGACCTCGCCCGGGTCGACGGCCCGTGGAAGAACACGCTGTTCTTCGGCGGCCTGTACGGCAAGAACAATGACATCGTCAGCGGCGAGCGGATCGAGGGCCGGTACCGACTCGACCATACGCTCAGCGGCAGGAGCTTCTGGTTCGCCGGCGTCGACGGCGTACGCGACCTGTTCAGCGGCTTCGACTACCAGGCGACGGCCCAGGGCGGCGCGGGCTACAAGTTCATAGACAGCGATGCGACCAAGCTTGCCGGAACCCTCGGCCTGGGCTACCAGCGGCTGGAACCGCAGCAGCTGATCAAGAACGCGGCCGGCGCGGTCGTGCAGCGTATCAACGGCGACGCGCAGTCCAACGTCGTCGCTACGGGCGGCATCGACTACGCCCATACGCTGACCGCGTCGACCAAGCTGACCGACAAGCTCTTCGTGACGTCGGGCGCGGCCGATACGGCGGCGACCAACGACATCGCAGTCGCGGTGAGCATCAGCAACCGTCTCGCGCTCAGCGTCGGTTACGGCGTGCGCTACAACACCAAGCCCGCTGCGGGGGTGAAGAAGCTCGACCAGGTGACGACGGCCAACGTCGTCTACACCATCAAGTAGCCGGACGGTCCGGGACGCGGCTCACCGCGCGCCGAACACCCGCTTGAGCAGTGCGCTGGCCTGGCCCAGCGGATCCTGCCGGATCGCGCGTTCCTCGTCGGCGATCACGCTGAACAGCCCGTCCATGGCCTTCGACGTCACATATTCGTTGATGTCCGCGTCGTTGGCGCCGATCAGGCCCAGCGAGGCGGCCTTGCCGGCATACTGGTTGTAGACGCTGGCGAGCTTAAGGCGCCCTGTCGCCTGGCTGACGATCGGCCGGAACTTCTGTCGCAGCTCATCCGACGACGTACGGCGGAAGTATTGCGTGGCTGCATCGTCGCCGCCGGCGAGGATGTCCTTGGCGTCCGCCAGCGTCATGCTCCTGAGCGCCTTCTTGAAGGTCGGCCCGGCTTGCGCGACCGCGGCTTCGGCGGCATGGTTCATCGCCTCCCGCAGGGCGTCCGCGTCGCCGCCCATGCCCACCATCCGCAGCGCACGGTCAGCCTTCTCCAGCGCCGGCGGCAGCGGGATGGCGAGCTTCTCGTTCCGCAGGAATCCGTCGTTCGCACCCAGCTGGGCGACGGCCTTGTCGACGCCCTGCGCGAGCGCCGCCTGCAGGCCCGCGGCGGCGTCCTTGTTGGACAGATCCGCCAGGGAGAGCGCCTGCGCGGCAAGCGGCAGCAATGCCAGCAGCAGGCAGCAGGCGGTGGCGGGGAGGTGGGCGTGGATGGGGCGCATCATGCGGTCTCCGGCAGGGGGCAGGTCGGCAGTATTCCAGCATGAACGCGCCCCGAGCGCCCGGCCGTTGCTCGCCGCCCCTTGAAACCTGCCGGCAAGCCCCTAGAGTGAGCGCGCCGGCCCCAGGGATCCGGCATCGCCTCACGTCAACCACCTGATCCGGGACCCAAGCGCCATGACCTCCACCGCCCAGCGGGAGACCCACGGTTTCCAGACCGAGGTGAAGCAGCTGCTTCGCCTGATGATCCACTCTCTCTATTCGAACCGCGAGATCTTCCTGCGCGAGCTCATCTCCAATGCCTCCGATGCGTGCGACAAGCTGCGCTTCCGGGCGCTGGCCGAGCCGGCGCTGCTCGAGGGCGCCCCCGAGCTACAGGTCGACATCGACTTCGATGCGCAGGCCGGTACCCTCACCGTCGCGGACAGCGGCATCGGCATGACGCGGGACGAGGTGATCGACCATCTGGGGACGATCGCCAAGTCCGGCACCGCCGAGTTCCTGGCCCACCTGTCGGGTGACCAGCAGAAGGACGCCCAGCTGATCGGACAGTTCGGTGTCGGCTTCTACTCGGCGTTCATCGTCGCGGATCGGGTCGAGGTCTACACCCGCCGGGCGGGCGTGCCGGCCGAGCAGGCCGTACGGTGGGAGTCGGACGGTTCCGGCGAGTTCACCGTCGAGACCGTGACCCAGCAGGCACGCGGCACGCGCGTCGTGCTGCACCTCAAGGAGGACGCGCGCGACTACGCCGACGGCTGGCGCCTGCGCAACCTCGTCAAGCGCTATTCCGACCACATCGCCTTCCCGGTACGGATGCCCAGGCAGTCGCCGCCGGACGCCAAGGAACCGGTGGCAGAGCGTGAGGCCGTCAATACCGCGCAGGCGCTGTGGACGCGGCCCCGTGCGGAGCTCAAGGACGAGGATTACACGGAGTTCTACAAGCACGTCGCCCACGATTTCACGGCGCCGCTGAGCTGGTCGCACAACCGGGTGGAGGGCAAGCGCGAGTACACGGCGCTGCTGTACGTCCCGGCGCGCGCGCCGTTCGACCTGTGGAGCCGCGATGCGGCCCGTGGCCTGAAGCTGTACGTCAAGCGCGTGTTCATCCTCGATGACGCCGACCAGTTCCTGCCGCTCTACCTGCGCTTCGTGAAGGGCGTGGTCGATTCCGCCGACCTGTCGCTGAACGTCTCGCGCGAGCTGCTGCAGCAGGACCCGGAGATCGAGGCGATGCGTGCGGGCATCACCCGTCGCGTGCTCGACATGCTGGCCAAGCTCGCCAAGGACGAGCCGGAGAAGTACGCGGCGTTCTGGAAGGAATTCGGCCAGGTGCTGAAGGAGGGCATCGCCGAGGACCCGACCAATCGAGAGCGCATCGCGAAGCTGCTGCGCTTCGCCTCCACCCACACCCAGATCGAGGCGCAGGACCAGTCGCTGGACGACTACGTCGGGCGGATGCGCCCTGGCCAGAAGCACATCTACTACGTGCTCGCCGAGACCTGGAATGCCGCTCGCCAGAGCCCGCACCTGGAGCGCCTGCACCAGAAGGGCGTCGAGGTGCTGCTGCTGCACGACCGGGTGGACGAATGGATGATGTCGTACCTCGGCGAGATCGACGGCAAGAGCTGCCATGACGTCAGCCGCGGCGATCTCGACCTCGGTGACCTGGTGCCGCCGGAGGAGAGGGCCGCCGAGGAGAAGAGCAACGAGGCGTCGCTCGCGCTGTGCGGGCGCCTGAAGGAGGCCCTCGCCGCGCGGGTCGAGTCGGTGCGCGCGACACAACGCCTCGCCGAATCGCCGGCCTGCCTGGTGCGCGGCGAGGGCGAGTATGGTGCTCAGATGCGCAAGCTGATGGAGGCGACCGGCCAGTCGTTGCCGGCGACGCGCCCTACGCTGGAGATCAACCCGTCCCATCCGCTGGTCACCCGGCTCGCGGCGTTGCCCGATGGCGAGGCGTTCGTCGACCTCGCGGGCCTGCTGGTGGACGAGGCGACGCTCGCCGAGGGCGGCCAGCTGGCCGAGCCGGCGGAGTTCGTGCGCCGGCTTAACCGCTTGCTGCTGGCCGGCGTGCCCGTGGCGGCCGCGTCATGATGGCCGCCACGGCGATGACGACGGCCACTGGTCGGGGAGCGACGATGGGATACCTGCTCGGGCTGGTGGCGGCGCTGTCACTGGTCGCGCCCGTGGCCTGGGCCGACCCCGCGCCGGCCGGCGAGCCGGTGTCCATCGAGGGGCTGACGATCACCGACCTGCAGCCTGGTCCGGCTGACGCGATCGCCGTCAAGGCCGGCGACTTCGTGCGCGTGCACTACACCGGCTGGTTGTACGACCCGGCCAAGAAGGATGGCAAGGGCGCGAAATTCGACAGCTCGCTCGATCGGCACAGCCCGTTCCTGTTCCGGCTCGGCGACGGACAGGTGATCCGTGGCTGGGACCTCGGCGTCGAGGGCATGCGCGCCGGCGGTCGCCGGCGGCTCCTGATCGCCCCGGCGCTCGGCTACGGCGCGCGCGGTGCCGGCGGCGTGATTCCGCCGAATGCGACGCTGCTGTTCGAGGTGCAGCTGATCGACTTCCGCCCTGGCGGCGGCTGACGCCGGCCGTGCCCGAGCCAACGGCGCCGTTCCGCCCGCCCTCCCCCGAGCCCGTTGTGATCGGCGGCCCCGTCGGCGCGCTCGAGGCGCTGGTCGAGGTGCCGGCCGGATTCGACGGTCGGGAGATCGCGGTCGTCTGCCACCCGCACTCCCTGTTCGGCGGCACGATGCAGAACAAGGTCGTGCACATGACCGCGCGGGCGCTGCAGGAGCGCGGTCTGGCGACGGTCCGGTTCAATTTCCGCGGCGTTGGCGCGAGCGAGGGCGTCTTCGACGACGGCCGGGGCGAGACGGACGATGCGCTCGCCGTCGTCGACTGGGCGCTGGTCCGGTGGCCCGGCGCAACGCTGACGCTGGCCGGGTTCTCCTTCGGTTCGTTCGTTGCCTTCCAGGTCGCGGGTCGCCGTCCGGTGGTGCGGCTGCTGCTGATCGCACCGCCGGTACACCGCTTCGATTTCGCGCGTCATCCGGCGCCGAGCGTGCCGTGGACCGTGATCCAGGGCGACCGGGACGAGTTGGTTGACCACGCGGTGGTCGTCGCTTGGGCGGCATCGGCGCAGCCGGCGCCGCGGCTGGTGATCCTGGCCGGAGCCGAGCATTTCTTCCATGGCCGGCTCAACGACCTGAAGTCGGCGGTACAGGCGGCGCTGGACGCCGGCTGAGGCTCGGTCGCGGCCAACGGCAAGTGCCCGAAATGAAAAAGCCGGGGCGAGGGCCCCGGCTTCATGGCTGCCTGGCCCGAGGGCCAGACGCAGCTCGCTCAGTTCACGAAGGACTTGAGCGACTTCAGGGCGACGGCGCGCACCTTCTTCGAGGCCGGCTTCGCCTTGAAGGTCATCTTCTCACCCGTGAACGGGTTGACGCCTTCGCGAGCCTTGCTCGCCGGCTTCTTCACTACCTTGAGCTTCAGCAGTCCCGGCAGCGTGAAGAGACCCGAGCCGCGCAGGCTCTTCTTGATGATGCCGTTCAGCGACTCGAAGACAGCTCCGACCTGCTTCTTCGACAGCTCCGTGTCCTTCGCGATCTGCGCGAGAATTTCGGACTTGGTCGGGGCCGCGTTCTTTTTCGCCATTGTGTTCTCCTGTGAGTTTCCGTTCTGGGCCGTTGTTTTTGCGCGGATTCTTCGCTTCCGTGCAGTCGCCGGATCAACCTCAGAGTTGCTCTGGTGATGCCGGAAGCCGGAAAAATCAGCCTTAAAACCACTGCCACCTGACTCGACCGGGCGCGACAATAACACACCGATCACGTAATTCCACTACGTTTTACGATGTTTCTGGCTCTCTCATGGTCGCGACAGATGTTCGGTCAGTTCCGCCGGCAGCTCGCCCGGAGCCGCGATTCGTACGGTCTTCTCGCGTCCGGTGGAGCCGCGCAGCAGTTCGGTGCGCGACGGCGCGACGCCGAAACGGCCTGCCAGATAGCGCAGCAGGTGGGCGTTGGCAGCGCCGTCGACCGGGGGCGCGGTGATGCGAACCTTCAGCCGCGTTCCCTCAAGGACCAGCGCGTCGCGCGACGCACGGGGCTGTACGCGCAGCGTCAGGACCAGGTCGGGCCCGACCCAGCGGTACCAGCTGGTCATCCGAGCAGCGACGCCAGCAGCGGTGCGATGCGGTCGTTCAGGACCATCCGCAACACCTGCAGCAGCAGCAGCGCAGCCACCGGCGACAGGTCGATGCCGCCTAGCGCCGGCAACGCCCGCCGCAGTGGCCGCAGCAACGGCGCGGTCAGGTCGCCGAACAGGCGGCTGGCCGGGTTGTAGCCATCGCTGGCGACCCAGCTGAGCACCACGAAGACGAAGATCGCGAACATGTAGAGCAGCAGCGCGGTATTGGCGAGGTCCAGCAGCGCTCCCAGCGCGAATACCCCGATACCGGGCAGCGCGCCACCGAGCAGCGAGAACAGCAGCATCTTCGCCGCTTCGGCGCCGAGGACGGCGACCACCGAGGCGGTGTCCGTACGGCCGATCGAGGGCAGTGCCCGGCGCAGCGGGAGCACGACGGGGTTGGTCAGCCGGGTGATCGCCTGGGCGAGCGGATTGCGGAAGTCCGTCCGTGCCCACTGCAGCATCAGCCGCAGCAGCAGGGCCCCGACCACCAGCGCCATCACCGAATCGATCAGGTAGTTGAGCTCGCGCATGCTGCGGTCACCGCTGCTTCAGGGGTCGCGGCCGAATTCGGCCGCCAGTTCGCGCGACCGCGCGGCCGCCGCGGCGACCGCGCGGCCGACGATAGCACGCAGGCCCGCAGCCTCGAACACGGCCAGCGCCGCGGCGGTCGTCCCGCCCTTCGACGTCACCTGCGCACGCAGCGTCGCCGGATCGTCCGTCGCCTGGCGGGCCATGTCGGCGGCGCCGGCAGCCGTGTCGATCGCCAGGCGTCGGGCAACGGCGGGGGAGAGGCCCTCGGCGACCCCGGCCGCCTCGAGCAGCTCGATCAGCAGGAAGAAGTAGGCCGGACCGCTACCGGACACCGCGGTCACGGCATCCATGTCACGCTCCGCGTCGACCCAGACCGCGCTGCCGACCGCCTCGATCAGCCGAAGGGCCAGCGCACGCGCCTCCGCCGGAACGTCGGTCGCGGCATACAGGGCGCTAGCGCCGGCGCCGATCAGCGCCGGACGGTTGGGCATCGCCCGCACCACGCTCCCGTGGCCGCCGAGCCAGCGGTCGATGTCGGCGGCGCGGATCCCGGCGGCGATCGAGATCACCAGCGGCCGGCTGGCCACCGCCTCGGGCGCGAGCGCGGTGACCACGCCGGGCAGTTGCTGCGGCTTCACGGCCAGCAGCCAGACCGTCGCGCCCCGTGCGGCGGCGGCATTGTCGGCGTGCACCGCAAGTCCCGGAAAGCGCTGCGCCAGCCAGTCGCGCTGCTCGGGGGCGGGGTCGGCCACCGCGATCTGCGTCGCGCTCGCGCCGCGTGCAATCCAGCCGCCGACCAGCGAGCGGGCCATCTGCCCACCGCCGATCACGGCGATACGGGGCCAGCTTTCATTGCGTTGCATCATGTCTCACCCGGGGTCCGAACAGGGCAGTGCCGACGCGAACGTGCGTGGCGCCTTCATGGATCGCGCTCTCCAAATCGCCGCTCATCCCCATCGAAAGTACGTCGAGGGGCAATCCGCCGGCGCGCAGCGCGTCGGCAAGGGAGCGCAGCTGGGCGAAGTATCCTCGCTGCACTGCAGCGTCGTCGCTCTCCGGCGGGATGCACATCAGCCCGCGCAGCGTCAGGCGCGGCAGCCCGGCCACCGCCTGCGCCAGCGCCGGCAGGTCGGCGGGGGCGACGCCGCCCTTGGTGTCCTCGGCGCCGAGCTTGACCTGCAGGCAGACGTTCAGCGGCGGGCCGTGGAAGGGGCGCTGGGCCGACAGCCGTTCGGCCACCTTGAGGCGGTCGACGGTATGGACCCAGTCGAACTGTTCGGCGACCGGCCGCGTCTTGTTGGACTGCAGCTGGCCGATGTAGTGCCACCGCAGCCCGTCGCGGGGCACCGCCGCGATCTTGGCGAGCGCCTCCTGTAGGTAGTTTTCACCCAGGTCGGTGACGCCTGCCGCCCGGGCGGCGGCCACCAGCTCCACCGGCTGGGTCTTGCTGACCCCGATCAGGGTGACGCAGTGCGGCGGCCGGCCTGCGGCCCGCGTCGCGTCTTCGATACGTTGCCTGAGGCGGGCGAGATTGCCCGCCAAAAACTGCGGAACGGTTAACATATTAGACGAGCGTGCCCATGGCTATACTGCGGGCGTACGTGATCCACCGGATGGATGAGCATCGGGAGTTCAAATGGCCGTCGATATCGCCCAACTGCTCGCCTTCGCGGTAAAGAACAACGCGTCGGACCTGCACCTCTCCGCCGGGATGCCGCCGATGATCCGGGTCGACGGCGACGTCAAGCGGATCAACATGCCGTCGCTGTCGCACAAGGAAGTGCACAGCATGGTGTACGACATCATGAATGACAAGCAGCGCAAGGCGTACGAGGAGTTCTTCGAAACGGACTTCTCGTTCGAGATCCCCAAGCTCGCGCGCTTCCGTGTCAACGCCTTCAACCAGAACCGCGGCGCCGGCGCCGTGTTCCGCAACATCCCGTCGGTCGTGCTGTCGCTGGAGGACCTGAACGCGCCCAAGGTGTTCAAGGACTTGTGCATGCTGCCGCGCGGCCTCGTGCTTGTCACCGGCCCGACGGGCTCGGGCAAGTCGACCACGCTCGCCGCGATGATCAACCATTGCAACGACAACCGGCCGGACCACATCATCACGATCGAGGATCCGATCGAGTTCGTGCACGAGTCCAAGCGCTGCCTGATCAACCAGCGTGAAGTCCACCGTGACACGCTGGGGTTCACCGAAGCGCTGCGTTCGGCGCTGCGCGAGGACCCCGACATCATCCTGGTCGGTGAGATGCGCGACCTGGAGACGATCCGCCTGGCGCTCACCGCGGCGGAGACCGGCCACCTCGTGTTCGGCACCCTGCACACCAGTTCCGCCGCCAAGACCATAGACCGCATCGTCGACGTGTTCCCGGCGGCCGAGAAGGAGATGGTCCGGTCGATGCTGTCCGAGAGCCTGCGTGCGGTCATCTCGCAGACCCTGCTCAAGCGGGTCGGCGGCGGCCGCGTCGCGGCGCACGAGATCATGATCGGCACGCCGGCGATCAGGAACCTGATCCGCGAAGGCAAGATCGCGCAGATGTATTCCGCGATCCAGACCGGCCAGTCCTCCGGCATGCAGACCCTCGACCAGTGCCTGCAGGAGCTGGTGACCAAGGGAATCGTCGCCAAGGACGAGGCGCGATACAAGGCCCAGAACAAGGACTCGATCTGAAGCGGGCGGGCTGACGCCCGCCCCCGGGACGGCATTATGGATCGCGATCAAGGTACCAAGCTGATGCAGGATCTGTTGCGCCGCATGGTCGAGCGCAAGGGATCCGACCTGTTCATCACGGCCGGCTTCCCGCCGGCGATCAAGATCGACGGTGAGATTCGGCCGCAGACCAACGCGCCGCTGACCGCCGAGCAGAGTGCGACGCTGACCCGCGCGATCATGAACGACAAGCAGTCGCGCGACTTCGACGCCACCAAGGAATGCCAGTTTGCGATCGCCCCGCAGGGCATCGGCCGGTTCCGCGCCAGCGCGTTCATCCAGATGGGCCACACGGGTTGCGTGATCCGGACGATCAACTCGAAGATTCCCACGCTCGCCGACCTGGACCTGCCGCCCATCCTCAAGGACGTCGCGCTGTCCAAGCGCGGCCTGGCGATCGTCGTCGGCGGCACCGGCTCCGGCAAGTCGACGACATTGGCGGCGATGGTCGACCATCGCAACGAACAGACGCACGGCCACATCGTCACGATCGAGGATCCGATCGAGTACGTCCACGTGCACAAGGGCTGCGTCGTGACCCACCGCGAGGTCGGCGTCGATACGGACTCCTGGCAGGCCGCGCTCAAGAACACGCTGCGCCAGGCGCCGGACGTGATCCTGATCGGCGAGATCCGTGACCGCGAGACGATGGAGTATGGCATCCAGTTCGCGGAGACGGGGCACCTCGTGCTCGCGACCCTGCACGCCAATAACGCCAACCAGGCCCTCGATCGCATCGTCAACTTCTTCCCCGAGGAGAAGCGCGAGCAGCTGTTGATGGACCTTTCTCTGAACATCCGCGCGCTGATCTCGCAGCGCCTCGTGCCGCGCGACGGGACCGGCGGCGGACGGATCGCAGCCATGGAGATCATGCTGCACTCGCCGCTGATCGCGGACCTGATCTTCAAGGGTGACGTCGCGGCCATCAAGGACGTCATGGCCCGTTCCACGCGAATCGGAATGAAGACCTTCGATCAGGCGCTGTATGATCTGTACGAGGCGAACCAGATCAGCTACGAGGAGGCGTTGCGCAACGCGGATTCGAAGAACGAACTGCGCCTGCGGATCAAGCTCGAGAGCCGTCGCGAGGACAAGCTGAGCCACGAACAGGCCAGCAGCCTGAGGATCGTTGATGAATCAGAAGGAAAGGCCTACTGAACCGGCGGAGATCGCGGCGACGGAAATCGCCGTCGAAACCGGCTCCCCGAGGCTCAACACGAAGCCGCTGTTCAAGCTGATGGTCGACCGGAAGGCGTCGGACCTGTTCTTCACCTCCTATTCGCCCGTCAAGATCAAGATCGAGGGCCAGATCCACCCGGTCAACAAGCAGATCCTGTCGCCGGACATGGTCAAGCAGGCGGCCTACGGCCTGATGAATGCCGAGCAGATCGACTACTTCGAGGAGGAGCTCGAGATCGATTTCGCGATCTCGGAGCCCGGTCTAGGCCGGTTCCGCGTCAACGTATTCCACCAGCGCGGTTACCCGGCCATCGTGCTGCGCTACATCACCGCCGACATGCCCCGGCTCGAGCAGCTGGGGATGCCGGACGTGCTGCGCGACCTGACGATGCTCAAGCGCGGGCTGATCCTGATGGTCGGCGCGGCCGGCGCCGGCAAGTCGACGACGCTCGCGGCGATGATCAACTACCGCAACGAGAATGCATCCGACCACGTGCTGACGATCGAGGATCCGATCGAGTTCCTCCACGCGAACAAGAAGTCGATCGTCAATCAGCGCGAGGTCGGCCTGGACACGAAGTCGTTCAATCGCGCGCTGCGCAGCGCCATGCGCGCTGCGCCCGACGTGATCCTGATCGGCGAGATCCGCGACCGGGAGACGATGGAGGCGGCCATCGCGCTGGCGGGCACCGGCCACCTGTGCATCGCGACGCTGCACGCGAACAACGCCGCCGAGACGCTGGACCGGGTGATCAACATGTTTCCGCGGGACCAGCACCCGCAGATCTTCCTCGACCTTTCGCAGTACCTGCGCGCCATCATGGCGCAGCGTCTGGTGCGCTCGAAGGACAACCGCCGGGTGGCGGCGGTCGAGGTGCTGCTGAACACGCCGCACATCCAGGAACTGATCAAGAAGGGCGACGTGCTGGGCGTCAAGGAAGCGCTCAAGAACACCGCCGAGCGCGGGATGCAGAACTTCGATACGGCGCTCTACGCGCTGGTCAAGGCCGGTCGCATCGGGATGGAGGAGGCGCTCGCCAACGCCGATTCGCGTACCAACCTCGAGGCGCGCATCAACTTCAGCTGAAGCGCCAGCCGCTACGGGCCGGGCGCGCCGCGCAGCGCGGCGATTTCGCCCCGCATTGCCGCGACCGCTTCCTCCAGGGCCCGGATGCGAGCGACGAGGGCGGGCTCCCCGTCGGCGGGCGCCGGCTCCGCGTGCCCCGCTGCCGCCATCGCCTCGAGGTCCGGTTCACCCGTGAACAGTTGGCAGTAGCGGCATTCGCGTGCGCCA
>Ga0316217_10002141_pt1 | contig 24294 bp, 17 predicted proteins | sample 1anoAmetaG_FD_203633 | JGI IMG/M metagenome (GOLD analysis project Ga0316217, IMG submission 203633) | Freshwater microbial communities from Trout Bog Lake, Wisconsin, USA - 1anoA | ecosystem: Environmental > Aquatic > Freshwater > Lake > Hypolimnion/Profundal zone | place: USA: Wisconsin...
CGGATCCATGCCAACCTTGGCCACCGCGCTGTTCAGGGTCAGCGTGACGCCATCGTCGGAAGTCAGACCTTCCTGGCCTTCGAAGACGGTCGAGGCAAACTGGAAGAAGGCATCGCTGCCGCCCTGCTTGGCCACGCAGACGCCAAAGGCAGCCGCCGGCCTGGAACCCTTCCAGCCGGCGTTGCCCAGCGGAAAGTTCTCAAAGACGATGTGCGCCTTGGGAAAATCGGCGATCAGCTTTTCCATGTTGGGCTGCGCTTCCTTGCAATGGGGGCACTGGAAGTCGGCAAATTCGACGATCTCCAAGTCCTTGACGGCCGAGCCCCGGTAGGGGCCGTCGGCCCGCTGCTGCAATATCGCACGGTACTCGGCATAGGGATGCTCGCCGAAGGGAAGCACCTCGTCGCCGGCCAGGATGTGCTTGCCGTCGGGCAGGGCGTAAAAGTGCAGCACGCTGGGCTTCTGCTTGCCGGTCTTGTCGCCGACCAGCACAAACACCTTGCTGGTTCCCTCGGCCGGAGTCTTCAAGATCCCCTGGACCTGCCACACGCGGCTCTCGTCGTATCCCCAGGCGATCTGCAAGAAGGCGGAGACCAGTTCTTTGGTGGGAGCAGTAGCGGTGAAATTGGCAGGATCGGGCTTGGGCAGCGTCACTGCCGCGGCCGGGACCGGCGCGGAGACCTCCTGCGCGGGGGCAGCAGGCACTTGCTCCTGGGCAACGGCATTCATCATGGGCAAGGAAAAGGCAGCCAACGCAATGGCGCTGGCAAGACGAGCGGACGGACGAATCAAGCTGTTTCTCCTTAGAATCCGGGAAAACTCCCAACTTCTAGCTTATACCGGAGCGTTGGCTTATACCTGAACCTTCACGGCGATGGGAAATCTGCGCCCCATGCCAAACGACTTGGAAGTCACCTTCAGGACCGGCGCGGCCTGCTGGCGTTTGTACTCGGAACGCTCCACCAGACGCACAATCTGCTGGACCAATTCCAGGGAGAATCCGTGCTCCTGGGCAATCTGCTCGGGCGTCTCGTAGCGCTCGACGTAGGCTTCCAGAATGGGGTCCAGAACCTCGTAGGGCGGCAGAGAGTCGGTGTCCTTCTGGTCCGGCCGCAACTCGGCCGAGGGCGGCTTCTCCAGAATGGCGTAGGGTATCGTTTCCCCGTCGCGATTGATATGCCGGCATACGGCGTACACCCGCGTCTTCACCAGATCGCCAATCACCGCCAACGCACCCACCATGTCGCCGTACAGCGTGCAGTACCCCACGGCCATCTCCGACTTGTTGCCGGTAGTCAGCACCAGGGCGGAAAACTTGTTCGAGAGCGCCATCAGCAGATCGCCGCGAATGCGCGATTGGATGTTCTCCTCGGTGGTGTCGGGCTTGGTTCCGGCAAAAAGCGGCCCCAGCGCCTGGGTGAACTCCTGGAATAGCCCGCTGATGCCGATCAGCTCAAAGCGGATGCCCAGATTGGCCGCCAACCGTCGGCTGTCGTCGATCGACCCTGCCGAGGAGTAGGGGCTGGGCATACCAATTCCCAGCACGTTCTCCGCGCCCAGCGCATCCTTGGCGATGGCCGCCACCAGCGCCGAGTCGATGCCCCCGCTCAAGCCCACCAGCGCCTTGCGGAAACCGCATTTGCGCACGTAATCGCGCGTACCCAGCACCAGCGCGTCGTAGGCCGCTGCGGTATCGTCCTCCCCCGGGGCCGGCAAGACCGGCGCATCGAACGGATCGACAACGACCAAATCCTCTTCGAAGGAGGCCGCCTGGGCAATCAGTTCGCCCTCGGCATTCAGGGCCAGAGACGATCCATCGAAGACCAGGCTGTCGTTGCCGCCCACCTGGTTGCACAGCAAGACCGGAATGCCGTCGCGGCGGGCGATGGCCGCCAGCATCTCCCGGCGCACGGCGCGCTTGGAGTGCCAGAAGGGCGACGAGGAAAGGTTGATATGCACCGCCGGCTGCTGGCGCATCAGCTCTTCCATGGGATCGACTTTATAAAGACGCCGCGGCCAGAAGTTCTTGTCGTTCCAGGAGTCCTCGCAGATGCTGATGGCCAGCCGCACCCCGTCCAGCTCGACCACGTTTTGCCCCTTCGAAGGGGCAAAGTAGCGCTGCTCGTCGAAGACATCGTAAAACGGCAACAGCCGCTTGTGCTGCTCCAGCAGCAAGCGCCCGCCGTCCAGCAGAACCGCGGCGTTCACCGCCGGCTTGCCGCTTTCCGGGGCCGCGGGCAGAGCCACCCCGGCCAGCACGGCGGTCGGCAGCTCCGCGGTGGCCGCGGCCAGCTCGTCCACCGCCCCGCGGCAGCGAGCCAGAAAACTGGGCTTTTCCAGGAAATCGGCTGGAGGATAGCCGCAAATCACCAGTTCGGAAAACACAGTCAGGCGCGCGCCCAGAGCTGCGGCGCGGCGGCTGGCCGCAACGATCTTTTCAAGGTTCCCGGTGAAATCCCCAACCGTGGGATTGATCTGGGCGAGTGCAATCTTCACACTCCCAGTTTATTCCATGCACCGGGCGCGCCGCCCCACCCGCCAGCTGCATGCCTGCTCCCTCGAGCCGCAACCGCTGCGCTTGAAAATCGACGCGCCACAAAGCTGCCGTGCCCCATCCATTCCGCGTCTTGTGCGGAATGGATGGGAGACCTCGCACGCAGCCGCTGACTTGCTGACTCGCAATCCCCGCCGCGGCGGGGGCTGACTTGCTGCTCTTGTCCAAACCGAAACGGCCCTCAACCAGCCCGCGGCAGTCCCCGCGTCCAAGAACCTGCATGGCCATGGGAATCGTCCTCGCCCAACCATCGGGAGAAGCAGCAAACCTCGTCGCATCGGCTCCCTGCCGCTGTAAACTAGCCTCCATGAACCGCACCGCCCTGGCTCTTCTCCTTCTGCTCTCGCCGCTCGCCGCCACCGCCCAGTCGTTTTCCGTTTCCTTTCCCAAGGAAGTCAGCCCGCAGCCCCTCGATGGCCGCCTCCTGCTGCTGCTCTCCACCGACCCCAGCGACGAGCCGCGCAACCAGATCGACGACACCCCGCGCACCCAGATGGTCTTCGGCCTCACGGTGGATCGGTGGCTGCCCGGCCAGACCGCCGTGGTGGACGCGAGCGCCTGGGGCTACCCCGTGCGCAGCCTCAAGGACGTGCCGCCCGGCGAATACACCGTGCAAGCCGTCTTGAACAAGTACGAGACCTTCCACCGCGCCGACGGCAAGACGGTAAAGCTGCACATGGACCAGGGCGAGGGCCAGCACTGGAATATCTCGCCCGGCAATCTCTACTCGAAACCGCAGAAGATCACCGTCAAGCCCGGCGGCGCAGTTTCCATCTCGCTGACCGAAGTGATTCCGCCCATCGCCACGCCGGCCGACACCCAGTACGTCCGCCACATCCGCATCCAGAGCGCGGCCCTGACCAAATTCTGGGGACGGCCCATGTTTGTGAGCGCCATTGTGCTGGTGCCTGAGGGCTTCGACCAGCACCCCAGCGCGCGCTTCCCGCTGATCATCTTCCACGACCATTTTGTGGACGATTTCGGCGACTTCCGCACCACGCCGCCCGACCCCAATCTGAAACCCGACTACAGCGAGCGCTTTCACCTGGCCGGCTACAACCGCATCCAGCAGGAGGAGGCCTACAAGTTCTATCGGCAATGGATTGCGCCGGGAACGCCGCGCGTGCTGATCGTCAAGATCCAACACGCCAACCCCTTCTACGACGACTCCTATGCGGTGAACTCGGCCAACGTGGGCCCCTACGGCGACGCCATCGAGAACGAGCTGATCCCGGCCATCGAGAAGCAGTTCCACGGCCTCGGCCAGGGCTGGGCGCGCTTTGTCTATGGAGGTTCGACGGGCGGCTGGGAAGCCCTTGCCGTGCAGGTCTTCTATCCGGACCACTACAACGGCGCATTCGCCGCCTGCCCCGATCCCATCGACTTCCACGAGTACACCAACATCGACCTCTACAAGGACAAGAACGCCTTTTACCTCGAAGGCGCACACAAGCGGGTGCCGCAGCCGGCCATGCGCGACTACCTGGGCCACACGCTCATCACCACCGAAGACAACAACGCCTACGAGCTGGCCCTCGGCGATCACGGCCGCTCCGGCGAACAGTTCGACATCTGGCAGGCGGTCTTTGGCCCGGTCGGCGCGGACGGCTACCCCCAGCCCATCTTCGACAAGGTGGCCGGCGAAATCGACCACACCGTGGCCGAGTACTGGCGGCAACACTACGATCTCGAAGCCATCCTCGCACGCGACTGGCCGAAACTCGGTCCCCAGTTAGCCGGCAAGATCCACATCTACGTCGGATCGGACGATACCTACTTCCTCAACAACGCCGTCTACCGCATGGAAGATTTTCTGAACTCCACCGCCAACCCGCCCTACGGCGGCGAGGTGACCTACGGGCCGCGTGCCGAACACTGCTGGAACGGCGACCCCACGCTGCCCAACGCCTACTCGCGCCTGCACTACAACACCATGTACCTGCCCAAAATCCTCGACCGCATCCAGAAGACCGCGCCTCCGGGAGCAGACCTGACGACCTGGCGCTATTGAGGCGAGGCGCATCTTCCTAAACCGAGGAGCGGTTTCCTCCGGCGCGGCGAGAAGTGTCAGGCAAGGCTTCAGAGGCTGCGGAAAAACGAATATTGAGGCACAGTTTTGAAAGGGCACGACTTTAGTCGTGTCGTAAGTAGCCGCAAAATCAACACGGGCTTCAGCCCCTGATGGACGTTTTTCGGGATGTTCGCCCGTCTTTCGGGGCTTTTCCGCAGCCTCTTCAGTCGTGTCTCCATGGGCCCGCGTCCCACCGAACACGGGCCAGCGTCCCACCCAAAATGGGCCTGCGTACTATCCAAGTGGATGAAAACGCCTCCGTGCATCCGCCCCGGGGGGGCGGTACGAGAATAGCCCAGGGCGGCAGCCCTGGGTACGCCAACCAGAAAAGCTCCAAAGCCCTGTAGGGGCGACCGAAATGGACGCGCGGCGTGCTCTTCGCGGCATTTTCCCAAGACATGGCAAACTGTCCATCCCTTGGGCGTTCGCTTTTCAGCGGCGAAAGCCCCGGGCCGCGCCTCGATCCGCTCGCAGGCTTTATGGTTAAAAGCAAGCCATGAAGCAGACTCTCACGCGCCTCGTTTTGACTCTCCCGGTCGTCTGGCTGGTGGTTTCGCTGGTCTTTCTGCTCATTCACCTGGTGCCCGGCGACCCCATTCTGCAAATGCTGGGCGACGGAGCCACTCCGGCGGACATCGGCGTGCTGCGCCATCAATATGCGCTCGACCTGCCCCTCCATCAGCAGTATCTGCACTACTGGACCGGCGTGCTGCGCGGGGACCTGGGCAGTTCCATCCGCCTGCACGACACGGTCGCACACCTGATCGCCGCCCGCTATCCCTACACGCTGGCGCTCACCCTGGCTGCGCTGGCCCTGGCGCTGGCCCTGGCGCTGCCCGCCGGCATCCTGGCGGCGGTGCGCCGCGGACGCTGGCTCGATCAGCTTCTCGGCCTGGTCAGCCTCTTCGGCCTCTCGGTCCCCGGCCTGGCGCTGGGACCGGTGCTGATTCTGGTCTTCTCCATCGGCCTGGGCTGGCTGCCGGTTTCGGGAGCCAGCAGCGGCGCCGCGCATTCGGCCTCGGGCTGGCCGCGCATCGAGTGGCCTTACCTGATTCTGCCGGCCATCGCCATGGGCTCCTCGCTGGCCGCCATCCTCACCCGCATGGTGCGCACGGCCATGCTCGAAGAACTCGGCCAGGACTACATCCGCACCGCCCGCGCCAAGGGACTGAGCGAGACCGCCGTGGTCTGCCGCCACGCCCTGCCCAACGCGCTGGTGCCCATCGTCACCGTGGTGGGATTGCAATTCGGCGCGCTGCTGGCCGGAGCCATCGTCACCGAGACCATCTTCAGTTGGCCGGGCCTGGGGCGACTGACGGTCAGCGCCATCTCCAACCGCGACTACGCGCTGGTGCAGGGCTGCCTACTGTCGATTGGACTCACGTACGTGCTGGTGAATCTGCTGACAGACGTGGTCTACCGCTGGGTGAATCCGAGAATGCGCGGCTAGGCTGCAATCGCCGCCAGATGCCGGATTCGACCACGCACCAGTAAAAAAACATCTTGCCGCGCAGCCACTTTCCTTTTTATATTGAATTCGCAAGCTCGCCTTCCCCGGCAATCCAGATTCGATTGATCGTTCCCCCTGTTCCTGTGCAACGCCGATTCGTATGCCCCGGCGTCGGCTTAAGAAGCAGAATTGCGTCCGCTCGTGCCGGAGCCGCAAGATAGCATCGCAGCTCAAGTGCATGCCCAAAAAGAAAGCACCCGGCCCAGGCATGCAATGGGCCCCCATTGGCCACCCCGTTAGGAGGTCAGCTCATGCTGCTTTCAAAGTCTCGGAAACATTTGATCGCGATCTTTGCCGCTGCAATTGCGGCAGCCTGCGCGTGCCCGTGCGTGGCGCAGAGCAGCGTGCAAGTGACGGTGGGCACTTCTCCCGCCGGGCCGGCATTCACCGTCGACGGCACACAGTACACATCGGTGCAGACCTTTACCTGGAGCGTCGGGGGCACGCACACTCTCGCGGCGTCGTCGCCTCAAATCGCATCGAGCACCGAGTACACATTTTCCAGTTGGAGCGACGGTGGCGCAGTCAGCCATACGGTGAGTGCTTCGTCCACCACGACGAGTTACACGGCCAGCTTCAACACGTCGTACGAACTGACAATCGCGACAAACAATTCCCATGGAACGGCGAAACCGGCCTCTGGGAGCTACTACGCCTCGGGTTCGCAGGTGGCCATTACCGCCACGCCGAACAGCAGCTACTACTTCTCCGATTGGACGGGTAGCTCAGACGTAGCCGCCGACTCAAAGGCGAGCACCACCATCGCCATGAACGGCCCTGAGAGCATCACGGCCAACTTCAACAAGGCGAGCGGAATCCAGTATCTGGCGGTGGTGTATGTGGTGACGACCGCCATGGACGACTCCGTTGGCGTGGCTGCCAACTGCCCGCTGGGCGGTCCATTCGGCAACACGGGCATGAACTGCACGCTGCGCGATGCGCTGGAGGCGGCAAGTGAATCCGATGGCGCCAACATCTATTTCGATTCCGCTGTCTTTGCCGCGACGAATACCGCGACACAGAACACAATCGTGTTGAGCTACGGGCCGCTCAGCATCCCCAGCTCCACCATCGTCGGAGCCCCGACCGCGCCAAACGGCAGGACATTCTCAAACGTGGTCACGGTCAGCGGCAACAGCGTGTCCCAACTCTTCTGGGTGGCTTCAGGAGTGAGCCATGCCGAGATCGACAACCTGAACATGGTGAATGGCTCGGGCGCATTTGGAGGAGCGATCTACACCGATGGCGAATTGACGGTGGCCGGGAGCACGATCGCAAACAGCGCCGCCGCCGGCAGCGAGGGCGGAGGCGTCTACATCGATGCCAACGGTTCGCTTCTGCTTGAGGCTTCGACGCTTTCGGGGAATAGCGCAAGCAAGGGCGCTGGAATTGCAGCCTACGGAAAGCTGACGGCAAGCGAATGCACGTTCGACGGAAACCAGGCGGATACGCTGGGCGGCGGCCTCTACATCTACGGCAGCGCGGCGATCGCAAACTGCACCGTCTCTGGCAACCACGCGCTGCCTTCAGGCACGGGCGGCGGCATCGCCGTGGCATCGGGCGGAAGATTGAAGCTGGCCAACAGCATCGTTTCAGGGAACAACTCCGGCGCGCCCCTGCCCGATCTCGAAGGCAACTACACCGATGGCGGCGGAAACGTGGTAGCCGCAGGCGAGATGAATCTGGCGATCCTGGGCAACTATGGCGGCCAAACACAGTCCAGGATTCCGCTCCCGTGGACGCCAGCTATCTGCGCGGGGTTGGCTGCCAATGTCTCAAGCATCGTCTCCACGGATCAGCGCGGATTGCCCAACATGAACACCAGCTATCCGGGGTATTCGGTTGCCAGTCCGTGCATCGATTCCGGCGCGGTTCAAACCGACTACTCTCTCGGCTTTACCGCGGGACCGGCGCCAGTTTCGCCGGCGACTTCAATCCTGACGGGAACCAGTTTCAGCGCCGCGGTAACGCTGAACGAAAGCGGTGCGCCATTTTCCGTGCCGGTAACCATCCCCCTGTCGTTGAACGGGAACGGCTCGCTCAGCGGCGGTTCGGCGGCCACCGTAAATGGGGTGGCCACTTACGCGGCCCTGCAGGTAAGCGCGGCCGGACAGGGCGACATTTTGACAGCGAGCCTGCCCCTGAATCCGCCCCTGTCGCCGTTCCCGCTGGAAATTGCCACCACCAGCAGTCCGTTTGACGTGCTGGCGGTTGCCACAACAACGAGCGCGTCGAACGCCACTGCGCCTTTCAGTTCGACGGCTCAGAGCATTGCCCTGAGCGCCGATGTATTGAGTTCGTCAATGACCGTGAACGCGGGGACGATCACATTCACGCTACTCTCCGGGAGCGCGCCTGTCGGCAGCCCGGCAACCAGTGCGACTCTGACAAACGGCGTGGCCAGCGCGAACTATATTCTTCCCGCCGCGACGCCGCCCGGCACATACACCATCCACGCGGTCTACAACGCCGGCGGAGCCTTCACGGCGAGCAGCGACAGCGCGCACACGCTGACCGTTTCGCAAGCAACCAGCACGGCCACGCTTTCCTCGTCCACCGGCAACGCCAACCTGAACGCCAACGTGACATTCACGGCCATGGTGACGGGCTCCGCGACCATCGCGCCAACCGGCTCGGTCAACTTCTACGATGGATCGAATCTGCTGGGCGCAGGCACGCTCAACGCGCAGGGCGTGGCGGCCTACACGACGTCAAGCCTTGCCGCGGGCATTCACCTCATGACTGCTGTCTATTCCGGCGATAGCGATTTCGCGGGCTCGACCTCCGCACAGTATGCGCAGACGGTGACCGCTCCCGACTACTCGCTGAGCGTGAATCCCGCGTCGCTCTCGCTTCAGCCGGGGCAGACCGGGCAAGTTACTTTTACCTTTGCGCCTGTCGGTGGCTTTACCGGCGCGGTCAACTTTGCTTGCACCGGGCTGCCGCAGCCCTCCACATGCAGCTTTGCGCCGGCCAGTCTCACGGCCAATGGATCGAACACGACGCAGACCACCATCATGACGATCGCGACCGATGGCCCGGGCACAGGCAATGTGGCGCACAACCGAGAGCGTCCGTCGCCTTCCGATCCGCAGCAGGCGCGGCTGCTTCTGCTGCCGGCCCTGGTGCTTGGCGCGTTTCTGGGGTGGCGTCGCAAGCGGATCGCGCGCCGTTACTGGCTGTCGTTGGCCTTGCTGGCCGCGGCTCTCGCCGGGATTTCGGCGTGCGGCTCCTCGTCTCCCATCACCGCGGCAGGAACTTACACCGTCGTCGTTACCGCATCTGCTTCGAGCGGCGGGCAGGGAACACATACGGTGGCGTTCACGCTCATCGTCACCAACTAGTGTCGTGTCGCCAAAACTTCAACGCAGAAATTCTGCTGTCATTCTGAGCATCATGACTCGCTTCGACGGGTTACGGCTGCAATTGCCGGATCTCACCGCCTCCCGGAGGGAGGCATGGAGGTTAGCCCCGGACAAGCGAAGCGCAGTCCTGGGTTACGGCCCAAAAAGGATTCAAGCCCTGGAGGGGCGCAGCGAAGGATTCCCGAAATGGGCCGTTCATTCGGAGCGAACCGGGCCCCGGACGCATTTCAGTTCGCTGGTGGTGAGCGAAGAATCTGATTTTCTCCATCGCTGATCTCCGATGCGAACTTCAGAAACAGCCGGGATTCATTTCAGATGAATGGTCTTGGCTTCAAAGTGTCCGTTCGCGCTCACGGTCAGCAAGCCCACGGTCACCGGCAACTCGAAGCGGCGCGGCCCGCAGGAGCCGGGGTTCATGTAGAGCACGCCCTTGCGCGTGTAGTAATTGGGCACGTGCGAGTGGCCGAAGAGCACGGCGGCGAACTTGCCGGCGGCGGGGTCCAGGTGCAGCGTGCTCAGGTCGTGCAGCATGTAGACGTAGCGGCCTCCGAGCAGCATCACTTCGGTCTCCGGCAGCTCGCCGCAGGGACCCTCGCGATCCACATTGCCGCGCACCGCCGTCACCGGCGCGATCTTGGCCAGTTCGTCCAGCACCGAAGCCTTGCCCACATCGCCCAGGTGCAGAATGCGCTCGACCCCGGCCAGGGCAACGGCAACTTCGGGGCGGAACAAACCGTGTGTATCGCTAACAACGCCGATCTTCATCTCACCTCTCCAAAAGAGTACAACGAGGCAGGGGGCCGGGTGGCCTCAAACTCATGCAGGATCTGATCAGGTGGGATCTTACAAAGTTGAGGGTGCCCCCGGTCCCTCGCCTTTGGGGACCGGGGATGTCGAGGAACCAGGCCCTCGATAACGCATCCACTCGGGCAGTTGCCAGCCTCTCTCACGGGCTGTCCACTCCGATTCGATCTCTACGGTTCCGCGCGCACCTGTTTGATAATGCCCAAAGCTCGACCACTTCCAATCCTCTGGCTTTGCCACCAGCCCTCGCCGCACAGGGTTGCGGTGGATATAACGCAGCTTCTCAACAAACTTCTCGTGCTCTGATACGTTGAAATCGTAGTAGTGCGCCTGCCAGAAGGGCCGTTCCCGGCTGCGCATGGTTACCGACAGCTTGAGAGCCTGAATCGCCTTGGAAAGCAGGACCGTCTTGGGTTCGCTGACCAGCAGGTGAACATGCTCCGGCATCGCAACGTAACCGGCAACCGCAAAGAAATACCGCAGGCGAACGCGTTCCAGCGCGTCTTCAAAGAGTTCCATGGCCGCAACCGTGGACAGATAAGAACGACGGCGATAACAACTGAACGTGAGGAAGTGGAACTCCCCCGTTTGCTGATAACGGATGCGCTTGCCTTTCATCGTCTGCGAGGATACTCCAACTGTGAATCGGTTGTGGAAAGAAAAGTGGCCACCCTCCCCGGTCCCCAACTGCGAGGGACCGGGGGCACCCTCAGCTTGGTTGGAAATCTCACCGGGACCGGGGCCACCCGCCGCGATTGATTGCGATGGATATTGCGCTTTGATTCGCGCAGCGATGTGCGCCTGGATGCGCGGCGGAGGTGTCGTGTCTATCCAAAACCGATGCGGAGCAGCGCGGGCTTGGGATGCTGGCTGACAGCAGGATTTCAGGACTGCCACAGATAGCAAGGCCGCCTCGGAAGGCGGCCTGCGGTCTCTGTTGGAAGGCGCTCATTTGAGAACTTGCACTGGCTGATTGTCCAAGTGACAAGTCCCGGTGTCGCTCACCTCGATGCGGTAAATCTTTATTTGGGGCACGATGTCCCCTTCAACCGGTGCCCAGAAAACAGGCAGATTGACAACGAAACCTCCGCCCTCTTTTGCCTTCGTGTTGATTGAAAGCGCCTTGCGATCTCCTTTGACTGACTTCCACCACTTTTCGCCGAGCAAAAGCCCATCTTTGTGTCCCGCCGCAAAAAAGTGTTCTGCTGCTTGCAACTTGGCGTTGGAGTCATCTGCCACCCACCAACGGGAAGACAGACCATAAATGATCTCGCCGCACAGCAGCCCTCTTGACTCGGCATCCCCTGCTCCTCTGATTTTTTGAGACGGTGCATCGCCCACTAAACGATTAAATTCCTGTTCGGCGTTGGCGAAACCATAGAGTCTATAAATTTTGTGCTCGTCTGATAGGCTCGCAACATACATCGTTGGAAGTCCGCCCCCCATCCTCACCAAGGGAGTACTGCTTGCAAGATCAAATCGCGGACTCTGAATTTCATAAAAATGCGGTGCAAGCGAAAAGCCTTCCAGCGATAGCCCACTCACGATGAAGCGATCTTCAAACTCCTCTTCTCGATGAAATCGAACTGTCCCAAACTGGTCCTTCAACTCTGCGGACACATCCGCAAAAGTGTGTCCGCTATCCTTCGCGGAGGATGCTTGCCCGGACATCTTCGGGCCACAGCACATATTGAGAACGAGCAACAGCAGAGCAGACACAATGACCTTGCCTTGATTGGCATTATTGTTTGTCATGTTTGTGCTCCTTCTCATACTGCTTCATTTCCTTGTTCACCTTGTCCTTAAAGGCATTTGCGCGTTTCTCTTCAGGACGGTCGTCGTGTGGAGTTTTTCCCTTCGTCTCTTTCGTTCGCTGCGAATCGTGCCCGAACTTGTTCGTGTTCTGACGTGCGTCGTTCGCGTGCCCCACTTCATGCTTTACCGTGTTGTTTACAGTATCCGCATCGCCTTTGATCTTATCGCTGATCGTTATCGTGGTTGTCGGGTTTTTCGGCTGAGAATAGGACGTTCCGTCATCGTCAGGATTCGTAGGGTCTCGAACTACATCTGGCGTCGGAATCAAAGACGTGCTGGTATTGCCAATTGATTGCGCTCCTGATGGATCGTTCGGTGTTGTCCCAAATCCGATATTAAGATTTGGGGCACCGGGGCCTTCATAATTACTCAACTCTCCGTTAAAGGAAGCCGACTCCTTTCGCATCGTAGCCACTGTGTCCTGAAGCTCTGCGGCTACCTTCAATTCGTGGCCATCGGTATCGACAAGGATCAGCGGATTGTTAAGCGTATAGCTGTACAGATTGAGGCTTTGCGGATTGTCGAGTTTTGCGTACGGTACAGGTTCTTCCTGAGCGCTCCAGTCCGGGGACATAAACCGGCCCATGCTGCTGCTGTAGTACCTGGCCCCGAAGTAGTCGTTGCCGGATTCGGTATCCCGTTCTTTGCCGGTAGAACCGTACAGCAAAAAAGATGTGTTGGATGCACAAATGGCGGAGTGCGTCGTAGATGCAGACATGCTGTCGTAGAGGTATCCGCGTCTCATAGCCCCAACTCCAGCCGGGTGCGGGGGTCGAGCTGATCCCGCAGGGCGTCGCCCAGGAAGTTGAAGCCCAGCACCGCTCCGGCCACGGCTGCGGCGGGAAACAGCACCAGATGCGGCGAGTCGAAGAGATGCAGCCGTGCATCGTTGAGCATCGATCCCCAGCTGGGCGCGGGCGCGGGAATGCCCAATCCCAGAAACGACAGCGTGGCCTCGGCCAGGATCACTCCGGCCATGCCGATGGCGGCCTGCACCAGAATCGGCTGCACGATATTCGGCAGAATATGCCGGAAGAAGATGCGCAAGCCCCCTGCGCCCAGGGCGCGGGCCGCATCCACGTATTCGCGGTCGCGCACCGCCATCACCTGCGCGCGCACCAGCCGCGCATAGCCCGCCCAGCCACCCACGGCCAGCGCCAGCACCAGATTGCTAAAGCCCGGCCCCAGGAACGCCGCAAAGGCGATGGCCAGCAGAATCCCCGGCAGCGCGAGAAAGGTATTCATGGCGAAGGTGGTCAGGGCGGTATCGATCCATCCGCCCAGGTAGCCGGCCAGCCCGCCGATAGTGAGTCCCAGGGCCAGCGAGACCGTAACCACGCTGACCGAGACGGCGAGCGACAACCGCGCTCCCCACAGCAGGCGCGAGAGCGTGTCGCGGCCCAGCTCGTCGGTTCCCGCCCAGTGCGCGGCGGTGGGGCTTTCGAGCCGGTGCGGCAGGTCGATGGCGGCGGGATTGGCCGGCGCGAGCCAGGGAGCGGCGAGCCCGCCCACCACGAAGGCCGCCAGCAGCACGATGCCCGCTACGGCCAGCGGCTGGCGGCGGGCGCGGTGCTCCAACGAGCGCAGGCTGAGAGCGGAAAGAAAAGACATGGGCACACCAAGAATACCGCGACACCTGCGGCCGGGCGGGGTTAAATCAATCATGAACATCGTAAGCAAGGGACTCGTTTCCACTCTGGCGCTGCTTGCGCCGGCAGTTTTCGCGCAGGACGGCAGGCGTGTTTCCATTCAGCCCGAATCCTGGCAGATTGTGGCGCTGGCCAACCAGGCGCGCGCCGCCCAGGGGGCAGGGCCGTTGCAGTGGGACCCGGCGCTGGGCGAGGCCGCGCGCCAGCACTGCCTGCGCATGGCCGCCGAGGGGCCCATCTCGCATCGCTACGGCGGCGAGCCGGACCTGGATGCCCGCGCCGGCCAGGCGGGCGCGCACTTCAGCCTGATCGAGGAGAACGTGGCCATCGGCCCCTCGCCCGCCGCGATTCACGACGAGTGGATGCACTCCCCTGGGCACCGCACCAACCTGCTGAACCCGCAAGTGGACCGCGTCGGCGTGGCCGTGGTGGCCAGCCGCGGCGTGCTCTACGCGGTGGCCGACTACGCCAAGGCCGTGCCCGTGCTCACCCCGGCCCAGGTAGAAACCAATATCGGCGGGCTGCTGCGCGCCCAGGGAATCCCCGTCGCCAACGATCCCAGCGACGCCCGCGCCTACTGCTCCCAGCAAGGCGCAGCGCGCACCGCCCGCCAGCCGGGCTTCCGTATGCTCTGGCAGGAGGCGGATCTGACCATCCTGCCGCAGGCGCTGCTGGATCGGATCGCGACCGGCCGGTACCGCCAGGCCGCCGTGGGCAGTTGCCCGGTCCAGGACGTGGAGGGCTCCTTCACCGCTTACCGCGTGGCCGTGCTGCTGTATTGACCTTGAGATGTTCTCAGCCGAAAGACTGATACTTCTTCCAGAACTCAGGCCAGGAGAGCCGCGGACTGCCGCAGACAAAGATGTCGGGGTGGTACTGGCTCTCTTCGTTCTTCACCCCTTCGCGATTGGCGTTGTGCCCGGCCAGCCGGCATCCGGTAAAAATCTTCTCCGCCCAATCGGACGAAACCCCCACCACGATCAGCGTCGTAGGCGGCTGCGGCGGATAGCCGCGCAGCCAGGCCGAATTGGTCAGGCTGATGGGCGGAGGCAGATGGTAAGCCGGCCCCAGCATCTCGATGGCCCCCTGCTCGCCGTAATTGCCCACCACGATGCCCACGCTTCCCTGCTGCTCCTGGGGCAAGGAATCGCGAATCGTAGCCACCGTGTTGACCAGTTGTTCCCAGCCAATCTCCTCGCGCAGGTCGCCATTTTGGCTGAGGGCGAAATCCCGCAGCGGGCCGCTCGACTGCAAAGGCAGCACCACCGCGCAGACAAACGCCCCCACAACCGCCAGGCCGCTGAAGAAGACCGCTTCCACCGTCCACCGGCCCCACCGGGGAATCGACCGCACCCAGCGTTCGCCCGCCGCCGCGCCCATGGCCAGCAGCATGGGATAAGCGCCTGCCATGTAGTAGCCCCGCCCCTTGGCCAGAAAGAACAGCGCCAGCGGGATCAGATACATCCAGGCCAGCATGCGGTAGCGCCGGTCTCTCAGAAATGCGATCAGCCCGGCCAGCGCCAGCGGCGCGGCAAAGAGGTTGATGCAAATCTTGATCTGATCGAACAAGAAGCCGTCGGCGCGGCCTTCGCCCACGTCGCGCACGTGGATGTGGTGAAGGAATGTGTAGGAGATGAACGCGTGCCGCACTTGCCAGAGCAGATTGGGCAGACAGATCGCCAGAGCCAGGGCGATTCCGCCCCAGAACCAGCCGCTCTTCAAATACCGCCTCGCCGTCGAGAGCGCCACCCCGCCCAGTAGCCCGGCAATGAAGAACACAATTGCGTACTTGGTGAGCAGGCCCAAGCCCACCACCGCGCCGATGGCCAGCCAGAACCGCGGGTTCTCTTCGCGCAGCAAGCGGATGGTGAAGTAGGCGATCAGCACCCACCACAGATAATCGAAGGTAGTGTACTGGAACTCCGTGCCCTCGAAGAGCGGCAGCGGCGAGAGCGCCACGGCCAGGGCCGCCGTGACCTGCGCCAATCGCCGTCCGCCCAGCTCGTGCGCCATCAGGCCGGTGACCACGACAGCCGCCGCCTGGGCAATCACCGAGAACAGCCGCAGGCCCACCAGCGACAGGCCGAAGAGGCTCAGCGCGATCCGCTCCACCACCGGCGTCAGCGGCGGATAGGCCACAAATCCCCAGTCCAGGTGCCGCGCATCGCTCAAGAACTGAAGTTCGTCGCGGTGGAAGCCGTAGCGGCCGTTGGTGAGCAGGTGGACGAGCGCGACCGCGGCGGCAATCCCCAGCAGGATCAGGCGGTCGGCCCTCGGCAGCTTCTCGGAATCCCCGCGCATCGGCCCGGTCTCAATGGAAGTCATGGCGTTTCCCTCGCTTGGCTTGTCCAGTGGAAACTACAACGCGGCTTTCAGCACAGCCAGCCCGGCGCGGGAGACTTCGACATCGTCCTCCGACTTGCCGCCGCTGAAGGCCACAATCGCGTAGCCGGTCTTGGTCCGGACAACGACGCCGCCCTGCCAGCCGAATTCCCCGGTCATGGGCGGGCGCTTGGCCGTGCCGCTGTTTTCCAGCGTGTCGGCCATCTCCGCGGCCTTGGCGTAGGCAATCCCCAGCAGGTTATTGCCCTTCTCGGTGGCCGAGGGAGCGTCCTTCATCCGGCCCACCACCGCCATCTTCGAAGTCCAGCCCTGAATCGTGTCGCCCTGCGCGTAGGCCACCACCGCAACCCCGCCAATCTTCAGCTCGGCGGCGCGCTGCTTCATCGCCGCCAGGGCCGCGTCGGCCAGCGCATCGAACTTCTTTGCGCCGATGGGCTTGGGGCTGTTCGCCGCGCGGGCCTGGCCCGCTCCGCCTGCAAGGCTCATCCCAAGCAGGATTCCGATTGCTAGCAACTGCTTCTTCATTCGATCGTCTCCGACCTCCCAGCATACCCCCACCGGGACCTTGCCGGGATTGTCCCACGCCCCATTCGCCCATTTCCGGTACAATCGCAACGATGAAACTAGGCGAGTTGGCAAGCAGATTGGGCGCGGAGCTGCGCGGAGACGCGGAGCTGGAAATCACCGGAGTCAAAGGCATTGAAGAGGCTGGACCCACGGAGGTGACCTTCGTGGCCAATCCCCGCTACGGCTCGCTGGCGCGCACCACCAAGGCCGCCGCCGTGCTCGTGGAGCCGGGGTTCCAGGAGATTTCCGCCGCCACTTTGCGCATTCCGAATCCCTATCACGCCTTCAACCGGGCGCTGGGCTTCTTCTATCAGCCTCCGGCGTATGCGCCGGGCATCCATCCCACGGCGGTCGTCGATCCCACGGCGGTCGTCGGCGCCGGCGCGCACCTGGGCGCGTATGTGGTGGTGGGACCGAACGTGAAACTGGGGCCGGGCGCGACCCTGCTGCCCCACGTGGTGCTCTATCCGGGAGTCCAGGCCGGCAGCCGCTTCTTCGCCCACGCTCATGCCGTGGTGCGCGAGTACTGCGTTCTGGGCGACGATGTGACGCTGGAAAACGGCGCGATTGTCGGCGCGGACGGCTTCGGATTCTCGAAGGACGAGGCCGGGCACTGGGTCAAGATTCCCCAATCGGGACCGGTGCGCATCGGCAACCGGGTGGACATTCAGGCCAACGCCTGCATCGATCGGGCCACGGTCGGCGCAACCGAGATCGGCGACGGCAGCAAGGTCGATAACCTGGTCCAGATCGGGCACGGCTCGCGGGTGGGCGAGAACACCCTGATCTGCGCCCAGACCGGCCTGGCCGGCTCCTCGGTCATCGGCAACAACGTGATTCTCGCCGGACAGGCGGGCATCGCCGGCCATTGCAGCGTGGGCGACGGCGTGATCCTCACCGCGCAGTCCGCGGTCTCGCACGATGTGCCGGCGGGCAAAATGATCTCCGGCTCTCCGGGATTCGACAACCGCGTCTGGCTGCGCGCCGTCACCGTCTTTCAGCGGCTCCCCGAGTTGCTCAAACGCCTGGATCGCGTGGAAAAGAAGGTCGTGGCCCTGATGCCCAGCGAAGATTTTCCGGACGGAAACGGAACGAGCGAATGAAAGTTTCGAGTGTAGTGCGTCCCACAGTTAGGCATTCTTGCTTTGTAACAGGGCACGACTTCAGTCGTGCCGGAAACGCCGAGCTTATCGATGGATGGGCTTTAGCCCCTGCCGTTGTCCACAAAGCCCCATCATGGTTGGCCTGCCGAAAATGGCGTCTATCTCTGTCCCACTACACGTGCAGAGTACTGGCCGCGATGCTCCTGCCCGCTTTGGCGGCGGCCACCGGGTGCCACTCGTTTCACGTGGAGACCACGGTCGAGAACCGCACCGGCGAGGCGATTCAGTTGCTCGAAGTGGATTACCCGAGCGCCAGCTTCGGCGCAGGGCTCCTGGCCTCGGGCGCGGACTTCCATTATCGGATTCAGTTGCGCGGCAGCGGGCCCGTCAAAGTGCAATACACCGCCAAGGATCTGCACCAAGTGCAAATCGAAGGCCCCATGCTCGCCGAGCCGCAAGAGGGCCGGCTGGAGATCGTCCTGCTGCCCGCCGGCAAGGCCGAGTTCCGTCCCCAGCTCAGCCCAGCGCCCTGATTCCCCCTCTGCAAGGGAGTGGAAATAGGGCAGCTTCCCGGTTGGCAACGACGCGCCCACACACCCGCGCAGCTTTTCGGGGGGAACTTGAGGCCCTAACCTCATTCGCAGCTGGGGCGATTTGCCGCGATTCCGCATGTCACTGAAAGCACTGGGGACCTAGCTGTAGTATGTTGGGGAGTTTCTAGGCTCTGCGGTTCAACCTCTATGACTTCTGAGGTGGTGGATGCGTTCAAAAAGGACCTGCCAGGTTCCGGGGCAGTCTATCTTGTCGGTTGCCCTGCTGCACGTCATCGTTTCGTTCGTCTTCGTTCTGTCAGCTCCGGCGCAACCAGGCTTTGCCGAGAGTAAAGCCGCGCCGATCCATCATGTCGAGGCTCTGGCCAATGGCACGGTCCCTCTGGACGGCAAGTGGCAGTTCCATCTGGGCGACGACATGGCCTGGGTCAGGCCGGAATTCGACGACTCGGGCTGGGAGCAGATCGCCGCCGACAAGCCCTGGGGCGCGCAGAGCCACCCCGGTTACACCGGCTTCGCGTGGTACCGGCTGCACATCTCTGTCGATCCCGTAAAGGGCGCTCCACCGGAGCTGGCGCTGCTCATGCGCCACGTTGACGATGCCTGGGAACTCTATTGGAACGGGCAACTCGTGGGGGGCAGCGGAAAACTGCCGCCGCATCCAGTTTGGTATCCGAACCCGTATGTGCCCGCCAGGACTTTTGGCCTGGGGACTGCCCGGCGGGGCGTGCTGGCCTTGCGCGTTTGGAAGGCGCAACTGGCCTCTTCGGAAAGCGATCAAGGAGGGGGGTTCGAGGGCCTCCCAGTTTTGGGCACGCCCGAGGGAATCAAGGACAGGAAAGCCAGTCTGGATTATGCATTCTTGCGCTCCGCCCAGTTCCTTTTCGGTGGAATTCTCCTCTACCTTCTAATCGCCTTGACGAGCTTGGGAGCGTGGTTGCACGACCGCCGGCAGATGCTGCTCTTCTGGATGGCCGGCTACACGCTGGCATTGCCTCTGCTCGCGGTCTTCGACGACCTGCATATTCCTTGGTCGTGGACAGCCTTGGGAATCGGCCACACAATTGTCTATACTCTCGGCGACATATCACTCTGGTTTCTTCTTGTGCTGCTCCTCGGCCTGGATAGCAACCATCGCCTCGTTCGAGCCGTACGCCTCTGCGCGTGGATGGACGCAATCGCATACGGTCTGGATGGTGTCGTCGCGCTGGTATGGGTTTCGGCCTTGCCGGTCAAGCTGTTGCAAATCACCGACGGCGTATTGACGCTGATCAGCGGCTTGCTCGAAGTTCTTCCGGTAATCCTGGTCGTCATAGCCGTTTCCCGGCACAGGAGGCTGGATGCGGCCCGCTGGCTGGTGGCCATCTGCGCCTTTGTCTACGGGATGTTCCAGTGGCTCATTATAATTTCTACTCAGGGCGTCCGCTTCACACATTGGACGCTTTACCAGCGTCTCTTGAGTCCGCTCTTCACATTGAACGGAAACTACTTCAGCCTGCTTTTGCTGGCCGGGACAATGCTGCTGGCGGCGATCGTTTACGCGGTCGTCCTCTACACCATCGACTACCACCGCCGCCAGACGGCCATGGCGCAGGAGATGGAGCAGGCCCGGCAAGTGCAGCAGGTGCTCATCCCGGAGGACCAGCCGCGCATTCCGGGCTTCGAGATCCACTCCGAGTATCGCCCCGCGCAGCAGGTGGGCGGCGACTTCTTCCAGATTTTGCCCTGCGCCGATGGCGGCGTGCTGGCGGTTATCGGTGACGTCAGCGGCAAGGGAATGCCCGCGGCCATGATGGTTTCGCTGTTGGTAGGCGCCTTCCGCACGGAAGCAGAGCACACCGAGTCGCCCGCCAAACTGCTTGCCAAGTTGAATACGCGCACGCTGGGTCGATGCCAGGGCGGCTTCACCACCTGTCTGATCGTGCGCGTGGACGCTGCAGGGCGCGGAACCGCCGCGAGCGCAGGTCACCTGCCGCCCTACCTCAATGGCCGTGAGGTTTTTGTCGATAACGGCCTGCCGCTGGGCCTGAACGCCACAGCGACATATAGCGAGACGGAGTTTCGCCTTGAAGCGGGCCAACAACTCACCTTGTTGACCGATGGAATAGCGGAGGCTCGCTCGAAGACAGGCGAGCTATTCGGCTTCGAGCGAACGGCGTCGGTTTCCGCACTTTCCGCCAGCGATGCCGTCAGCAAGGCTCAGCATTTCGGCCAGGAGGATGACATCACCGTAGTGACCGTGGCACGCAAAGCCGCGCAGGAAGAATTTGCCGTTCACGCCATTGCGGCGACGCCCTTGACGATATGATTCCACCGGCAAGGTCGCGCAGATTTGCGATGATTCGCTCCCCGTATCGGCGGTGCCGAACGGCGTTCCGGTCGCGCCACCGGCAACTCGGAACTATCGAAGACAACCGCAGATCCCGCCCCTCGCTCAGCGTTTGTGGCCTTTTTGAAATTGCAAGCAAATTATGAACGTAAGTCGTTTTTTTAAGTGCCTTTTTTGGCGAGAGAAAAGACAGTCACAAGCTCTCAGCTCCGGGGAACAAAGGCCGGTTGGGTTTGTGGTTTCCCAGTTCCGGGTATCGAGATCCCTCGCCAGGCTTTGGTGCGTTCCAATCTGGCGCCGATAGCGATTGCAGGAATTCGCATGGCAGGCAACGGCTCGGACGCCGCGTGCGGGGGCCGGTCATCGGGAATATGATGGAATTACGCTTTGCTGGATGTAGAGTGCAGCAAGAATTCCTCGCAACCGTTTCCCTGCCTGGAAGAAACCACTGGGAGCATTTCGTTGGGTCTCTTTGACGAGTCCGAAAGCGGTAGAAGCAAGGTGAGCCAGGAAGGTTCGCGCGTCCGCTCGGCTCGCCGGCCGTGGCCTCTCTCCGCGCGGCTCCTCGTCGGGGCAATGTTCGTCTTGAACCTTCTCCTGGTAGCTTTTGTCCTTAGGACTGAGATGAAGTGGCCGGGAGCACCCGCACCCTCCACCCCGCTCCCCCTCGAACCGCCGAAGGCCGCTCCTTCGCCGCAGCCCCATGCGCCGGTCGATCGGGAGCCTGGCCCCGTTCTGAAGATTCTGCCGGTAGAAGCCATGCCGGCCGCGGTGCCCAGCGCCCAAATGCCGAAACACCCCGCGATCGAAGCACTGCGCGCCGGCAAATCCCAGCTCCCGAAATTGTCGGCGTCGAAGCCGCAGGTTCACCCTCCACAGGAACGTCTCGGCCAGACTCCTGCTCTCGTTCGCGTTCCAGCAGTCACTCCGGGCTCAAGCGCCAATCTCGCGCAGCCCGGCCGAGCCGCATCCTTCGCCAACCAGGGCGCTGGCGCGCTCGGCAACGCAGGAGCACCGCCCAAGGCGCCCGCTCCATCGGTTCTCGCCCCGCCGGCGACTGGCAACGGCTTCACAGCGAAGGGAACCCGGTCGGCCTCAATGAACAGAGTGGCTTCGGTCGGTCTCCCTACTGCCGAAAAGGGATTGTTGACCCCGAAGAAGCCGGTAGCGCCAGTCTCCCCTAAGATCGAGATTGTTCCCCGGCCCGCGACGGAACGTGAGAATTGCGGCGACGACGGGGCATTTATCGCCTGCCCCACATTGCAAACCCGGCCTGAGGGGTCCATTCCCTCCGATGCCCCCCAAGCGATCCTCTTTTGGCCAGAACCTTCGGTGCGGCCCTTCGCAGGGAGGACTTACCCCATTCCGCTCGGCTCTGTTTCCGAGCCGGAGACGATGCGCTCATAAGAGATTGGCAGCTAGATTTATGCCTGTTGATGGGTCACCGGCAAGCCGGAGATAGTTCTCAAGGCGCGCCGGCCTTTACGCCCCATGAAGAAACGATCCGGCGAGCAAACGCCGGCAGCCGCAGACCGCCCATTTTTTTTGAACCCCGTTTGCAGAAGATTCCCCCCGCCTGGTGCGAACATACGGCGGGTATCCCGTTCCTCGCGGTCTCATTGTGCCGCGTGCAGAATCGACGCCTGGGCAGCCTGCAAATTGGAACGCCGCCGCCGGTCCCTTGCGGGGTCCGGCGGCGGCGTCTCTGTTCCATGTGCGAAAGCCCCTAGCGCACCATGCTCTTGAAGAGCGGGGATTGCAGCAAGGCGCTGAACTCTTCGTCCGAAGTGGCAAAGTGGATGGACAGCCTGCCGGAATCGGAGTTGATGGTGGTCGCGGCCAGGGCTTGCTTTTCCGCGTCCGAACCGCTCATCTTGCGCACCACCACGGCGGCGTTCAACAGCGACGAGAGGGTGACCGCGGCGATGGTGTCGCCGGTCGAGATGGTCAAGTCGAATTTGACTCCGTGCTGGAAGTTCATCGAGTACCAGGAGGCGAGCAGACGCTTGCGCACGGTCTCGAAGTCGGTGACCGCCCCGGCCTCGCCCAGCACCTGCTTCATCATGGTCTGGGTGCCCTTCTGGTCGAGAATGCTCCACAAGGGCTCCGAATCCACGGTCCGCATCGCATCCATCATGGTGGCGTTGGTCAGCAGGCTGGGGGCCAGGCCGTCGCGCGCATCCAGAGCCTTGGTCACCGACTCGGTGGCGCCGAAAACCATGGTCGAGGGATCGACAAAGCAGACCACCATGCCGGTCTTGCCCAGCGGGTAGGTCTTGTTGGTGCGGATCAGCGTGGCCTTCACCTTCTGCTTGCGGAAGTTGGCCAGAATATCCTGCACCGAGAACTGGCCCTGGGCGATGCCCACCTGCAACAACTGGTCGCCGCTGTCCTTGGGGCGAAACAGGGCAAAAGCCAACTGGTCCACGTCGTGGTTGTCGTTCAAGCCGGACTTGCGCAGCGCGTCGTCGAACTGCTTCAGGTCGGGCGGCATCACGCGGTCTTTCAAATCCATGGCAGCGGTCGAGTTCTGCATCACCTTGTAGTCGATCACGACCAACTGCTGCACATCGTGGGGAATGGCCGTGCGGGCGTCGGTGGACAACTGGGCCGCCTGTGCCGTCGCGGCCAGCATCGTGACCAGGATCGAGACTCTAAGAAAAGACCTTACCAATTCACTCCTCCGAGATTGTTGCGTTCATCGAATCGATTGCCAGGAAACCCACCCAAACGGGCGGCTCTTCCCAACCTGCAAAAATGCGAAGAACGGCAGATTGCTTGCGCGTTCGTTCGACTCGCCGCGAGTCCTGCCGGCGAAACTATCCCTTCTGCCGCACCGCTCAAGGCTCTCCCGGCCAGACCAGCGGAGTCGCCAGTCGCCGCTCCAGGATCTTGGTCTCCGGATCGAACCCAACCAATTGACGCATCCACTCGGCATCCCGCTCACAAGCGGCCTCGGGAATCAGCCCGATCACCTCACCCTCAGCCGGCGCGGTCTTGTGGCGCAGCGCCAACCGGCAGATCGCGCTATAGACCTGGGAGATAGGCGTGACCTGAAAGTCGGTGATATTCATCGACAACTGCGCGCGCCTGTGGGCCAGCACGCCGATGGCTTTCACGCCCTTCAGGCCGCCGCTGGCGGCGCGAATCTCGCGGGCGATGGCCCGCACCATGGCCACATCGGTCGAATCGAAATAGAGGTTGTAGGTCACCAGGAACTTGCGCGCTCCCACGGCGCAGGCCCCGGCAGTGGGGTGAAGTCCGGGGCCGCCCAGGTCGGGCCGGCGCGCGGATTCCTTGCGCACCGCCTCGCGCAGCTCCTCGAACTGTCCTCGCCGCACCTCGTCGAGGTTGGCCCGATCGGGCCGGGCCGCGGCCGCCTCGTAGAAGAACACCGGCACGGCGAAGCGCCGCCAGATCTCCAACCCCGCCTGGCGGGCCAGCAGCGCACATTGTTCCAGCTTGATCCCCGAGACGGGCACAAAGGGAATCACGTCGGCCGCGCCAATGCGCGGGTGGACTCCCTCTTGGCGGGTCAGGTCGATCAACTCCGCCGCCCGGCCGGCCCCGCGCACCGCCGCCTCGACCACGGCGGAGGGTGCGCCGGCGATGGTCACCACCGAGCGGTTGTGG
>Ga0316217_10002142_pt1 | contig 24289 bp, 17 predicted proteins | sample 1anoAmetaG_FD_203633 | JGI IMG/M metagenome (GOLD analysis project Ga0316217, IMG submission 203633) | Freshwater microbial communities from Trout Bog Lake, Wisconsin, USA - 1anoA | ecosystem: Environmental > Aquatic > Freshwater > Lake > Hypolimnion/Profundal zone | place: USA: Wisconsin...
GATTCCGCACCTTCAAAGCAATGAAAATAGCCCTGTATCACAACTTAGGAAAGCTTCCCGAACCCGATTCCAGCCACAGGTTCTGCTGACGAGGTCAAAATACTTATACAAACCGAATCCATCATCTCCAATGATTGGTCCGTTTGCTCCGACGCGTTGTGGGTGCTGAATTCCGAAGCCGTAATCCCACCCTCCGTCCAAATTGCCGGTAGTTGCGCCGGCCAAAGAAAACGAGGCGTTTGTCATGGTCAATTGACCTGCTGAGGCGAACCAAATGGAATAGGTGATTTGGATTGGTTGGCTCGAAAAGAAGTTCGTTACGTAAACAAAGGAAGAACTTCCATTGAATGCGGCTGCTGCTCCCGCCACTCCAAAGCGGTTTTGACCGTACGCCACATTGTAAGCGACCCCATTATTGCCATTTCCGCTCGCATCATTCGCATTCCCGTTGAACGGGTAATACGCCACGAGGCCATTCGTGAGAAAGGACTGGGTTTGGGCCATTTCATAAAGCTCAAACGTGAGCGTCCCGATGTTGTCTGCGTAGGTGCCCCCATCCGCAAATGAAAGCACTTCGGCAGCGCCTCGACCCTCGAAATCAAAGTGATAAACGTGGTTGGTTCGATAGATGTCGGGATTCGGGCGATTTGTAAACGTTCCATTCCAGGCCCACGCATGACCGGCAACGTGGTATTGATCCAACGTAGTTGTAATAACCGTGCCGAATGCGGCGTCCTCTTCCGCCTCTCCTCTGTCGCCAGGGCCGGTGCCATAACGTCCTGTAACTAGAAACGAGTAATTTGCGCCCAACCTCAACACCGGGGTTGTTAGCGTCTGCGGTTGCGTGAAGTCCATCATCAAGGTTGCGATGAGGTTGCTCGTTTGGGCTTGGATATTTGCCACCAGAGCCCCTGTGACGGTGAGAATCCCGAATACTACCTTTGTCGTTTTCATAGACGTTGCCATCGTGCCCGGAAGCAAAGTGTCCAAATCCTGGACAATCCCTGCGGAAGAATCCGCCTCCTACGGTGGAAGCGACCCGATATCAAAGATTCTGCTTCGCGTCCACCGAATCAAAGCATCAAGTATGCCAGCGGCGCGACGTTCTGTATTCGCTCGGGCATGGTCGCGCATGCGAGAAGAATCGCCGGACGCGGTAAACCGCTAACAACGTGAAACCCCGTCAGCCCGAAGGCAGCGTTTCTTGAAACCGCCCGGCTCAACCTGTTTCATTGATTTCCTCGATGGCGACGTCAGGTCTTTCGATTAGCGCCCTGGACCCAGGCAGCGGTATAATTGAGCCATGAAAACAAACCGCTCGGCCCGCAGGCTCGTGAGCGACTTGGCTATTCCCTATGACCATCCGGAATAGAGTGATGTGGACTTTCCTGCCCGCCATTCTTATGAACATAGCGGGAGGGCTGGCATTTCAATGCCGCTCCTCAGCGGTCAATTTCATCGGTGGCATCCTGCTGATGCCGGATCTTATCCTCGGCCTCGTCACCATGGGCGCTTTGCCTCCCGCTGGGCTGGCGTTGTGCTCCGTGCTCGGTTGGGCATTGGTGATTCATTTGTTGATTCGCATGATCGAGCCTTTGGTCGAGGCCGTCAAACGACACACGCGCTGAGTCGAAAGCCGGGCATGAATAGCCGGAGCGAACTATGGGGTCGCGCGGCTCCCTCTTCTCTCCAGCGGGCAGCCGCAACGAAGTTCAAAACTGTCGTGCGGATCCTCGTGTGGGTTGGCCTGCCCGTGGGGGTGGCGCGCTGCGCGTTTCCTCCAGGCGCCTGATCCAAGCCAAGCGGAGGCCCTCGATGCCATTTGCCAAACCCGCTGCTTCTGCCGATAGTTACGGATGCTTTTTGCGGTGCAGCACGGTGAGTTGCGGGACCTTTATGACAAGGTTGCCGCGGGCGAGCGTATTTCCGAGGCCGACGCCCTTCGCCTCTTCGAGACCAAGGACCTCAACGCCCTCGGGGCCATCGCCGATTTCGCCCGGCAGCGCAAGGTGGGCCGCCGCGCCAGCTTCATCCTCAACCGCTACATCAACTACTCCAATTACTGCATCCTGAGCTGCCAATTCTGTTCCTTCGCCCGCAAGAAGCGCGACGCCGACGGCTTTCAATTGAGCGTCGCGGAGATCGCGGCCAAAGCCCGCGAAGCATTGGCCCTCGGCATCACGGAATTGCACATCGTGGGCGGACTGCATCCCACGCTGCCATTCAGTTTCTACACGGACATGCTCCGGGCATTGCGGGCCTTGGATCCCCGGCTTCAGTTGAAGGCCTTCACCGCCATCGAGATCCTCCATTTGGCGTGGCTGGCGAAACTACCGGTGGACCAAACCTTATCGGCCCTGCGCGAGGCGGGCCTGGATTCGCTCACCGGGGGCGGCGCCGAGATTTTTCGCAAGGAAGTCCGCTCGGCCATCGCTCGGGGCAAGGAATCGGCCGAGGAATACCTGGACGTGCATCGAACCTGGCACCGCCAGGGCGGACGCAGCACCTGCACCATGCTCTTCGGACACGTCGAGTCCCTGGCCGACCGGGTGGACCATCTGGGCCGGTTGCGAGCGCTCCAAGACGAGACCCGCGGCTTTGTTGGTTTCGTCCCTCTCCCCTATCAGCCGGAGCACAATGCCATCCCGGTCAGCCATCCCCCCACGGGATTCGACGCGCTGCGCACCATCGCGGTGAGCCGCGTCTTCCTGGACAACTTCGACCATATCACCGCCTACTGGGTGGGCCTGGGCCTCAAGCTGGCCCAACTGGCCCTGAGCTTCGGCGCCGATGACCTCCACGGCATCATCCTCGAAGAGCATATCTTCCACATGGCCGGAGCGAAGACTCCCCAATTGCAAACCGAGACCGAGATGATCAAAGCCATCCGCGAGGCGGGCTGCATCCCCGTCCAGCGCAACACCTTCTACGAGCCGGTTCGAATCCTCGAAGACGCCGAATCCCCTACCCTCGCCGAGCCGAGCCAGACCTCGACCCTGCTGGAGCAAAACCTCGCGACGGATTAGACCGCCACGCTGCCGGAACTCCAAGCCAGCGGTAGCCGGCTCACGGGCGTTTCTGGCTCAGGACCAGCGGCCCCACCCAGCGCGTGTTGTACTTCGCCTGCCATCGGTCGTCGAGGTTCGACGGCCGGGGCTGGCGGCCGTAGGCCTGGTCGTCCATGCCGTGAAAAGGCAGCGGCTCCACTCGCCAGCCCTGGCCCACATGGAAATCGGCGTCTTTGTCCCAACCCACGACGTACAGGAAGAAATCGCGCTCAAACCCCTCCGGTTTGGGCGGGAGTTGGTCCGCGGCAAAGCTCAGCGCCAACTCGTCCCCGCCATTGAGCAGCGCCAAGGCGTTGTCCTTTTCCGCCACCAGTTCGTCGACGCCGCCATAACGGGTGCACCACCCGGATGGCGTGCGGCCCCAAGGCGGCCCCTCCCTAAGCCGGTCGTATTCCGGAGTCAAAGGCAGCCAACTTGGGAGGGAGGCGAATTCGCTGAATCCGCGCCAATGCAGGTCCGCTCGGCTGGGGCGCAAGGTGGTTTCGCGATTCTGCTGTCCGGAATCCTTCACCGCGAGCGAAATCGAGTCCCAATAAAGTTCGAAAGCGGTGGTCAACCGCAGACGCCGGGCGCCGGAAGGCAGCTTACCCTCCAAATCCACCAGGATCGCCTTGGTCTTGCCCGCCGGGACCCCCACGTCCACCCGTACCGGCTGCCAGGAGCCGTCCGCCAACTCCGCCTCGAGCGTGGGGAAAGGAAACGGAAGCTGGGGGTCGAGCGAGCCCGCGATGTTGGCCATGCCGCCGCCAAAGCGCAGCCAGCCGTTCAGGACCAGGACGATGGGTTCCGCAACCGGGATCGGGCCAAAATCCAGGGTGAGGGTAAAGGGCTCGGCCAGGCCGCGCAATTGCGGCTCGCGCAGGCGTTCGGGCCCCACCAGGCGCCCATCCGTCGCCGCCAACAACTCGGTGGCATCCAGGCCATCGCCGCGCGCGGCCCGCTTCAGCGCAGCCCGCGGACGCAGCGTCCACAGGGCATGCGCGGGAAAGGGACGGCTCGCGACCATTTTGCTCGTGGGCGCCGTGATGACGCCGGACGGATGGTCCACGACCACCAGCTTCGCCTGATCGAGGTAGAGCACTTCCCGGAGTTCTTCCGTAATCCGCACCTCGTATTGTCCGTGGCGCGGTGGGAATTGCCGCTCGTTGCCCAGGGCCAGATACTCCTCCGGGTCCTCCTCCACGTAGCGCGCCTCGCTGACCGGCAGGCCCAGGGGCGAGGCGCCCAGAATATCGGTGACGAATTTGAAGGCCTCGCCATTCCAGGCGTAGAGGTTCGGGCACGAGCCGGTCGGCAGCGTCAGTTCGACCCACTCGAACGCCTGCGGTTGCACCGGCACGTCCAGGGTAGTGGTCGTGAGGTCCGACCACCGCATCTGGAGCAAATCGAGTTTGTCCTGTTTGCCGACCCCGATCTCAAACGGGAGTTGCTTCAGATTCCGGACGGTTCGCCAGTGGCCCGAGACGATCTCGACCCGGCACCCCAGGCCGGAGGCGTTCGAGCGGTTGCCCACCAGACGCAGCTTCAGTTGCTTATTGGCGTTGCCGCCGTCGTTGCGCCAGTACTTCAGGCCCGAGCCGGTAGCCATCACCAGGTCGGTGTCGCCGTCCTGATCGAAATCCGCCGCCACGACGTCGTCCACCGGCCCCGCCTGGTCCAAGCCCAGCGCGGCCGTGACGTCCTCGAAACCCCGCTGGCCCTCATTGCGCCACACCCGTACCCCGTTGCCAAAAGCCAGCACGTCCAGCCACCCGTCATTATCATAATCCACCAGCAGCAGACCTGTGGGCTGCAAGCCGTTGAGCGGCAAGGTGATCGACCCGCCCCCGCCGCCGAACAGGATCGTGATTTCCTTTTCGCCGGCCAGCGCGAAGTCGGGCAGCAGATCATTGTTCAAGTCGCCCACGGCCGCCAGTTTCGCCGCCGGCAGCTTGGCCGCGAGGTTGGTCAGCACGTAGGGACCGGCCCGCTGTTTGCAATAAACCGCCGGCGCCTCGCCCGCGCGGGTGACATAGACCGCGGGCACATCCTCGTTTTTCCAGTCGTCCACGACGACTTGCTCCGCCCCGCCGAGCGCCGTCGGCAGTCCTGAATTGGTCAGGTTTTCCTGGAAATAAAAACTCCCCAGGTTGCGATAGACCCGCAGGCCTTGCCCGCCGGGCTGAATGGCGAGCAAATCCAGTTTTCCCGTGAAATCGAGATCCGCCAGCAGCCCGTCCCGGCCCTTGAGATTCTTGAGCCCCGCCGCGGCGGTCACCTCGCGGAAATGGCCATTGGTGGCAAAACGAAAGACATGCGAAGCCTGCTCCCCAAGCACCACCACATCCTCGAACCGATCGTTGTTCAGGTCGCCCACCAGGCAACGCCGGTAGGTCGCGTTCGTGGTTCCCGGCGCCAACGGTCCCAACGGGGTGAATTTGCCTTTCGCGTTGTCCAGCAGCCGAAACCCGTTTTCCTGCCGCACCCAGAGGCTATTCCGCCCATCATGGTTGTAATCCAGAACTCCCACAGGGCCGCGATAGGCGGAAGCCTCCGCGCCAAACCACTGGGAGGTCGCGTCAACGAACTTCACCGCGATGCCGCGACGCTCGGGCTGGCTCAGGGTAAAGGCCACCCGCGGTTGGGTGTACTTGCAGCGTTCAAGCGCGGCCGGGCTGAGGGCCGTGCCCGGGTTTTTCGCCTGTAACGCCTGGTGCTTGGCCAACTCGGCCGCCGCCTCCGCCGCCCGCCCCGTCCGCTGGTAGAGCCGGCTCAGTTGATAATGCGCCGATGGATGCTCGGGCTGAAACTGGAGCAGCGTTTCGAATTGCTGGATCGCGTCCTCCGGGTGCCCCGCTCGATCCAGGGCGAGCCCGAGCAGAAACGTCAAAGCGTCCACGGCGGGATCAATCTTCTGGGATTGTTGGAAGGCCTGGACCGCCTTGAGCGGCTCGTTTTCGCGCAGGTAAGCGCAGCCCATCAGGTAGTAAGGCGCCGGGTCGTTATGGTCCAAGTCGATGGCCCGCTGGCATTCGGCCGCCGCGCTCTCGCTGTCATTCGCCAGCAAAAAGGCGTTGGCCAGGTTCAGACGCGCGTCGATGCTCTCGGGCGCCGCCTTGACCGCCTGCTGGTAGAACTTCGCCGCATTGGCGCCATCCCCCTTTTCCAAGTAGCCCCGTCCGGACGCCATGAGGCGCTCGAAGTCTTCCGCGGGGCTTTGCCGGCACGCCGGCAGGAGAAGCGCGAGAGCGGTCAACAAGGCGGGAAAAATCCAGAACGGGTGTTTTTTCATTTCCAAGCTGCGATTGGTTTCTTGATAACCTCGGCGGAAATCCGAATCAATGCTTTTATGCGGCCCGATCCGTTCCTTAACGAAAAGATTTGCATTCCCGGCATGATCCAGTAAAATCAGCCTCGGTAATGACACGTCGCTCGGGCGACCAGGAACAACTGGATCTAGGCAAAGACAAAGTTACGGGAGCCGAAGGTCAGCCGGGTCGCTGGAGTGGCTGCCAGCCGATACGTTAGACCATCATGAGTACACGATTGTTTGTTGGGAACCTCTCCTTTAACACCACCAAAGACCAGCTTCAGGACCTCTTTGCCACGCACGGAACGGTGCTTGAGGCCGACGTGGTCTCGGACAAGTTCACGGGCCGGTCGCGCGGCTTCGCCTTTGTCACCATGGAAACCAAGGAAGCCGCCGATACGGCGATCAAAGAGCTCAACGGCAAAGCCTTGGATGGCCGGCAACTGACGGTCAACGAGGCTCGGCCCCGCGAGGAACGCCCGGGTGGTGGTGGGCGGCGGTAATTTTAGTTCTGAAAGCGGCGGCGAGGGCGGCTTTGCCGCCCGGACCGAGGGAAATCGGCCCGATAGATTCAGGCCTGAAGGGCGGCTCGCGGATATGGAACGAGAACCAGAGACGCCACCCGGGCCTCCGTGGTGGCGCGTGGCGCTGATCGGCCGCCGCCCCAGGCGCACTCTGGTGCGCCTGTTGGTTCTGGTCGTCCTCACCGTTCTGCTGTTCCGGTTTGTTCTGGTGCTGGTCCGGATCGAGGGGATCAGCATGTCTCCCACCTTCCGTGATAAACACGTGGGCATCGTCTATCGCCTCGCCTACCTGTTCCACGAGCCTCAGCGGGGCGACGTCGTGGCCATTCGGCCCTTGGCGGGGGAGCGCGCCGGTTATTACTTGAAACGGATTGTCGGCCTGCCCGGCGACTCCATCGCCTTCCATGCCGGCCAACTCCTCATCAACGGCCAACCCCTGGACGAACCATATCTGAAAAGGAGCTACTCCTGGGAAATGGAACCGATGACCATCGGTCCCGGCTCCTACTACGTCGTGGGTGATAATCGAACGATGGACCGCGTGGATCACTTCCAGGGACGCGCCTCGCGCGAGCGCATCATCGGCAAGATCCTGTTATGAAAAAATGGCTGCCGCGATTAGTCGCGCTGGGAGTGCTGGCGGCTTTGGGCGTCTGGGGCTGGCGCGCCTGGTTTCCCGACCCCGAAAAGCTGATCCGGCGGCGCTTGGACGAATTGGCCGAGGCGGTTTCGTTCGGTCCAAGAGACGGTCCGCTCGCCCTGCTGACTAACCCCGGCAAGGTCGCCAGTTTTTGCGCTCAGGACGTGCGCGTGAACGTCACGAACTTCGGTTATTCCCAGACCTTGAACGGGCGCGAGGATGTCCAGAGGGCGGCGGCCATGGCGCGCTCGGCCTATACCAGTCTGAACATCAAATTCCCCGACATCCTCGTCCGGCTCGCCTCGGACAAGCAATCCGCCGTTGTGGAAACCACTCTCCGGGGCCAAGCCTCCGGCGTCCGTGATCTGCAAATGCTCGAATTGCGTTTTACGATGCGTCATATCGACGGCGAATGGCTCATCGCCGCGGTGGACACCGCCAGCGCTCTCCAGTGACCAGGGCTTCTTCGTCTCGCTGTCGAGACCCAGGGCGCGTCCGCTTGTCGCTTGTCAATGCCCGGGGGTCTTTCTAATCTGGGCCGATGACCGAACACGAAGTCTTACAGGTTTTTCGGGACACCGGCGCGTTATTGGAGGGGCATTTCGTCCTGCGGAGCGGGTTGCATAGCCGTCAGTACTTCCAATGCGCCCTCGCGCTGCAGCAGATGCCGATCGTCGAGCGGTTCGGCGCGACGCTGGCGGAAAAAACCCGCCGCCTCGGGGCCGTGACCGTGATCGCCCCCGCCATGGGCGGGTTGGTCCTTGGCCAGGAAGTCGCCCGCCAACTCCGGTTGCGGTTCATCTTCGCCGAAAAGGAAGAAGGCCGTCTGGTGCTGCGTCGCGGATTCACCATCTCCCCGGGCGAGAAAATCCTGGTGGTAGAAGATGTCGTCACCAAGGGCGGACGAGTTCAGGAAACCGTGGATATTGTTCGCGCGCGCCACGGCGAAGTGGTCGGCGTGGCGATGGCGGTGGACCGTTCCGGCGGCGCGGTCCAGTTTGGCCCCCCGATGTTCAGCCTGGTCTCCCTGCAAGTTGAAGCCTTCGAGGCGAACCAACTCCCCCCGGACCTGGCGGCCATCCCGGCCACGAAACCGGGCAGCAAGTGAGCGCACCGGCCGACCGCGCCTGGATTCTTGGGAACGCGGGTTTAGGCTGACTATCGGCGCAAGTAGCGCACCAGGACGGTCTTGGCGTCCACCTCCTCGACCGCGCTTTGGTGGGAGGCGATGGTCTCGAGCATGGTCAAAGCGGCTTCATCTTCCAGCGCCGCCGACAGGCGAAGTTGCTCGGGCTTTCTTCCGTTTCCGCCGGGCGCCGGACGGGCGGGAGATGCCACTATTACATTCGACGATTCGTCGCGTCGCTCATCGGCGCTCCAGCGCACAGCGCCGTCAAGGGCGTGGCCGCGGTGGCCGTTGAGCCGGTCCGACCCCAAGTCCACCGCGCCGCCAGAAAGGGATTTCAATTCCGTCAGCATTTCCTCGATGATGCCGTGTCCGATATTGACCAACCACGCGAAGAGCTCCGCTTTGGGGTAGCGGAAGGCCTCATCATGCAGGAAGATCAACTCGCGGGGTAGGTTGGGAAGAACAAAGGCCTCGGCGGTATGCCAGTCCTTGCGAATGACCTGGTAATCCTTAACCATCAACAGTCGCCGCACCTCTCCATCGAGACAGGCATGGAGGGATTTAAGAAACTTGAGTTCGACGAATTCGATTCTGCCCTGCTGGTTGAACCGATGGGAGATCTTGATCCGGCCGCGCTGGGTGTGGAACTCGCCATCGTAGCAGGTCGAGAGAATGAGATGGTCATAGACCATCTGAACCTGCATAAACCGTCCGCAGGCCTCGCCGCCATAGTTGCGTTTGGCCTGGACGATCGCCGGCGCGCGCAGCCGCGTCCGGACGCGGCTCTGAATACCAACCAGGCGATTAAAGTAATCGCTGGAGGGCGCGAATTCATGTTGCCGGAGGAAATCTCGCGCCGCCTGGATCTCGTTATCCACGATCGGCGGCCCGAAATGGACCCGATTTTCCAAGCCCTCGATTACCCCCCGGGCTTGCCGCTTTGCTTCTTTAGTGGGCATGTTGCGTCGGCCTATTTAAACGAATGCTCAGGCCGGACCCCACCATAACCCGTTCCAGATACGTTCGAACTGTGCGTCTGCGCGCACACCCCTGTGCGTTCGCCGGCACAGCGCGTCCGGCCGCGCAACGCGACCGCCGAAGCGCCCGGACTATCGGTTGACGCCCCGTTGCGGGAATTCCGGCCGGTATTTGTCCGAACGCGCCATGACCTTCAGGACATAGTCGTGGGTCATGGGGAAGCCGATCTGGTCCACAAACTGCGCGCTATTGGTGGCCGCGGCGCCGTGGTTCCATTTGAGGACATTGCCGCGGCCGGCGTTGTAATCCGCCAAGGCGTAAGGCACGGGATTGTCGGTCTGGGTGTAGCGCCGAAGCAATTTCCGCAAATACCACGTCCCGGCCAGCGTGTTGGTGCGCGGATCGAAACAATGCTCATGCGCGAAGCCGGCGATGCGCTCGGCGTCGGCCCATTCCTGAGCCGATTCCTCCATCAATTGCATCAGGCCCACCTCCTGGGCCCGGCCCCGCGCGCGCGGGTTGAACCGGCTTTCCCGCCAGACCACCGCCTTGACCAGCGCGGGTTCGACCCCGTAACGCTGCGCCGCCGCCCGAATCGGCCCATCCTGGCTGCGCTCCAACTCCGCGGTCCACCACCAATACCCCGTGATGCCGCTCGCCACGAGCAGCGCCATCGCCACACTCCACCGGAGCCGTCTCACCCGTCACTCTTAGCCCCAATCGGCATCCGCGTCGAGCCGATTGGATCGGTTCTGGAAAGTCGGAGCTCGGGTAGGATTCGGGGGGGCGATGCGGCGCATCGAAAGCTCTCGGAGCCGCCCCGCCGCCACGCCGCGCAAAGCCCCAGGCGCGTGTTTGCCACATGTTCGTGGATTCGAGGATCGAGGATTCTAGCGCTTGAGGGCGCCTCGCTGTTGGACTATCTTCCCATTATCGCTATGAATCCACGTTTCGCCCGCCAAACGTCAACGAGGTTTTTCCTCTGGCGTTTTCTGGCGCCTCGGGGCGCCTTTACTCTCATCGAGTTGCTGGTGGTGATCGCGATTATCGCCATTCTGGCGTCCTTGCTCCTCCCCGCCCTCGCGTCGGCCAAGGAAAAGGCCCGGCGCTCGACTTGCCGCAGCGGCCTGCGGCAGCTTGGGTTGGCGGTCCAGATGTACGGGAACGACAACCGGGAAAAAGTGCCCACCGGCGTGCGCGACGACGGCGGCGAACACACGATTTGGATCGGCACCAATACCTTCAATTCCATCCGGCAATACAGCGGCACGAACATGAGCACTTGCCCGAGCCTCGCCGGTTCCTTCCAGTATTACGAGGCCCCTTATGGTTGGGTCATCGGGTACAGTTACAATGGCGGACACAAAACGCCTTGGCCAGGCCAACCCGGCCCCGCCTGGGTGTCCCCCCAGAAACTCACCGAAAGTCCCTTGCTCACGCTTGCCTGCGACCTAAACCAATGGGCCGAACCGAGCGGCGGATCGGGATGGGTTATCGCCCCGCATTGCCCCAATGGGGCCGCCCTGCAAAACGGAACGCCTTTCGTCTGGGTAAAGAAACTCACCACCTCGCTCCAGGCCGGGGGCAAGGGCGGAAATATTCTCCTGCTCGATGGCTCCGTGCCCTGGAAAAACCTCAAGCAGACCACCAATTATGCCGCCTCCCAATTCGGCAGCGGCTATTGGAATGCCTGGTGAACCCGGGCTGCAGGGTCGCAAGTTTTTTTGCGCACGGTTAAGGAGGCGTCCTTGGTCCAGGATTAACCGCGCGGGCGGAAGCCGCTCGACGAAAGCTTTAATCCTCGGATCACGCGCGCACCCAACTCCTCAACTAACAAAGCCTCGCCGCCATCCAAACCGGCGGGGTTTTGCCTTTGGGTCCTTCGTTTCGCCGAAGTTCGCGCATTTGGTAATTCCCGACCCCGTGCTGCCGATCAACTCGCCGGGCATCACCATATCGGATATTTCACCCTTTGGCGCGGGTGCGATAGCTCCGTTAGGAGCGCCCTGTTTGTAGAAACGCGGCCCCGTTCGTCAGATACAAGCTCCGTTAGGAGCGGCCTGACATTCGGTATCGCCATTCGATTCCGCACCGGGCCGCTCCTGACGGAGCTTGGCTCGTTTCCCGCGCCCCCACTACAAACGGGGCGCTCCTAACGGAGCTTTGGCGCGTCCGACAGTCGGTCCATTGTTGAAAGCTATGGACTATCCAGGTTAGGATCAGGGCTGGTTAAACGGGTCGGCGCCTGGCGACGGTTTTAGATTGAGGGAGGCGCCCGCTTATGTTCTTCTGAAAATATCGCATGCATTCAACTCGTCGCAGTTTCCTGGGCCAGGCGGTGACGCTGGGCGCGGGCTCGGTTTTGGCGAACGCCGCAAACGCATCCGCCGAACCCCTGAGAAGCCCCCGGTCCATCGCTCCGTTGCCTCCGTGGCCCGCGCGGGTTTTCGTGGATCACGATGGCCAGGGGCTCAAGTCCAGCGCCCGCCAGGGAGCGCGGTTCGCCACCGATCGGGCGGCCGTTGAAATCGCGGAAACCGCCGACGGCCGGGAGGTTCGCGTCCATTGCCCGAAGGGGCCGCTCGCGCGCGTGATGCTCCGCTGGGAAACCCCGTTCCCAACCGAGATGCTCTTCCTGGGCGACCATTGGGAACGCAGTTACGGCGATCTCCAGTGGCGTCCGCTCCAACCGGAGCGAATCATGCCCTGGTACTTCGCCGCCCACCACCCGGCCCGCGGCGCGACCTTCATGGCGGGCGTGAAAACCCAGCCTTCCGCGCTCTGCTTCTGGATGGCGGATGCGGCGGGCATTTCGCTTTGGCTCGATTTCCGCAACGGGGGCAGCCCCTGCCTTCCGGGCGACCGGGAAATTATGGCGGCCACCATCGTTTCCTCGGTGGCCAAATCAGGGGAAAGCCCCTTCGCCGCGCTCCGGCGGTTTTGCCGGTTGATGTGTCCAAACCCGCGGCTGCCCTCGGGCCCCATCTGCGGCAACAACAACTGGTATTACACTTACGGACAGGGTTTCGACGCGGAAGCCACCCTTCGCGACGCCGCCCTGTTAGCCGACCTGGCCGGCAACCATGCCACCCGTCCCTACTGCGTCATCGACGCCGGTTGGAACCCTGGCGGGGGCTGCCCGGGCGGTCCCTGGGATGCCGGAGATCCCAAGCGGTTTCCCGACATGCCGGGTTTGGCCGCAAAGATGAAGCGCCTGGGCGTACGTCCCGGTATCTGGGTCCGGCCCACCGCCCTGACCAAAGTCGAGGACCCGCGCCGGCTTCGCCCCGGCCCTTGTTCGGTCCAGGAGAAGCCCCTGGATTTGACCCTCGCCGATAATCTCGCCCGCATCCGCGAGGATATCGCCCGCATCCGCTCCTGGGGCTACGAGCTGATTAAGCACGACTTCTCCACCTATGACATCCTGGCGCGCTGGGGCTTTGAAATGGGCGCGGATCTGACGGATGGCGGCTGGCGCTTCGCCGATCCGTCCCTCACGAATGCGGAGATCATCTTGCGCCTCTACCGCGCGCTGCGCGAGGCGGCCGGTCAAGTATTGCTGCTGGGCTGCAACACCATGGGCCACCTGGGCGCGGGGCTCTTCGAAATCCAGCGCACCGGCGATGACACCTCCGGTCGCGCCTGGGAACGCACGCGCCGCATGGGGGTCAACACCCTGGCCTACCGCCTGCCGCAACACGGCGCCTTTTTCGTCAATGATGCCGACTGCGCCGCCCATACCGAATACACCCCCTGGGAATTCGATCGGCAGTTCCTGGAGCTCGTGGCCCGAAGCGGCACCGCGCTTTTTATTTCCGTGGACCCTCGCACGATTCAGACCGAGCAAAAAATCGCTTTCCGGGCCGCCGTCCAAACCGCCCTCTCCGGAACCGCATCGGGCCAATGCGAAGCCCTCGACTGGCTCCATTCGACCACTCCCCGCTCCTGGCGTTTTGGCCGCGAGCGAACCGCTTTCCATTGGGAGGAAGCCGCCGGCGCCAGCCCCTTCCGGGCCTGACCGCCGAAAGTAAAGGCGCGATTGCGCTCCGCCAGGCTCAAGAACCTCGTCACCTCCTCACGCTTTTCAGCCACTGAAGCGACCCATCCGCCGCGATATTAAGCCCGGAACAACTCACGGCCTTTGAAGAGTTCCAGAAGCGCCACCGACAATCGCAGATCGCCCCATTCAGGAGGAGCGCAAAACTGTTGGCGCCAAAAAGTCGCTGTCCCGGACAGGGTTGAGGTTCCATCCCGCCATCGCGATCGATCGCCGGCCCCGTCAAATTCAAACGGCCACTTTCACGTCATCAAACAGAATGGCCGGAAACCGGCCCATCAAAGTCGAACCAACCGTGTCCTCGATGGCCACGACGTTCCGCATCGTCTCATAGACGTTGCCGGCCATCATCGCGTCCTTCACCCGCCCGACGATAGCGCCGTTCTCGACGTAAATACCCGGCGCCAGGCCGATGGAGTAATCGCCGTTCAGGATGTTGCCGCTGTGCGCCCCCATCGCGCCGCCGACGATTATGCCCTTGTTCATCATCCCGATCAGCTCGGCGAAAGACTTGTCGCCCGGCAGGATCGTCAGATGTTCCAATGCCGGAGCCGGCTGGTTTGTGGTATCGCTTCGGAATCCATTGCCGGTGGGAGTCATGCCCAATTTCCGCCCGTAGCGGAGGTCGCAGTAGAAGTTCTTCAAGACCCCAGCCTGGAAAAGCGGGAGGTTCCGGCAGGGAGTTCCCTCGTCGTCAAACGCCCGCGCGCCAGGAACCTTGTCATTCAACGGTTCGTCGACCATCGTCAGCTTCTCGCTCAGCGCCTGCCGGCCCAGTTGGCTTTTAAGCCGTGAGGTCTTTTCAAAGATATTCTTGGCGTTGAGGCCTTCGCGCAACCGCCAGACCAGCCCGTAGAGCGTCGCGGGCAGAAAGAGCGCCTTCATCCCGCCGCCGGCCGGTCTCGCTTCCTTCAGCGCGGCCTTGTAGGTGTTGGCCACGTAGTCGATCATCCCGTCCGGGAAAACGGCGAACTTCTTGCCCTCCAGGTTCTGCTCGATGCCGGCCTGCGAACCAGGAAACATCGCCGCGGCATGACAGCCGTAGCGCGATAACTCCGCCGACAGGTCGGCGCCTTCGCTGTTCAACAGCCGAATCGTCAGCGTCATGCGCTCCGCGCCGACATCCACTTGGGCCTGGGTCCGCGCGGCAATCGCCGCGCTGATTCGCGCGCACTCTTCCGCCATCTGGGCGTTGGTCAGCGTCGCAATCGTCGGATCGTAGGCGTCAAGCTGGGGCAGCTTGCCAGTTTTCGGAAGGTCATAATCCGCTTCAACCCCGCCTTTCAATGCCATCAGCGCATTCCGGACGAGCCCCTCGCGGTCGCTCAGGTTCTGGGTATAGGCGGCGCCGAGCTTGCCCCCCTGGAACAACCTCAAGCTGACGCCGGACAGAAGCTTGCTGTCGATATCCTTCAGCTTGCCGTTCTCGAAGTTCACGCGGTCGGCGCTGACCGCGCGCGAGTAGATCTCGACCTTTTCCGCCCTCTTCCGGGCCATGGCCATCAATTGTTCCATCAGACGCCTCCCACCACCACGCGGTCAATAAGGACATGCGGCGCCCCGTTACAAGACCGGAGGTTAAGCTGCCCCTTGCCACAGGCGCCGGCCTCGCCAAACTGCAGGTCGTTCCCAACGGCGTTAATGTTCTTCAGGGTCGCGTAGAGATTGCCCGAGATATTTATGTCGCGAAGCATGCCGCCGAGCTTGCCGGCTTTGACCTCGTAGCCGTATTGCGCGCCAAACGTGAAGTTCTCCCCCGTCGTCTCGCCGCCTATCGAGTTTACCAGGTACAGGCCGTCGCCCAGTTGGGCGAGCAGTTCCTCGAAACTCAAGAGCCCTGGCTCGATGTAGGTGCAGCCCATCCGGATAATCGGCGCGAAGCGAAAGTCTTCGGCGATACTGTGCCCGCTCAGCGGTTCGCCGAAGGCCGCCGCCGTGCGCCGGGAATGCAGGCGTCCGACCAGCGCGCCGTCCTTCATCAGTTGCGTCGGTCGCGCCGGCGCGCCTTCATCGTCGTATTTGTAGTGCCCGAGCTGATGAAGCCGGGTCGGGTCGTCCCGGATATTCAGGATGTCAGAGCCCAGTTTTGCGCCCAGGCGCATCCGGGCGCGCAGGGTCGGCGAATCTTCAATAAGATCCGCCTCCGAGAAATGGCCGAAGGCTTCATGCGTAAAAACTCCGGCCAATCGCTGATTGAGGATCACCCGATAGCTGCCGGCCTTGACCGGCGTCGCCTTCAGCAGCTTCAAGGCGAGCGCCGTCTTTTCTTCAAACTCGGCCTCGCGATGCTTCACCCGCGCAAAGCCGTCGCTGCCGCCGCACCCGGTCCGAGCCGTCTGCGTCTGCGCGCCGTCCTGGCTGGTGATCGTCCCTAAGATGCGCGTGGTCACCAGGTCCTCCCGGATTTCCGCGCCCTCGGTCGACGCGAAGTAGCGGTCGCGGGCCAAATCCAAGTAGTTCGTCGCGCAGGTTGCGACCTGGCGCTGTTGCAGCGGGATTTCATGGTAGCGCCGGAGCAGTTCCAGCTTTTCGTCGATTGAAACCAGGCGAGGGTCGATGTCGAGCTGCGGGTGATAGGCGTCCTGAATCGGCTCGACCTTGGCGAACCGCACCGGCGCCTCAATCCGCCCGCCCATCAGCGCGGCGTTTTGCTCGGCCGTGCGGATGGCTTTTTCCGCATCGCTCGCCCGGGTGAAGGACACGCTCGCCAGCCCGCCGCCCTTCAAGACGCGAAGCGCGTAACCGTCAGTCGTGTTGGACGTCATCAAACTCAATTCCCGCGCGTCGAAGCTGATCTTGGTTTCAGTTTTGAGTTCGTAGCGCAGGTCAGCATAGTCCGCTTCGACCCGGCTCAACATGCGTTTTAATTGCTCAAACATGACGGCTCCTCATCAGCGCCTCATTCCCATCTATGGTTTGACGTTTTCCCCAAGACAGAAGACGTCGCCGAGGGTGCGGAGGAGAATGCGGCTGTCGAGAATCACGGGCGAGGCAAAGGCGCCGGATGGGAGCTGGTTTTCGGCGAGCAGATCGAAGGCGCGCCCGGCTCTAACCGTATAGCCCTTGCCCTTGCGGTCGAACAGGTAAAGCCGGTCGCCCGCCCGCGTCGGCGAAGAATAGAAAGGCGCGCCGAAGTTGTGTTCCCAGACGACCGTCCCTGTGGCGGCCTCATAGCAACGCAGCAGGCCGGTGTCGCTCACCGCATAGAGCAGGCCGTCATGCAGCAGCGGCGAAGGCACGTAGCCGGCCTTGGCGTCGCTTTTCCAAAGCGCGCCCGTGCCGCTCATGTCTCCGCCCCCATCGGCGCGAAGGGCAAGGAGGCTTCTTTGGGGATAGCCGCCGGTGGCATACACGGTATTCTCGCCAAACGCCACCGTGGCGGCGCAGAACTCGGCCGGGCCGTCGCACTGCCAGAGCAGCGCGCCGTTGTTGGGGTCATAGCTGTGAGTGCCGACCCCGCCGATGAGGAACAGTTGGTCTCGGCCCGCGACGCGGGCCACCAGCGGCGAGGCGTAACTCTCGATCACCTGCCGCAGCGGCGCCCGCCAGATCACCGCGCCGGTGCGCCGGTGCAAGGCGGTCAGTTCATGACCCAGCGAACCGTCCGTGGGAACGATGACCGCCGATTTGTAGATCGCCGGCGAGGCCGAAAAACCCTGCACGGATTGGTAAGGACTGGCCGTTTCCTTCCAAAGGACTTTGCCTTCAAGACTCACTGCGGCCAGGCGGACCGCCGTGTCGGTTTGATACGCAAAAAACACGCGTTCACCATCGCACGCGGGTGTCGCGGAGGCCGGGGAGTTGTTTTCGTGGATCTTCGGAAACGGCCCGCGGTAGATCTCCGTCTGCCAGAGCTGCCGGCCCGTGGCCCGGTCGAGGCAGAAGAGCCAGAGCCGCTGCGTCCGCGCGTCGCCGGAGGGCAGGAAGACGCGATCGCCCCAGACGCACGGCGTAGCGTGACCGCTTCCCGGCAGGCTCACCCGCCAGAGGACGTGGTTGGTTTCACTCCAGTGCAGCGGTGGTTGCTGACCGTCTGCGGCGTGGTTGTTCAGCGCCGGTCCGCGCCACCACGGCCAATCCCGCGGCCGGGCCGCCACCGGAGGCAAGTCGTCCCAACCGGACGCGGGCGCGACAAAGGCGCTGTTCGTCCCCGGGGCGGCCAGCGCGCGCCCCGCGGGCGGCAGAAGCAAAAGGGCCAGGGCGATCCCGCCGGCGCCAAGCCATCGCGAGCCGCGCCAGCGGCCGGGAGAGCTGCGGTCCGTAGGAAGCAAATGCCTAGGTTTCGTTGATGACCACGCGGAAGCCCACATCATAAACTTTCTGCCAGGGCGGATAGGCGACGCTGGCATCCGCCGTGGCGCGCGCGGGCCGTACAGACCAGGAGCCGCCCCGGGCCAGGCGCCCAGCGCCGTCGGACGTCCGATCGGTGGTCCATTCCCACACATTACCGACCATATCCGAGAGCCCCCAGGCGTTGGGTTGATAGGTGCCCACCGGCGCCGACACCCAGAAACCGTCGTCCACCGTGATCACCGCCGGACGCCATTCCGGCACCGTTCCCGAGTCGTAGTTTTTCGGGCGGCGCAGGTTCAAGTCCGCCAGGTTGGCGAAGCGGGAGAAATCGGCCTCGACGGCGCCGTAGAACATCGGCGTGGCGGTCCCGGCCCGGCAGGCGTACTCCCAGGCCTCGCCGCTGGGCAACGCCACCGTCCGACCCGTGCGCGCGGCGAGCCATTGGCAGTAAGCGCTCGCCTCGTTCCAGGAAACGTGACACACCGGCTGGTTGGGGTCGTCCAGGGACTGCCCGCGTTGCGCCACGCTGAACTGGAGAAACCGTTCATGCTCGATCCGGCTGTCATGCCGCGCATTGAACCGCCGGAATTGCTCGTTGCTGATCTCGCGGTCGCTCATCCAGAAGGCGCGCGGAATCTCCACCACGCGGGCGCGCGACGCGCCGCCTCCCGCGACAAACCGGCCCGCCGGAATGCGCGTCAGCTTGAGATTGACGCCATCGCCCAGGTCGAGGGTCAAGTTCACCGGACCGCCGCCGGCTGCCTGCCGACGCCGGGCTTCGGCGGCATCAAATGGCCAGCCCGCGCACTCCGGCCGGGCCGCGACTAACGGCTTCGGTTGCGCGGGGGGCGGCTCCGGCTTCCAATTCGGACCGGGATAGACCGCCTCGTTGTCGTCGTTGAGCCCGGCGTAGCGAAGGGCCAGTTCGCGCCGACGCTCGGGTTGCTTGCCGATCCGCTGCCCCCGTTGGCCCGCCGCGCCGCCTTCCCGGGCCAGCATCTCGGTCCAGGTGCCCCAGGCCGGCGTGTTCAGATCGATCCAGGTGTTAAGGCGATCCCAGGCTTCGGCATCCAGTTTGACGCCATAATGCCCCGCCTCGAGTATTTGAACCAACTCCGTGGTCGAAGCATGGAACTCGCACGGCAGGAGCATATGCATATCGTTCTCCGCCGTGGGATTGCGCACGTATGCCTTCAGGGCCACATAAGCCGGGGGAAACTTCACTTCCTTCTCACCGGCGAAGATGTTCTCGCCGCGGCGAAAGTCCGGGAGCGGCGCGCCCTCAGGCCGGGTCCGGCCGTCATGGCAGGCGATGCAATAGCGGTCGAGCACCGGCTGCACCTCACGGTCGAAGTGGAACCCGCGCATCGGTCCGTAGAAAGGCTCGATTTTCGACGGAGGCCGCCGCAGGGCCAGGTTGGAACCTGGGGGAGGCGCGTTGTTCTGCATCTCATGGCAGCCGACGCAGGAGAGGAGTTCGCCCGGCATGGCGGTCGCCCAACTCCGCATCAACGCGACCGCTCGGCCCTGGGCATCCAGCGGCTGTATGGAAATCGGCAGGTTCGCGGGCACCTCAAAGTTAGCCGAACCGTCGGCCTCCACCGGGACGGTGCCCATGATGCGCTTGATGTCCCAGGGGCCGTCCAGCCCCACCCGATCCCATTGCCCGCCCATGTTGTGGTACGCGAAATCATACGTGAAAAGGCGCAGCTTCTTAACCACCCCCCGGGGTACCTCCCGCAGGCCGGGTCCTTGGTAAATGTCGACAATCTGCATGCGCGCGGTCGTCTCCCCCTCTTTGACGGTGTCGGGGATCACCGGCGGACGCGGCGTCTTCCGCAACGGAATCGGCTCGAACAAGGCATAGCCGGGTTCCTCTTTGAGCAGCAGCAGATTATCAAACACGTCCGCCAGGTACAAGCCCCATTGAGCGTTGGGTTCGGGTTTGCACGCGACCAGGAGATACTTGTCGCTCAAAGGCGTAGGGTGAAGAAACTTCGGCCACGACTCATCCACGAGTTGATCCCGGATAATCGGCTCGACCTTCTTGCCATACCCGGGGATGCGCTGGACGACGCCGTCGGCTTCAAATCGTCCCCGGGCGGGCTCGATGATGACCAACTCGCCCATGCGTGGCACACCGTGATGCCCGCCGACAATGCCCGCCACCTGGCCCGGATGGCCTGGCATCGGCTTGGCGTAAAAGAAGGCGTTGGGCCAATAAGAACCGCTCCCATAGAACTCCTTCTGATCCGTCCCATCCGGCTTCATGGTGAACAAAATCCGGGCGACGTAATGCGGCAAATCCGAATACTCCCACCGCAGGTAAAGGACGCGTCCGTCGGGCATCAGGGTAGGACACCAATTATGCTCCTGGTCGAAAGTCAGGCGCCGAATCTTGCCGGTACTCGGCCAATAGCGGTAGAGATGCGCCACGTGCGAGCTGCCGCGCACGCAAGGCACCCCGACAAAGGGCGCGGTCGAGGTGAACAGGATCGAGTCGTCCGCCAGGTAAATCGCCGTGTAGTTGTCAACGTCGGGATCGGGAATGAGCGACAATGGTCGCGGTACGCCGCCATCGAGGCCCATCTCGAAGACGCCCCAACGACCCTGGTCGTCCGGGGAGGAAAACATCAATCGTTCGGCGTCAAAGTGCAGCGCCAGATCGCCCACGAACCGCCCGGGGGCGGGCTTGTACAAGGGCTGAAGCCGCGGCGACTGTCGGAGGTCCTCCAGCAGGAGGAGCTCATTATCCACCCCGTTTCGGCTTATGGAACTGTTGCTTTCCCAGTTTTGGGGCAAAGCCAGGTTGTCCGCCTTGCGCCGGATCACGAGCAGGCGGTCGAAGTCGATGAGCGGGTTGGCCAGCAACGCCTCGCGCCGGAGGCTCTTGAACGCCTGGGCTACCCGGTTCGACTCGTCGCCGGCGGCCGTCGCCGCCTGTCGTTCGAGCGCCTCGACCTGCTTGAGCCATTCAGGCCCGCGCGGATAGCCTGACGCATAGTTTTGGGTCAAATCCTGGATCGCCCGTTTCAGCGCCTCCGCGCCGGGCAGGCGTTCGGTTCTGACCTCCTCATTAGCTCGCAACGGCAAGGCGACGCAGACGCAGCCCCAGAATAAGAACCACCAACGAAGAACGCGTGTTTTCATAAAATTAATTCGCAGGCTTCACGGTATAACGATGTGATACCATGCTCGGTTTAGCGCGTCCACTAAAACAGCGAATACTAAAGCTCGAAGCCTCGCGAAGGGAGGGAGCGCAAACCGGCGCGTCCCAGCGCGACGAATATTCAAAACGCGTCGACGCGCCTCCCCCGACTCCTCTTGGAGGATGGCTGGGGTGAGGAGGTTCCCGGTCTCCCATCGTTCGGGAGGTTCCTGGGAAGTTCCGTTCTAATGTATCTTACCCTCTCCTCAGTAAGCCCGCTTGCCAATGCGGCTGGCTTCCCGGAGCGCTGCGCGGACCGGCGCTGAAGGCGGCCCGAGCCTCGCCTTCCCGGCTCACCGAAGCTTCTGGCTTTTCCCCAGCGTCCACAGCGTCAAATCAAATGGGGTCTTGCCGGCCGCCGTCGCGTTCTGGAACCGAACGGTCATCGTGGAATTCCCCCGAGGCAGCTTTGCGGGCCGCGCGTATTCGAGACCGGCTTTCGGCTTGCGATTGCTGTCCGCCAGGAAGGCCCGATCTCCCTTGCAGATCAGAAACTGGTTCTTCTCCATCGGTTGCTCCGCCTTGAGTTCGGAACCGTCTGGCAGTCCGATGACGCAGCCCGCGATGGGACCGCCCAGGCGCAGCGCAAATTCCAGAGGTTGGCCGTCGTAGGGATTAGTGATGGCGAGCGCGGTTGGTCCCGCGCCGGCGTCTTGCGCGAACCGAAGCTCCTTGACCGGGCGGAGCGCGAAAGCCCTGGCGCCCGTCTGCTCCAGGTGGAATTTATAGTCCGGGTCCCGCAGTTTGGCCTTTTGTTCCTTGGTGAAAACGTTCTCGGCGCGGGCGTATTGCCAGGCCGGAAACGCCTTGAAGATGGCATCCTTCTCGCCGGTTTTTTCCACCACCTCCTGGCTGACGCCGAGGTAAAACGTCGCGTCCCAACCGATGGCTTTGGCCTGCAGATTCTCCGCGTCGTAAACGGACCAGTCGCTGTGCCAGTCGGTGCCGCCGAAGGTGCCGGGATAATAACTGTTCTCGAAGCCGTTGCGGATGTCCTTGCCCTCGATGCCCCATCGGCCCGTGCTGGCGACAAACATATTGTCCCCGCCGCCTACGTTGCACGCATCCATGTAATCCCAGGCGCCCGCAAAGACGCACGAACCGGTCACGCGCGGGTACCGGCCGGTCAGCCGGTAGCAGGTCTCGAAGAGCCGCCGCATGAACACGCGCGCGGCATAATAGCCGTGGTTCTGGTACAGGGTGCTTTCTAGCCCGTCGAAGCCGATGGAGGACATCTGGTTCCGGGCGATCAGGCGCGCGTATAAATCAGCGTATTCCAGCAGCAACCGCATGTCGGGTACGAACCCGTTATAACAGTTCTGCTGGAGTTTCACGAGCCGGTCGCCGGCTTTGTGCGCCAGGGCCTGCGAGGCATGGCCGCGTTTGACTCCCTTGAGCGTCCAGGGCGCCGTGGCGCTGATCCCCTCGTAGCGCAACATCTCCCCGCCGATGCGCAGGTAATTGGAGTCGTCGCCCTGGGGCCAGGTGCCCTTCTCCGCCAGAAACGATGGATCGGTCACCACGATCTCCGTGTCGGTGGGGGAGAGGTCCCGGGCCAGCGTGGTGTGGCAGACCGCCTGCAACCGCTCGCTCGGAACCGGCGTCACGTCGTGAGAGACGCCGCCTTGCAGGAAGACGGTCAGGGTATGGAGGCCGCCGTGGGTGATCCCCTGTTGGGCGGCTTCCTCCGCAAACGCTTTGTAAGTCATCTTCCGTCCGTCGGAAAATCCCACCATCCCCGTCCATTGGTCATCCAGCGAAGGATAATACTCGCCCGTTTCCGTGGAGATATCCTTGAATCCCAGCGCCGCGGCGTATTCGATGCACTTGTCGTGCGGCCCTTTCCAAAACAAGGTCGACTGGAAGGCGGCGGGATCGCGGATCCACTTCCCATCAATGACGATATGGGGCAATCCTTCGGCCACGACGATCTTCTCCATCGTGGCCAGGCCCAAATCGTCCGGGCAGGCGTATAAAGCGACCCCCGAGCCGATGAAATCAACCCCCTCCACCGGGTCGCTCTCCTGGTGACGCGGACGGGACCGCTGAAAGCCCGGCAGCAGGGAGAACAAATGAGTATAGGCCTTGCGCCGGTCGCGGGCGTGGTAGGCCACGGTCGAACCGAATTCGGGCTCCAGGCTGGCGCCCGTGCCGAAGACCTGCTGGAAATATTCCTCCGGGTGCGAGTAGAAGGCCGTGTCCGAAACCCCATCCCCGCCGATATTGAACCACTGGCCTTCCTTGTAGGGCGGCGGCGCCGGGTGCTTGCGCGGGTCGGGCGAGTGGATGTAATAGCCCATGCCGTAACAGTCCCCGTCCACCGGCGGTCCGGCGATCGTGTTGTCGTCCAATCCCAGCATCCCGATGGCCCAGTCGTCGTCCCGAACCACGCCGAGCAAGTCGCCAATCTTCCCCGACACTGTAGTGTGCAGCGGTCCCCACACGACATTGTCCGCCTTCCCCCGCGCGGAGAGCGAGACCAACTGAAAGCGGAAGTAACGGTCCTTGGCCGCCACCGTCACCACCGCCGTGGCGCCATTGGGATACTTCAATTCGGCCCGTTGCGTCCCGGGTTGGAAAGCGATCGACACTGGCAGGATATTCTCCTTGGTGTCATGCGCGAACAAGCTCATCAGCGGCGAGGGGTGGCCCGGGGGACAGTACTCCTTCCCTGACCCTTTCGCTTTGAGCGAGGTAATGAAGCCCTGCTCGTCCAGGGTGATGCTGGCATATTTCGTCGCCAGCTTGTGCGACCGCGCGGCCCCGTCCGCGGCGTTCATCTCACTTTCAATGGGGGCCAGGAGGGCGGCCAGGAGGGCGAGGGATGCGAATCCATGCGCCTTGCCGCTTCCAGGTTTGGTCATGTTTTGATTGCTGTTCATGGCGGTGTCGCGAACGTAGCGCTTCAACTCGCTTGACCTTAGCCAGCTTGCGCCCCTCCCGTAAAGCAGCATCAACCAGACCCGTCGGATTTGGTTACGGCTTGTCCGCCGCGGTCGCTGCCGTTTTGGCCAGCCGGCAGGGCGCGCCGTAGGCGATCGTCTCCTCTTCGCCGCAGCGCACTTTGGCCATCAGCACCAACGGCGGCCGCAACTCCTGGTCG